>Ga0214474_1001335_pt1 | contig 11383 bp, 10 predicted proteins | sample RVTome_2_FD_187335 | JGI IMG/M metagenome (GOLD analysis project Ga0214474, IMG submission 187335) | Soil microbial communities from uranium-contaminated site in the Upper Colorado River Basin, Wyoming, United States - RVT95D214 HiSeq ...
CCTCGCCGGGTGAAGCAACGCCTGCAGAGCTATCCGCAGCCTTACCATCGGCCGCCAGGGCAAAGATAAGCTTACCTAACGGCATCGATATTCAGCTTTCCGGCAATAGTAAAGTCATAGGCCGCGGCGACCTGGCCAGAGCGCTGAGCCTGGATGACCTGGGGCTCATCTCCAGACGGCATTTCGAGGTTAAACCGGACGGCGAGCAGTTTTACGTCGAAGACCTGGGCAGCGCCAACGGCACCCGCCTCAACGGCAAGGACATCAGCGGCCAAGGACCGGTCAGCCTCAATGACGGTGACATCATAGAACCGGCCGGCGCGGTACCTCTGAAGTTCCACCTCCTTTAAACCCAAAAACCCTCCGGAGATTTTTCAGTCACTTATTCTAGTTCCGCCATGGTTCGACAAGCTCACCACGAGCGGAACCATGTCTGCTCACCCTGAGCACACCTCCTACCGTTCACCCTGAGCCTGTCGAAGGGTCACCCTGAGCTTGTCGAAGGGTCATCCTGAGCCTGTCGAAGGGTCACCACCCTGTGACCACACGGGTACCGTGGAGCATCTGCTCCACGCGGGTGAACCTGAAGGTTCACCCCTACATTTCCTTTAATTCCGCAAACCCAACACAGATTATCCCCTCTTCTATTTTGTCAGCTAACTGTCAGTGACCTGTCAGCCTAGAGTCAAGCAGCTTGCTCCCGCCGGAAGTATAGTTAACTTATGAAACATATGGTATTCGGGAGTTGAATGTAACCATGAAAAAGATCTTAATAGCTCTGCTGGTCACCGTCCTGGCCTTCTCAGTTGCCATTACTGCAATCTCACCCGTCCTCGCCAATGACAATCCGGTTCCGCCGTTAAGCCCTGATGAATCATGGCAACCACCGGATGAGGCAGGACAGTCTATAGAGCCACCGGTGCAGGTAGAAACATACAGCCATACCACGTCTGGTCTGCAAATCGCGCCGCCGCCGTCCATTGAACCCGGTATCCCCGGCTCTATAGTAAATGCTTACCTCGTCAACAGCTACGGCCAGATAGTGACCAACCTGTACGGCAACGAGGCAATCTATCTGGTCGTATCCTTCAACGGGCCGGGCTATTTTTACTTATGGGAATACTACCCTTATGGCACTTCGCCCTACGGACACTGGCTGTGTTACAGATGGTATCGCCCGTACGCCGGCGTCTGGAGAATCGGGCCTTTTGTCGCCCAGTCCTTTGACCCCGCCGGCCGGTACACCTGGAGGATGTGGTACTCTTCCGGGTATTCATGGTCGACGCGTTCACTGACTTTCAACTACATCCGTGGTTACTACCCGCCGGACATACCATACCCTACGCCGGCGCCGGTTTATAACCCTGCGTCTATTAGCTCATTCAGCACCAACAAATCTTCAATCGAAGTAGGGGATACAGCTACACTAACCTGGACGACCACCAACGCTACCAGCGTGACTATATCGCCCGGCGTGGGCACGGTGGCTGCTTCCGGCTCCACAACGGTCACTCCGGCCGCCAGCACCACCTATACGCTGGCGGCAAGCGGTAAATCGGGCAGCTCTGTATCATCCACTGCAACCATAGCGGTCAGGCCCAGGGTGTCGCCCACCATCAATATCAGCCAGCCCACCATAAAGAAAGGGCAGTCAACATCCCTCTCCTGGAATGCCCCCGGTTCAGTCAGTGCCTACATTTCCGGCATCGGCAGCGTCAACAGTAGCGGCACCACGCAGGTATCGCCGGAGGAGACGGCTACATACACACTGACCGCTACTTATATTGACGGCACGTCGCAGTCGACGTCGGTAACGGTCAACGTAGAGCAGCCGCCGTATTTGCTCTGGGGCCTCATAGTCTTGCTGGCAATAGTAGTTATAGTCATAGCCGTGCTGCTTATCAGGAGACCTGCTAAAGCCAACAGAGCACAGGCGGCAGAGACACAGGCAGGGCACGCCACTCAGACCGCGGATACAAACGCCGTGGACACACAGCCGGCTACCACGCCTGTAGTAGAGGCCGCCGCGGCTAAACTCTCCCTGCCGGGCGGGAACGATATACTGCTGGCAGGCAATACCAGGTCGTTCGGCCGGCGTGACTTTGAAGAATTTATGCCGGCTTCACAGGTCTCTTACATATCCCGCCAGCACATCAACATCTGGTCCGAAGACGGCCGGTACTACATCGAGGACCGCAGCAGCACCAACGGCACCAGGGTCAACGGTATGGATATCAAGGGGGCCGGCCGGCATGAGCTTGCTGACGGCGATGTAATCAAGCTTGCTGGCAAACTTAGCCTCAATTTCCAGAAACAAAATATAAATGATAAGGAGAAACCATGAATTTTAGAAAGACAATTTTCATCCTGACAACAGCATTTTTAGTTTGCTCTGTACTGCTAATAAAGTTTAAAAAATAAAAATCACTAAGGAGGTAAAAATGAACTTCAAAATCGGTATCCTGGTCCTGACAGCAGCATTATTACTATGTTCTGCACAATTACTCAATGTCACGCAAGTATCCGCTTCAGACAACCTGACAGAGGAATTTCACGGGCCGCCACCTCCATTTCCGCCGTTCCCCCCGACACCACCACCGCCTCCTCCACCTCCTCCAATTCCTCCTATTCCTCCGAGCCCTCCCATACCTCCCATGCCACCTTCACCTCACCCGTGGCACTTCCCGGGATATAATCCATACACCGGCCATTGGGATTATTGGTGGCCTAACGGGAGGTGGCCCTGGTACGTATCGGGGAGGGTAATAGTAGTCCAGCCGCCCTATCAACCCTATCAACCCATTGTTTACGCGCCGGTAATCAACTCGTTCACCGCTAACCCGTCTTACATTCAATCCGGGCAGGGAATCGTGTTGACGTGGACGACGACCAATGCCACCACGGTTACTTTATCCCCCGGTATCGGTTCCGTCCCCACATCCGGCTCATACAATCTAACTCCGGGTTACACGACCACCTACACGCTGTCTGCCACGAATAGCGGCGGTAGCGTGAGTGCCAGCACCACGGTAACCGTGGCTCCATACGTATCCACCTACACCACCTCCAGCACACAAATTGCCAGCAGCGAAACCGTCGCCGATACAGGCAGTATACTGACCGGCGGCTTGAGCGGTATAGCGGGTAATTCGAGCACGCTGTTAATCACCTTGCTCGGCCTTCTGGCTGTAGCCGCCGCGGTGGCCATCGTCCTTTTTGTTAGAAGGCCTGTGGCTGCCCGTGCCCGGGCTGGATATCTGGCTACCGCTACACGAACCGCCAGCGGGGCACCAGGCACCACACCCGGCGACACTGGCCCCGGGCCGAAGTTTATATTGTCGAACGGTGGGCAATTATCCCTATCCGGCAATACCGGCTCGTTGGGCAGGAGTGATTTCAGTTCCCTGGTGAAGCCTGACGAAGCCGACCTGATTTCCAGGAAACATATTCGCTTCGAATGCGAAGACGGCGAGTGCTACATCGAGGACCGCGGCAGCACCAACGGCACCAGGCTCAACGGGTCCAGTATCGATGGAAAAGGCAGGTACTTATTGAGGGAAGGCGATAAAATCGAGCTCGCCGACATACTTACGCTGACCTACAAATCTTAGCCATTTAGCCATATTCATCTCCATCCGGAGCCGGCACCTGTTACAGAACACGTGCCGGCTCTATCTTTCCCCCTTTAATCTTCCGCTCACCCTGAGCTTGTCGGAGGGTCATCCTGAGCCTGTCGAAGGGTCAGGTTGGCACCGACCTCCGTTGCCATTGGCTCTAGTACCTATCCCGTGTTAAGATATACATTGACGTCAAACAAATCCGGGCAAGATGTCGGCAATATTTCATTTAAGGAGGGGTTATGCCAATCTACATCGCGCTCACCAATGTCTCTGCTGAAGGTAGGAAAGCTATCAAAGAGGACCCGTCACGGATTAAAGCCAACAATCGCGAGATTGAGGCTATGGGGGTAAAAATACTGGCCCAGTACGCTACTCTGGGACGGTATGACTTCATCAATATATTCGAAGCCCCGAATGACGACACTATATATAAAGTATCGTTGAATCTTACAGGACGAGGAGTTGATAAAGTCCAAACTCTGCCGGCAAAGACTATAGATGACTTTATTGCCACCACGAAAAGAAAATAGCCCTATTTTGAACCTGTAGTATCCTCTTAATTTTAGGACTTCTATCGAGCTACTTTTGCTCAAATAAGATACATGTCCTCAGCTTCTCGCATAAGCTCGTCTCTAAACTTGGGGTGGGCAAGGCTGATGATATCCAACGCCCTGTCGCGCGTGGACTTGCCTTTCAGATTGACTACTCCGTATTCAGTGGCGAGATAATGAGTGTCCATCCTTGGGATGGTAATCACCGTACCTGGTTCAAAGCGGGGCACAATACGTGAAACTTTGCCATTTTTCGCTGTAGAATAAAAAGCCTGTATAGATTTTCCCCCATTAGAGTTAAAAGCTCCGCGCACAAAATCTAACTGCCCACCGGTGCCGCTGAACTGAGAACCGGCCAGGAATTCTGCATTGCACTGACCGGTCAGGTCCACCTCAATTATCGTGTTAACGGAAATCATGTTGTCGTTTTGGGCGATTACCGAGGGGGCCTCAGTATAGGAGGCAGGATAGCTCTCCATACTGAGATTGTCGTTTATGAAATCATACATCCTCCTGGTCCCCTGAGCCACCATGAAAACATGCTTTCGCGGGTGCAGGTTTTTCTTACGTCCGGTAATAACCCCTTTTTCTATTAAATCCACCATGGCAGGAACGAAGACCCCGGTATGAATCCCCAAATCCTTGCGCCCTTCCAACAAATGGGCAATGGCGTTGGGAATGCCGCCCAATCCCAGCTCGATAGTAGCCCCATCAGGAACCATATCAGCAATGTACCTGGCAATAATTTCGTCCTCAGGCTTCGGCTCCGGCGAAGCTATCTCCAGAAGCGGTACATGGTTTTCCACAACAGCGGTCACCTCGGAAATATGAAGGAGCGAGTCCCCGAATACGCGAGGCATATTCTCATTTACCTCCACGATAAGTGTTTTGCAGTTTCTGGCGGCTACTGACGTGTAGTCGTTAACAGCCCCAAAAGTGAAGTAGCCGGCCTTATCCATGGGGGAAACAGTGGTGACGACGACGTCTATATCCATGAAATCAGTGCATAACCTCGGTATTTGATGGATATAATTAGGCACATAATAGCTGAGACCCACCTTAACCCGAGCCCTGTCTGCAGCAGTCACGAACCACGAATAGGCTTGAATACAATCAGAAAGGTCTGGTGACAAGACCGTCTTGGCAGCATGCTCCATAGGCAGGCTGGAATATACCTTTATGTCTTTCAGGCTGCCTTCTCTGGCGCGATTGGCAACTGCGGCTAAAAGAGCCGGGGGTTCGGATATGGTCGAGCCATGTACAAGTGTATCTCCATTTTTGATACGTTTCACGGCTTTTTCGGACGTGGTTAACTTCTTTTTATATTCTGCGGTATATATATTCATCTTGCTTTCCCGGCAACTAAGACAATCTATGCATCTCTCCCTAAAAAGCTAACTAAGACTCAGACGTGGTAACGTCGCCTGTCAAAGTAAGTACATATCCTCCGCTTCTCGCAGCAGCTCATCCCTGAACTTGGGGTGAGCCAGGCTGATGATATCCAGCGCCCTCTCACGAGTGGATTTCCCCTTCAAGTTGATTACACCGTGCTCGGTGACAAGGTAATGGGTATCCATCCTAGGGGTGGTAACCACAGTCCCGGATTCAAAGCGTGGAACTACACGGGAGACTTTTCCGTTCTTGGCTGTGGAATGGAAGGCTAAGATGGACTTACCACCCTTAGAATCAAAGGCACCGCGTACATAGTCAAGTTGACCTCCGGTGCCGCTGAACTGATAGCCACCAATGAACTCAGCATTGCACTGACCCAGAAGGTCAACTTCGAGCACTGAGTTGATGGAGACCATGTTTTCATTTTTAGCTATGACCTCAGGGTCATTTACATATGACACAGGATAGCTCTCCATAGTCGGGTTGTTGTCCATGAATTCGTACATTCTCCTGGTGCCTCGGGCAAAGGTGAAAACATTTTTCCTCGGGTGCAGGGATTTCCTCCTGCCTGTAACCACGCCCTTTTCTATGAGGTCGACCATGCTGGGACAGAACATCTCGGTATGAATTCCCAGGTCCTTATGGTCCATCAGATAATGAGCGATAGCATTGGGGACGCTACCAACTCCCAACTGTATGGTGGCTCCGTCAGGTATCATCCCGGCAATACACTTACCGATGATTTCGTCGTCGGTGTCCGGTTCCGGCGGCACAATATCGAGCAGAGGAACGTGGTTTTCCACTATGGCGTCCACCTCAGAGATATGGAGGAGGGAGTCTCCGAAGATGCGGGGCATGTGCTCATTGACTTCCACGATTAGCTTTTTGCAATGTCTGGCCGTCGTGGAGGTGTAATCGTTGGCGGTGCCAAAGGTGAAATAGCCGGCTTTATCCATCGGAGAAACCGTGGCCACGGTAACATCGACTTGCATAAAATCTTTCACCAGCCGCGGTATCTGATGGAAATAATTGGGCACGAAGTAGTTCAGCCCTACTTTAACCCAGGCTCTATCAGCCCGGCTAACAAACCAGGAATATACCTGGATACAATCGCAAATATCCGGCGCGAGTATGGTTGCAGCAGCATGCTCTGCCGGATGGAGAAAATAGACGCTTATGTTTTTCAGGTCTCCCTGCCTTGCCCTGTCTGCAATAGCAGCCAGAAGGGCAGGCGGCTCGGCATTGCCCATGCCCGGCACGATGGTGGCACCATCCTTAATATCTCCAACTGCCTTTTCCGGCGTGGTCAGCTTTTTTTTATACTCCTTAAAATATCCGTTCATCACTATTGTTCCTTTGTCTCAGAAGCCTGCAACATCCTCAATACTATCGCTTCTTCCCGGTCAGTGTCTTTCTCATTACCAGAATGTTGCCTTTCTTGGCATCAAAGCTGTAGTTGACATCATCCATCAGCTTTCTCATCAGATATATGCCCAGCCCACCGATTCTCCGTTTGTCCAGGTCTGCCTCCAGGTCAGGTGGTGGAACAGAGGACGGGTCAAATGGTTTCCCCCTGTCCCTGATGGTAACGACGAAATCGTTGTCCCTCACCTCACAGGTTATAGTGATTATGCCGCCTTCCTCAAAATAGGCATACTTTATTATGTTGGTACACGCCTCGTCCACAGCCGTTTGGACTTCGAATACGCCCGCTTTTATGCCAAGCTGGCTCATCGAGCTGGAAATGAAATCGGCGATTAACGACAGGTTTTCCAGCCTGGCATCGATTTTCAAATCAAGTTGCTTGTGCGTCGTCGTTCGCCTCCTAAGTCGCTTTCAATATCACCAGAGTGAAATCGTCAAATTGAGGCTGACCATGAGCAAAGGCAAACACTTCGTCCTTTACTCTGCCGATTAAATCCTTGACTGTCAAGTCTGCATTCCGCTCTATCGTTTCAATAAGCCTTTTTTCGCCAAACTGTTCCGCCGCCCCGTTGATTGCCTCAGTGATGCCATCGGTATAGAAAACTACTATATCATTGCTGTCCAGTATAATCTCTCTCTCCTCCAACGAAACATCGTCCATAACACCCATGGCAATACCGCTGGCTCGCAACAGGATAACGTCTCCCGAACTCTTTTTAACCACGAAGGGCGGGTTGTGGCCGGCGTTGACATATTGCAGCCGCTTTTTCCCGGGGGTAAGCACTGCATAAAATAAGGTTACGAACATACCCATCTTAGCTTCCTGCGAAATCATGTGGTTTGCCTTCTGTATGGCTTGGGAAGCTGTGATATTGTCAGCAACATTGGCTCGAACCAGCGTTCGGGACAATGCCATGAATAAAGCTGCCGGCACACCTTTGCCGGATACATCAGCTATTATTATTCCCCATTCATTTTCGGAGACGGGGATGAAGTCATAGAAATCTCCCCCAACCTGCCTCGCCGGCAAGTTCAAAGCGGCCAGTTCGAACCCCTCTATTCGAGGTGGCGACTCGGGCAGAAAGCTTTGCTGGATTCCCCTGGCAGTCTCCATCTCATATTCTGTTCGCTCTATTTCACGTCTAAAACTTTCCCTTTCTGCCGCCGTCCTTCTTTCAGTTATCAGATTACGTACTATAAAAGCGAAGACAGCTATACCCAGTGCATTGGCAACAATCATAGGCAAAATAACCTCTTTTACTACTCCCAGCGCCTCCTCATATGGCCTGGCTATCAATAGTGTCAACCCCATATGTAATAATTCCATAAAGACGGCAAAAAGTATCGCCTGCCAGACTGCAACGAACTCACCCTTTTTAAGTATATAAATGGCGCCACCCAGGAGGCCAGCCAGAACTGTGCTCAAAGAGCAGGGGATGCACACAAAGCCGCCAAGGAAATAGCGGTGTACGCCACCTATTAAGCCTGCCCCCAGTCCGACTAACGGGCCACCGACGAGTCCGGCGACCATCGGGCCTAAATCTCTAATATTAGCTATGGCACCGGACGGTAGTTGCAATCCACCGTACGTGCCGAATATAGACAATGCGCCAAAAAGCAAAATCAGGATAGCCTGGTTTTTGAAACTGAACTTTTTGTCTAATATTTCGGCAAAGAATCCGGTGCGGGTGACAACGTAGGCGAAGGCAACGACGACGCAGGCAGTTTTAATCAGGTCTATCAATATATCGACTATTGATATGCCCATATCAACTTAACTCGGCAGCGGCGATTTTCACCTACGTTCCTCTGGCTTTAATAACATAGTCAAGCAGCTCTTTACCAAAATCAGAGGCAATCTGAATATTTTCAAGGTCAACATCCGCATTATTAAGATATTGCAGACGAAGCACATCGCCATCGGACATTTCCGGGATGACTCCGGCGAAGAAGAAGCCAAGCATTTCCAGGGAGGCACAGAATTTCGGTGTAGACGGATGAGACAACGGTAAATCAATATAAATACAGTCGATTTTTCGCAGGCAGAGTTCACGCAAACGAAATTTAACCAGCTCTTCCAGGTCGGCTCCATATTGTTTTACCAGCATAAAAGCCCAGCTGCCATCGGTATGCACCTTCACGTCTACCTGAGAAGATGGAGGGACATCAGCCTGCTCTTTAACAGGTGCGTCCATAATGTTACGTCGGAAATTGTTTCTCTCATAGATACGACGAATAATAGCCCGATGATGAAACGGCGGATACGCATCTCGCCATGGCTCCTGACTAAGCCTGTAGTATAGAATAACCGCAGATTGACGCTGTTGCAGCTTTTCTTCCTGGATTTTTTTAAATAATATATTTGCGGGAATAAAGCCTAAGACGACGCCTGTCTCGCGCGCTCCAACCGAAAGGGCTGCCTTCTGACTGTAGCTGTGAACAGTTACCGCCTCGCCGTAAGTTCCATACATCCCCATATCCCTGGCATGTTCTACCGAAGCAATTCCTAACTTATTAGATAAACCATGTCCTCTATATCGCGGGTCAATTACTGCCTGTCCCCCTTCTCCAATCCTGGCATCAGGCCGTTCCCTGCGTATGGCCACATGGCCAACGACCCCGTCATCGGGGCTTAAGGCGACATGGGATATCATCAAGCCGCTTTCCAGAAGTTCTCGTACCCTGTCAGGGAAATAAACATCCGCATTAGCATAGGTATATCCATAGCAACGATACACACACCTGGCCAAATCGACTGAGTCATCCGGTTCCATCAAGCGTATCGTAATTGGAGTATCCTCTGGTATCGAAGGAAGAGACAGGACTCTTTCCTTCTCTTCGTCAGAAATATATGCTTCGACGTCTTTGTAAGGAAGGTTTTTAACAAGTTCGACTCGTTTGCCACGAGGACCCATGTTGAGAAAATGAATCTCATCGGCAAAGGCTTTCATCAATATGGTGCCGAGTCCTGATTCTTTCTCGACGTCAAATTTCCTGAAATCAAAAGGCAGTCCCTGGTCCTCAACCGCTACTACAACCTGCCCCGGCTTCCGCAGTATAACGACATCGAAAGAACCACGCTCACCGGGGTCGAAAGCATGTTCAATTACATTCATACAAGCTTCCTCCACCACAAGCTCAAGCCGCTCTATGTCATCGCCGGATAGGCCCAGTTTGACGGAGATTTCACGCACAAAACTGGCAACTGCAGGCAGGAACTCCACCTTTGCTACAAGTGTGATACGAGCCACCTGTTGTTCTTGCATATTATCCATGAGGCTGTCCCAACGTTAATCAGTACTCCTCAGGCCCACAGGCTGTAAAAGCTACACCCCCTTAATGCCTGGCTAACGTGTGCTTAATGCAATCTTGGTTATTCGTGACAGAACGGAGGTACCGGAAGAAATTTGAAAGACTAAAAGACACAGTCCACCTTCTAATCTCAAGATGGTTCAAAATATGCTAACTATGGCAATCTTCAACTACGCCTCACTGAAGCCACTGACAGCGGCCTCCTGGGTATCAAATATGTTGAAAAGCTGGCTAAATCCGGCGATATCAAACACTTCCTTTATAAAAGGTTTCATGCAGGCTAGCTTGATATCCCCTTGCAGTTTCCTTGTTTTCTTAAGCGCTGCCAAAAAAACTCTAAGTCCTGAACTGCTGATATACTCTAACTTCTCGAGGTCGATTACCAGGCGAGGTTGACCGGCCTCAATTAATGAGTCCAGCTTCTTCTCCACCTCGGTGGCACTGTAGGCATCCAGCCTGCCCGATAGTGATATCACGTTCACTCTCCCCAGTTTCTTCTCTACGATCTCCATCCTGTTGCCTCCTAGTTTTTGAGTTTCGTCGATTCGAACGCTAAAGGGGAATCTTATGGTTCGGTCATCTCCTGCCGTAAAGTATAACACACATGACCAGGGTATGGTGACAGGGTCTAGCTTGCCGAAGAGTCCTCGTCCCCATAACCACGGGGTAGCGTGGAGCATCCGCTCCACGCACAATTTCAGGCCAGCATGAGTTTCAAATTCGACACTTGAGCTGAAACAGGAAATGCGAGTATAATCTCTTCCCGACTAGTACCGAACCCTGCCCACATAAACACTCGCTTAAAAAGGAGGACTGGTGGACTTATCTGAAGCATCATTGCTATGCCGATGATTCTCGGCGACACGGCCGGTATTGCTGTTTTTGCCTTCGTATTAAGACAGATAAGGCGATAGTTATTATATTGATTATAGGCCTGGGGCAGCGCTTAAATGTTGATATATTCAGTCGGGAAAGCAGGATTTCCCAACATCAGGAACAGAATAAATAAATCTGAAAAACAGGGAGCTTAATTGCATTTTCAATATGTTCCTTATATCTGGCCTCTGGTAGCTTCCGCACTTG
>Ga0214474_1001336_pt1 | contig 11377 bp, 10 predicted proteins | sample RVTome_2_FD_187335 | JGI IMG/M metagenome (GOLD analysis project Ga0214474, IMG submission 187335) | Soil microbial communities from uranium-contaminated site in the Upper Colorado River Basin, Wyoming, United States - RVT95D214 HiSeq ...
CAGCGTGACAACAAGGCTGTAGACGAAGGCAGAGGTCGTCCCGAGGACCACCAGTGCGTCCATGTTCGCCCGGCGATTCCGAACGGCCCAGTAAGTGCCGCGATAGTACCTCAGACCCGCGTAGAACTGGACGGGAGTGGCCAGAATCAGCATCAGCCAGTTCCTCACCTGGGCGTCGACATAGTCCATCAACAAGAAATCATAGCTCATCGAAATGATGGCCAGAGGGATGCTGAACGCGGCCGCGATTGCGAGGGCAGTGAAGCCTTCATTCAGCTCCTTCTGCCTGGCCATCTTCTCGGCCATCACTCCCTGGACCTCCAGGACACGATACCCCGATTCTTCGACAGCCTTCCTCAACAGCTTCTCATCAACCTGGGAGGAGTCGTAGTCGACCACCGCTTTTCCCAAAGCGAAGTTGACTCTAGCGCTCCTGACACCAGGGACGGCCTTGAGGGCCTCCTCAATCGTCAAAGCACACGTGGCGCAGTGCATGTCGCCGATGGTCAGTGTGATCTCGTCTCTGGCGATCTCGTATCCGGATTCTTTGACGGCTTTCTCGAAGTCATCGATGGAGGCCAGGGTTGGGTCGTAGATGAATGTGGCTCGTTCGGTGGCCAGGTTCACCCTTGCGTTCTCTACTCCCTTGAGCGACTCTAGAGCTTCACGTACGGTATCGGTGCATGTTGCGCAGTGCATGCCCTTGATCCTGAGCACTGCTTCTTCCTTCCCCTTGGGTGCCTTCGCCACCGGTTCCCTCGTCGAGCCTATCAGGCTTTCGTCTTGATATGAATTGCCACGTTCAGGGGTGAGGTCAGGGGGATACCTTTGTACGGTTCAAGGGTGCTCTGGTAAGCCAACAATGAGGTTGTAAAAGAGCATTCTGCTTGCGAAACTTTTAGAATTCTAGTAAAAATGTGCATAGACATTCGGACGTCCGAATGCTTGTCGCTCAAGCACTAGGCTACATGCTTAAGTTCCTCTGTCTTGACATGTAGCGGCACATCTCCACGACCATCGTGCTCCTGAGAGTTGACGTCGACCGACGGGAATCCTTCTTCACTGCGGGTCCTCCTTGGAATGACAAGTGCGGCCACGAGGGAAGCCCCAGTCGGTCAATCGTGACCATTGGCTGGTCACGAAGACTGCGAACAAATGGAGTATTGTTAATTACTCGGTCCAGCCTAACGGTTCGTGATGGCCCGCGTGACTGTCAGGATGTATGCCACTGTCCGAGAAGTCGCTGGTACATCAGAGCTGGCAATCGACGTAGAGAGCATGGACGAGCTCGTGCGAGAATTGGGGGCCAGGTATGGCAAGCCGATGAGGGCGATGCTGGACGATTTCCCGGACGATCCGGAGGGGGTCGTTGTCCTGCTCAACGGGCGAAACATGATGAAAAGAAGCGCCCGAACAGCTAAGCTCTGCGAGGGGGACGAGGTCTCCATATTCCCGCCGGTGTCCGGCGGATGAGGGCCAGTTCTCTCCTTGTCTGGTATGCGTGGATGCGACAAGGTTTATATCGGCTCACTCTATAACCGCGCCCCAGGAGTTCAGATGGAGAGTCAGAACGAGAGCAAGAAAGCAAGGGATCCTGCCCAGATTCTACTGGCGATCATCATTGCTGCGATCGTGCTCTCGTCGTCGGCGATTCTGTACGTGTGGTACAGCAACTCCCAGGAGGCCAAGGCAGCCGAGACTGCGGTTGTGGCGTCCGGAGATACGATCGAGCTGCAATACATCGGCAGGCTCCCCGACGGAAGGGTTTTCGACACCAGTTACTCCAGTGTGGCGAATGACGACATCCTGTATCCGAAATCACTCACGTTCACTCTTAGATCAAATGAGACATACAAGGCGTTCGAGACGACGGCTGGCAACTATGGTTCTGGAGGAACCATCAAGGGATTTGCCCTCGGAGTCATCGGCATGCAAGTCAACGTGACAGAGACCGTCGAGGTTGCGCCCGAGGATGGTTACCAGTTGAATCAGGACATGCTGATCACATCCAATCTCGTCGAACAGATACCTGCCTTGGAGACGCTGCCCGCAGCTGACTTCGAGAGCTTGTTCGGAGTTGAGGCCGATCTCCTGCTCGTCGTCCCTCACTACTTCTGGGGATGGGACGTCATGGTCGTCGAGAACTCAAGCGACTTCGTCAAGATCAAGCACATGCCGACCGTGAGCCAGCTGTACTATCCATATGGCGACCCCCAGGATCCAGATGATCCGATGGGCTGGCCGGTCCTCGTCGAGGCTTTCGACCCAGCCGCGTTGGGCGGGCAGGGCAGCACGACAATCAGGCACATGATCGATCAGGGTGACGTCTACAACATCAAAGGGACGGACATCGACGGCTACACGTTCATCCTCTGGAGCTTCGATTCGACCAACTCGACTTTCGTCATGCACAGGAGCGACTCGAATAGCGGATACAACGCCGAACTAGCCGGGAGGACACTCTTCTTCGAAATCACGGTTGTAAGCGTTGACCCTGCTGCGGAGAGCTAGAACTCCCCTCTGGCTTCTCTCGGAAAAGCTTCCGCGAAATTATGCGGACGTATCTGTCAATGGTCATTTGGATTCTGTCACTTCTAGCGGCCACTGTGGCCCCCACGGCGAGCAGGAACCCCGCGAATACATCAGCCGGCCAGTGGACACCCAAGTAAAGCACCGAGAATACGATGGCCACCGTCGCTCCTGCCAAGAAGTATGATAGTCGCCTGTATCCGATCCCAGCGTAAGCGAAAATCAGGAAAGTGGTCACTGAAAGACTAACATGACCGCTCGGGAAGTCGTTGTCGAGCGGGTCGACGCTTGTGACCATTCTGCCCCAGGATGTGCTCGCATAAAGGAGAGGTGTCATTCCAGAGTCTGGGTGGGAACCGGTGACGGTCACGGGGAATGCCAGATAGAACGGAATCAGCACGATGTAGTTGAACATCATGGCAATCGCGTAGTGCCTCAGGGTCGCTCTGTCGTCCTTAACGAGGAGGATTATCGGAGCAAAATAAGTGATGAAGGCGAACCCCCAAGCATAGGCGATTATGAAGAAGTCTTTGAGCACCGCGTAGTTGAGCCAGTCCTGGACGACCCGTATTGCCCCACCCGCGAGGCTGAAGATCCAGTTGGTGTAGATGATTGTCTTGGAGCCCTCGTCGTCCAGCTGCTTCTCCAGGATGTCCTGGGCTTGGACGAGGAGGGGAAAAGCCGCAATCAGTATCACATATACCGCGTTGTAACGGACGGAGAGAAGCGCCTTTCTCCAGTACATGTCCTTCCAACCGACAAGGATGAGGAGGCCTGCGAACACGGCCACTACCATGGTGACAGTGTACAGTGCGAAGAAGACCGAGTAGGACAACGCCATCCTTATCCCTCGCCAATCATCAACTGCGATAGAAATACTTTGCCAGAGGAGTCCTGTCTCAAGAACGCGATATCAGGAGGAATTGCTCAGTATCTGCGACGCTTTCTCGTAACATTTTTCGAGTTTGGCACAGCATGCATCTACTGAGAAATCCCGCGCCGTGGAGACAGCGTTTATCATCATGGAGTCGGATCGCAGGAGACATCTCTCTATCGCCTCGGCGCAAGTGTCAAGCTCGAACAGGCATCCGTTCTTCCCTTCTTGGACGAACTCAGGAATGGCCCGATATCGAATGCCCGCGACGGGAGTCCCCGATGCGAGCGCTTCTAGGACCACAAGACCCTGGGTTTCGAATGTGGATGCGATGACCAGTATCTCCGCGCTTGCGTACGCCTTGGGCATTTCCGCGTCGGGGAGGAACCCAGCGAAGACCACTCGGTCCGAGAGCCCCAATCTCTTCACCATGTCCTTGTAGTGCTGTTCCGCGGGGCCTTTCCCGACTACGAGGAGCCTCATATCCGGGACCTTCGGCGCAAGCCTGGCAACTGCGTTCAACACGATGTCCATCCGCTTCTCTTTGGAGAGGCGCCCGACATGCAGCAGAACGCGCTTCCCCACCAAATCGTACCGCTCCAGGAACGACTTGTCGTACTTCTCCGGCGAGTACTTCCCGCAATCCACCCCCGTCGGGACCACGTCGCACGCTTTCATGACGACTCCGTTTTCAACGAGTTCGTCCCTGATAGGAGCCGAAGGGGCAATCACAACCTCTGGTCTCTTCAGAAAGTTGCGAAGATAGGTCCATACGAGGCTGACCATGAAGTCTTCTCTGACCGGGAGAGGGGAATAGTACTTGATCGCCTCATTGGCCATTGTGTGGAATGTGAGAACGTGGGGCAGTCCGAGAGCCCTTGACGCAGTCAGGCTGAGGATCCCCATCGACGCTATGCCATGAGAGTGAATGATGTCAACTCTCTCTTTTCTGAGGAATTCCATCATGTCAGAAGGGGACACGACCACCCTGTATCCTGGATAGCTTCTGAACTCTATGGAGGGGAGATAGTGCACCTTCCTTCTGCTTGGGATATCGACACGGGGGTCAGGGGCGAGGACCAAAACCTCATGTCCCCGTCGCTCAAGTCCTTCCGCCGCGATCTCCATGGCCACGACGGCGCCGTCGACGGTTGGATGATACGAATCCGTGAACATCGCGATTCTCAAGTGCTATCCCCTCGGCATCCACTTGTCCATCATCCTTACTAGCTTCAAGTCCACATCGTCGATGTCCTTACCCAGCAGACGGATCATCGGCTCCTTCCCAATTCCACCCTTGTCGTAGATTACGTCCGGAACGGAGCCGAAGTCGGATATCGCCTTGTGGACCCCCCAGGTCATTGAAGACACTCCTTCCGGTTCCTCGGCGCGGTCAAACGTCGAGATTGTGAGGTTCGCCCTCCTGCAAGCCGAGAGGTTCTTCTCGGAGTATTTCATGTTCATCGCGCATCGCATGTCGGGGTCATGCGACATCGCGGCAAGGACGATCCTGGCCACGTGCTTGGAAGCACCGAACTTGGCGCATCCCGTCTTCTTGCCACCTCTGCCGACTCTGACTACCCTTCCCTCGAATGCGGCCACTTCTTCCGGCTCGAGCGCGCCGACCAAGGCGTAGCCAACGTTGATTCCCACTTCTGGGATCAGGCCCGGATCCAGTGACTCAAGAGAGTCACCCATCTCATCCAGTTCCTCGAGCATGTGAGTCTTCGATGCAGCTATCCTCAGAACCGCGAGGGGATTCGCGCAGGGGACCCCCGCTCCGACAGTCTCCCTTGAGAGTATGGCCTTGTAGATCATCCCTTTCGATTTTCGGACCGCTTCCCTAAGGTTGTCGTCTATTGCTAGATGGGCGGCTATCATGGAAGCGAACGCGCACCCAGTACCATGTACTTCCACATCAACGCGTGGAGACGTGAATTTGAAGACCCGGCCGCCCTTGAATAGATAGTCTGCCGCCTCCGGACCTTTCAGGTGCCCTCCCTTTATCAGCACGGCTCGGGGCCCGAACTCCATGATCTCAAGAGCTGCCTTTCTTGCGGACTTCTCGTCCTTCACCTTCACGCCCGTCAGGCTCTGAGCCTCAGGCAGATTCGGTGTGACTAGCGTACATAGGGGGAGCAACTTTGTCGTTAGAGCATCGACCAAGCCTGCCCTGTGGAGCGTGCTGCCAGTGGTCGCGGCCAACACTGGATCGACCACCAAAGGAGCTCTTACACCTTTCAGCTTCGATGCCACAAGCCGAACAATCTCTGGCGTGTATAGCATGCCGGTCTTGATAGCATCCAGCTTCACATCCTCGAGGACAGAATCTAGTTGACTAGCGATCTCTTTGGTCGGCACGGGGAATATCGAGGAAACCCCCTTCGTGTTTTGGGAGGTCACGCATGTCACGACGGAACATGTGTGTACACCGACAGCCTCGAACGCCTTGAGGTCCGCCTGTAGCCCCGCTCCACCAACGGAATCAGAGCCAGCGATGGTTAGCGCATTGGCCATTGGACTCTTCATGTGCAACTGCCGATAAATGACTTGTGCCGATTAGGGTCCAGTGCCTGCAATGTCAGTAGGGTTAAATACGGGTTAGCCAATCGTAACGGCCACATGAAAGCCGAGACGGGCCATATCATTTTCAAGGACAAGTTCAAATGGAAGGACTTGCAGGGCTGCTTCGAGGAGCTTCTGAGGGCGTTCCTCGACGAGACCGACCAGATGCCCGACGAAGACGAGATACTCCAGATGTTCATCCGCATTAACATGATGGACATCGAGAAGAACCGCAAGCCTGAGGGGTACAACAGGCGTGGCAGGATGAGGATGGTATTCCCTCTCACGCCAGGGAAGAAGCAGTTCTATATCCGCGCGGACTCCAAGACCGCAGAGACGGTCCGGATCGCGGAGCGCCTGAGCAAGATTCTGAAGAAGGCGGGCATACATCACACGGTCGAGTGGGACACGCTCAAGCTCCTTCAGCCGTGATGACACCACCGCACGCCTCGATTCCTGGCGAGGTAAGATGACACGGGCAGAGATGCGCGAGAGGGTGAAGATACGGGCGGAAGATCGAGCCTCGCTAGACGGGATGAGGAAATCCTTCAAGACCATTCTGGACAGACAGAGCGAGAACGCCAAGAAGATCCCGGACATCGAAGCCAGGAAGGATAGACTCAGAAGGACGAAAGAGTCCTCCGTCGGAAACGAGGAACTCCTGATACGGTCTCTTGCCACTCTCAGGGAGAACGGCTTCAGAGTCATAATCGCGAAGACCGCCGACAGCGCCGTGAGAAAGCTCAAGGAGGAGCTCGAGGGCAACAAGTTAGTGGTGAAGTCCAAGTCCAACGTCACGAAGGAGATGCACCTTGCGGACATTCTCGAGAAGGAGGGCATCGAGGTCATTGAGACCGACCTGGGCGATCGGATAATCCAGCTCGCGGGGTGTGCGGCCGCACATCCGACTGGTCCTGCATGTCACCTCACGCGTAGGGAGATATCCGAGCTGTTCACGAAGCATTTCGGGAAGAAGGTTTCGGACGACCCTCGCGAGCTCACTGAGATCATGCGGGCGGAGATCGCATCGTACATCTCGCGGGCGAGAATCGGAATCACAGGCGCCAACGCGATTGCCGCTCATGAGGGGGCGGTGGTCATCGTGCACAACGAAGGCAACGCAGCGAAGTGCGCGATGCTCCCGGACAAGCACATCATCGTCACCACACCTGAGAAGATCGTCCCTGACCTGGACGAGGCCATGAACATTACCAAGCTTCAGACATATCTATCGACCGGCAAGATCATCAGCTCCTACATCAACATCATAACTGGCCCGAGTTACACTGCCGACATTGAGAAGCAGGTGTACAAAGGCATGCATGGCCCCAAGGAGGTCGTGATTCTTCTCGTGGACGATGGCAGGCTCACGGCGGTGGACAAGGAGCCTCAGTACTGCATCGGCTGCGGCATGTGTCTGCTCTATTGTCCAACATACAATGTGATGGGACCGGACTTCGGCAGCCCTGGTCATATGGGCGGTCAGGGAGTCTATCTCCAAGGCTCGAGGGGGAAGACTGACGAGTCATTGGAATCGGGCTTGTACCTTTGCACTTCGTGCGGGGCGTGCACTGAGGTATGCCCTTCGCGCATAGATATCAAAAAGGGCATAAAATCTGTCCGTACTAGCGCAGTTAAGTTGAAAAAAGGCATATCACCAGAGCACCTCTCATTGGTATCTAGCGTGAGGAATTATGACAATCCGTGGCAAGTTTCGAGGCGGCAGAAGGCGAAATGGGCGGAAAGCCTAGATTTGAAGAGGACAGGGAAGGTGCTCTACTTCGCAGGATGCTCTACATCACTTCTGGATGCCGAGGGTGCCAAGAGAGCAGTCCGCGTCCTTAGAGCGGTGGGGGTGGAGCCAGCCTTCCTCGGGCAGGACGAGAAGTGCTGTGGCTCCACTGTCGCGAAACTCGGAGAGGAGAAGCTAGCCGGGGAGCGCCTTGAGGCCTGTCTTAAGGATTTCAAGGCGGCGGGTGCTGAGATCGTTGTCACATCTTGTCCGGGGTGTGCCTCGCAGCTATCCGGCGATAAGGAGCTTACAGCGAGAATTGGCATCAAAATACAGCATATCACTCAATTCCTGGCGGAGCGCATCGACCGTTGTGCACTCCTACCGTCTGATGATCTGGGCGGAGTCACGTACCACGACTCATGCGACCTCGGAAGGGGTCTCGGAGTGTACGATGAGCCTCGGAAAGTGTTGTCGCGAGTTCTGGGCGCCCCTCTGGTGGAGATGATCCGCGCGCGAGAGAGAAGCGCATGTTGCGGCTCGGGTTCCGGCGTCAAGAGCGCATACCCAGAGTTGTCTGCACAGATCGCCCGGGACCGAATCAGAATGGCGAAGGAGGCGGGGGCCACGACGATAGTCACATCATGTCCGTGGTGCCAGCAGAGTCTCCTCGAGTGCCAGGGGACGAATCCGGAGGTAGCCGTGGTCGATTTATTGCAGCTGTTCGAACGGGCTTCCAGACCTGCGCCGAAACACGATGTCAAGTCCGCTTTGTAGAGAATCAGATGGCTGAGAGGACATGCTCTCGGACGATGGAATATGTTGGGCCTTGGGGGCTGAGAACGCTCTTCTTCAGGAGTATTCGATCGACGATGTACTCCCCGTAATCGGTCGCGGCGTTCCTGCGCAGGATCTCCAGAACATTGGCTATGTTCCTTCCGCTGCGCGCCCTCGCCACTGTCAGGTGCGGCACGAACCCTTTCTTGTCACGCTCGAAACCAAGCTCCTTCAGGGAGACATCCAGCTTTCTTGCCATGTCACCAAGGCGGTCTCCGTCCTGCATGCCGACCCAGACTACCCTGATGTTCGACATCGAAGGGAACGCTCCCATGCCCTGGAGCTTGATCCTGAATGGGCCTATCCCCTGACAAGCCACTCGCATCCTGTCGTGTATATCGTCAACTACGGCCTCGTCCGTGTCCCCAAGGAACTTCAGAGTGATGTGCAGAAGCTGCGGTCTGACAATCTTGAGGTCCGATCTGCTCCTCTCCAACTCTCCGAGCATGGACACCAATGCCTCATTGGGGACGATGTCCGCCGAGATGAATGCTCTGAATGCCATAGCCCCTAATCGGGTGCGCGGGTCATATGCTTTTCAGCGTGATTTCATGAGCGATAGTTCGCGCGTGTCGATGTATCCAGCTCTCTTATCTTCGCACGAACAACTAGAATCCCCCCAATGGCAATCACAAATGCCGCCACAAGTCCGATCAAATAGGACTGCGGTCCCATGTCCTCTTCGTACAGAGCGCCGAAGGAGGCGAAATAGTTGAAAAGACCGTGCATGACCACGGCTCCCACATAGTACGGGAACATGCTCTTGCGCTGCTTGGTGCTCCTAGCAATGCCGAGCCCGAATACCGATGACGCGCTTGCGTGCAGAAGGGCGGAACACAGGCTGCGGACAACGGCGGTTGCGATGAATGCCTCCGCCCCATCGGTGAAGTACGCTGTGCTCTCGTACAGCAGGTTCTCCGTCGCAGCGAACCCGAGTCCAGCAGCCGCCCCGAAGATGATGCCATCCTCTATGTCTGATATCAGCCGCCGATACCTGAGGACACTCATGCCCTTGGTGAGCTCCTCGACGAGCGGGGCGATCACGACCGCTAGAATCAGGGACTCGAGCGATTGGTTCTCGCCCAAGATCTCGTAGACCCTCTCGACGTTCATGCTCAGGAGAATCATCAGGATCATCTCCAACACGACGGCTCCGACGATCGACAGGGTAGCGCCCAGGATGAATATCCGGAGGAGTCTTCCGTATGGCTCTCTGCCGTATCTCTCCGTGTTCCTGATCCAAACGAGATAAATCAGTGAGGGCACAAATGCTGCTAGAAGGAGGATCCCGATGTCGAGAATCTCTTGGTCCAGGACTTCACCAAATCGGAGAGGGATGGGAGGCTATTTCAAAGTTGGCTGGATGAAGGAAACTAGAAGATGACTTGTGAGGGTTTGTGGGGTTTAGGGCCTGTTTAGAATCAGAAGTAGTTACTTCTTCTCCTCGACCGTGATAGCACTGTTCGGGCACTCGTCCACGCATGCTCCGCAGTCCAAGCACTTCTTCACGTCAACGACAGCTACGTCATCAACCGTGATCGCGCCCTCGGGGCAAACGTCCACGCAAGCACCACACGCAACGCATTCATCCTTGTTGACCTTCGCAGGCATATGTACACCTCTGAATGTCCTTGGTTCTCCTGAGATAATCCTCTGATATAAATCTTCTCAACCAAATTGTGTTCTTTCATATTTTTAGTGGAATCCGTCATATTAAAATCTGGAACCCCTCGAAATCGAATGATTTCCGAACTTCGATACCGCGGCGGGGTCCGTTTTGACAAATTATTAGAAAGCGGTGCGCCATGTTGCGCTTGAAATCAATGAAGAATGAGTATCTCGGCCGCTGGGTGCTGACCACTTCAGGAGTTGTCGAAGGTCACCTCGTGGTCTCGGCCGATCAGGTGCAAGAGATATGCTACGGAAAGGCACCAGCGGAGTCCAGCAAGGCTCTGGTCTTGCCCGGCCTCGTGAACGCGCACACTCACGTCGCAGACTCGGTGGCGTTCCCGGCGCCCAAAGGCTGTGTCGAGGAACTTGTCGCTCCACCGGACGGATACAAGCATAGGATCTTGCGCGACACCCCGGCCGCGAAGAAGAGAGATGCAATGTGTTCCGCTATCGAAACCATGCTTAGGACTGGCACAACAACGTTTATTGACTTCAGGGAGGAAGGAATTGAGGGCATCCAGACTCTCGTGGACTCGATACCCAGCCCGTCTCCTCGAGCGGTGATTCTTGGAAGGCCCCTGTTATCGGATATCGACAACAGCGAGATCGATCGACTCCTGGAGCGGTCTGATGGCATCGGCATGAGCTCAGTCCGGGATTGGCCGCTTGATTTCCTGGGCCGGCTCTCGCGCAGAGCGAAAGCCAAGAAGAAGTTGTTTGCAATTCATGCGAGCGAATCTGTGAGGGAGGACATGGACGCAATCCTCGGACTTGCACCAGATTTCGTCGTCCACATGACGAAGGCCAGTGAGGAGGAAATCCTCGCCTGTGCCCAACGCAAGATACCTATTGTCGTCTGTCCTCGCGCCAATGCTTTCTATGGCCTTGCGCCGAACATACCCATGATGCTTCGACTCGGAGCAACAGTCGCCCTGGGCACCGACAATGGAATGATATCGGAGCCTAACATGCTGGACGAGCTGAAAGCCGCTTTCAAGGTCGGGAAGAGGATGGGTGACATTACCCCCATCGAGGCAGCCAGTCTGGCCACGTTTGGTGGGCGGAAAGTATTAAATCAGATGGGCAAGATACTTACGAAAGCCAGTCCCGGCGACGACCTCGCGGTTGTCAGGGTGAAGGGCGAAGACCCTCTTCTGGAACTCGTGACA
>Ga0214474_1001337_pt1 | contig 11374 bp, 10 predicted proteins | sample RVTome_2_FD_187335 | JGI IMG/M metagenome (GOLD analysis project Ga0214474, IMG submission 187335) | Soil microbial communities from uranium-contaminated site in the Upper Colorado River Basin, Wyoming, United States - RVT95D214 HiSeq ...
GATGGTTTGAGGTGGATGGTAAGAGGATTCGAATTAATCGAGCTCACCAAGAGGAAGACACCGGCAAACTAATTCACGCAAGAGTAAAAGGCGCAGAGGCAAGTTTAATAGACTTTAACCGTTGCGGTGTTCCGCTCATGGAAATCGTATCCGAACCAGATATTGACAGTCCCGAGTTGGCAAAGTCGTACGCAAAAGTAATACACCAAATTGCTAGATATTTAGAAGTCGCTGATGCCGATATGGAAAAAGCCGGTATGAGGTTTGATGCAAATGTATCTGTGCGGGAGAAGGGTAAGAAGAAGCTTGGCGAGAAGGTAGAAATTAAAAATATTAATTCGTTTAGATTTCTAGAAAAGGCTCTTGCTTATGAAATAGAAAGGCAGATAAAAACCATTGAATCTGGAGGTAGAATAATTCAAGAGACTCGAGGTTGGGTGGAGTCTAAAGGGGTTACAGTGTCACAGCGAACCAAAGAAACTTCGCCGGACTACCGTTATTTTCCTGAGCCGGATCTACCACCATTGGTTTTCGAAGAAAAAACAATTAAGAAACAAAGAGAAAGTCTACCAGAATTACCTTTGCAGAAGCTAAAACGATTTATTTCCGAATATAAATTGGATAAAAAAATTGCTCAAATTCTGACAGAGGATAAAAAAATTGCTCAGTGGTACGAGGATGCCTTGTTAATTTACGCAAAAAAATTAGAAGATAAGTTATCGAAAGCAAAAAAATTGGCAAATTGGGTGAGAGGCGAATTTACAAGGAACATGCGAGAAAGAGGTCTAAATATCCAGTCGACGCAAATAGAACCAGCTGGGTTAGTGGAACTCTTACAATTTCTAGATAATGGTGATATTAATATTATAACTGCCAAGCAGGTTTTAGCCAGAATGTTTGATACAGGTTGGATGCCAGCTAGAATAATACAAGAAGAGGGTCTTGCTCAAGTCTCCGGTCAGAAAGAGCTGGAGGAGATAATCGATCAGACCGTTGAGGAAAATAAAAAAGCGGTTGAGGATCTAAACAAGGGCAAAGAAGCAGCATTTGGTTTTTTGGTTGGACAGGCTATAAGAAAGACAGCCGGTCGGGCAAATCCGAAAACAGTCCAAGATTTATTAAAAAAAAGATTATCTTATGGAGACAGAAACCGAAGTTAAATACGATTTTATCCAGACAAACGAGGCTCTTTTAGAAACGTTGCCAGAACTTGAAAGAGCCCCGATTGTTTCAATCGATACGGAGGGAAGTAGGTTTGACCCTTTTTCTGCAAAACTACTTCTTCTACAGGTTGCTACTAAGGAGAATGCTTTTGTGTTTGATTGCACTAAAGTTGATATTTCTCCTCTCCGACACATCCTAGAAGCTGAAAGGCCTTTAAAAATAGTTCAAAATGCGAAATTTGATTATTCACTTCTAAAGGTCCAGACAGGTGTTAAACTTGGGAATTTATTCGATACAATGCTTGCTGAAAGAATATTAACCTGTGGTGTGTCAAGAGAAATCTCGCTTGAAACTCTAGCCGAAAAGTACCTAAACCTAAGAATAGACAAAAAAATACGAGAAAGCTTTTCCGATCTTCGTAACCCTGCTTTGCAAGGTAGATTTACGCGAGAACAGCTTGACTACTCAGCTAGAGACGCGCTAGTATTGCGCGAGATTTTTGAGAAGCAGTATAAGCAACTCATCGAGGATGATCTAGTAGAAACTGCGAAACTTGAATTTGCTGTTGTCCCAGTAGTGGCCGAAATGGAACTTCGTGGCTCGTTAATTGATAAAGAAAGGTGGCGTGACCATATTCGGCAACTGGAGAAAAAAAGAGATCTGATAAATAAAGAGATTCAAACAGATATCCGGCACCTTTCTCCTTATTCGCAAGTTGATTTGTTTGGGAACGAGAGTGATACAGTAAATTTAGATAGCCCAATGCAGCTTTTACAAGTCTTCAGAAAACTTGGCGAAGACATCGCAAATACTTCAGAAGCTATTCTACAAAGGTCTAGACATCCACTGGCAAAAAAACTTTTAGAGTATCGAGCGTATGAAAAAATGATTACGGCTTTTGGTGAGACTATTCTAGAAAAAATTAATCCGGTTACAGGAAGATTACACCCAGATTTCCTACAATTGGGAGCTGATACTGGTAGATTCGCCTGTAACAATCCTAACTTACAACAAATTCCCGCAGACTCTGGGTTTAGGAGTTGTTTTGTTGCAACACCTGGTTACAAGCTGATAACTGCTGACTACTCTCAAATAGAACTACGGATTATGGCAGAGGTTTCCGAAGACTTAGCTTTCTTAAAAGCGTTCAAAGATGATGTAGATCTGCATTCGCTTACCGCTAGCCAAATGTTCAGAGTGCCAATAGAAAAAGTCAACAAGGACAGACGTTTCCAAGCTAAGTCGATAAATTTCGGTTTGATGTACGGTCGGGGCCCTGTATCTTTAAGTAATCAAATCGGTTTATCGGTTGAAGAGTCCAAGAAGTTGCTGGAAGTTTATTTTAATAGCTATAAAAAGGTTAAGAGATGGCTAGATGGTACTGGGAAACAGGCTGTACGAAGCGGTTCGGTGAGAACTCTGGGTGGACGAAGGAGGATGTTTACATTACCCGATCGGAGCCATCCAGAGTACGATAGATTGGTTTCAGCAATCGAACGTCAAGGTAAGAATACACCAATCCAGGGGACAAGCGCAGATATAACTAAATACGCGTTGGCATTTATTTATCGAGAACTCATGGATAGGAAGTTAGATGCTTATCTTATTCATACTGTTCACGACGAGATTGTCGCTGAAGCTAGGGAAGATATCGTAAATAAAGTGGCCAAGCTGATAGAAGAACAAATGATTACAGCCGGGGAGAAACTACTTAAGAAAGTTCCAGTGAAAGTGGATATCCATATATCTGGTTGCTGGGAAAAAGGTTGAAAGCTAATGTTTTTTGGTACTGAGAAATATTGGGATGAGCTGGGTAAATTCATACTCAAGCTCTCCTACCCACATGAGGAAAACGATTATCAACCTTGGCTGCTGCAAAGCCACGGCTTATTGTTTTTTTTGCTGCTAATAATTATCTCCCAAACTGTGATAAACGTTACTAGCCGTAGTGGTCAGGTACTTGGTTTTGCTACTAATATTTCGGTGTCTGAGGTGATTAATTTGACTAATGAACAGCGTACGTTGGCTGATCTGGTTCCTCTTAAGACAAATGCTGCATTGAACAAAGCGGCAGCGCTAAAAGCAGAAGACATGTTTGAAAAGAACTATTGGGACCACTTTGCTCCGGATGGGACAAGCCCGTGGTACTTCTTTGGTTTGGTTGGTTATCAATATACTTGGGCCGGGGAAAATTTAGCGCGTGATTTTGCTACCTCTGCTGGAGTTGTAGCAGCATGGATGGATAGTGTTGGCCATCGAGCTAACATTTTAAATCCCAACTTTAACGAAATCGGTGTAGCGGTTGTTAACGGAAATTTAGATAGTGAAGATACAACCCTGGTCGTACAACTTTTTGGTCGGCCTGTAGGTTTGGTTGCATCAGCACCGCAGGCTAGTGAGAAAAGTAAGGAAGGTGTTGAGGCAGAAGCTGCTAGGGTTGGTGCGGAGATCAGCTTACCTTCTTCAGAAAAAGAAACAACACCTATTAGTCCCTCCGGGCAAGAAAAAGTTTCAGTTTCACCTTCGGGTTCTGGGCTGTCTGGGAGTAGCTTGCCGCTTCTCTCGCTTGTAAAAAATTCAACCAATAGCCAAAAAGTAACCTTGTCCCTGCTTTTACTTATCGGCCTACTATTTGTCTTTGATTCGCTAGTTATTTTCCGTAAACGTCATACGCGGACTAATAGCCACTCTCTTTCTCACGCTAGTATGATATTATTGCTGATAGCGATCACCTTATTCTATGGACGAGGAGCGATACTCTAACCGCCACAAATATCATCTCGAACACATAGTGCAATATGTACTACTTGTTATTATTTTTATTTTCTTCCTTCTACTGCTATTTCAACTTACAGATTTCTTCCCAAAGCTTGGGGTCATTTCTTTCCTATCTCTATTGTATTTAGCCTGGGGTATCTGGCATCATTGGGAAGAGAAGAACTTAACTCGTACCCACGTTTTGGAATACTTAGTTATCAGCACTCTTATATTTGTCGTTCTTACTTTTGTTTTTCTAAACCGTTGAATTGACAAAGAGGAGTCTTGGGGCTAAAATTACCCGCTTAGAACTATGGATACAGCTGAAACTACTAAAACCAATGTTAGTACAGAAGAAGAGGTTCGTGTTTCGCCGGGTGACCTAGTCAGAGTAAATGTTAAGGTAAAAGAAGGAGGCAAAGAGCGAATCCAAGCATTTGAGGGCACGGTTATTGCTGTGCGTGGGCGTGGTGATTCGAGGACCTTTACTGTTCGCAAAATTGCTTCCGGTAAAATTGGAGTAGAACGGATTTGGCCTCTTAACTCTCCCTCGATAGAATCTATTAAAATTCAAAAAAAGCGTAAACAAAGACGAGCCAAGCTTTATTATTTGCGAAAGTTAACAGGCCGAGAAGCAACTGGGGCCTCGTTATAAGAATCTGTTTTCTACTCATGAAGCCCATAGCAGATTTTGGATATGAGGAGCAACTTTGGCAAAAAGGATTAAATAATATTGCTGGTATAGATGAAGTAGGTAGAGGCGCTTGGGCCGGTCCAGTTGTAGCAGCCGCAGTCGTTTTCCCATCATTTTCTAGACCTTCATTTCAACTTTTTGATTCAAAATTACTACAACCGAAACAAAGAGAGGATCTATCCGAAAAAATTAGGCAAAATGCTAGTGTAGGTATTGGGATGATTGGCGTACCAACAATAAACAAAATTGGTATTGGTAAAGCCACTCAGAAGGCATTTAAGAGCGCAATACGTTCACTAACTATCGAATGTCAACACTATTTAATTGATGCTTTTTATATTCGTTATTGGACCCGTGAAAATCAGCTTCCGATAATAAAGGGAGATAAATACTGCGCTTCCATTGCGGCTGCTTCGGTTGTGGCGAAAGTGTATCGGGATAATTTGATGCGCGGATTGGCTGAGAAATATCCGCAGTATGGGTTCGATATTCACAAAGGGTATGGAACAGCTTTTCACCAAGATGCGATCCGGAAACATAAACTTTCAAGCATCCATCGCAAATCCTTCGATCTTTCATTTCTGCTGACATGAGTACCAAAAAAGAACTTGGGCTGTTAGGGGAAAAACTAGCTGCCGCCTTATTGCGAAAAGAAGACTATAAAATTTTAGAAAAAAATTTCCAGTCTCGTTTTGGTGAAATAGATATTGTGGCACAAGAAGATGATACCTTAGTTTTTGTAGAGGTGAAGACGCGGTGGAGTAAAGAATATGGTAAGCCAGAAGAGGCGATTCGGCCTCGGAAACTGAAATCTATCGCCAAAGTCGGGGCGTATTATAAACTTCTTCATCCAGGTTCGCCAGAAGCAGAAAGAATCGATGTAGTGGCGATAGAGCTAGGTAGCGATGGGAAAGTAACTCGCAAAGAGTTAATCAAAAACGCAAGCGGTTAAAACAATTGGTGAGCCCGGTGGGATTCGAACCCACAACGCCCAGCTTAAAAGGCTGGCGCTCTACCGTTGAGCTACGGGCCCACGCTGTAATATGATAGCAAATCAAGGCTGAAGTTTCAATAATTATTGCTGCCATTCTAGGGACAGTAGGCTCACCATTTTTTTATCCTCGCAGTAAATTTCTCCAATATTTGTTTTTTGTTAGGTAAATCACGGAATTTTTCGTTAAGAGATTGTAATTTTAGCTGGATTGCCTATTGACAAAAGTGTTTTGCAAAAGGTATTCTAGGAGTAACTATGAGATTGACTATACTAAGAAATGTCCCCAAAATAATCATCTACTTAGGACTAGTCTTCTTGCTTCTTGCTTTGCTGGCGGTTTCCGGAACATTTGACAATCAAGGTTTTAATAAAAAGGTTTCTTCAGAAAAAATAAACGGACAGAAAAACAAAAATGCAGAGACAGTAGCGTCTGAATCTAATAACAACAGCGGAAGTTCTGACCAAAATTCAGAGGATCAAAACCAGACCTCAAATAAGACGAAGGTTCGTGTATCGGTAAGTAGTAATACCACAAACGGAGAAACTACCGGCTCTACGAATGTTAAGGTAACAACCAACGGCAAAACCCAAGATCTCAGCGAAGCATTGGATGAGTGCCTAGTTGCAGGAAAAATTAAAATTAGTACAGAAGACTCAAAAATCGAATGCGAGAGTAGCGACGGAAGCGTAGAAATCGATTGGGATTCTGAAAACGACACGGATCAGAAAAGCGAGTTTTCCTCCGACACAGATATTAATGTAAAAAACAAACAACGAAACTAATTTTCTCTTTTTTGACTTTTTCTCTTCTTTCTTCCATAATAACTTCTGATGGCTGATTCTGCCTCAGAAAAAAGTGTCGACTTTTTAGAGCCCTCCGCTCCAACTGGGAAGGATATCCTCAAACAGATCGACAAGGGTGTTTACAAACAAATACTTATTTTCCTTGGCCTCTCACTCTTAATAGCTCTCGGTTTTTATATTTATCTAAGAATCGGTCAAGAGTCGGTTGTTCGTAAGAATGTGCAGAAAAGCCAAGCACAGACTGCCACGCAGAGTAGTGATAAGCATAATCAGACTCAAGCGCGGTTTACTCAAGATCAACAAAGAAAAAATGATGTCGTGACAATAAATTCAGCTTTGAAAGCCTTTTTCCTTGATAATGAGAATACACCAGAAACACTTGATGAACTTGTGCCAGACTTTTTGCCAGAGCTTCTTTTAGATCCTCAGACTAAGAAGGAGTACATTTATACACCAGGTCCAGATCAGAAAAACTGGAAGATAAGTGCTACACTTTCCGACGGAACTTTGTTTGAAGTGACTGGGCCCTAGAAACCCCGAAAGTTATGTCTTTTGAACGAGTTTTTTCTCAGCCTCGTAAACAATTTGTCTAGTTTTTTCAATCGCATCTGGAGAAACAGAGACAGAGGAGATACCCCACTCAACCAGTTTTTCAGTCAGTTCCGGATAAACTGAAGGAGCCTGTCCACAAATTCCGGAGTAAAGCCTCCTCTTTTTGCACGCGAGGATAAGCAGCTTTATACTTTCAAGCACTGCCGGATCCAATTCATTAAATTCGCTTGAGACTTTGGGGTTGTCTCTGTCAAGACCAAGAAGCAACATTGTCAAATCATTGCTGCCGATTGAAATACCATCTATTCCTAAATCTAAAAATTTATCAGCGAGGATTATGTTTGATGGTATTTCAGCCATCATTAAAAGTTTGAAGCTGCTCGATCGGTATAAACCGCTTGAGGAAACCATTTTCTTAATCTGCCCCATCTCAGGAAGTGTTCTAACGAAGGGGATCATTAACCACAAATTTTTCAACCCAAATTTATTTCGAACCGTCTTAATTACCTCAAGTTCCATTTCAAAGACTTCGGGATTAGCTATATAACGATAAGCACCTCGGAAACCAAGGAGCGGGTTTGGTTCGTCTTCTTCAAATTTTTCGCCGCCCTTTAAATTTTTGTATTCGTTGCTTTTAAAATCCGCGGTTCGGTAGATGACTGGTCGTGGGTCAAAGCCTGCCGCAAAAATCTTCAAGCTATCTGCCAATTTTTCAATATATGCTTTTTGCCTACGTTCTTGGATGATTTTTTGGGGGTGGGTGCCAATCTCTGCCATCATGAATTCGGCTCTTAATAAGCCAATACCATCAACATATCTTTTTGCAACTTCATCGACAAGTTGTTTTTCGCCCAAATTGACAAAAACCTTGGTCGCCGTTCTTAACGTGCGAACCTCCTCTTCTTTCTTTTCTTTAACAAATTCAATCGCCGCCAATCGGCTTTGACTGAGAGCTCCTTTATACACCTTTCCCGTACCGCCGTCTACTGTAACGATCGATCGTTTATTTCGTAGGAGTCGGGTTGCTTTATTTGTTCCAACTACACAAGGTATACCAAGTTCTCTTGCTACAATAGCGGCGTGAGATGTCCGTCCACCCTTGTCGGTGACGATAGCGGCTGCTTTTTTCATAGCTGGGACAAAATCTGGGTTGGTCATAGTAGCAACCAAGATGTCTCCTCTTTTTATCTTATTAATTTCTTTAGCACTCGCAATGACTTTTGGCGCGCCGACTACTATTCCAGGACTAGCTGGAGATCCTTCTAAAAGTACCAGGAGGTTGATGGCGATGTGCTTTTTTAAGCTCTTCTCAATTTTCTCAACTGTGGTGACTGCTCGTGTTTGGACGATGTTGATTACCCCATCTTCTAAAGCCCATTCAATATCTTGCGGGAACCCGTAGTGGCTTTCGATCTTTGTACCAATTTTTGATAATTCCTTTATTTTTTCATTGGGTAATTTTTGGACGGCTTGAAAGGCGGCGGCGACTGGAATTTCTTTGTTTTGTTTACCTACCTTTATTAATTGCTTGGCTTGAGTGGAAATTTGCTTATCTGTAATATGGAGGTCCTTTTTATCTATTTCATAATGGTCTGGGTTTACACTTCCTTGGACGATAGATTCGCCCAGTCCCCAGACAGCTTCAACAACGATTTTACTTTTATCATTTTTAACTGGGTCAATGGTAAACATTACTCCTGAAACCTCAGATTGAATCATTTTCTGAACTGCAACCGCAATTCCCACTTTGAGATGGTCAAAACCTTTCTCTTCTCTGTAAAAAATGGCTCGGGGTTCATAAAGTGAGGCCCAACATTTGCGAACAGCTTCCAGAAGTTCTTTTTCACCCTTAACATTTAAAAAGGTTGCTTGTTGGCCGGCGAACGATGCTTGTGGTAGATCTTCAGCTGTAGCGGAAGAGCGGACAGCTACTAAGGCAGAGGAGTTTGCAGATAGCTTCTTGTAATTTCCTACTACTGCTCGACTAAGGTCTGGTGGGATTTTCGAGGCACCGATAGCCTTCTTTATTAAGCCGGAAATCTCATTTAGTAAGTCTGTATTATTGGGGTCAACTTTTTGAAGTAGTCTGCTTATCTTTGTGTTTAAATCTGCTGCTTCAAGAAAATCAAAATAAGCTTTGGAGACGATGGTGAAACCGTTAGGAACGCGGATTCCAGCCTTTGTTAATTCGCCAAGGTTGGCAGCCTTGCCTCCGACAGCTGGAATATCATCCTTATCTATTTCAGAGAACCATAATACTTGATTGGGCATTCTTCATAGGAAATTTTAACACGAGGTTACTTTTAGATCAACGATTAACTACAATGCTACATTCACCGATTTTCTCAAATCGCTGCTGGGTTTGTCGTACCACACCTTATAAGACTCGATCGAAAAACTTTTTAAGAATTTTTTCGGCACTTTCTTTCCCACCAAGTCCAAAAGATAACCCCCCAGCAATTGCTACCATAGCAACGAAACCTGTGAATAGTATTCTGATTAGATCAGTAGCTACTCCTAACTGGTTTAAGGCCGCCAAAAAGGCGAATACTATGATTGCCCAGCGAGCAACCTCACCAACTATTTGAGCTAGTTGTGCACCAAGTCCGGTCGCCGTTGCTGTAACAAAATCCCTGGCGATCTTCGCAAAAATCGCGCCGATGGCGACTATTATTACAGCCACAACCACGTTGGGGATGTAAAGCAACAATGATTTTAGTACATCGTTTACCGCACCTAGACCCAGCTGATCAACGGCAGGAATTAAAAAGATAAGAATAACAAACCAACGTAGGAGTTCACCCAAGAGGCTAGATACAGTCAAGGTGGTTTCAGTTCTCTTTAACGCTTGCGGAATACCAGTGGTAGAGAGTGCTTTCTCAAAATTTACTGCCGCTAAAATTCTTATTAAAATTCCTCTAAGAATTATTGCGACAATGACACCGACTATGAAGATTATTATTGCTGCTAGAAGATTCGGTAGCAAATTGGCGGTTGCAATTAGAGAATCATTTAAAGCTTGGCCAACACTATTTCCAATATCATTAATCACTATTCTCACCACCCTTCGCAAGACCAGTATATTAATAATTTATTTTTGTGTCAACGTTTTTGGTTTATCTAGTTCTTTCAACGAACCTCTTAACCATATCAGCTGCGGTATCTTTGCCGGCTAAGCCGAAAGCTAAAGCGGCGGCAGCCAAAGCAGCAATCACCGCCAGACGAATGATGTCAGTAGTTATACCAAGTTGTAGGATTGCCTGAATAGCTGCATAGATTATTATTGCTAGATATGCAATGTTGGCGATTAGGCGAGCTGGATTGTTTCCAACTATTACGCTGACGGCCATAACTATCCGGCGAATGAACCAAGCGACGACAAATCCAAATAAGAGATACAACGAGGCGATTATTACGGTACTAGCATAAGCAAAGATTTGAGAGAAAGCCACATTCGCTCCTGATATTTGGAGGCTGGTTACAGCTGGGATGAGGAAGACGATGATAGCAATCCAACGAACTACCTCTCCGACAACCGTAGTAACATCTAAACCTTTATGGGATTTGACAACCGTGCTGTAAAACGGCAAACCAGAAAGCACACGTTCCAGGGCTAGTATGCGGGAGATTTCTTCAACCACTCTTTTCAGAATCCAACCTACTATTGCACCGATAGCAATTGCGATAATAGCGGCTACAATATTGGTAAAGATTGGTAGGAAATTGTCAAAGAAATTCGCACCTGAGGTCTGGGAAAGACTAACGTAATCGGCAAATGTCAACTTGTTTCACCCCCTTTCGACGGACTACTAGCCAACTTTACTATCATCGAGAAACCTATGCTGGGGGGCAGAACTATTTTGGTGTTAGTCTACAATCAAAAAAATCGATTGTCAAATTTAGCTTGCTAAATTCGTCAATTTGTAAAAATTGGCAAATTCTCCCTGAGAATTCGGAATTTTTCAAGTAAAAAATTGCAAATTTGCTCGCAGTTTAAAAATTTTTTATTGATTCCCACGGAAACCTATTTCTGCCGAAATGGCCGTAGGCGGCTGTTTTCCGATAAATTGGCCGTTGCAAATCTAGGCCCTTAATGATTCCCGAAACGGATAAATCAAGCAAGTTCCAAGCAAAATCTTTAATTATCCGGGGCGGTTTTTTCTCTGTCCCAAAAGTTTCGATGTCTTTCGCAATGGGTTGGGGTTGGCCAATCACGTAAGCAATTTGGATTTCTACTTTGTCTGCAAGGCCCGCTGCCACAATGTTTTTGGCGATATATCTCGCCGCGTAGGCGCCAGAACGATCAACTTTGGTCGGATCTTTCCCGGAAAAACAACCTCCACCCGCTCTTCCGTACGCTCCATACGAATCTACTATCACCTTACGCCCGGTTACTCCTGTGTCAGTTG
>Ga0214474_1001339_pt1 | contig 11366 bp, 10 predicted proteins | sample RVTome_2_FD_187335 | JGI IMG/M metagenome (GOLD analysis project Ga0214474, IMG submission 187335) | Soil microbial communities from uranium-contaminated site in the Upper Colorado River Basin, Wyoming, United States - RVT95D214 HiSeq ...
ACGAGATTGAATAGAATGATAGCGGCTCAGTCATTGAGATTTATTAACACGCCGAAAAACCCCCAAAATGGTTTCTGGTTTAATCACCTATCTGCTTAGCAACCGGAAGCGTTTCAAACAAACCCAACAAACCAGATAGTGAATAGTGTAGACCTGACACCCGTTTCCCACTATGACATTAACGAAGGAAACGAAAAAGTTTTTTTAGAACCTACATTCCCCTCTCCGTTCTGGAGGCCGTCGTAAAAGCCATTGTTGTTGAATTGCAAGACTTGATCCCCAATTTGCTCTAGGCCTCTTAAAACATACCTTTGAAGCTCTAGTTAAATAAGGTGAAGTAGTGCTCAACCAAAGGGTGAACAGGTTCTCCACAATTCGCAAATGGATCAGAAGTGTAAAATATTTGCGAAGTCGCCAAGATTACTACGATGGACTGCGCTCTAGTAGGTCTCTGGAAGAAGTTCAATTGTGGGCAGTACGTCATCCTTTGGTAGGATTCAACAAGGACTCAATTCGGGCTGTTATCATTGAATCTCTAGCAAAAGCTCACAGAGCTACGGTGTTTGTGGAGACAGGGACGTATCATGGTGCAACCGCTCTGTGTGCATGCCGATACCTTTGTTTACCTGTTTATTCCTGTGAGATCTCCTTCAAGAGATTTGCGTTGAGCAAGCTGATAACCATTGGTGAGAGAAATGTCAGAATCTCCTGGGATTCCAGCACTGACTTTATACGCCGTCTTGTTGGTCGTCGGCTAGTAGAGGGACGCCCGCTTTTCTACTTGGATGCACATTGGGAACAGCATTTGCCCCTTGTAGACGAGATTGCCCTAATTACTCAAATGAAGCAATTCGCGGTGATAATAGATGACTTCTCGGTGCCGTCAATAGAGGACTTTGGGCATGACAACTACAATGAGTTACCATTGGGCACCGACTTGATACGAGATACCCTGTTAAGCGGCGGGATCAGCAAATGTTATTTCCCAAACTACTCACCGAGCATCGAAACTGGACTACGTCGCGGATATTGCGTATTCTGGAGATCTGACGAACTGGAAGAGGTATTCAGTGAGAGATCCAGCTGCTTTCCCTTGAATCTCTTAACTGCTTATGATCTTGCAAAGTCTACACGAAGCGTGATTATGCCAAAAGCGAGAATAGATGAAACACGACAAAAAGACAAGATAGGGAGCAGATCGAAGAGATTAATTCAAGAATAATGAGTAGCTCGCCCGTCGGCAAAATTCAATTCTTGGGCACGAAAGTATACTGGGTGCAAGAGTGAAAACGTTAAAAGAAATATATTGCGGCAAGAAAATCCTGATTACGGGCGGACTAGGATTTCTGGGCAGCAACCTGGCCCATAAATTAGTGGAATTCGAATCGGAAATTACCTTATTAGATGCTCTTTTACCACTTTACGGCGGGAACAGATTTAACATTAATGAAATAGAAAATAAGGTCAAAGTAATAATCGGTGATATTCGAGACTTTAGATTGATTGAAAAACTTGTAGAGAAAAAAGACATCATATTCAACCTGGCAGCCCAAGTAAGCTACATAGACAGCATAAATATACCGTTAGAAGACCTTGACATTAACTGCAAAGGCCACTTGATTGTTTTGGATGCCTGCAGGCACCGGAATCCTGGAGCTATGCTGGTATTTCCAAGTTCAAGGATGGTTATAGGAAAAGTTAATTACAACCCGGTTGATGAAAATCATCCTACCGAACCACTAAGTATTTACGGAATTCACAAGCTTACTGTTGAAAAATACTATATTGCCTATCATAGGACGTATGGCTTGAATACTGTCATTCTCCGATTAACAAATCCTTACGGAGTTAGGCAACAAATGAAACATGATAAGTATTCATTAGTTGGATGGTTCCTGAGAATGGCCATGGAAGGAAAAACCATTAAGGTTTTTGGAGGCGGAAGTCAACTTAGAGATTATGTTTATGTGGATGATGTCGCTGAAGCATTTCTGAATGCGGGGATATACGGGAGTGGAAGTGGGCAGATATATAATATTGGATTGGGGAAATCGTATGAGTTTTTGGAAATGGTTGAAAAAGTATTAAGCATTGTTGGTAAAGGAAGCATAGAGCATATCCCCTGGCCTGAAAATTATGAAAATATTGAAACGGGAGATTTTAAGTTAAGTATAGAAAAGGCCCAGAAAGATTGGGGATGGAACCCCAGCATTGATTTAGGAGAGGGTATTAAAAGGATGCACATTTTTTATAAAAAATATCAAAGATATTATTGGTAAATGCGAAATTCGCTACTACACCGGCTTTCCAGTTTTCTATCTCATGATTAGGTAATCATAGAATGTTTAATCTATCCGCAAAGAGGCTTCAGATCCAAAACGGACCAAATGAGGTGCGATATGTGTTTTTAGAAACTCTTATAACAAATGTTGGCATTTTATTCGCAAATATGCTTACAGGTATTATTACAGCTCGTCTTTTGGGACCTGCCGGAAGAGGTGAATTAGCCGCAATACTCCTTTGGCCATCAATTATTGTCCATATTGGTATTATTGGGACTAATTGGGGTCTTGCAAGGGAATCTGCAAAAGATAAATTGGGCGAAAAAGGAATTGTCATATTAATCAGAAGTTCGATTGTTTTTGGCTCAATACACGGTTTTTTGGTTCTAATAATTTCCTGGTGGTTTGTAAACATCGCAGTCGCAGCAGATAAGAGCCACCTTATGAATCTTATTAAATTGTATTTACTGTTTATCCCTTTTAGTATTATTTCACTCAATATTTTAGGAGTGTATCAAGGAGCCTGGCAATTCACAAAATTCAACATAATACGTGCTTCATATTATTATCTGTATCTCATGCTAATAATGATGTTCTGGATATTTAATTATGTGGAATTAAAATTTTTTGTAATAGCTAATCTAATTGGATCCATATTGATGCTGGCCGTTGCTATAATAATAAGTGATTTTGGAAATACAAAGGGCAAGGCAGACTACAAGGTATACACTTCGGTAGTTAAATCAAGTACCCCATACGCCGTCGCCACGATCTTCTCAACACTTTGTCAGCGAGTCGACCAAATCCTTATAATCTCTTTCCTTAGCTCCAATGAGGTAGGTCTCTATATAGTTGGTTTAAGCTTCGCGGGAGCCCTCTCTCCATTAATTAATACCTTTAATGCGATTGTATTTGCACAAAGTGCTCAGGATAATACAGGAGAGAGGGTAAGCAATATATCGATGACTTTTAGGAGAGGCCTTTTTCTCTATGGCTTGATGCTAGTAGGTTTTATAATTGTTTCACCTTTGCTTATTCCGTTATTGTATGGTAAAGCATTTGCTAGGGCTATTTCCCTTTCCATGATTCTTCTCCCTGCAATGGGCATAGTTGCACTCGCCCAAATCCTGGATGAATGTTTACGCGGGATTGGAAAACCATTACCCGGCACTTTAGGCCAAATGGTGTCAATAATATTAACATGCTTGGTTGCATGGCTGACGGTTCCTATTTTTGGGCTAAAGGGGATGGCTTTAGCCGCACTTATGGGAGCATTAGCATATTTATTGATGAGCCAGATTTTTATATATGTATATCTGGATATTCCAATTACCATTTTGTATCGGTTTCAAAGAAACGATTTCGTTTTCAATAAAAAGTTCTCGTTGAAATCCTTGAAGTTATAAGTTGCCATGGCGAGAAAAACCTACCTGTTTTTACAATCAAACGATGTTGTGGACAGAATAAATTCAAGTTTTGATATGCCCTCCTATTTTTCTGGGGCGGTATATAAAAGGTGTGCTGAAATATGGAATAGTGAATTGTCTGTCTTTGTCCCCGATCCAAAGGTGAAAGGAGTGGCCAGCTTATTATATGAAAATATTCGATCATTCAATAGAGTTATTGCCAGTAATAATAGGAAGGACGATAATATATTTGTGGTTTGGCAAGGTTATGGCATGTATACTGCTTTGGTTGCGGGTATCTTTAAAAGAATTAAGTATGTATTTAACACATATAAGATGCCATGGCCATCAAACCAAAGAATCAGTGCTAATATAAACGATTTTGCCTTGCTCGATGTTTTAACAAAAGCCAAGGCAGTTATCACTATTTCTTCAATACAGAAGGATATCCTGATAAAATACAATCCGAATAGTTTTTGGATACCATTTGCATCTGACATTGACTGGTGGACACCAGATGTACCTAATTATACATGTATGAAGAATCAAGGTATAAACCTAGAAAATTATATTCTTATTATGGGAGACGTCGACCGAGAAGAAGAAACGACAGCCAAAGCATTAAAACGCCTTCCTTATCCAATATTAAGAGTTACACGCGACCCGAAAACCGCTAAAAAGGCTAATTATATTTGGTCAAGCATGGGGGTTAAGAATTGGAATATTTTGGTGAATGTCTCATTCAAACTCCTCCGAGAAATTTACCGTGGGGCACGTGTTGTTATCGTTCCTGCAAGGAGCAGAGTGCACCCAGCTGGTATGACTTCGATGAGCGAAGCAATGAGCTGTGGCCGACCGGTTGTAATACCAAAAGGGCTAGCTACCGAGGGGTATGTTGAGAATAATAAAGATGCGTTTGTAATAGAAGATTGGAGTGAAGATAACATACTAAATCAGGTGGTGTCCGTTTACGAAACCAACAAAGGAGAATTGATAGGAGCCTATGCGAGAAAAACCTGTGAGGAGAAGTTTAATATAGATTCGAGCGCAAGGATATTGGCTGGGTTCGTAAAAACAATACTGGACAAATAATGGGAACTTTAAAGTAGCTTGGGAAGCTTTCCATATTAGGCAGAGGCACCAATTTGCTAAATAGATTTCAGGATTGGCTGATTTTCGTGGCAACAAAAAGCAAATTATTGGTTATTGTTTTTGCTCTTTTTGTTGGCGTCAGCATTCCCCTGGTGAACTATTCTAAAGCGCTTATTCTTAGCCTGATGGTTTCCTTATTTATGGTCCTTGCATTTCCTTTACTTTTAGCTTTTTTTCGGGGGAAAATAAATTTATTAGAGCCTGTTTATATATTTGTGGCAATATACGGCTACATGTATTTCCTAAAACCTTTTCTCACAATTATCATAGGGGAGGACTTTTTTTATGACGAATATATAGTCGCAAATGCTATAGGAGTGTCGATTATTGGGATGATGTCGCTCTACTTGGGCTATTATTTACGATTCGGGGGAAATATTGCAAGGAGACTTCCAATAATAAACGGGCCTTGGAATTTTAGGAAACTGAAAGGTGTTGCTTGGTTTTTTCTCTTATTGGGTGTAAGTGCGTATTGCATATTTATAAATCGATCTGGCGGATTTTATGAATTTTTTTCTTTGCCGCATGGATATGGAGGAAAATATTCGGAGTCTACTGCTTACATCTACCAATCATTGGATTTCATTTTCCCGGCTATCTTTATTTTAAGCGGCATTGCGTTGCAAAAGAAGGGTAGTCTGCTTTCGAATAGAGTTCTTGTTTTTCTGATCATGTTCTTTCTGTTCTTTTTCATATTCCAAGGCGGTCGTGCGCAAATATTCTTTCTTGTCACTGGTTTGTTCTCATTGTATTGGGTTTTAGGGAAAATAAAAAGAGCGAGAATTATAAAATTAGGGTTTCTCACGATTTCAATCCTTCTTATACTCGGCCTCGTGCCTTTTTATAGAGGTTATTTTTATCTGGGGTCCGAATGGGGGCTGATCAAAGAAACGAGTCTTGAGGAAAACATTAAGAAAGCTTTTACAGCTAGTGAAAGAGAAGAAGAGTTTAATACCTATACCGCAATAGTTTTCGCTTATCCTAGCCGGGTTGACTATGTCTATGGGAAAAGATATTTACAATCTTTTCTTCATCCCGTACCAAGATTGATTTGGAGAACTAAACCTCTAATGTGGGGAGAGGAATGGATTAACTTTTTGATGGAATCTAAGTTACCATATGGTGTAGTGGGAGGGATACTAGGAGAGTTCTACGAACAATTAGGGACTGTAGCGGTTTGCATTGGGATGTTTTTAACGGGGCTTTTTCTGAAATTGGGTTATGAGTATTTTAGGAATAACAAATATAATCCATGTGCTTGTGTTTTCTTTGCCCTTTTTTTCTCTTTTATCATCCAGGTTGTTGCGCAAGGGGCTATAACGTGGATGCTTAGATTCCCCGGTTTCCTCATACCAACCATAGTCTCCTACTGGTATGCAAAAGTTAGGTAACAGGAAGAAAAAAGTAGCCTTCTTGGCAGGGATAATTTCCCCATACAAAATCCCTTGCTGGAATGAAGTTGCGAAAAATGAACTTTTTGATTTTGAAGTCTACTTTTGCGCTGCTATTACTAAGGACAGGAGTTGGAAGGTTTATTATGATGAAATCAAGTTCAAGTATAAAAAACTAAAAGGCATTCACCCTATTTTTGGAGGGTTTACTGTCCATATAAACTGGATTCTTCCAATCATTAGGAACAAATATGACTTAGTTGTTATAGAGGGATACTACCAACCTACTTTTCTTCTCACGTGGCTTATATCTAAACTTCTTAACTCTAAAGTAGCTTTTCTAATAGAGAGCAGCCACCTTGATAAAAGGACAGGCAATTGTACTATCGAAGCATTGAAACGCTTTATTATTACTCATTCAGATGCCTTGATGGTAGCAGGTCAGGCATCACTCAACTACATGAAATCATTTGGTGTTAAACCATCAAATATTTTTCATATCCCTTATACAGCGGATTACAACTTTTTTAGCGATAAATACCGCTCGCTAAAATCTGAAGAAATTACTATCAAAACTACTAAAAATACGAAGTTGAAAGAGGACGGCAACTTAATATTTCTTTATGTTGGAAGGCTTTGGGAGGGAAAAGGAATATTTTATTTACTTCGTGCTTTTAAAAAACTCCAAATGGAAAGGAATAATATCTGCTTAATATTAGTGGGCGATGGTCCCGATGAGCACAAATATAGGAAAATGACTAAAGAAGAAAGTATACAAAATGTCTATTTTGAGGGCTTCAAACAAAAAGAGGAATTACCTGAATACTATGCACTGGCAGATATTTTTATCCTTCCTAGTTTAACCGAACCTTGGGGATTAGTTGTCAATGAAGCTATGATTTTCAATCTTCCTGTAATATGCACAAACAAAGTAGGAGCAGCCTATGATTTAATAGAAAATGGTAAAAATGGACTTATTGTAGATGCAGCTAATGCTGATTCCCTTTACAAAGCGATGAAAATACTTGCTGAAAGTTCGGAATTAAGGGGGGAGATGGGGAAGATATCAGCAGAGATAATAAAACGCTATACTCCGCAGACCTGGGCCGATGGGTTTATTAACGGGGCAAAATCGGTATTAAGGGTTTTGTGAGTTAGCCAAATGAAAATACTTTTTGCTATCCCAGGATTCGGAGCCTTATTTGGGGGACCTACCAATCAGGTTTTTCATATCTTGAACCTTCTCTCCGAGATGCAATATGAGCTAGCTCTCATAACATGTGACTACAAGCTTGACAATTTCTACATTCCTCGCCTTAACAAAAAAATAAAGCTTGAAGTTCTAAAGAATAAATTTGGTTCATATAGATATCTGCCTGATTTAAGGGAGGCACTCAATATCTATAAGGATTATGATATTATCCACCTCCATTCTTACTGGAGCTATATGAATATCGTATGTCATCGATTTTGCCTCGAAAACAGACTGCCATATATTTTATCAGCGTATTATACGACCCCTATAATTCTTAGGAATTATTTGACGAAATCAGTATTTAATATGTTCTGGGGGAATAAAATTATTAATGATGCAGATTATATTATAGCGTTATCTAGCGATGAGGAGATTTTATATAACAAGAGAGGAATAGACAAAAAGAAAATTGCGCGGATACCTGTCGCCGTACAAACTGTTTCCCATATTGGAAAAGAAAACATTTTTAGAGAGACACTTGGACTTAAGCAACGAGAAAAGCTTATTTTATTTCTCTCAAGAATAAATAAAAAGAAAGGGCTAGATTGGTTTATACCTGTATTTTCTAAGGTGAAAGATAGAGTTCCTGGGACAAAATTGGCAATCGTTGGATCTGATGATGGATATCTTGCGTGTGTAAAGAAAGTTGTGGAGAAACTTTGTTTAAAAAAGGATGTATTTCTTTTGGGCCCCGTCTTCGGAGATGAGAAGTGGGATATATACTCCTCAGCAGATATTTTTGTATTACCGTCAATCAGTGATGCTGTTCCCGCGGCGGCTCTTGAGGCAAGTATTGCGGGTCTTCCCCTTATAATTACTAGAACCTGCGGGATACCTGAGGTGACCACATATAATGCTGGGTTTGAAATCGATTATGGAGACTCGAATGCTCTCGGAAATGCACTGATTGCTTTGCTAAAGGATGATACTCTTAGAAAAAAATGCGGGGAGAACGCTAAACGGATGGTTTTGGATAACTTTACGTGGGATAAGGTTATTAAAATGTATGAGGAAATTTATGAAAAGGCCTTCGTATCGAAATATCTTAACCGCGGAAATGGATACTAAGGTAGAAGTTCTTCGTGAGAAATACTATCCTAAAAAAGATTTTATACACCACATTTTTTATGATTTAGTAAGAAGCTACTTGAAACCAAATTTTGAAATACTTGACGCAGGTTCAGGCCCCTTTACTAATCCTGCCTACGACTTTGGTAAATTTGTCAAAACAATTATAGGCATAGACAAGGACCCGAGTGTAAAACAGAATGGTCTCTTAAATGAAGCATATATCGGAAACCTTGATTCCCTGCCTTTTGAGAATAACAGGTTCGACCTAATTTTTACCCGTTACGTTTTTGAGCATTTAACAAATCCTATTAAGGTAGTAAATGAATTTAACAGGGTCTTAAGACCAAATGGCATTGTTGCGTTGATGACTCCTTGCAAATGGAGTTATGTATGCTTAGTAAGCCGTGTGACACCACTTCGATTTCACAAATTTTATAAGAATCTTAGAGGCTTTGATAGGCATTCCCTATATCCCACATATTATAGAGCAAATTCTGCCAAAACAATTTTAGAAATTATGAGTTTATATGGTTTCGCGGAAGATAGGTTAATTCTTGTAGAAAGTGATCCCAGTTATCTTGATTTTAACAAAGTCACTTTTTTGCTTGGGGTTGCGTGGGAAAGAATCATAAACAAGTATACATTTCTCAAAGGAGTTAGGAATACAATAATAGCAAGTTTTATAAAAAAGAAGGAACTTATGTGACAAAGGAATTATGAGATGGTGGAAAATAAGCTATTAATGAAAAGATCAACACAGAAGATCCATAACAAGATCTTAAAGTTGGCCAAGTTTCTCTATCGCATACAAGCTCCTTTAAAAATACCAAATATATTTCAAATTATGACGAATTACTTTTGTTTCTTTATAGATCTAAAAAGGTATAAATCGAGAGAAGGTTCAGAAAAGATCGAGTTGGCTAATCTCATGCCATGTATTTTTGACAAAACTCCTGTAACACAAATCAATTTTCATTATTTTTATCAGGATACCTGGGCTGCAAGAAAGATATTTGAAAATAAGCCTAGATATCATGTTGATATTGGTTCGACGGCTCTTTTTGTTGGAATTTTGTCACAATTTACAAAGGTTTGTAGCGTTGATATAAGACCTTTACCTGTGAAGATAGAAGGCCTAGAGCTAAAATCAGGTAGTTTGTTGAACTTACCATTTTCTGATGGAGAATTAGAATCTGTCTCCTCCTTGTGTGTGATTGAGCACATTGGGCTAGGGAGATATGGAGATGAGTTGGATCCCAAGGGGACAGACAAAGCAATCTCTGAATTGATTAGAGTGTTAGGAATAGGTGGTAATTTATATATTTCTGTCCCAATTGATGAGAAAACCAGGGTTTACTACAATGCTCATAGGAGTTTTAGCTACGATGATTTTATTACCAAGGTCAAAGACCTATGGCTTATTGAGGTTAAGTTCATTCATGGCAAAAGGATTTATTCGATTGAAGAAATTAGGTCCATAGATTTGACAAAGGAGTGGGCAGTCGGGTTATTCCATTTTAGGAAAAATAAGTAAGTCGATGGTTTGGAAGTTCCCAGACATTAAATTAACCATAGGGGAAATATAAGAATTAATGAATTCAAGGCTCTTCTACGAACAATATTGGTTAATACCAGAGGACGCTCTCCCTGAGAAAGATCCAACTATTAATGAAAGGTTACGGCTTCTTTTGAAAACCTTAAACGCCGTCGATTCATATGGAAAATTTGTTCTTGATGCTGGATGTGGAACAGGTTATTTTGGGGGAAAACTAAGAGAAAAAGGTTTTACAGTAGTGGGAATGGATATATCTTTTAAAGCAATTAAGAGGGCGAGCGAACTTTACCCTAAAGTTCATTTTATAATAAATTCCCTTGATGATATATTTCCTTTTAAAGATGAGGAGTTTGATATTATTTTTTCAAATGAAACGATAGAGCATGTTTACGGAACTTATAAGATGTTTTCTGAGATGAACCGCGTACTAAAACGAGGTGGCCATCTGATATTAACAACCCCTTATCACGGTCGCGTTAAAAATCTGCTAATCGCTTTGTTTCGTTTTGACAAACATTTTAATAATATCGAAGGTGGACATATCAGATTCTTCACAGATAATTTTTTAATAAAGGTATTCAATAATTTCGGGTTTAATGTAATAGAAGCAAGGCATATTGGAAGAATTAGACCTATTGCAAAAAGTGTATACATTGTTGGTAGGAAAATTAGGTGACGTTAGAAGCTTGGAGCGGAGTTTATTCATATAGGCATGCAACAATCTATATACTTCTATTAAAGAGAGTAACACTTAGTCGTAAGGGTCTTTTGTTATAAAGACCTCATTATACTTATGATTCTGATAATGAACGATGCTGGCCTATGGTTTACAGAGAAAAGTTTTCTAAAATATGTATTGTCTCTTCCTGTGGCGGCCATCTCACAGAAGTGAGAACACTGAAACCGGTCTATGAGCGCTACGAACACTTCTATGTACTGAACGATCGGGTTTTGTTGCCTGAAGATATGAAAGGGAAGACTTATTTCATTCGTCACTCGGAGCGGGACTGGCTGTTTTTTATCAATGTTGGGGAGGCATGGCGAATTATTAACAAAGAAAGACCGTCTCTTATTCTGAGCACCGGTGCTGGTCCAGTGGTGCCTTTTGTTTTGGTGGCGAAGCTATTTCGGATTCCAACCATATTCATCGAGACCCTTACACGGGTGACGCGACCTTCTTTGACCGGAAGGATCATGTATCGTCTGGCGGATCGGTTCTTTTACCAGTGGAAGCCGCTTGCTCAATTTTTCCCC
>Ga0214474_1001340_pt1 | contig 11363 bp, 9 predicted proteins | sample RVTome_2_FD_187335 | JGI IMG/M metagenome (GOLD analysis project Ga0214474, IMG submission 187335) | Soil microbial communities from uranium-contaminated site in the Upper Colorado River Basin, Wyoming, United States - RVT95D214 HiSeq ...
TTCGATGGCATCCGCCATCCGGTATCTTGCCTCGTTGAGCTGTTCCTCAACCCATCCGTCTTTGAAACACCGAATGAACCCGCCCTTGCCCTCAATCACCTTCATCAGTTCCCATATCCGTTCCTCGATCTCGTTTGTCAGCGTCTCAACGAAATAGGAACCGCCCAGCGGGTCAACCGATTTCATCACGCCCGTCTCATAGGCGATGATCTGTTGCGTACGAATGGCCAGTTTCTGGGCCTCCTCGGTGGGCAGACAATAGGCCTCGTCATAGGCAGTGGTGTGCATGGATTGTGTGCCTGCCAGCACCGCCGCAAGAGTTTGTATGCACGAGCGGACAATATTATTCATCGGTTCCTGGGCCGACAGGGGCAGTGCAGAAGTCTGGACGGCCACGCGACACCACATGCTCTTCGGATTCTTTGCCCCAAACCTTTCCTTCAGGATTCGGGCCCATACCCGACGCATCGCCCTGAATTTCGCCACTTCCTCGAATAAATCGATGTGGACTGCCGAGAAAAAGGCCATCCGGGGAGCAAAAACATCGATCGCAAGCCCGCGGTCGAGTAGCCCTTTGATATAGTCGCAGGCAAGGGAAAAGACAAAGGCCACCTCCTGAACCGCATCGACCCCCGTCTCCCTGATATTTCTCGAGTTAACGTTGATGATGTTCCACCGGGGGACGCGCGGTAATAGGAATTCCATTACGTCGATGGCGATCTTTACCTGGAGATCGATCGGAAAAAACGCAGTATTTGCCTGAAAGGTTGGCCCAACGAGTTGCGTGAAAGCGCAGTTCATGATGGTCCCGATCAGTTTTTTCCAGGGGGTGCCCTGCTCCTTAGCCATAAGCAGATATTGGGCCATGATGATCGCAGAGCATGGAGGTTGGATGATCAAGGTAGAGCTTACCCTGTCAAGGGGAATATCCTTAAAGAGCGTCTTCATGTCTTCATAGGTGCACAGGGATGTGCCTTGAAGCCCTACGTCGCCTTGTGCAAGGGGGTAATCGGGATCGAGGCCTAACTTGGTGCCGACATCGGCGTCCATGTTAATCCCTGTCTGGCCGATTCTCAAAAGATATTTGATGAGCTCATTGCTCTCTTCCGGTGATCCAAACCCGCTTTGTTGCCTCCGGGTCCAGAGGCGGCCACGGTACATGTCCTTATGGACACCCCTGACGAAAGGGTACTCGCCAGCATCCGGAAGCGTTCCGGACCAATCCTTCTGATCATAGATCCGCTTGTACTCGATACCCGAGAGCGATTTGAAATGGCTGATTTTTTCTCCCTCAAGATGATTGATTTTTATCTTAGAATCGTCACTCATGCTGTTTCCTTTCCAAACAAACCTCTTTGATTAAGGGCTATAGGATCTTCTGTGCCATACCCTGCGGGATCACGCCAAGGCTTCACTTCTGACAGATCGTACAGGAGAGTGAAGACAGGATATTAGGTTTTCCGTTCGTCTTCCATTAAAGGACAGCTCCTTTTACCCCCTTGGTAAAAATCTCAAAAACAAGGTTGGATAATTCCTCCGGTTTCAGCGATTTTCTCGGGTCGTACCACGAGTAAATCCAATTCATCATTCCGAACAGGCTAAATGCGAGTGCCGTGACAAGATCCTTTTTAGCTCTTGGGCCAAGGTATTCAAATAGGACCCGTGTCACTATCTGTAGGTACTGCCTTTCCCTCTCTTTCACCTGTTTGTAATACTTGGAAGGCAGGCAGTAGGCCTCATGGAGTAGGGTTTTAGCCCCATATTCGTGCGTCGAGAAATGCTTGATGTGGCGAAAGATGATAAATCTAATCTTCTCAGTGGGATTCTCGATCCCGGCTAAAGAATCTTCCAGGTTCTCCAGATCCAGGTCCACGTACGTCGAGCAGATAAAATAGAGAATCTCCGTCTTACTTCTGAAATAATGATACACACCGCCCTTGGTAACCTTAGCCGCGGCTGCAATATTGTCTATGCTTGTCTCGAGATAACCCTTTGTGCCGAACAGTTCTGCAGCGATCTTGGCGATTTTCATGATTCTCTTGCTTTGCTTCGGGTCTGCGGTATCGAAACGAATGCCTCTTGTCTTCATGCCATCATTCCTACCGGCTGGTATGATACATACTGGTTGGTATGTTATTATACATGATATTTTCCCCATGTCAACAAAAAAATCAATTCGCTTCGAATAAAGATCTACGTGTAATAAGTGGCCTGCATCTCGAAGCAACCCACAGATCATACCGTTGCCTGAGAATCGAAGAGAAAGTGGAATATGGTAGGTTAATTGAGGAGAAATGCGTTGAGTAACAGACCTTCCAGCTACCTTGGGATGGACGTCTCAAATTTATTTGCGTATCGAAATGAAGCGCTGAACAATCTCTATTTAATGGCTCTATTTGATGGGCCACTCCCCTCTTTCCTTCAGGACGTCCCGGTAAACATGAAGGGCTTCATTCACAGCAGGCATTCCCGCATAGGTCGCCAATTGGAAAAAGACCTCAGCAAGCTTTCTTGGGTCACAGCCGACATTCAAAGCGGCATTCGCATGGAGCTTCAATTCATCCATGGCGCCCAGCGCCGCCAGCATGGCACACGCAGCCATTTGCCTTTCGGGCAGAGTCAACACGGTTCTCGAATAGAGGTTACCGGTGATAAAAAGGGAAAAATCGTTGGCAAGGTCTCTATCAAATTCCTTCCACATAAGGTAAGGGGGATCCATCTTGATCCCTTTACCAAACAGCCGATTGGCTGTCTCTTGAGTTTTTTTTCTTAATTCGTCATCCACAATAGGAATCCTCCTTCAATCATTTTATCTTTCATAACTTGACTTCAAAAAACACTTTAGCTCTTTCTAAAATCACCCTAATGGGCCAGCATTCATGGATGCTGGAAAAGCTTTAGAGCGGACACCTTTTACTGATTCATTCAGGCGACCTGAAAGATATTGTAGCGTCTATTAAACTTGCTTTATTCCCAAGCTATAAAATACAAAACTCCGCATTCTAAAGCTTTGGAAGCATTTCTGAATGTTGGCCCAATCTATTCCGTTTCATAGAGTTAAATTACTATAATTAAATATTTTTGAAGGCGTTGTCACAGGCTTCGATGGTCTTATCCAGATCTTTCTGGCTATGGGCCAGGGAAACAAACCAGGCTTCAAATTGGGAGGGAGGAAGATAAATACCCTGCTCCATCATCTCCACAAAGAACCGTGCAAATCGCCCCGTATCGCTCATCTTGGCAGTGCGATAATCCTTGACCGGACCCTCTGTAAAAAAGAGGGTGAACATCCCTGTGGCTCGATTGATGGTAAAAGGAATTCCATTTTCCTCTGCCATTTCAGAAATATTTTCTGTCAAATAGGAAGTCTTCTGATCCAACTCTTGATAAACCTTTTTTGACTTTAAAAGCCCCAATGTCTCAATTCCTGCGGTCATGGCCAGAGGATTTCCGGAGAGCGTTCCTGCCTGATAGACCCCTCCAAGAGGAGACACCACCTCCATAATCGCCTTCTTTCCGCCATAGGCTCCAACCGGAAGACCCCCTCCAATGATCTTCCCGAGGCAAGTCATATCGGCTCTGATTTCGTATAGCTCCTGGGCGCCTCCGTAGGCTGCCCTGAATCCGGTAATCACTTCATCAAAAATGAGAAGGATTCCTTTCTCGTCGCAAATCTTTCTCAGTCCTTCTAAGAATCCTCTTTCGGGCAGGACCACTCCCATATTTCCTGCAATGGGTTCCACAATGATGCAGGCAATCTGCTCTGGATATTGACTGACCAGGGTTTTTACACTTTCCAGATCATTATAGATGGCGGTCAAGGTATGTTTCGCCAGATCCCCTGGAATACCCAGGCTATCAGGAATGCCGAAGGTGGTCGCGCCGGAGCCTGCTTTGACGAGCAGACTATCAGCGTGGCCATGGTAGCACCCTTCGAATTTAATGATTTTAACCTTTTCTGTGTAACCTCTTGCCACTCGAATTGCGCTCATCACGGCTTCGGTACCAGAGCTCACCATTCTCACCAATCCCATGGAGGGAAAGGCCTTCCTCACTTTAATGGCAAGTTCCACTTCCAGAGGAGTGGGGGCACCGTAACTCGTTCCCTTTGAGATAGCTTTTTTGAGCGCTGTCAGAATCTTCGGGTGGGCGTGTCCCAGGATCATGGGTCCCCAAGACCCTACATAATCAATATATTCATTACCGTCCACATCGAAAATTTTCGATCCATTTGCCCGCTCAATGAAACTGGGTGGAATACCGATGGCCTTAAAGGCCCTGACCGGGCTGTTTACCGCACCAGGAATGATTTCCCATGCTCGACGATAGAGTCCAATCGATTTTTTTCTGCTCATCTCCAATCTCCTAATCATTCCTCGGCGGCCACATTATTGCTGAGAGTACCGATTCCTTCAATCACCACATCGATCTTATCACCAACGGCCATCGGACCAATCCCAGAAGGCGTGCCTGTGGCGATCACATCCCCTGGCAGAAGCGTCATCACACGAGAGATGAAACTCACTAATTGACGAGGACCAAAGATGAGGTTCTTTGTATTGGAATGCTGACATCTCTCTCCGTTCAGATAACTCGACACGTCTAAATGATGAGGATCGATGTCCGTCACAATCCAAGGACCGATGGGAGCGAAGGTATCGAAGCCTTTCGCCGTCGTCCACTGACCATCCTTGGGTTGCAAATCCCTGGCCGTCACATCATTCAGACAAGTATATCCAAGGATATAATCAGCTGCCCTCTCTTCTGTAACTTTTTTCGCTTCCTTACCAATGACTATAGCCAATTCAGCTTCGTAGTCCACCCTCTTGGACATCTTCGGATAAATAATGGCCTCTCCGGGTCCGATGACAGAGGTGGAGGGTTTCATAAAAATAAGGGGCTCCTTGGGAAGAACCATCTTCACTTCCTCGGCATGATCCCGGTAGTTCAAACCCAAGGCGACAATCTTTGAAGGAAGGCAGGGTGATAGAAGTTTCACCTCCTCAATTTTTTTCATCTTGGAGGTCAGGTGGAAATGGCCAAAGGGGTTTCCATCCATTTCACGAACAGAATCTCCCTCGATCACTCCCCAATTTATTTTTGACTCGGCTTGATATCTGATGATCTTCATTTGGCTCCTCTCTTTCATAAATTACGTGACCGTGTTTCGTGTCCGATTTAAATCGTCATTTATAATTTTCTTGCTCCCGTGAAACGTTTCCTGAAAGGTTCAGGAAACGGGACAGACAGACGGGTGAAAAAGCTTTAGACCTGCCTGCGCGAAGCCGCTTCGGCGAAGGCAGGGCGGAATCTTTTATCGTGTAAATTCATACGCAGATAATTCATGAAAGAATCATTTCCGATAACAAGATTAATGGACATACCTTTCAAAAATCCGCAATTCTAAAGCTTCCGAAGCTGGTCACCTGGCCCTCACTGCAGTGACGTCACAATTTATCCCTTCAACCCCAACACATCCTGCATGTCGTAAAGGCCGTTGGGTTGGTTCACCACCCAGAGGGCTGCCCGGATGGCACCACGGGCAAAATTATCTCGGCTGTGTGCGCGGTGGATAATCTCCAATCGTTCACCGATCCCTCCAAAAAGCACGGTGTGTTCGCCCACGATATCCCCTGCCCGAATCACCTGCATCCCGATCTCTTCTTTCGTCCTCTCTCCCACCATCCCTTTTCTGCCGTAGACGCCCACCTTGCCAAAATCCCGCCCGATGGCCTTGGCAATCAACTCTCCTAATTTTGCTGCGGTACCACTGGGCGAATCTTTTTTAAGACGGTGATGGGCCTCAAAAATTTCTATGTCATACTCCGGACCAAGAACACGGGCAACCTCCTGAACAATCCTAAACATGACATTCATCCCCACACTCATATTGGGGGCGAACACGCACCGAGTGCTCTTTGATAATTCCCTGACTCTGTTCATCTGCTCCGGACTCAAACCGGTTGTGCCGATCACAATGGCCATTCCGCTCTTCTGGGCAAATGCGGTGCTTTCCAAGGAGGCCTGGGGATTGGTGAAGTTGATGATCACGTCTCCCCCTTTCTTCAACTCATTCTCCAGTGGAATCCCCAGCTTTCCGAGGCCAACAACCTCTCCTATGTCTTTTCCAATGAGGGGATGATCCGGCCGGTCCACGGCCTGAACAAGTTTCATCAAAGATGTCTCCTGGATGATGTGAACGAGCCGCGCCCCCATCCTCCCGGCTGCGCCAACGACAATGGCTTTAACCTCTTTCATTGATAGGCCTCCTCCCCCATTTCCCCTTCATAGATGATGTGGACGTCTCCTTCGAAGAAAACCCTTTTCACCTCTTCCCCTTTCGTTTCGAAATGGACCGTCAGAATCTCTCCACCTTTTGTTCTGACAGATACGGGCGAATTGACCATTCCCTTAAAGGCAGCAATCAGTGCCGAAGCGACCACCCCTGTGCCACAGGCTAAAGTTTCGTCCTCTACGCCCCGTTCATAAGTACGGATGGACAATTGGGACTCCTTTTCTAACCGGACAAAATTGACGTTCGTCCCCCTCGGCGCAAAATGAGAATGAAATCGAACGGCCCTTCCTACCGGGACAATATTCACCCCTTCAAGATCATCGACAAAAAAAACGGCATGAGGGACGCCTGTGTTAAGGCTTGAGAAAATCTTTTCTTTTCCATCGATGAATATGGTTTCATCGAGTTTGAGACCAAAGGGTTTAGTCATCTCAAGTTTCACTTTTTTCCCATCCACCCAGGCAGAAAGGATCCCGGCTAAGGTCTCAAATTTCAGAGAGGAACCTGCGATCCCCTTTAAGTAAGCAAATCGTGCGGCGCAGCGGCCCCCGTTGCCACACATCTCCGCCTCGCTTCCATCCGCATTATAGAAACGCCATTTGAAATCGGCCTTCTGAGATCGTTCGATCAGGATAAGACCATCTGCCCCCACAGAAATCCGTCTTCGGCAGACTTTACGAACAAAGTCTTTTTGATGATCTTCCTGTAGAAAGGGTTCCCGATGATCGATGAGGATAAAATCATTCCCGCTCCCGCTCATCTTCATAAAAGGAATCTTCATCAATTGCTCCCAATCGTTAGGCGTGAAGCGTAAGAGGCCAGGGGAAAATACTTTACACTTTACACTTTACGCCTTACCCCTTACCCTTTACGGATGTTAGAAACTCCGGAATCTTCTCTCCCCGAATAAGATCCTCATACCCCTCTCTCTGCCGGATAACAAACATCTGATCATCCCGAACCAGAACCTCAGCGATCCTGGGCCTTGAGTTGTAATTGGTGGACATAGAAAATCCATAGGCGCCCGCACCCATTACGGCAATCAGTTCACCGGCAAAGAGATTTGGGATCTTTCGTCCTTTGGCTAAAAAGTCACTCGACTCGCAAACGGGACCCACGACATCAGCCACCACCTCTTCCCGGGTTTCCTCTTTCACGGGAAGGATCTGGTGAAAGGAGCCATAATAGCTGGGTCGGACCAGATCGTTCATGCCTGCGTCCACGATCACGAACCGTTTTTCTTCATTCTCTTTTGTGTAGAGAACTTTAGAAACCAAAATCCCTGCATTCCCGACGATGACCCGACCAGGCTCCAGGATAAGGGTACAGCCGAATCCACGGATCTCATCAAGAATGGTGGAGGCGTATTCTACGGGATGAGGAGGTTCTTCATCCTCATAAGTGATCCCAAGCCCACCTCCTAAATCCAGATATTGAATCTCTATCCCTTCCCGTCTCAGATTTTCGACCAGTTGTTTGAGTTTCTTCAGCGCCTCAATAATAGGCTCTACCTCGACCAATTGGGATCCGAGATGACAATCAATTCCCACAATCTTTAGATTGGGCAGTTGAGAGGCAAGACGGTAGGCCATGGGTGCACGAAGGATGTCAATCCCAAACTTATTCTGCTTCAATCCGGTGGAGATATAGGGGTGTGTCTTGGGATCGATGTCAGGGTTGACCCGGATGGCAATCGGCGCCTTTTTGCCGATTCGGCCTGCCACTTCATTCATCACCTGAAGTTCTTGAAAAGACTCCACATTGAACATGAGGATTCCCGTTTCCAAGGCATATTCAATCTCATCCTCTCTTTTTCCAACCCCTGAATAGACAATTTTTTGCGGGTCTGCTCCACCTTTGAGGGCCCGGTAGAGCTCGCCTCCAGAGACCACATCCACTCCTCCGCCCAGGTTGACGAAGAGACGGAGAAGCGCAAGATTAGAATTGGCCTTGGCTGAATAACAGACAAGATGAGGAATCCCTTTGAAGGCCCCATCGAAAACGGTGAAATGTCTGACCAAGGTTTGATAACTGTAAAGATAGAATGGGGTGCCCACCTTTTCAGCGATCTGCTGAATAGGAATTCCTTCACAGTGAAGCTGATGATTCTTATACTCAAAAAAATGCATCGAAACTCCTAAACAGTTCGGAGTAATTTAGTTCGGAGTTCGGAGATTTTTGACTGCACGTTTTGGAGGTTTTTAGTTTTAGCTCAAAACTCCGAACTCTGAACTCCGAACTTCAGTACAAATATTTTACCCTCACTTCTTCGGAGGGTGCGCTTTCATTTCTTCGCGGAGAATTATCCACCGCTTTGACGGTATACTCATATTCCTGTTCTAACACGACATGGGTATCCAGATAGGTCTCTTTGGTCAGGGGGCTTTCATTCAACATTTCAAATTGTGGCTCCCCGGGTTTCCTTCGGTAGACATTATACCCCAGAAGGTCGGGCTCGGGATTCTTCCCCCAACTTAATTCCATCCCTTCCTTAAGAGGGATGGCCACCAATCCAACAGGAGCGCTCGGTGGAGTGAGCTTGATCGGGGTCACGGGTATACCCGGGGATCCCTTTCCCTCTACCTCTGTCTTGACGACCCTTTTTACCGCCCTCACCGAATAAAGATATTTGATTTCGTTCTGCACGCTCAGATCGGTATACTGGGTCACTTTGAGCGGCTCTCTATTCACTGGATTGAGGGGAAACTCCTCTTCTTCTTCTATCCTCCTGTAAACATTATAACCGGTAGCCCCTTCCGTAGGCTCCCAAAAAAGATCTACTTTCTTATCCCCGCGCTCCGCCTTTACCGTTGTCGGTGAAGGAGGAGGATAATCCCAGTAAACCGTGATCGGATTCGAAGGAGAGCTGGGGTAACCTCTTTGATTGACTGAAACCACTTCATAGATATAAACCTTTCTTGCCTCTTGATCTTCGAATAAAATCGCCATTCTATTTTTCTTGGCCTCTTCCTGGCGACCCAGCTTCATCTCATGAACAACCTTCGTCTTCTCTCCACATCCCCTGCATTCATCTCCGATGAGAACTCCTTCTGACCTTAAAATCTGAAAGCCAGCTAAATCGGTGAGAGGTGACTTGTCTGAATTTTCTTTCGGCACTGTCCATTCCAAAAGAAGACGATCTTCCCTGGGGGTGGCCTGAAGATCAACAATTCTCTTAGGGACGATCGATTCCCAGGGCACAGGGGGACCCTTCTTCGCACAACCGCCCACCAATATCAAAAGCATCCACAAAAAGACAGTCGCTTTTGTTTGGAATTTACAACTTTGAGCTTTGAGCTTTGAACTTTGAACTTTCTTGCTCATCTTCGTGCTCCAAAGATCGCTGTCCCCACTCGAACATAGGTGGCTCCTTCCTCAATCGCGATCTCAAAGTCATTGGACATTCCCATAGAAAGTTCTTTCATTAGAATCCCTTCCCTGGCCAATCTTTCTTTTAATTCTCGAAGGGCGATATAATAAGGCCGACTCATTTCTGGCGAATCGAAATAGGGTGGCATGGTCATCAGTCCTTCTAAAGAGAGATGTTGAAGAGATTGAATCCTCTTGGCGAGATTCAACACCCTCTCCTCATCCGTCCCGAATTTAGTGGCTTCCTTTGAGAGATTTACTTCAATCATCACGTTGATCACCTGATCCGCCTGCTCAGCCCTCCGATTCAATTCCTCAGCCAGGGGAATGCTGTCTAAAGAGTGTATCATATCGAAGAGACGAATTGCATATTTCGCTTTATTCGATTGAAGGTGGCCGATGAAGTGCCAGGATACGGGCCTGCCTTCGCCGAAACGCCTGCCCCCCGCAAGGCTTCTGGAGGTGGGCCCCGTGCAGGCAGGCCGCCCAACCTCTTCAATCTTTTTTTGCGCCTCCTGGATATAATTTTCGCCCAGGATAGAGACTCCTGCTTCAATGGCCTCCTTGATTTGAGCTACCTCTATTGTCTTGGAGACTGCAACCAATTTGATCGTGTTCGGATCTCTCCCTGCTTTTCGAATAGCCTTCTCTATTCTTTCCATCACTCTTAATAAATTTTCTTTGACTAAGAACATAAGTTTGTTTAATCCCCCCAACCCCCCTTTAGCAAGGGGAAGGTGTAAAAAAATTGTCCCCTTGAAAAGGGCGAGCAGGCATGTCGGGCCGGAACGGGAAGCGTAGGCCCGATGGCCGAGAGCTTCCAAAGTTTTACAGCGGTACCTCTTCACTTTGACTACTTACGACAGAAAACTATACCACGTATTCAACACCTAAGAGCTTTGTTACCTTTACCTTATCAAGTAACCGCATTTGTAAAACTTTGGAGATATGTTTGCCCGCCCTGGTCCCAGAATTTTTTCACAGCTTAAGGGGGCGCGAAGGGGGGTTATCTTCTCACTCCGCAATCCGCCCTGCACCACATCGGGTGCAGGGCTGCCCTGAACCTTACATGGTTCAGGGCGCCATCTGCCATTTGCCGTCTGCGATTCTGATGGCCCCTAAACGATTGAGCATCTGAATCAATTCACACAGGGGAAGGCCTACGACATTGGTATAGGATCCTCGGATCGATTCAATCATAAAAGAACCGATCCCCTGGATGGCATATCCTCCTGCTTTATCAAAGGGCTCCCCCGTCTGCACATACCATTCTATCTCTTCAGGAATCAGACCCTTCACTTTTACCGCCGTTTGAACTGTCTCCTGATCGCTCTTCCTTTTTTCCAAATGGCATACAGAAAACCCGGTCAATACCCGATGCTCTTGACCACTGAGGCGACGTAGCATTCCAATAGCCTCTTCTTGGTTTTCCGGCTTTCCCAAAATGGACCCATTAACATAAACAATGGTGTCTGCCGCAATCACCCAGCAATCAGGATATTCACTCGCTACATCTCTCACTTTGGCCTCAGCTAATCGAATAACATGCTCTTTGGGGGATTCTGTTTGAATAAAATCCTCTATCACTCTGCTTGGGATCACCTCGAAATCAAGACCCATTTGTTTTAGCAATTCGTATCGACGGGGAGACTTAGAGGCCAGGATAAGTTTGCTATCCATTTTTTGAAAATTAAATGAA
>Ga0214474_1001341_pt1 | contig 11363 bp, 10 predicted proteins | sample RVTome_2_FD_187335 | JGI IMG/M metagenome (GOLD analysis project Ga0214474, IMG submission 187335) | Soil microbial communities from uranium-contaminated site in the Upper Colorado River Basin, Wyoming, United States - RVT95D214 HiSeq ...
CTCTACGGCAAATCGGTTCACGATAGATCGGTAGGCCCATTTGTCAAAGGTATCAATGATCACATCTGTTTTGGGATCAAGTGTTTCGTCAATTGTCGTTTCATCAATCTTCACTTGTTTGGCAATGACCTTCACATTGGGATTAAGCCTTCGAGCATAGATCTTCAACGACTCAGCCTTGTTCATCCCAATGTGGTCTACATTATGGATAAATTGACGGTTCAAGTTGGATAACTCGACCGTATCCTGATCAATGGCCACGAGCTTACCAACCCCCAGAAGGAGTAAGTTATTAATGATCGACGAGGCAGCCCCCCCGATCCCCATGACCGTGACATGGAGCTTTTTGAGCTTGAGCTGATCCTCTTCAGACCAATCGGCCATCGATAACTGGCGAAGATACCGTTCTTTTTCATCCGCACTAAGGAATAGGTCTTCTTGACTCATTTTTCGACCCCGGAGGTTTTGCCTCATCGATGGGAACCGCATTCTTCACAAACAGGCAGAGGCGGAATGGGTCTCCCATCGAGTTTACACTGGACGTAGTCCGCAATCCGCTCAACCGTGCTGAAGCGTCCCGGACCGATCTCTTCATCCAGGACCTCAATGCTGAACTCTCTTTCAAGGAGGAGAATCAGCTCCACGAACATAAGAGACGTGAAACCATTTTCCCGTAAGAGATGGGTATTCTCAAGATGACGTGGGATGGACGGAAAATTGTTAAGAATCAATTCCCTCACCCTCTCTTCCATTCTAACTTCCTTTTAAACCTAATACCCAGACAATAAGTCCTCGGAAATGGTTAGGGTAAAGACGCCCGTTTAGTAGTTGGGTTAGGTCATTGGTCTTAAAGCTTTCACCTTGCCCTTAAACCTTGCCGAAACTGGCTTCCTAACCCTGACCGTAACCTAAAACCCCGAGATCATTTCCATGATTGTGTGAGGTTTGTGTCATTGGCAATTTGTCTCTTAAGAGCGTCGTATCGGATCTTACCGCTTGGGGACTTCGGTATCTCCTCTGCAAAAATCACCTCGTGAGGAATCCGCCATCGATCCAGTCGGGTCTGGCATATCGATAGGATCTCTCCAGAGGTTAAATTGGAGCCCTTTACCCTAACAACCACTGCGCAGATCCTATTTCCTATGGAAGCATCTTTTCTCCCGAATACGGCAGCATCTCGGATCCCCTCAATCTCACGGAGCACTCTTTCTATGATATCGGGAACGATCTTTTCTCCTCCCGATTTGAAAACGAAATCCTTTCGGCCCACATGATAGTAATACCCCTCCTCATCCTTTTTGACAATATCTCCGGTATGGAGCCACCCGTTGATGATCGTCTTCCGGGTCAATTTTTCATCCTTCCAGTATCCAGGGCTAATATTTTCTCCGCGGGCAATCAGCTCCCCTTGCTGATGAGGGCCAAGCTCTCTTCCTTCCTCATCCATAATCTTCAGCTCTACTCCGCCAATTGGGAGACCGATGGACCCTTCTTTCCTTTCAAGATCCTCCGAAGGGAGCGTTGTCAGACGGGTACTGGCTTCTGTCAATCCGTACATGATATGGATTCGTGCCTTTGGATAGGAAATTCTTACCTTTTCCACCAAATGCTTAGAAGGGGCTTCTCCAGCAATCGTCACCAGCCTGATCGAGTCCAGTTTTTCTTTATCCCCGCGGCGGGTGAGCACGGCAAAATGATAGGGAACGCCTGCAATGGTATTGATATGCCGCTCGAGGAGGATCTTCTTAATCGTAGCCATTTTCGTGATATCCGGAACAACGGCGAGGGTGGCCCCTGTTTTTGCCATCAGCCAGAGCTGTGATAATCCGTAGGTATGGGAGAATGGAAGAGGTGAAAAGATCCTGCTTTCTTCATCGATGGCCAATGCCTTAAGAATCCCTCGGATCACTGCTTCCAGGTTTGCTCCATTGAGCATGACTCCTTTGGGCTGTCCTGTGGTCCCAGAGGTGTAGACGATGTTTAAAAGTCTTGATGGATCATTGTCGAGGGGGGTTAAATCCTTTGACTGTTTAGAGAGCGACATCCATTGGGAGAGGTCCTCACAGCCATCGGCTGTTAAAAACCTCGAATCGTTCCAGATCTTTTTTAAAGTGGAAGGCCCGAAAACCCAGTGAGGATCGATCTCCCTCCGAATGGACTCAAGCTGCTCAGGTATTAGAAAGGGATCGATTGGCACGGCCACTTGTCCGGCGAACATTGCGGCAAAATAGAGGATTGCGCTTGATACGTTTGAGGGCATGACGATCATCACTCGTTGCCCTGCCTTTCCCTCTGTGCTCAGCCAATTCGCTATTCCCATGGCGTCCCGGAATAAGACCTCAAACGAGAGGGACACCTCTTCATCGAGAATGGCTTCTTTCTGAGGCCACATGGATGCTGCTTGGTAGAGCCAGAAGGCAGGACCGAACATCTTTAAGGTCACTCTTCAAGGTTTGGATAAATTAAAGGGGATTCCGTTCAACTGACCTTAGACCCAACAGGCTTCCTAACCATAACCCTATCCTTTACCAAAAGGAGATTTTAATAGTTCGGAGGGTACCCTCCGGGCATAGGTGATAAATAAGAAGAGAAATGCCTCTCGGGAGAAGCATTTCTCTTCTTATTTGATCCTTTTCCAGCCAAACGACTTACATATTTTCCGCGTATTCTTCCATGCCAAGCCGTTCGAGCAATCCCGGGGTCGGCTTGCCGTTGGCGTCCCACTCTCGAACCCTGTAGTAGTCGAGAATCGCCTGATCCAACCCAATCGGGACCTTTCCTGCGGCTGGGCCTTCGTTCACCGGCTCCATGAATCGCTTAGGATACTTAAAGTCGTCCTCTTTCTTCCAGCCATAACGGATATTCAGGATCTTTTGGAGGGTGGTGATTCGTTCCCCACATTTTCGGAGATCGTCGAGGCCCCATCCCAGTCCACAGGCAGCATTCAGGGTATTCGTCATGTCGGTAAGGGTATAGCCCCGGAACTCCTGAAATTTGCAGTGGCCGGCCGAATTGATAACGTTGCAATAATCGTGGAACTTGGCATTGCGTTCCGGTGCATTCTTCCAGGACCACCGCTCCTCGTTCTCAACTTCGCCAATTCCCCATTCGGGCAGCCGAACGTGGCCCACCCAGATGTGCTGGGAGTTCCCACGCTCGTGGTTCGGTCCGGAAGCCACGCCTGTGCAGTAGTTCAGGGCCGAGATGTACTGGGCCCGCCAGTTGTGGGCTGCGATCTCCTGGCCTTTCATGGCGACCGACCAGTCTTCCGAACCTTTCCCCAATCGCTGGGCAGCATATTGACACCCCTCACCGAGTAGATAAGCAAGGCCGCCTTCGCGAAGGCCGATCTTCTTCGTCAACTCAACCACGGCATCGTGATTGCCCCATTTGAGATCGAGGCCGTAGGTGTCCTTTTTTGTGATTACCCCCTTCTCATAGCATTCCATAGCCCACGCAATGACCACGCCCAAAGAGATGGTGTCCATGGAATACTTGTCCGCCAGTTCGCACGCGTAGGCGATGGCTCTAATATCGGCGCACATCGTGTTAAAGCCCATCATGGCGAAAGATTCATACTCCGGCCCCTTGCCCTTAAATTGATAAGGTCCCTCCGTGACCTCACAGAGATTATGGCACTGGATCACGCAGTATTTGCACGGCCAAGGCTTCGCATTCAGTTCTTTGGCATAGTTGGAGGCATGCCAGGCTTTCACCCCCTCTGGCCAATCGGCCAGCCTGTAATTGCTGATGGGGAGGTTTCCCTGAGGCGCAAACAACTCCGTCGCCGCCGCCGTGCCGACCCGTTTCATCTGGAGCCACTCGGGCGTCTGTGAATCCATTATGGCGAGCCGGCGGTTGATCTCCTTGTTCAACTTATCCAGTTCCGCCGAATCATGGTAGTTCAACTCCTGGGTTCCCCGGATGGCGATGGCCTTCAGGAGCTTCGACCCCATGATCGCACCCATTCCGCTTCGGCCGCAGTATGACTTCTTCCGGGTTTGAATATTTGCAAACCGAACCCCACGTTCCCCGGCCTGACCGATGCTGGTCACTTCGAAGTTGTCGCCCTCAGTGGCATGAACAGCATCCTCGACTTCATAGGCATCCTTGCCCCAAAGATGGCTCGCATCTTTGAGCACCGCCTTGTCGTCATTGACTACCAGATAAACGGGTTTTTCCGCTCGGCCCATCACGACGATGGCATCATACCCTGCCGCCTTCATCTCGATGCCGAAACTCGCCGTGGCGGCAGAACCGGCATTCATGTAAATAGAGGGGGAAATAGCGGTCGTCGCCCACTTGTCCGCTCCGCTCTGGTGAATCCCATTGAACGTCCCGGCGCCAAAAGTCAGGCAATTGGCCGGATCGAACGGCAATGTCCCCCGAGGGCTTTCCCTCCACATGAAATACGCACCCAGCCCTTCTCCGCCTAAGAAATATTCGTAGACTTCATCGGGAATCTTCTCGGCTTTGCAGGTCCCCCTGCTCAAATCGACTTTCAAAACCTTGTTCCACATACCTTTCATACTCTACCTCCTATCACTTTTTGGAATTGATTGGTCCGATGGTCCCATCTGGGGTCAATTTTTTTATTAGCGTTGCCTTTTTTTGACGAATTGAAGATCGCCTTTGCGATCTAAATATCAATGGGCTTGAAAATCAGAACGATTGCCATAACGATGAAGACCATTGTTTCAGCACCCTGAGACCAGTACCGGGCTGTTATGGCCATAACCATTCCCAGGGCAAAAGCGGACAAAAAGGTTCCTTTCAGATTCCCCATCCCTCCCACAATGACCACGGCAAAGCTGAGCAAAAGGATCGAGAGCCCCATATAAGGATGAATTGAACTGATCGGCGCATAGAGAACCCCTCCCAGGGCAGCCAGAGCGCTCCCCAACACAAAGACGATAGAAAAATATTTGTCAACATTAATCCCCAGGCATCTCACTCCGTCTTTGTCCTCCAGAGCTGCCACCACGATCTTCCCCACAATGGTCTTTTTAAAAAACAAATCCAAAGCAAAAAAGAGAAGGATCGCAATCAGGACGATTAGAACCCGGTAGAGCGGAAATGTTAAACCCCAGATCGCCAGATATGTTCCGATGGGGTCGCTCAAAGGATAGGGGTTTACTCCCCAGATCCATTTGATCGTATCCACTCCGATCAGAGAGACGGCGAAGGTGGCAATAAAGGTATAGTCGAGAGATTCGCCATAAAGCCTGCGGATGATGAATCGCTCGATCACATAACTTATCGGAATGACGATGAGAACAGCAAGGGCCGCAACGAGGACAAAATAACCCTTAATAAAAGCGACCAGAGTGATGAGCGCATAGACGCCTATCGTATAGGTCAATGTGTGGGCAAAATTGATGACCCGAATCGTCCCGAACGTCAGCGAAAGGCCGATAGAGATAAAGTAAAGAATGGCCCCAATTGTAAATCCGTACAGAACGGTGTAAAGCATCTCTTAGAAGTCTCCTATGCTGCCAGCCTGGGGGCTCCCTTTCTCTTTTGAATATATTCCCAGATATCCTGAATATTTCCCCAAACACCCTTGCGGAACTTGAAAACGATGATCAGCAATGAAAACCCTAAAAACATTTCCCAGCGATGAATATAGATCGGCAAAAAATTACTGATCACCATGTAGACCACGCCGCCGACAAGCGCTCCGTAAAGATTGCCTGCTCCTCCGATCAGGGAGGCAAAGACGACTCCCACGTTACTGTGCACATCCATCATATTGGGATTGACGAAATTATAATTCAAGGCGCTCAGCGTTCCCGCTAGACCGCCCACACCTCCCGCCAAGACAAAGGTCAGCCACTTGTAGAAGAAGGTATTATACCCGAGGAACTTAACCCTGGTTTCGTCCTCCTTGATCGAGCGGATTAAAATTCCATAGGGCGAGGTGGTCACCCGTTTCAAGAGATAAAAAACCAGCAGCAAACAGAGAAGGACAAACCAGAACTTGAAGGTTGTGTTGGCGAAATTAAAAAAGCCGAAACTCGAAACGCGCACCCCAAATCCGTCTTCTCCCCGGGTGATTCCCCTGAGGGGCGAAAGAACGAGAAAAAATCCGATCTGGTTGAAAGCCAAATTGATCAGGGAAAAACAGGCTCCGGTCGTCCGGACAATGACGAGACCGATGAGCATCGCCAGCAACCCGGCCATGAAGATCCCCACCAAAATAGCCAGAAGGGGATTCCCGCTGATATACCTGATAAAAAGCCCGGAACAGTAAGCGCCTGTCCCTAAAAAGAGCATATGGCCGAAGGAAAGCCGCCCCATGTATCCATACATTAGATCAAAGGACATGACAAAGATGCAGAAGATCATAAAGTCCGTCACCCTGTGGGCCGATAGGATGGGTGTAATCAGTAGAAAACCTGCGGCGATCACTAGAAAATCGATCACTCCATGCTCCTTCATTGGAGCATTCTTTAATGGCACAGAAAGTTCGTTTCCTTTGTCCGAATTGAGTTTATAGACTTTCTCCTTATCCAAAGTTAACTCCTTAGGGTCATCCCGGTGCTTAGAGATACTCTTCCAATCCTCGAGTATCTGAGATCTCAGACTTATCGATGATTTCCCTGGCGACCTTGCCTTCCTTAAGGATATGGACTCGGTCGGCCAAGCGGTTTACCATGGCAAGGTTTTGCTCGACGATCACAGCAGAAACTTTATCCCTTAAACCACTTAGAATGGATACAATCTCTTCAATCACAATAGCGGCTAACCCTTGAGTGGGTTCATCGATTAAAAGGAGTTTAGGCTCTCCGACCAAAGCCCGGCCAACTAAGAGGATCTGTCTCTGTCCACCGCTCAATTGTCCTGCCTTTGTCTTCAGAAAGTCTTTCAATTTTGGATAGATGCTGGTTATCTTATCTAACGCAATATCCACGGGTTCCCCGCTCGCATAGGCAGCAATCTCAATATTCTCTCGAACGGTTAAGTTGCCGAAGACCTTCTTTTCCTGAGCCACATATCGAAGTCCCTTCAAATAATGCTCTTCAGGAGAGAGACTTGAAATTTCATTCCCTTGATAGGTGATCGAACCCTTCAGAGGCTTCAAAAGGCCAATGATCGTCTTCAGAAGGGTTGTCTTTCCGGCGCCGTTTCGCCCAATCAAAAATGCCATCTGTCCTGTTTCGATATTGAGAGAGATATCATGAAGCGCTTTTGCATGGCCATAAGCCACATCTAAATTTTTAATTTCCAGCATATCATCCTTTCTCAAACCATTCCTGTTTCTTGATCGTCGATTATGTGATCCGCTGATCCATCTCGCTTTTTCCCCAGTAGCACTCTCTCACGGATGGATCACAGAGGACGTTGTTGGGGTCTCCCTCACAGATGAAATTTCCTTCATTCATAACGCAGAGTCGGTCCACGAGGTTAATGATCTTTGATAGCTTGTGCTCAATGATGACTAAAGTAAGATCTTTCTTGATTCGGTGGAGGAGATCGAGGACCTCTGAAATTTCAACATCACCGAGCCCGGAAAGAGGTTCATCCAGGAGGAGAAGTTTTGGGTTGAGGGAGAGGGCAATTCCAATCTCCAGAAGTCTTTTTGATCCATAGGAGAGTTCGGATGTCAAGCTCATGGTCTTGCTTTCAAGGCCTACCAGCTTCAGGGCCTTCACGCAGTTTTCCCAGATCTCTTCGTTCTTGGTCGATGAGAAAAAGAACTTCCGAAGGGAGGTATGCTTCTCTTTGAATCGAATGCTGGACAAAACCATATTTTCCCAAACTGTCATGGAATTAAAAACTGAAACCAGCTGGAACGTCCGTACCATGCCCTTCATCACTCTCTGGTATGGAGGAACATGAGTGATGTCATCTCCAAAAAAGAAAATACATCCCTCGGTGGGAGGGAAGAAACCCGACAGCAGATTAAAAAGGGTCGTCTTTCCTGATCCGTTCGGACCGATGATGCCGACGGCCTCATTTCCACTGACGTGGAAGTTCACTTCATTGACGGCAATGAGACCCCCAAAATGTTTACTCAATCCTTCGGCTGCCAGAATTTCGGACATATCAATCCCTTTTCTAATCCCCCCAATCCCCCTTTAGTAAAGGGGGGTTGGGGGGATTATTCCTTTACCCCGCACCCCTAAAAGCCCTGTTCTTCCCCGGCCTCGCTCCGCGAAGCGGGGCGGGCAGAACAGGAATGTAGGGGTGCATCAAAATATCTACCCCGCACCTATCAATGGTGCAGGGTCTACCTCAAGGAAAGTCCCGTGTTTTAACACGGGGTGCGGGGTTTACTCCCAGCCCATCTCCTTCAGGGGCAAGCACAATTCCTCACCCATGTAGACATCCGCCACTTTGGCAAAATCCCATTTGTCTTTTCTTTCCTTTGGAGATTTGCCATCCACGATGAACTTGGCGTATTTATATGACGGTCTTCCGTCGATGCGCCATTTAGCTGGCCCTTTCACGCTCATGAAATCTGGCTTGTCCATGAGAGCCTTATAGACCTTGCCGGGTTCGAGAGAATTGGCCAGTTCAATACCTCTGAGAGTTTGTTCCATCCCGAGGTAAGCGAAGACCGCAAATGGATCGGGCGGCTCGCCATACTCTTTCTTCCAAGCATCTGACAACTTTGCAACTGCCTTTACGGTCTCAGGGTCCTTGAGACCCCTCAGATCATGATACCACCACATTCCCATCGTCACCCCTTCGAGGGCTTCAGGTGGAATTCCCACGGCTTGAGCGTTAATAATGGAGTTGAAGAAAACCTTTGTATCTTTCTTTAGCCCCAGTTCGTGGACCTGCTTCAGGGCATTGATCGTGTCGTTCCCCCAGTGCCCCATCATCACCACGTCGGGCTTTATTTCTTTTATTTTGATGATATAGGAGGTATAGTCAGGGGTTCCCACTGGAGACCAGACCTCGGTGATCTTGATGTGCGGGTACTTGGTGCTGAAGATCTTATGAGCCCCTTTCGCTGCACCACGGCCATAAGCATAATCAGGGAGAAAGAGGACTACATGCTTTGGTTTGTAGGTCTTAGCTACATAATCCCCGCACATTCTTCCGATGCCATCGACGGCGCCAAGAGGGGAGATGTAGTAAGGGGCCTTCTTGTCCTTACGGAACATATCTTCCTCAACACCATTAGTTGCCATCAGTAACGCCTGACCTCCTTTGATCTGCTCATTGATGGCTTGGCTCACATGAGCAAATGTACCGCCCACAACAAGTAGGACATTATCCTCATTCAATTCCCGGAATCTTCGGACGGCCACATCCGGTTTGGTCTCATCATCACGGATCACTGCCTCCACCTTGACCTTCTTCCCTCCCAGCATGACACCACCTTGGTCATTGAACTGTTTGACGGCTAATTTGACGCCATCCAGTTGGACCTTTCCAACGGCAGAGCCCGCGCCTGTCATGCTGTACAACACTCCGACCTTGGCCTGTGCAAATGAGGGGCTAATCGAAAAACAGAATAAAAGGCCAACTACACCAACGATACAAAAGAATTTCATAACCTTTTCCATGGTTGCCTCCTTTCCTTATCAAGCCATAATGTTAAAAAAACTACCAATCCTCACTCCCTCCATCACCTACATCCCTTCGAAACAATGTTAAAGTTTTTACTCACCCCCTTTCTACTGGTTCACTTTTTGAAGGGATTAGTTTGACCAAAACGTACCACCATACCGCCCCCGTGATTGCGAATGTGTTCAGAGCTGTCTGATGCGAAAGTTACCCTGCTCGTCAGTATACCGTTCGGTCTTGACTCCTTCGAGAACAGTCAGGCTAATCTCAGCCCGATAAGCCACCACACTCCCAGGTTCCAAATGACCAATGTAAACGGTTTTGCTGTCCCAGTCGAACACGCTGATGTGGGCGTGGGCATCACCGCCAATGACTGAGCCCTGAACGCTTCCCAGTTCAATGGGACCGGTAAAATTCCAGTACTTATCTACGGAAGGGACAACTGTGGTGGTAATGGTATGGAGATGCACTCGCTGCAAAGAACCGATCCCACCTGTGATTGCAGCGGTGTCGATCTGCTCCTTTTTTACCACCTCTTGTAATCCTTCGAGAAGCAGATCATCCCTGTCGAGCATTATCAGGATTGTCCGCGGTGTTGTTTTTGATACGAAATACTGCATTTAATTTCCTCCTTTTATATTGTATTTACCTCAATCACAACAATTCTTCCCAAAACAAATTATCTACCGGTCAGGATAATGTCCAGGTTCTATCTTAGGTCAAACACCTAATCACCTGGATTCGTCCATTTTTCAAGGACCTTAATGAGTTCGTGGATATCAGCGTTTTCCATCCCTAAGGAAAGAGCCGCAAGAAAGTATTGATAGGTTGCAGAGGCTACAATTAAAGGAGTCCGCACACTTCTACTATCATTGATCACCAGCCCAATGTCTTTGCACATCTGACCCAGCCCCCCAGGTGCAGGGGCATTGTCAAGGATACTGGATGTGATGAGCCTGAACCAATCACTCCCGCAAATACCGCTCCCCACTACTTGGCAGACCAGCCGTAGGTCAAGTCCCCCTTTTCTGGCCAGGGTAATCAGTTCAACGATAGCAGCAGTGGTGGTGGCCACAAGGAGCTGGTTACAATGCTTGACCGCCTGTCCCAATCCAGGTTTTTCACCCACATGGGTGATTTTCCCCTGGACTTCAAGGACCGGCCGGCATTCTTCCAGAAGGTCTTTAGATGTTGCTACAATCAGCGTCAAAGTTCCTGCTTCCACCCTGGCCGGCCCCCCGGTAACAGGGCAATCTACAAAACCTACCTTCTTTTTTGCGCATTGCTCGGCCACCCATTCAAGATTCCCTTTGTCGATAGTGGACATGCAGATGACCCTTGTTTTTTTGTGGCATCCTTCAAGGATGCCATCCGGACCGGTCACCACCTCGATGACCTGCTGGTCATTCAACACGTAGACAATGATCTTGCCAGACTTTTCGGCCACTTCTCTACTGTTTCTCAGCGCAATCCCACCGGCACCGGTAAATTCTTTAATCACCTCAGGCCTCCGAGCATATCCCACCACTTTGTACCCTTCTTTGATATACTTTTTTGCGGCCACCATTCCCATCCGCCCCAGGCCGATGATTCCTATGGCTTCAGACATTTTTACCTCCTTAATCCTCCTTTCTTTTGAGCAAAAAGGAGAAGGATATCTTTTTTCTTTATAATTGGGCCATCCTTTTCAGCAATTTGGCCGCCCGATGGGGGTTAAAGGCTCCACACAAACAAGGTTTCGCCAGCTCGATGGCCGCTTTCTTGAGAGTGATTTTTTTCTTCTTGATGTCCTCCACCATTTTCTTAACAAGATGACCGGAAACCAACCCATGACCGCACAT
>Ga0214474_1001342_pt1 | contig 11362 bp, 14 predicted proteins | sample RVTome_2_FD_187335 | JGI IMG/M metagenome (GOLD analysis project Ga0214474, IMG submission 187335) | Soil microbial communities from uranium-contaminated site in the Upper Colorado River Basin, Wyoming, United States - RVT95D214 HiSeq ...
GTGACTTGGATGGCGTCCGGGTCGGGTTGACGGATACGGGCCAGGTCCGGTTTCACGGTCTCCGGTTTGAAGACCGCCGGGATAAGGGCCGGGTCGATGGCCGGGGGATCGGGCGCTTCCAGGCCGATCAGGCAGCGGAGCTGGGTCCAGATGGTGAAAGCCGGCTTGGGGGGGATATTGACGAAGGATTTCTGCCCGTGGTGGGCCGGTGCGGACGGCCCCCGGCCGGCGAACTCGAAGGAAGCGCAGCCGGAAAAGCTGAGAATCAGGATAAAACAAAAGAAGAGTTTGGCTGTATAGCGGAAGAGTCGGCGCATAGACGGCAGCGAAATATCATCATTTTTTGACGCTGTATGTCAAATTCATCCGGGGGAAACAAGGGGGAGCTCGAAAGCGTCTTCAGCCGGCCCTCGAGGTCATGGAATTCGAACGTTTCATAACGTGGGACAGGCAAAACAAAACCATCTCAACAGATCGATGGGATCCCAAAGATAAGCGGAAATTCGTCTGGCTGCGTGATTCAGCCTGGCCGCGACTTGGGCCCCGGCTCCAAAAGGGGAAAGTTCACAAGTTCAGCGACTATAACCGCTTTGCTGTAGAGGAATGGATTCGGATCGGGGCGGTTTCGATCCAGCAAAATTTTCCGCGCTTATAAATAGACATCTATTTCATCCTTCAACTCAATGGACCCCAGGCGCTCTCAAAAAAAAGGGAAATCTAATCTGATCAGCAAAAAGCTTTTTGTTAAAACTATTTTATTGATATTTTTAGCTCAATTAATAAAGAAATTAAAGATATAAGAGCAGCGGCAATATAGCCAAAACCAGCGATTCTGTTCTGGCATAAGTTTGATTTATTATAGCTATCAATGTATTTATTGAAATCAACAACAAAATTCTTTAGTGGCGCATCTAATTCTGATCCTGCTATTTTAACTGTAACATTCTTTGAAGGTCTTTGAGACATATTAAATTTATCAATTTTTTGGGATGCACGGATGAAGCTAAATATGGCAAGAAATAAAAATATGATAACAAATAAAATCCAGATATAAGAGAGTGGCGTCATTGTTGCCCCTTGAATTCTAATTGAGGCTTGAAGTGGAACGGCGTGTTTTTCACAACGATTTTTATCTGGATCCTTTTCAGCCGCACCAGCGGCGGCTTTTCTTTCTCGGTTCAGAGAAAGTCATTCGCCTCGCCAGTTTAGGGGTCGACGTTAATGATGATCTTCACTGGGAGCTTCAAGATAACGATAGGATGTCCTTAATTATTATTGCGCTATGAGATCGGCATCCTCCAGAGAGATCAAAACAAATCCAAATTGGGGGCGCATCGCTTTTATAATCATCTTCAGAATATCTCGATTTTATTTTGGCAAGAATTGTTCTGTTGTTTTCTGGCGTAGCGTGCTCTCTATTAAAATAAAACGTTTGTACTCCTATCGTTATTAAATATTTAACCTGGCATGTATCACACCAAATTAAAATATTAGGATTAAGATTTTTCGTATTTACTTCATGATCACAGAATGCGAAATTTATCATTTTGCCCCCCTTTTTAAAATACAAATCGCTATCTCCCCATATCGTGATCGATTTGGATCAATTTATTCAATACCCAAATCACCGGCCAGAGGATAACTGAGATTTCTTCTTGATTGCATCTGCTTGCCCCCTTGCTCTTTGATAGATTACTATTACCGGATAAAAAGTCAACAGGTGTCGTGATTCCTGCTGGCCGCGATTCGGGTCCTGGCTCCAAAAGGGGAAGGTTCACAAGTTCAACGACTATAACCGCCTTGCTGTAGAGGAATGGATTCGGACTGGGGCGGCTACAATCCAGGGGGGATTAGAATGGAAAAAACAAGTGAAATCGACAGCATGGATTTAGCTACTTTGGTTTCATTAGCAGAGAATTTAGCAAATGAACAAGATGGTCATCTGAGTATCTTCCGTTTTACAACAGGATGGAAGGTCATTTTGGGGACGCCCAATCTAGACACTGGCCAGGGACGCGAAGAAATTAAAAAACTTAAGGCTTATAAATCGTTAAGGTATGCTTTGGCCAGTCTTATCCTCAAAACCGATGTAGGACTTGTCGTCGTTTTCAGGGTAAGGGCTCTCTAGAACCAGACTTCCTTCTCACGCCGTTAATGGTAGCAGAACCCATTAAGTATTAGAAATAACTGATAATAAATAGCTTGTAGATATAGCTCCTCGCCGTGTGTCCATGTTTTTAGTCACAACGGGCTTCTAAATAGCTAGAAGGCACTCTCTTTAATGCTGAAAAAATGGGACTTATATAATGATTCTGCTGTATTTTTAACACTATCTCTTCGGTTTTGGATCGTAATCTTTTTCGAATTCCCAATAAAATTCTTCTCCGTTAAATGAACCTCTAAAGTAACTATAAGCCCGTCCATCGGGGCTATCCCATAACCATGATGGCATAGGGTACATCCTTCCACAAAAAGTACAAGAATTCTCTCCTTTCATGAACCCATATGTTGGAACGTTAGGATAAATGTAATCTGTATATCGGCCGCACCATTTACAGCGCATAAGATTTTTAGGCTTAGGATAAATCCACCTTATCCACTTGGGATATTTATTGTACTTCTCTGAATACTTTTCATAAGATATGTCTTCAATTGTTAATGGAGTTGAAACGATGTGTTCACAGATTCTGATATAATAAAATATTAACGGATATATTTTTTTGGCAGCACTCAATGCTTTTTGCAAATTATTAAGCGCAAGCCCATAATTGCAAAAGTCATAAAATACCATTGCGTTTCGGATCCATTCATTTAAAGCATTATCGTTTTTATCATTACAAATCTTTTGCATAGGTAAAAGATGTCGAGCGCGTATGGATCTAAAATCATCCCGGCTCCCACGTTTTGTTTTATTTCCTTCCTGATCAATAAAATTGTTACATATTATTATTTTTTTATTTGGATATTTTTTGGTCTTTACGGACACTCCCTTTATTTGACATTATAATATCATTATTTCCATTTGACTTGTAAACTTATCAGAAAGAATGGGATAATTTTCAACCGCTACCTGTTTTCTCTCCCGGGACCCATGACTATAAATTAAGGCTCGTGGTGACCCGGCTGTGCCCAAGAATCTCCGAGATTGTTACTACGTCAACACCGCGCCCCAAGAGATTCGAGGCAAAGCGATGTCGTCTTGATGAAGTCTTCTCAATCCCCCCTGCCCTTGGATAGGTTACTACAACTTAAAATTAATTATATATGGCACCTACCGCGATGGCTCAACGATTTTCCGGGTCTTATCAGGAATCGGGTGTGATGGCTCATCGTTAATACTAGGAAAATCATCTATGTTTTTTTTTGCGGGACTACAGTATCCTGCGATAGCTAGCTGTCTCTCAGCCTCTAACCACTCAGTCAAGTAATCCCTATTAGGAGAATTATAACTTTTATACATCGGAATCGCCTCCTAATCAGATAGTTACGGATTTTGTCTTAGATCCTACTCCCGGAGCTACGTGAGCACGTTCTTTAGCCTTGTTCACAAGCTCTATTACTTTTTCCTTGAGGAATGACTTCTGATATCCAGAATCAATAAGTGAGTAAATAGCATGTGGTGCCCCGGAACCAACAGCAGTATACCCAATAGGATCGTAACATAGGCATTGGCCTGGGCTAACTATGGTAAACAAGTGACAGGCCGAATCTCCCTTGCCTGCAATAATTAGATCTACTTGGGGGTTATATGATACAAAAGCGCGGTCAATCATCTGAACAATATTAGGAAGCAAGCTCTGATGGCTTTGATAGTACGTGCCAATATTTAACCCCCTGGGCTCCAGTTCACCACGCACCACTCTTTCTCTCCGCTCTTCCTGATAATTTGCCCTTATCAATTCCGCTATACCACCAACTACATTTATTCCTTTTTCCTCGACTTTTTGCCTTGTCTTTTCTATCACGGCGTTGGCAAATAACACATCTCCGGCGATCAAAACATAAACCGACTCGGTTATCTTGATAATTTTCTCAACATCTTCTCGTTCAAACTCATAACCAATTGGGAAATGAGCAGTCGTCATCAAATCAGACGTAAGCACAAATCCTTTGCCATTCTCATATAGGGCAGAGATACATATGGTCATAACGCATTCTCCGATGTTCTCTAACTCCTTCCGGGCTCCCGGTCAATGTTATAATACCACTGTCAACTCAATAATTCAAACTGACCCACTACTAGGATTCCAGGCAATATCCAGAGGATCATGTCAAGATTTGCGAAGGGTTTATAGTAGAAATGGGTAGAAATCGGTTGACAGCGGTTGAGAGCTAAAAAGCAGCCTGAGCAGACGAAAAGCTTTGATAATGCTAGGTTTTATGGGAGAATTTGCATATGGGCGGTGCAGGGATCGAACCTGCGACCCCCGGTTTGTAAGACCGATGCTCTACCGCTGAGCTAACCGCCCGAATGGTGTCCGGAAGGGAGAAGGCCAAGAGTATGGCAATAAAATACTCCTGTCAATGCGGGTGGCCAGGGAAGCATCTCCAATCCTGTGATATGTGGGGAGGGGTGGCACGGCGGAGGGGCTCCCCACCCGCGCGCAGCTTGGCATAGCCGGAGACACCTATGATTTCTCTTTATTCTATTTATCCCCCTCTAGCCCCCCTTGGCGAAACAAGGGAGGCAAAGGTGGATGTCTCCGGAAAGGTCGGCCGTGACAGGACCCCTCCTCTTTTTGAAGCTAGGATCATACATATGGAGATGTTTGCCGCGGCCGGCCCGCGATTGACAGAAAAACCACTCTATGCTACATTTGCCCTGCCTTGGCGAAGGCCAAAAATCCCGAACAAGGTTGAATACATGATTGCTGTCATCTTGACCGGTGGTAAACAGTACAAAGTCAAAGAAGGCGATGTGCTCGATATCGAAAAAATCGCGGTGGAGACCGGCCGGGCTTTCGAATTCAGCAAGGTCCTTCTCATTGCCGATGGGTCGAAGGTCATGATCGGCACGCCGTTCATCTCCAACGCGGGCGTCCGGGCCGAAGTCCTGGAGCATCGGAAAGGCGATAAGGTCCTCATTTTCAAGAAAAAGCGGCGGAAGCAATACAGAAGGTTCAAGGGGCATCGCCAGGAGTTGGTCCGGGTGAGAATCACGGACATTATTCCTGACCTGGCTCAGGCGCCGGCGAAGAAAGCGGCCCCGCCCGTTGAGAAACCGGTCGTCAAGCCGACAGCCCCACCGGAGGCAGCCGCCCCGGCTAAACCGGCTGAGAAGCCCAAGGTTGCCGAGAAGCACGCACCGGCCAAGGGAAAAAAGCCCGCTCCGGCCAAGCCCGCGGCCAAGCCGGCCAAAGAGGTCAAGGCTGAAAAGCCTAAGCCCAAGGCGGCCGCCAAAAAACCGGAACCCACCAAGGTCACACCCAAGGCCAAAAAGACCAAGTAAGGAGCGGAGAGATGGCCCATAAGAAATCAGGCGGAGCAGCGAAGAACGGCCGCGAGAGCATTTCCAAACGGCTGGGAGTCAAGCGCCATGGCGGCCAATTGGTCAATGCCGGGAGCATTATCGTCCGGCAAAGAGGCACACCCTTCAAACCGGGGCAAAACGTAGGGCTCGGCCGCGACGACACCCTTTTCGCCCGGATCACCGGGGTCGTTAAATTCGAGGATAAAGGCAGAAGGGGAAAGGTCGTTTCCGTCCTGCCGGCCTAAGAGTGCGGAAAAACACAAACCGGACCCGCGCCTCAAGCGCTGTTCCCGGGGAGAGACATCACCCTCATTTCCCGGCCGCCGACCTTCCGGCCCGTTGAAGGATGTTCACCGACAGGGTCAAAGTTATCCTGCACGCCGGCAAGGGGGGCAATGGCTGCCGGAGCTTCAGGCGGGAATGGGCCGTGCCCCGTGGTGGACCGGACGGCGGCCGCGGCGGGAACGGCGGAAGCGTTCGGCTCATCTCCGACCCAAGCGTCAAATCCTTGTCCTATTTCCGTTTCCACCCCATCAACAAGGCCCGTCCCGGCGCTCATGGGGAGGGCAGCAACCGTCAAGGGAAGCGCGGAGCCGAGCTCGTCCTGCATGTTCCGCTGGGGACCGTGGTTAAGGCCGGGGAAAAAGGGGCAGTTTTATTTGACTTCGACAAGCCGGGCCTTTCTTTCCTGGCGGCCAAAGGCGGCCGGGGAGGGAGGGGGAACGCCTCCTTTGCCACGCCCACTCATCGGGCTCCCCGTGAGGTCGAGCCCGGGAAGGAGGGGGAGGAGAAGGAGCTGGTCCTGGAGCTGAAACTCATCGCCGACGTGGGCCTCGTCGGTTTCCCCAATGTCGGCAAGTCTCTGCTCATTTCCAGAATTTCTTCGGCCAAACCGGTGGTGGCCGACTATCCTTTCACCACCCTGGTGCCCAACCTGGGCGTGGTGGACCTTGACGAGACGCGGAGCTTTGTAGCGGCCGATATCCCGGGACTGATCGAGGGGGCTCACCTCGGTCACGGCCTGGGCATTCAATTCCTACGGCACATCGAACGGACAAAAGTGTTGGTCCATATCGTGGACGTCTCACCGGCCACGGGCCGGGAACCGGTCCAGGATTATCTCATCGTCCTCCGTGAAATGGAGTCCTTCAAGCCGGAGCTCCTGCGGCGCAAGCAGATCGTGGCGGCCAACAAGATCGACCTTTTGGCCGGAGACCAAAGCCGGCTGGAGGAGCTGCGGACCTATGTGGCGCGGCTCGGCCTCCCTTTCTTGGCCATCTCGGCCTTGAACCGAACGGGGCTCAAAGCTTTGGTGGCCGAAATCGGCCGGATGCTCGAAGGAGCGGCCGGGGATGAAGCCCGGGAAAGGACGGTGTGAGGGAATGGCCGTCCGCAGAATCGGGCTTCTGGGCGGCACGTTCAACCCTGTCCATCTCGGACACGTCAGGGCCGCTCAGGAAGTCAAGCGGCGGTTCAGGCTGGAGAGGGTCCTGTTCATCCCCTCCTCCATTCCTCCTCACAAACGGCCGGTTGCCATCGCCTCCCCGGACCACCGGCTGCGGATGGTGGGCCTGGCCTGCCGAGGCCGAAAAGGCCTGTCCGCCAGCCCGGTCGAAATCAAGGCCGGCGGGACGTCCTATTCCGTCCTGACTCTGGATAAAATCCGCCGCCGTTTCCCCCGAACGGATATTTTTTTTATCCTGGGCGTTGACGCTTTCCTAGAGTTTGACACTTGGCGGGATTATGGCCGGGTCCTGGAGCAGTGCCATTTCATCGTCATCAGCCGGCCGGGCTACGACCTGGCCAAAGCCCGTCAGGTGCTCCGCGGAAGCCTCGCTTCGCGGATGATTGAGCTTGGTCAGGAGGAGTCGGCCGGAGCGCGGCTTCCGGCCGGGCCGCGCATCTTTCTTGTTCCCATCGCCGCGCTGGACATTTCCTCGACCGACATCCGGCGCCGGGCCCGCACGGGAGAGTCGCTCCGGGGCCTAGTGCCCCGGGCGGTCGAGACTTACATCCGCCGTCATCGTCTTTATCAAGGAGGACAATGACCACCGACAAAACGAAAAGGGTCACCAAGAGGGGCCTCCCCTTGGAGGTCCGAGCTTCGGTCAAGGCCGGCCAGGAGAAGATGGGCCAGGACATCCTGGTCCTCGACCTGAGGGACATCGCTTCTTTCGCCGACTTCTTTATCATCCTGCACGGGAATTCCGGCCGGCAGAACCAAGCCATCTGCGACAACATCGAGCGTGAGTTGCGCAAAGAGAGCCTTAAGCCAATGGGCCTGGAGGGCCGCGCCGCGGGCGACTGGATCCTGATGGATTACGGCCGCTTCATCGTCCACGTCTTCTCCAAGGAGAAGCGCGACTATTACGCCTTGGAGAAGCTCTGGGGGGACGCGCCTAAGTTCTCTTATTAAATAAAAATTGAAGATAAAATTCCTCTGGCCGGGCCGGACAAAAAGCCAAGAGCTGCGCCTCCTCCAGGAAGATTACCTGGGCAGGATCGGAAGGCTGGCTGCCTGCCGGCTGGTGGAGACTCGGGAGGCGCGGGGCATTCCCGAGCGCCACAGGGAGAGGATTTTGGAGGTGGAAGCCCAGGGGCTTGAAAAACACTTGACGGATGATTATATTATCTCCCTCTTTGACCAGGGCAAGGAAATGGCTTCCGAAGAATTCGTCAGGTTTTTGGAGAAGAACGGCTCCTCCGCCCGTCCGCTGACTTTCATGGCCGGAGGATTCCTGGGCCTGGCCGAGCGGCTCATTCGTCGGTCGCCGACCCTCCTTTCCCTGTCGAAGATGACCTACTCCCATGAACTGGCGAGAGTCGTTCTCCTGGAGCAGGTCTATCGCGCCTTGACCACACTGAAAGGAAAGCGTTATGCCAAGTAAGCTGATCAAGAAGACAAGGCTCATCCGGCCGGTCCGACTCCTGAAGAAGGCCGCCTCGGCCGTACGGGAGAAGCGTGAACCGCAGGTTAAAATGGGCAAGAAGGAGAAGGAGCAAATCCGCCGGAAGCTCCTGGATAAAAAGGAGACAATCGTTTCCAAGCTGAGCCGGACAGTGGCCGAGAGCAAAGAAATGGAAACGGACATCGCCCAGGACCTGGCCGATAAGGCCGAAAGCTCCTACACCAAGGAGTTTTTGCTGAGCTTGTCCGACACAGAGCGCGACCTGCTCCTTCACCTCGATGAGGCCTTGCGCTCCCTGGAGAAGGGAAGCTACGGCATCTGTTTGGTGTGCGGCCAAGCCATTTCCAAAAAAAGGTTGGAGGCCCTGCCCTGGTCCGTCCACTGCCTTGACTGCCAGCAGAAGATCGAGACGGGCGCGGAGCTGGAATCTGAGGCTTAGACTCCCGGCCAAGATCGCCGAGCTGGTTTTTTTCCCCTCCTTCTGCCGCTTGTGCGGCCGTCTCTTGGAGCGGACCGGGGAGAGACTGGTCTGCCGACCCTGCCTCGCCCAACTCCTCCCGGAAAGCGCCGTCTGCTGCCCGAGCTGCGGGTTGTTCATTCCGGCGGCCGGAGAGCCGCATCTTTGTGGCGACTGCCTCCGAGAGCCGCCGGCCTTTTCCTGCCATCGTTCAGCCGGCCGTTACAGCGGGGTGCTCAAAGACCTGATCGTCCTGTTCAAGTACCGGAAATGCGAGGCCCTCGGCCGAGACCTGGCCCGATTTGCCTGGGAGGCGCTTTCCAACGAGACGAGGCTATGGGCGGGAGTGGAGGCCATTCTTCCTGTCCCGCTCCACCGCCGCCGGTTGAAAGAAAGGGGTTTCAACCAGGCCGCCGTCCTGGCCCACGAGCTGGGAAAGCGGGCGGGATTTCCGGTCCTTGACGGGCGGTTGACGCGCGTCAGGAACATCCCGCCCCAGACGGAATTGGACGGGGGGGCGAGGCGGAAGAATGTGGCGGGCGCCTTTGGCCTGCGCCGGGCCAAGGATGTGGCCGGACGAACGGTTCTACTCGTGGATGATGTCTTCACAACGGGGTCGACCGTCGCCGAGTGCTGTCGCGTCTTAAAAGGCGGGGGAGCCGCAAACATTAGGGTATTGACCCTGGCCCGGGCCCAAGTCTGAGCCGCCGGCGCAAAAAAAACGCCCGAGTCGTGCGGTACGGGCGGAAGGGATGGACGGGGGTTATTTGCCTTTTTCTTTTTCCGTTTGGGTCGGCTTGAGAACCCTGACCTTGCGGGCCTTGAGATCCGGCCTTTTGGGCAAGGTGATTCTCAGTAACCCGTTCTCGTGTTCGGCCCGGATCTTTTCGTGGTCGATGAAATTGGGCAGGGTGAAGGACCGGTAGAAGGACCCGTACGATCTTTCGATCCGGTGGTAGTTCTCCTCCTTGGTTTCTTTCTCGAATTTCCGCTGGCCGGAAAGGGAAAGGGTGTTGTCCTCGATCTTGATCTCGATATCGTCCTCTTTGACGCCGGGTACTTCCGCGGTCAGAACGAGCTCATTTTCGTTCTCGTAGATGTCTACGGAAGGAGCCCAGGTGCCTTGGACGAGATCTTTATCCTCTTTGCCGGCAAAAGTATCCTCAAAGAGCCGGTTCATCTTTTCCCGAAGGGTAATCATGTCCCTGAAGGGATCCCATCTGATTATCGCCATTGTATTCCTCCAAGTGGCTTAGCACTCGCAAAAATAATATAATATTTAGGTCAAGTTTTGCCAAGTATATCTAAAATTAATTTTTTACATTTTTCATTTGGGCGAGAGCCTTTTTGATTTTTTCCTTAATATGTAGCGCCGGCTCCCAGCCGGGCGAAATATCCAGAATCTGGCGGTTTAGCTCTTTGGCCTCCGCGAAGCGGCCTTTGATGGCGAGCAGCACGGAACCGCACGATTTATATCGCCCGCGGCGAAGGATATCAATGGAGCCGGGGCGCTGTGGTCCGCTTTCGGGCTTTTCCCTCGATGAGGAGGGTGGCCTCACCCTTGAGGTCGGGCCGGGTCGTTTTGGCCAGCTCCCGCAGTCCGCCCCGTATAAATTCTTCATACAGCTTGGTCATTTCCCGGGCGATAACAGCCTTCCGGTCTCCGAGCGTTTCCAGGGCCAGGGCCAGAAATTCCATGATTTTTCTTGGTGGGATATAGAAAATGAGCGTGGCGGCTTCGTCTTTCAAGGACATAAGAAGCTTGCGGCAGGCTTCTTTTTTAGGAGGGGGGAATCCCAGAAAAAGAAACCTGTGCGTCGGAAGCCCTGAGGCGGACAGGGCGGTAACGGCCGCCGATGCTCCGGGAATGGGCACGACCTTGATTCCGGCCTCAATAGCCTCATGGATGAGCCTGTATCCCGGGTCGGAGACGCCGGGCGTCCCGGCGTCGGAGACCAAGGCGACGTCCTTCCCGGATCTGAGCAACGCCAGAATCTCAGGAATCCTCCGGCCCTCTTTGGGCTGAAAATAGCTAAGCAGGGACTTTTTGAGGCCGTAGCGATTGAGGAGCTTGACGGTCTGACGGGTGTCCTCGCAGGCCACGACCGCCGCCTGGCCCAGGACCCGGATGCCCCGCAGGGTCATGTCCTCCAGGTTGCCGATGGGAGTGGCGACGATGTAAAGTGTCCCCCCCATATCATTTGCCCCAGTCATAGGGGTAGAGGAAATCATGGCCGATCGTCCTGCTGGAGATCTTGGCGATGGGGGGCATCCGGCGCTTGAATTCGGAGTTTTTGATCAAGTGCGCAATCCGCTCGATTTTTTTTCGCTGGAAACCTTGGGCCGCCAGCTCAGCCTTGGACTGTCTTAAATCGACCAAACGGTAAAGAATTTCGTCAAGCTCCTTGTAGCCGAGGCCGATCTCGCCCTCGTCGGTCTGACCCGGCCACAGGCCGGCCGTGGGATTTTTCTTCAGAATATTTTCCGGGAGGCGGAGATGCTTGGCCATCTGCCGGACCTGGGTCT
>Ga0214474_1001343_pt1 | contig 11347 bp, 10 predicted proteins | sample RVTome_2_FD_187335 | JGI IMG/M metagenome (GOLD analysis project Ga0214474, IMG submission 187335) | Soil microbial communities from uranium-contaminated site in the Upper Colorado River Basin, Wyoming, United States - RVT95D214 HiSeq ...
TCACTTAAAGAGTTGGAAAGACGTTTTGCTTCTGTATTCTATCCAGCCGATGCAACAATTTCGCTATACAGTAGGTAAAAATGCTACAGATGCCGCCATGATAATTGATGCAATGGATTTGCTATATACAAATAAATTTGATGGTTTTTGTATTGTTTCAAGCGATAGCGATTTTACCAAATTAGCCTCAAGAATAAGAGAATCAGGGCTTGTTGTTTATGGGTTTGGAGAGAAAAAAACACCAGAAGCTTTTGTCTCCGCTTGTGACAAATTCATATATACTGAGGTTTTGAGATCCAAAGAAGATGATAGTCTACCCATAAAACGAAAATCTACTAATGAGCTAAAGCAAGATACGAAGCTGGTTAATCTATTAAGGAATGCTGTAGAGGCATCGTCAGACGAGAGTGGATGGTCTCATCTCGCACCAGTGGGAAGTAACCTCGCTAAGCAAGTTACGGATTTTGACCCGCGAAACTACGGATACAAGAAACTCGGCGAACTTATTGCTGCAACGAAACTTTTTGAAATAGAAGAACGTCCAGTAGGCGACGGGCAATCCAAAGCAATTTACATAAAGGATAAACGTAAACAGTAAAATGTCAATCTTCTAACCTGCCCATGAAGAAACAAATAAGTTCTTAAAAGGGGACATTCTATAATCTTTTTATCAAGTAAAAATATTTCTTCAAAAGCTGGTCCTTTCCTTCTGTTGATATAGCAATCTCACAGAAAGATTCCGGACAAGTTAGAATGACAGCAAACCGATAATACTTTTCCCTTTACTTCCTGCCGCCATACATTGAGAATATGCCGTATTTATAAAAGCAGTCTACATCTTGAAACCCGATCTCCTCAAGGGCATTCATTTGATCTTTCAGCGTGTCGGGTTTATTATCCTTATTGTCTTTATACCTGCAGACAATGTCATCAAAATAATCTCCTTCTATTCCCAAGGATTTTTTCTTTTCATGCATCCAGTCTTTCCACAATGATAAATACCATTGTTCCAATCTCTCTGTCGGGGAAAGTACAACATCAATATTAACAAAATATCCACCTTGATAAAGATGAGTATATATCTTCTTAAAAAGAGCCTTTTTCTCTCTCATTGTGAGATGATGGATTGCCAATGAGGAGACGATAAGATCATATCTTTGATTCAAAATGTCTTTTCTCAAAACTTCCTGAAAACTTGCTTTGATGTAATGTATATTTTTATACTCATTCAGACGTTCTTGAGCGTTCCTCAGCATATCCTCAGAACCATCAAGTAATGTAGCTGAAATTGCGCTGTCAACCTTTAAGATTTCATGGGTGATAATCCCATCACCGCACCCGAGGTCGAGTATATTCTTTTTTTTCTTATTTTTTAGAAAATGTCTGTAAAATGACTTTAAAATATTCAGCAATCTTGTCCGTTCCATGATATAAATTTCAGCATTATCTCTGTATTCTTGTGCAAACCTATCCTCCGCCCAATTTGTTTGACTGAATTCTGTCATAATTTTCTCCTTTTGTATTACTTCTCTGCAAATGCAAAAAGCCTTCTGAAATCGAACTCAATACCTTTATCAGTCCTGTTATTCTCGTAACTCATTGCTACAGCATATTTGAAATATTCCTGCTCCTTCTCAGACAACTCCTCAAAATACGGCCTCAGTCCAGCAGATGTCCACCAGTCAAGGATTTCTTCGAGATAGTTGAAAATGATCCTGTAATCTTTGTAATAGACGCTGATATTCTTGAACCCTGCCTCTTTTAGCACATTTTCATATTCCTCTTTTGAAGGAAGATACCAGGGCGGCTGCCAGTTGCTGAAATATCTTTCGTAACCGAGCAGAGCAATGGCTTTGCCTGTATAGTCAAACAACTCCTTATTAAAATCCTTTGCCGGGAGCTGGAAGGCTATCCTTCCTTTCTTTTTCAATGCCTGATAAACCAGTCGAATTACTTCCTGCTGTTCCTTAATCCATTGGAGAGCAGAATTTGAAAAGACAACTTCAAAACGTCCGTTGAAGTCCATCAACTGAGCCGGAATCAGCCTGAATCGTATGTTATCAATATCAGCAGACGCTTCCCGTGCCTTCTCAAGCATTTCCCTGGATGGATCAATTCCAACGACAATTCCATTCGACGCACGTTTTGCAAGTTCAACTGTCAATTTCCCCGTACCACAGCCCAAATCAAGCACAGAATCGGTATCTTTTACTTTTGCCATGGCAATCAGTTCTTTTCCTGCATCAACCTGCGGAGCTTTTACTGCGTCGTATTTTTCAGCATCCCATCTCATGAACACCTCCGAAATAAAAAGGCCACGGAGTTTATCCCGTGGCCTTTGAGTTTTTCTGATTATCCAGCTAACAGCTAATAGAACCCCTCCTCAGCCACGGCATTGACATGCCAGAGCCAACCATGAAGTTTCTTTGCTATCAGTGAATAAAACATAGGTTACATTAAATCTATTTCTTTTTTCATGTCAAGTAAAAAAATCAGGCCACATGCAATTTTTGAAATCTTTTTATCAGTCTTCGTGTTATTGCTCCAGGCTTTCCATTGCCAATCAACCTTCCATCAATCTTTATCACAGGAATAATCTCGGCTCCTGTGCCGGTCATAAAGCATTCATCTGCATTGTAGAGGTCGTAGCGTGTAAGGGTGGTTTCATGTGTTTTGATATCGAGGAATCGAGCTATTTCTATTACTGTCTGCATGGTTATACCGTCGAGGGCACCGTGATAAGGCGCAGGCGTAGACAGTTCATTGTTTTTTACTATAAAAATATTATCTCCTGTGCATTCTGCAACAAACCCCTCTATGTTTAACATCACGGCCTCAAGACAGCCTGCCTGTTTTGCCTCAAGCTTTGCCATAATGTTGTTCAGGTAATTCATAGACTTTATACGTGGGTCAATGCAGTCTGACGGGATACGCCTCGATGAAGCTGTAATTATTTCAATCCCGTTTTTATAATACTCTTCAGCATAGAGTTTAATATCATCAACAATAATTATTATTGTCGGCTTGTTACACGTCGTTGGATCTATCCCCAGCAAACCATCTCCCCTTGTTACAACGAGACGGATATATCCATTTTCCTTTTCATTTATCCTTACTGTATTTAAAACTACCTTTCCCAATTTTCCCTTACTTATAGGGATTTCAAGAAGTATAGCCTTAGCACTATGGTAAAGTCTTTCAATATGTTCTTTAAGTTTAAACACCTTACCATTGTAAATTCTTATGCCCTCAAAAACCCCATCGCCGTACAAAAGCCCGTGATCAAAAACAGATACCCGCGCATCTGCCCTGCCATAATATTCACCATTAATATATATTTTCATATCACCTCCTCGTCTTTGAATACGTCCCGTAGTTTTTCATACCTGTTTCCAAACCGTTCTTTCAACTGTCTGTCATACCGCCTGACAATCTTCATTATGTAAATATCGTGTTTAATATAATCCTCAGCCATGGTTATAAACCCTCTATTCCTGCTCCACGCACCCTCTATCCTCCCATACTTAAAAATAGTCCCCATCAAAACCTCTTTTAAATCAGCGACAATAACAATCCCCCTTCCGCCTTTTTCCTGATAAACAGTATCTTCGATCGGATGTTGATATAATTGTCCAATTCTTATTTTTGAGGACCCGAAATGGATAATCGCAATTTTTACATCTCTCCTCAAGGCCTCCCTGATATTGTCCTCTATGAGTTCAAATTCCTCTTTCCAGATTGATATCAGGACTGTTCTGGAAGAATTTGCAATCATTCCACGTGCCCTGTCTATGAGATAATCATAGTCAACTATGTTCCATATAGATGAGAGTCCGCCCTCATCTCCTATGTGAGGGAGTTGATTTTTCAGTGATTCGACGATCATTTCCGTCTTGTTTTTCTGTTTGTTAAGGAAATCAGCCGGCTCAATCGGGATATACTTCTTTGTCTTGCCTTTATCAACAATTGAGATAACCCCTTTTTCAATAAGCTTCTTCAAAACCTCATACACCTTGGATGTCGGAACGCCTGATAACGTCGCTATTTCATAAGCTGTAGATGGACTTTCCCTAAGGAGAGAGAGATAACCCTTAGCTTCGTATTCTGAAAGCCCAAGTTCCATAAGTTTAGAAATAATTGATTTCATTATTATCTACCTTAGTAGTTAATAATAATTAAATTATAGGTATTTGTCAAAAAAACCGTAATCTGTTTCCCACCATTTGTCCTACGAAAATGTAGCACCGCACAAATTTGTAACATTTATTTTATTCAAGAATCCTTGAAAATCAATAAGTTTGAACCTGGCATAGTTTTAGATATATGAATCAATTAATTAAAGGAGGCAAGAAATGAAGGGACTAAGAATTTTAAGTCTAACTGTAGTTTTAACACTTATGGTTTCTGTCGGCAGTCTGTATGCAGCAGAAACAAAGACATCGGGTTATGCTTCAGTAGACGTTCTGAGCAATTATGTATGGAGAGGCCAGAAGCTGAGCAACAACTGGGTCGTCCAGCCGTCAGTAGGCATAACCTATGGCAGCTTCGGCGCCAATCTATGGTCTAACTACGACAGCGACCGGGCCGAGGCAACAGATTCAGATACCGGACACGGCGAATTCACTGAAACAGACTTAACTCTCAACTACAGCTTCTCAGTAAAAAAATTCAATTTTGTCGCCGGTTATATCTATTATGCGCTTGAAGGGGCAAATGATACACAGGAATTGTATCTCTCCTCAGGCTACGACACCCTGTTAAAACCGGCTCTTACAATATATTATGATTTTGACGAAGGCAACGGTGCTTTTATTGTAGCTTCGATAGGCCATTCTTTTGAGATTTCGAAAGACATCGCCCTGAATCTCGGCGCATCTGCAAGCTACAACATCAATAACAAGGTTATGGGCTTTGATAAAAATGGGAAAGACTTCAGCAATTTCTATAATGCTGAGATATCTTCATCTGTCAGTATCCCGGTTTGGAAAGCCATCACCGTGACACCGAAAGTTGCCTGCTCGTTTCCCTTGAGCAGCGATGCAAAGGAAGCTATAAAGAAAATAAGTGACGACAGAGATAAGGATATTTTTTACGGTGGGGTCAACGTAACCCTGAGCTTTTAAAGGAGGCATCACATGAAAAGGTTTATTGTATTAACAGTATTAATCCTGACGTTTATAAGCGGTTTTGCATTTGCAGAAGAGGCTGTGAACCCTCCTGCCCCTTCCTCAACTGAGCAGGCTATGCCTGCTCAGTCTTCTACTGCACTAGTGGCAGCGCCTGCAGCGCCTGCACCCAGGATTGACACAGGGGACACTGCCTGGATGATTGTCGCAACTGCATTTGTAATGCTCATGACTCTTCCGGGTCTGGCTTTATTCTATGGAGGATTGGCAAAAAGAAAAGACACCTTGAACACTATGGCAATGTCCTTTGTGACCTATTGCATAGTAAGTTTGCTCTGGGTAATGTATGGATTCTCATTTTCCTTTGGAACCGATGTTGGCGGTATTATCGGAAGCGCAGAAAAGCTGTTTCTTTCAGGCGTTGGGGTCAACAGTATCAATGACCTTGCAAAGACGATACCGGAATACATCTTTGTCGTTTACCAGCTTACGTTTGCGGCGATCACCGTTGCACTTGCAAGTGGTGCTTATATTGAAAGGATGAAATTCTCGGCTTGGGTTATTTTCTCGGTTCTGTGGATGACCTTAGTGTATGTGCCTGTAGCCCATTGGGTATGGGGTGGCGGGTTCCTGGCAAAGTTAGGGGCACTCGACTTTGCCGGTGGAACAGTTGTGCATATCAATGCGGGTGTCGCAGCCCTTATTGGAGCATTAGTCCTTGGCAAAAGAAAGGAAGCATCCCTTAAACCCAGCAATTTGACTCTTGTCATAACTGGTGCAGGACTTCTCTGGTTCGGGTGGTTCGGGTTCAATGCAGGTTCAGCACTTGCAGCAAACGGACTTGCAGGCGCAGCCTTTATCAATACAAATACAGCGGCTGCACTTGCTGCAATATCCTGGATGTTTACCGAGTGGGTGCATACCAAGAAACCAACTGTTCTGGGTCTTGCTTCAGGTGCAGTCGCAGGTCTGGTGGCTATAACCCCGGCAGCAGGATTTGTGAACATCAAAGGTGCTATGGTCATAGGGATATTAGCAGGTATAATTCCTTATTTCGCAGTTGCAACCATAAAACCAAAGCTCGGCTACGATGATTCCCTTGATGCCTTTGGTATTCATGGTGTCGGCGGAATGTTAGGTGCGATCCTCACCGGCATTTTCGCGGACCCGGCAATAAATGAAGCCGGTAAAGGGCTCTTATACGGGAATCCGGGACAGCTCCTGACCCAGCTCATAGCTGTGGTTGTAACAATAGGCTACAGTGCTGTTGTGACCTTGATAATCTTTATGCTTGTGAAAGCATTCGTCGGATTAAGAGTTGAGAAAGATCATGAAATTACGGGACTCGATGAAAGCCAGCACGGTGAGAAGGCATACAACTTATAAACAAAATGAGAAAATGGAGGAAACATGAAGAAGATTGAAGCAATAATTAAGCCCTTTAAACTCGATGAGGTGAAGGATGCCCTCAATTCAATCGGGATTCACGGTATGACTATTACCGAGGTGAAAGGATTTGGCAGACAGAAAGGTCATGTGGAGGTATACAGGGGGACTGAATATGAGGTAACCTTTCTGCCGAAAATAAAATTAGAAGTGGTTATACCTGATTCCATGATTGATAAAGTGATTTCCACAATTATTGAGAAGGCGAAAACAGGAAACATAGGAGACGGAAAGATATTCCTTTATTCCCTTGAGGATGTTATCAGGATAAGGACAGGAGATAAAGGCGAGGCCGCGATATAGAAAATCCCCAACGCCCGCCTGAAACAGATCAATGGCAGGGAATTTGTTAATAAGATTGGCAGGTGGTTTAAGTCCCCTCTATCAAGAGGGGAAAAAGAAATGATGAAGGATTTCTTGGTTCTTTCTCGAATTGAATGGGTAAAGAGGACAGAACCACCCCTACCCCTCCTTAACTAAGGAGGGGAGTTAGTACCCCCAAAAGCTCCCCTCCTATTTTAGGAGGGGTAAGGGGTGGTAAGTGGACAACAGGATGGGAGTTTACCCACTTGAAAGACCGATTTTTTTCCTACAAAATTGTATGAGCTACAAAATTGTAGGATTTTACATATAGCGAGTAGTCCTTCGTAAGGCATTGACAAATCTGGAGGAAACAACCTATGGTCGATGAAACACGTCAATAATCCTACTAAATTGTAGAAAAAATAATACCGGCAAAGTGCTTATGAAAAAAACTCCCTATAAATCAACAACTTACAACTGGCATGATTTTGGATATATGAAAGAGTCAGGATCAGAGATCTGAAGGGAGGTAGTATGGGAAAAATAAGGATAGCAGTTATAATCGGTTTGCTGTGTTTAACAGGAGCTGCATTTGCTGAGGTTCAGTCTGCTAATACTGCTTCTGCATCTCCTCAAACAGTAGCTGCATCAAAGATTGACACGGGAGATACAGCATGGATTTTAGTCTCAACTGCCCTTGTCATGCTCATGACTCCCGGACTTGCGCTTTTTTATGGCGGGATGGTCAGAGGGAAGAATGTCCTCGGCACGATTATGCAAAGCTTTATTGCGATTGCGGTTATCAGTGTCCAGTGGATTCTAATTGGTTATAGCCTCTCTTTTGGTCCAGATATACATGGGATAATCGGAAGTCTTGACTGGGTAGGATTGAATGGAGTAGGTATTGAACCGAATCCGGATTATGCCCCGACAATTCCCCATGCTGCGTTCATGATGTATCAGGCTATGTTTGCAGTTATCACACCGGCCTTGATCACAGGAGCATTTGCAGAGAGGATGAAGTTTTCAGCATACCTCCTTTTTATATTGCTCTGGTCTACGATAGTTTATGACCCTGTAGCGCATTGGGTATGGGGTGCCGGTGGATGGTTGAAAAAAATGGGCACTCTGGATTTTGCAGGCGGCATAGTTGTACACCTTATATCCGGGATATCCGCCCTTGCCGCAGCACTGATTATCGGCAAGAGGAAAGGATATTTACAGGAGGCGATGTATCCCCATAACCTTCCTATGACAGTACTCGGTGCCGGACTCCTGTGGTTTGGGTGGTTCGGGTTTAATGCGGGCAGCGCACTGTCTGCAGGAGCGCTCAGTACCATGGCTTTTGTAGCTACTCACACATCTGCTGTTTCAGCAACAGTGACATGGATGATTATCGAATGGCTGCACAGAGGGAAGCCGACTATGTTTGGTGCTGCGACAGGTTCTATTGCAGGACTCGCAACAATAACCCCTGCTTCAGGATTCGTAAGTCCTATGTCTGCTTTAATTATAGGACTGGCAGCCGGGGCCGTCTGTTATGCTGCGTTAAATATAAAGGGCAAGATCGGATATGATGACTCCCTTGATGCCTTTGGGGTTCACGGCATTGGCGGAATTTTAGGAACCTTTGCTACAGGACTCTTTGCCCAGACACTTATTAATCCTTCAGGAAACAACGGCTTATTTTTTGGCAATCAGAAATTGCTGTTCTATCAGATGATTGCCATACTCATCACAGCAGCTTATTCATTCATCATGACAGCGATTATATTAAAGACCCTTGATAAAACCCTCGGATTGAGGGTTGATGAAGAATCAGAGGTAAGCGGACTGGACATTTCCCAGCACGGCGAAAGCGGATATACATTTTAGTCAATTTCTGGAATGGGAGGTGAAATATATAAGGAATTAAGGCGAGGACGAACATTCCTTGCTTATCGTCATTCCCACGAAAGTAGGAATGACATAGAAACAGACTTTCAATTTCCCCAAAATTATCAAATCAATAAAAGGAGGTAGTCATAATGACACAAAAAGAAGTAATTGATTTTGCAAAAAAGAATAAGGCAGTGATGGTTGATTTGAAGTTCATGGATTTCCCGGGACTCTGGCAGCATTTTTCTGTTCCCATAAAGGAACTCACAGAGGATATATTTGAGAACGGATTAGGTTTTGATGGCTCTTCAATAAGAGGCTGGCAAGCGATTCACATGAGTGATATGCTGGTAATCCCTGATCCGACAACAGCAGTAATGGATCCATTTACACAGCACCCAACTATCAGCCTTATATGCAACGTCGTTGATCCGATCACAAAGGAACAGTACTCAAGAGATCCTCGCTATGTTGCACAGAAAGCGGAAGCCTATATGAAGTCATTAGGGATTGCCGATACCGCATACTTCGGCCCGGAGGCGGAATTCTTTATATTCGATGACGTACAGTTTGACTACACTGCAAACAGCGGTTATCACTTCGTGGATTCAGTTGAAGGCATATGGAACTCAGGGAGAGAAGAGAATCCAAACCTCGGTTATAAACCAAGACATAAGGAAGGATACTTCCCTGTTCCACCGATGGACAAACAGCAGGATATCCGCACAGAGATGGTCCTTGAGCTTGAAAAAGCAGGAATTGTAGTTGAGGCTCAGCACCATGAGGTTGCAACAGCAGGACAGGCAGAGATCGATATGAGGTTTTCACCTATGGTGAACATGGCTGACAAGTTGATGATGTACAAGTATATCGTCAAAAATGTCGCTGCCAGGAATAGTAAGACCGTAACCATGATGCCGAAGCCCCTCTTCGGAGATAACGGTTCCGGAATGCACACCCATCAGAGCCTCTGGAAAGGCGGCAAGCCTTTATTTGCAGGAAACGCGTACGCTGGGATATCCGAAATGGCTCTCTATTATATAGGTGGCATACTAAAACACGCCGCTGCACTTGCCGCTCTTGTTGCTCCGACAACAAACTCTTATAAGAGACTCGTCCCCGGATATGAGGCTCCGATTAATCTTGCATATTCCAGCAGAAACAGGTCAGCAGCCATCCGCATCCCAATGTATTCTCCAAGCCCGAAGGCAAAGAGGGTCGAGGTGAGGTTCCCTGATCCTTCCTGTAATCCCTATCTTGCATTTTCGGCAATGCTCATGGCAGGACTTGACGGCATCGAGAACAAGATTGATCCCGGAGAACCGCTCGATAAGGATATTTACGAACTCGGTCCGGAAGAGCTTGCTAATGTTCCAAGTCTTCCCGGCTCTCTCGAGGATGCACTTGACTGCCTTGAAAAAGACCATGAATTCCTCAAGAAGGGAGATGTATTTACAGAGGATGTTATACAGATGTGGCTGAGTTATAAGAGGAAAAGAGAAGTTGACGCATTAAGACTCAGACCGCATCCATACGAGTTCTTTCTCTATTTTGATATTTAAGACAGATATTTCATAGAAATAGGCAACAGAAACTGAGGATAAAGTATTTGAGCGGATTTTTTTGCCGATCCTGAACTTAATTCAGGACCAAATACAGTATGTGATAATAAAGAGGCAAAAGCCTCGCAGTCCTGAGTTTATCGAAGGACGAGAATGAGCGAAAATACTCTATCCTCAGTTCAATCAGAAAAGTTTATGACTCAAATCGCCTCCTCTCCCATCTCTCCTGTTCTTATTCTGACTACATCCTTAAGATCATAGACAAATATCTTCCCATCACCAATCTCACCTGTATGAGCTGCTTTTTGAATAATTTTAACGATCTCTTCGAGCTTCTCATCCAAAACGGCAATCTCAATCTTCAATTTTGGTATGAACCTAACCTCAAAACTTGAACCCCTGTAAATCTCTACATGACCTTTTTGCCTGCCAAAGCCCTTCACCTCCGTAACGGTCATGCCCTGAATGCCTGCCTGCGAAAGAGCATCTTTCACATCATCGAGCTTAAAATGCTTAATTACTGCCGCAATCATCTTCATAAACTTTTCCTCCAGAGCTAAATTGATTCAGATAAACAACGTTAATCATATACGCTATAATATCAAAATATCTTATGAACATAAATAGCCTGATAAAAGGAACATCTGCAAGAACTCCTGACCCGGAAAGGGCTTTGAAAAATCTTGAGAGGCTTTTTACATATGTACCGGAGTTTCTTGAAGAAAATGAACAACAGATTGAAACTGTTGCCGGATTATTTTCATATAGTCAATTTCTTGCAGAGTATTGCATTAAAGATCCAATCAAACTCTCTTTCGCCTTAAAAAACATTCGCAGTCCAATCAAAAGACAGGAGATTATCTCTCAAGCCCGCAAGAAGTATAAAGTTCCTGTAAAGAAATCCTCCAGTTTATTCAAACAAGAAGCAATGAAAATTTTCAGAGAGATAAAAAAAAGTTATCTCTTGAGAATAACCATTAAGGATATCTCAGGTATTACCAGTCTTAATGAATGTATGTCTGAATTAAGCAT
>Ga0214474_1001345_pt1 | contig 11343 bp, 12 predicted proteins | sample RVTome_2_FD_187335 | JGI IMG/M metagenome (GOLD analysis project Ga0214474, IMG submission 187335) | Soil microbial communities from uranium-contaminated site in the Upper Colorado River Basin, Wyoming, United States - RVT95D214 HiSeq ...
AGGCGGTCATCATAATGACTAAGATCTCTGTATCAAATTCTTTGATTTTTTTTAGAACCTCTAAACCATCTATATCGGGTAGCCTCATATCCAGGAGAATGAGATCAATGACATTCTTTTTGATGATCGAAAGGGCTCCATTCCCCGAACCGACCGAAAAGATTTCGTACCCTCTCTTCCTTAATACATCCGAGAGCGTCTCTTGCATCACCCCATCATCATCCACAATAAGAATAGATGGTTTCATGAGTTTTCCAATGTTTCTGGTAAATTGATAACGAAAGAGGTGCCCTTCTCCCATTGGCTTTCCACCTTGATGGTTCCTCCATGTTTCTTAATGATCTGATAAGTGATGGAAAGACCCAACCCAATTCCCTTAGATTTCGTGGTAAAGAAAGGATCAAAAATTTTATGAACTATTTGAGAGGGAATGCCTCTTCCGGTATCCGAAATGATGATCTTTACAAAATTTTGTTTAACTTCCTTCAAGGAGTTTGAGATCATTGGACTAGCTTCGATTGTAAGTTCACCACCATTGGGCATGGCCTGAATCGCGTTTAAAAACAAATTGAGGAAAACCTGATGCATTTGGGTTTTATCGACTTTGATCTTGGGAAGCTTGGGATGATAGGTTTCAATAAAACGAATTCCTTTATCAGCAATTTCTTTTATGAGGAATGGAATGATTTCATTGATAATATCCTTAATATGGCAATAAACCAGGTTCAAATTTTGTGGCTTGGCAAATGAGAAAAATGTTTTAAGGAGGTCATTGAGCCGATCAATTTCTTTAGTGATTCGATGTAAATATTCTCTTCTTGAATCATCCCCGGACATCTCCTCGCCCAGGGCTTGGGCGGTTGTTTTAATTCCAGCGAGTGGGTTTCGTAATTCATGAGCAATGCCTGAAGCAAGTTTTCCCAATGAGACGAGTCTATCCATTCTCAATATTTCTTCTTGAATTTTATAAATATTGGTCAAATCCCGAAACACGACAATCTTCCCTATTCTTTCTTCCCGAATACTTAAATGATTGTTAATGGTAAACCCAACCGGAAATTCGGTGTCGTCCTTTTTTCTCATCCACCCTTCCTTTCTGGTATCCAGATCATCCGGATTATTAAGAAAAGAAGGCGTCGCGCTTTGTTTTTCCTTTAAGCTGAAAATGCTGAAAGGCCTTCCAATCAGCTCCTCTTTGGCGTAGCCCAAAATCCTTTCCCCCGCCCTATTGATGTAAGTGATTGTATCATTCATCTCCGTGATAATAATTCCGCTCCCAATGCTCTGGATAATACTTTCCGTAAAATTCTTTACGTCGACCAGTTCCCGAGTCAGGTGTTGGATAATTTCTTCTTTTTCGGCAATCTTTTCTTCGATTTCATTGGTGGAAATATTTTTATCCATAAAACATTCTATGTCTTAAAACTTTTTTAAATCCAAGATAGGGATCTCCACCGGTTGCTCTTGGTATGTCGAATGAATCACCCCCGAGAAATATTGGCCAACCTCACCCCCTTTCTCAAAGAGGGTGGATAATTGCTTTAGCACTTGATCTACCATCAAGCCCTTATATTCCCCATTGTCTTTGACGGTGAGTATTCTCATCTCCCCAGCGTGTTCTCCTTCTGGGATTGAAAATATCTTCTTTAAATTGATTATTCTCACCTCTAAATCTTTTAGCCGAATCTTTGATTGGTCTGAATATTTTTGCCGAAAGCTAAGCGGGACTTTAAACAATTTAAAAACTTTTTCAGTCTCCACCCCGAATAATTTTTCATCTACCTTAAAAATCGTTACATTTACTGGTTTGGATCTGGCCTCTGCGAATGGGACCGGGGGTTTTGGAGTCGTCTCCTCGAGTTTGGAAATTTGTTGTCTCATCGCTATAAAGATTTTTTCTACCTTCTCCATAAATAAATTCATTTTGTCGGACATATCTTCGATCTTTTTCTCTGAGATTGAAACGTTTTCGATCTTCTTCTCTGCGGGGATGGAGACCCTTGCCTTTTCAATCCCTTCCCTTTTGACGAAGGAAGGTGGAATGATTTTGGACTCTTTTATCCCCTCCAGGCGGGAGAATCTCGCATCGATCCCAAGATGAGCCAGTTGCTTATAAATATTGATTTCGCCATCTGTCTCTTTTCTCATGAGGAGCTTTATGGTTTCCTTTGAATCCAATAGGAATTTGATCCATGGGGGCTGGATATTTTCTTCATTTTTAATCATATGGTTTAAAATTTCTTCCATATAATTCAAGATCGATCTCATATCGGGTTTCTGTTTCAACAATTCTCGCAGGGCAAGGACTTCTTCCCTTGTCTTTTTGAGTTTCTCATCTGTAATCTCCCATTCTAACGAGAGAAGTTGGGCTTCCATTTTCTCTGCAGATTTTAAAAGCGGAACGGGAGTGGGAGAAGGGGTTGGAGTGGGAGGGGGAGAACTCTCAAGGTCAATATTTTTCTCTAATTCAAATTCATAAGAAGACTCCAAGAGGGAAGTTTTCATGGAGGGTTCTAAAACGGAAGGTTTCATGGTGGGTTCTAAAATAGGAGATCTCATAGAAGGGTCTAAGCTGGGAGGTTCCATGAGAGGCTCCATAGATGGTTCTAAAGTGGGAGGTTGCATAGAAGGCTCAGAGAGAGGAGATTCCACCGAAGTCCTTTTTATCATGCCTCTTTTGTTCTCTACGAACAGCCGATCCACTGCGTTGTCAATCTCTTCGTCGAGCCCCTTAAAATCTTCTTCTTCAGTTAACTTATCCATCTTCCATTTTCCCTCTTCATCACCTTAACTGCTTATCCATCAACATGACTTTTCTGCTAACATCTTTCACAACGAGTTTGCTAATTTCTCTCAGGGTTTCGAAGACTCCAGCTCCTTTCAAAGCGCTAGCCGGACAGGACGGTACTTTCAACATCGAGTTGAGATCCTTTTCTAAGATATCCATGGGAAGAATCTCAGAATCGGTCCCACCTAAATCACGTTTATTGTATTGAATCACCAGTGGAATGCTCCTGACGCTGATTCCCTTCTCTGCTAAATTCTTGGCTAAATTAATGAGGCTTTCGATATTCTTTTTCCTCTGTACTTTTAATGAATCGGCAACAAAGACGACTCCGTCCACTCCCTTCAAAACCAATTTCCTCGTTGCGTCATAATGAACCTGCCCGGGAACCGTATAAAGTTGAACCCGTATGTCAAACCCTCTAATTTTCCCTAAACTTAAAGACAAGAAATCAAAGAAGAGCGTCCGATCCCCTTTTGTATCGATCGACACCATTTTACCTTTGATATCTTCCATCGTCTTAGTATAAATATATTGCAGATTAGTGGTCTTTCCACAAAATCCTGCGCCATAGTAAACAATCTTGCATTGAATCTCGTCTTTACTAAAATTAATAAAAGGCATTAAAGTCTATTCCTCTCTTTAAGAAGATCGAAAGGAATCACTGGATTTCAACCTTCCTTTTTCAAAAATGGATGAAAGAATTTTTGAGAGTTCGTCAATGATCTTATTAATTTGTAATCGAATCAATCCAAGAGAGGTCTTATCATCGAAGAGGGTGACCATGATGACATGTTCACCGATAGCTGAAAAATACACATTTTCACATTTTCCCTTATGGAATAGAAGGGTGAATTCTTCTTCTCCCAACATTCGAGCGATTTCCGCAGTAGCTCCAAAGTTGGCTGCTGTCAAGGCAGAAAGGGATACAATGTCGATCTCCGGTGTATTCCCTTCATGGGCGATCAGCTGACCCGAACGATCGATGAGCAGAACAGAATGCGCCATCGATGATAACACCATCTTATTTAAACAATCATTTATTTTTATGATATCCTTTTCTGTAATGACGATATTCATAGGGATTAATTTTCCGTAAGCCTAAACCACTCGATATGACCGCTTACTTAAGATTTTTCATCGTTTTGTCGCATGGCCTCGACCAGGAGATGCTCCCAATTCTGATAGATTGTCTGAACCGGAGGAGTAACACCGAGATTTGAAAGAAATTCTCCCTCCTGCCAACTTAAAATCTTGTAAAAGGCATCTGTTCCCTTTTGTTCACCGCATTCGGCATGGATAATCTCCCCTTCATTCAAATAAATAACTCCCTTTTCTCCATTTCGGGTGATGATCAACGCGGTGGTTAACCGACTCAGGCAATTCATTTGAATGATGTCTGTGAGTTGGAGACCAAAAACTTTCCCCCGAAATCCTTTTTTCTTACCGATCAAATCGATAATAATTTTTCTTAAATCAGAAATCTCAAAAGGTTTTTCCACATAGTAAAGGGATCCCCTTTGATTAGCCTCTTTCTGAACATCGGCAGACCCATAAGCGGTCATAATGATGACTTTCGTCTGAGGGTATTCTTTCTTGATCCTTACAAGAAGGTCCAACCCATTGATATCCGGCATTCTTATATCGGAGATGACTAAATCAATCTTGCTCTTTTCAAGAAAATTCAAAGCCTCTCTCCCATTATTCGCAATGAGCACCTCATAATTATCCTTGTCTTTGGAAAGACTTCTTGCCATGCTCCATGTTAAAGTCTCTTCATCATCCACAATCAAAACCTTCTTTAAATTTTCTGCCATATCGTTAAAATCTTTATTATTAAACCTTTGTTTTAAATCTATTAGGATTTCCTATAATATAAGCAAAATGAGTACCAAATTGTGTTAAATATGGGATTATTTAAAAGTTAAATGAATTCATATAGTTGTTATAATTTTTCAGGTTTTTACCATTATAACAAAAATTACCATGATGGACAATATTTGACCACTGGTAAAATAATTCCTGTTAATTCTTTCCTTGGCAGATTTGTAGAAAACTACCCATTTAATTAGAAAGAAAAAGCAAGTTGTATTTAAAATGAATCTTAAAGATTTTTTAAGTATTCATCAGGGAGACAGCTTCTCATTAAAAGGATGAACAGAAGGCCATGAAACACAAAATTTTCTTTTTTGAAGTGGATAGAATTCCTTTCCAATTTTTTAAAAACTTGACTTTTTTATGTTAATTGGCTAATTTTTAGTTAAAATTTATTCTTGAGGAAAAATTTGGTTATTGATAAAGAAAATATATTAGATACCGCTCAAAAGTACATATTAAAAGGGCAGCTCCAAAAGGCGATTAAGGAATATTTGAAATTGGTTGAAGCCGCTCCTCAAGATAAGCGATTGCACATAAAATTAGGGGATCTTTACTTAAAAAATGGAGAGGAGGATAAAGCAATACAAACATTTCTGAAGGTAGCCAGCCTTTACGGAGAAGAGGATTTGAATTTTCGAGCCATCTCGATTTACAAACAGATCCTTTCCATTAATCCAAAATTCATGGATGCTTTTCATAAGATAGCGAAATTATATTTAAAGGAAGGACTTGCAGGAAACGCAAAGAACTACTACCAAAGTATTTTACAGATAAGACCAAATGACTTAGAGGCAATCAAAGCTCTTAAAAATATTGAGAGCCCTCAACAGCCAAAAGAGAAAGCCATCACCCCCTCGGCGGCAACAAATTCTTCCCTTTCCAGATATCCTCATCCTCCCGAGAGAAAATCTGTTGCAGAAACCTCAAATTTTCTCCCTCCTTCTGCCATGGATACTTCGAGATTATCCTCCGAACCTGGAATCTCCTCCCTTGATAAGGATTCAGAGATGCATTATCACTTAGGTGTTGCTTATAAAGAGATGGACCTCTTCGATTACGCCATCACCGAGTTTGAATTGGCTTCATCAAGCTCCACGATGAAGTTTGATTGTTATATCATGCTGGGAAATTGCTACATGGAGAAAGGTGATTACAATAAGTCGATTGAGTGCTACAAAATGTCCTCTAAGATACAAGGATTATCTAAGGAAAAACTGGCTTGGCTCCACTTCAATTTGGGGTTGGCCTATGAGGCAAGCGGGAAGGTTTCAGAGGCAATCGATACCTTCAATCTTGTTTTAAGGTTGGATCATTCCTTCGCTGGAGCGAAGGAAAAGATCCAAAAGCTTCAATCCTCCCCAAAATAAAATCTCCGGAAATTGGCCCCTTACCCTCCCTCTCTTCCCCCCACTATAACTCCACTCTCCCCCTCTTAAATTAAGAGGGGGAGAGTGGAGGGGGCGTTAGATTGGGGGATGAAGGGGGGTTACAGTTAAAATTTTTCTCTCCATCGGGTCATTTTTAAAGGAGGGACAATATCTTTAAATTTATCTGAAACCTTACTGCAATAAATAATCCCTGCATTTCCGCCCATATTTGTCCCAATAGTGGCATTTTCTCCCACCATGATGCCTCCTGTTACATTCTTTTGCCCGCTCCCTGTATACTCCACTGCTCCTGTCACCAAAATTACCCCATACCAGGTAAATCCTCCATTAATCTCGAGATTTCCTTCAACAAGGAGAATGCCTGCTCCATGGGAATCTCCTGCAAGTATTAATGTTTTGTCCCCACTCATATTGAAATAAACAATATTCATCGGTCCTGTGTATGTTATTGGAACAGTGGTGTCACTACTGGTGGGTGTTCCCCATCCATCAGAATATCCATTCAATGTTTGATTTCCATTATAACTATATTTGAAATTAGCATTCTCTTTTAAATAATCTGACATCTCCTTAATGGGCAGGATCATGGGAGAAGGGTTACTTGTTAAAGTAACTTTAGGCGGCGATCCATTGATGGATGGATTACCCGATTCTGTAATGGGTGGTGTTGTGGTCGTCGTTGTTATAATGCCAGGTTTATTCGTTGTGCCGCAACCATCATTCCCATTTATATAAATCGAACTTCCCTGGATATGAACAGACATCTCTGAATAAAGAGCAGAAGGAGGATCATATTTAGGGCTTTTAACTAACTCCACTTCTAATACTTTATTTCCCCCATCTGCTGTAAACCCATAGCTCTTTAGCAAATATATTGGGACCCCACCATATTGAACGACTTGATTCGTACCATCTATTTTGTGTTCTATTTCTACTCCAAAATCTAATTGATTTTGCAAACTTGGGATAGAATTTGGATCGCCAGAAACATAACCTATTTGAATCGCCCCCTTCCCTGGATATTTGGTAAGCAGAACTTTCCAGTTAGGGTTTGATGGATCGTTATCAGGTATTTGATCTATTGCCCCTTCCCTAAACCTGCCCATAAATTCGTTTATCCCCGCCTCTGCAACATAAAAAGCTTGTACAGATGCCCTTTCGTTGCCAGAAATGAGCAGGTCATATGTGCTATTATTTAAAGCGGTAATCCCAATAAGCGTTATGATTAAAAGCAATAGCATTCCTATTACTAAGGCGATCCCTTTCTCTTCTCTCAAATGGTTTGTTTTCAATGCATTCCATCCTATAGATGAAATAGTTATAACCCTACATTCCGCACTTTAATATGAGAGGATAATATTCTTCTCCGATATCCATCTCCCTCCTTATAATCAGGATCGAACCTGTTCGTTTTAGCAGTGACCGTCACCTTAACCATCCGAATATCCGGCGGATTCGCAGTTACATTTCCTTTTTTATCTAAATAGGTGAATTGAAGACTCTCAATATTTTCGGCCAAAGGTTGGGCGCCCCCACCTGTGTTCTCATTTCTTCGAAGCGCGGGCTTGCCTCCACTGAGCCCAAGGGTATAAGTGATCGCTTTAACTACATAGACAGGCTCGTTGATAACATGGTCTTCTGATAAGGAAGTGGTTAAAGTAATTGTGTCTGTGATAACACTTTGGATTAAATAATTATTTAGCCCATTAAGGCACAAATATTTCTTTTTATCAGTATTAAATTTACTTGCATCGGTTACTTTCAACTGATTAGAGCCCTTCTTTGCGTTTTGTTTCAATATTCCAATCTGGTCCGCCAAGATGACGCTGATTGAGTTGTCCGATGGCGTGATGATGGCAGTAAACCCATTAATATTACCGAAAACGGCTAAACAATTTCCTCCATATCCTGCCATCCTGATCTCTCTGGTCATTTGACTAACAGCGATTCTGACATTTTGCTGCATATCTACCACTTGTTCCTGAATCCCATAGGTTTTGTGTTGACTAATAAATATTCGGTACAGAGCGGCAATCAGAATGCTGCTTAACACCAAAGCAATGAGTAATTCTATGAGCGTCAACCCCTTCTTCTTAAAAAGAATCGAAAACATTATTTTGGCTCTTCGCGTAATCGAGCGGGCCATTTTCTACCTTTTTCCCCCTCTTTAGTAAATATTTTCTTCTCTCCCCCTCTTTGGCAAAGAGGGGTTAGGGGAGATTTTATAAATCATAAGCAACTCCATATGCCTTCCATCACTCCGCTCATATTCTCAAAAACATCCCTATCGGAAAACCTCAGAACCTTCAATCCCCTTTTTTTAAGAACATCGTCTCTTGCCTTGTCCTTTGCCTGGCCCATCTCAGAATAGTGTTGCCCGCCGTCAAGCTCGATCACAAGATTGGCCTTCGGGCAATAAAAATCAACGATATAGTTTCCGATAATCTTTTGGCGGTAAAACTGATGCCCCTTCAATTGCTTTCGTCTCAATTTTAACCACATTATGTTTTCAGCATTGGTCATATTTTTTCTCAGATGCTGCGATAATGACTTCAACTGTTTATCATATAGAAAGCATTTGTTCTTAAAATCCCCCTCCATCCCCCTTTTTCAAAGGGGGATAATAAGGATAATAACCATATCTTCATGAGGTTTTTACCCACTCACTTCCAAGATGACCCATTATTTTGACCTGATTGTTGAAAAAGAAATGGTGTGATTTCCTCGATCTGTCCAACTTAGGGTGACGGTAATGGTTTTCATCGAATTTCCTGCATCTTCCAAAACATGATGCTGCCTGGAAAAGATGGTGCCTGATATGGTGTCTTCGTTGTGCTGCCCGCTACTTAGATTGGCATCACTATAGGATAGATTTTTCAGAAACTCCAATTTGTCTTGGGCAAAAATGGTGGCTTGGGTGACATGACTACTGAAATACCCACTCTTTATTGAGGTAATTTGCATCGTCGCGATAGCGAGGATGCCGATGGCTAAAATAATAAGACCAATGAGGACTTCTGTTAATGTGAAACCTTTCCTTCCAAAAATATTAATCAAGGTGCGCTTACCCTTCCTGTAGCTGTGGTGAGAGTGATCGTTCTCGTGGCTCCCTTTGTATTCTGTAGTGTGATACTCCCCCCCGAAGATGTAGAATCTGTGTTAAATACGGCTCTTTCATTTGGCAATAGATTGGCGCTAATTGTAATCCCCGCAGGAAGCGTTTGGACTGCTTCATCGTTAACAAATGCTCCCCCACCACTATCGCGCTGAAGAACATAACGGTTGGCTGTAACGACTTCAGCCAAATTGAAACTAACCCTGTACTGAACTCTATTTGAGATTGCCCTCATCTGAGCCGTTCTCAGGGTGGATGCAATTTCTCTGGTCGCGCTCCTTAAGCGGTAGTTTGGCAACCATCCACCGATGTTAGGAACCATCAGAACAGCCGCAACAGCAATAATTACAAACACAACAATCAATTCAACTAATGTAAACCCTTTTTTACTCATTTTCTTTTCCTCCTTTCAAATTGTATTGAAACTAAACCATTTGTCAATATTTATTTATGTACATCATAAACAAAAATATTCATTAAACACAAAAACCGAACCACCAATTTTATCTCGATCCAAGGCAATTCGGTTTCTATATTGATTTCAATAACCCTACTATGCTGATATCAAATGAACACTCTCACCTTTTATCCCATGATTATTCGCCAAATATGTTTAGAATCGAAAAGGTCATGATCCTCTAAGCACGATCGATAATGTATATTTTTGGAAGCTCTTCGCCCCTTCACTGTCAGAGACCTCGATCTCTATTAAAGGTGTTCCCTGATCCCCTTTCCGAATCTCCCACCTGATTAAGCCGGTTCTTTTGTCAATTTCCATCCCTTTGGGTGCAGTTTTTAAGGCAAAAATGATAGGATCATTATCGGGATCATTCGCCGTAACCTGGTAAGTGTAAATATTTCCATCTGTTTTATTAGGAGGAGAGGAGGTAATGATCGGTGGGCTATTTGCGATGATGATGGGTTCTAATTTAATGGTTTTACCGATGGATTCACTGTCATCTGGCGTAACAGTAACGATGATCGAATCTCCCTTCTTGAATTGTCCCCTTTCTAAAATCCCTTTTTTATCTTCGCTTAAAATGACTCCGTTTTTTTCCCATTGATAGGTGTAATCAACGGTGTCTCCGTCAGCATCAGAACATCTTACAGATACTTTTAAATGATCATTAGCATATGCCACTTTGGGTTCGATCCGCCCTTCCTGAATCAACGGTGGAGAATTGAGGACTTTCACCGGAGCGGATAGAAAGGGTGTCCCATTGACTTTCCCATCAGACGGAGTGACCCTGACCTGGATCAGATCACCCTTTTTAAGTTTTCCATTTTTTAATGTGTAACTATTCTCTCCAACGATTTCCTCACCGTTCTTAACCCATTGGTATTGATTCGTGACCGGATCGTTATCAGGGTCTTGACATTGGACAACGGCACTCAATTCAGCTTGAATATAAGGCCTCTCAGGTAAAATATTAACGGATGTGATGGCAGGGGGAGCATTGGCCTTAGGTTTTTGCCCTTCAGTGCCACAGGATAAGTTAACCATAAAAGGGAACAGAGCCACAATAAAAAAGCGGCTCTTCATAGATCCAATATTTCCCCTGAGAAAATGAATTACAGAAATAATGATAACCCTTCCTTCTACCCCGTTAGAAATAATGCCCCGCTGCTCTGCAGCGGGTTTGGGTTTTATAATAATTCCGGCGGGGTTTAATGCCCCGCTGGAATTTCTAACGAGGTGAACTGAGTTATTTCTAATTCATTTAAAAAGAGAGCTAAACGCTATTTTTCTTCATTGTAAATGCATACTCTTTTTGCGATTCTTTTCCTGCCTCCCTTGACAAATCTCCATTCGATAAAAACAGAGGCTTTTGGTTTTAATTGATCGATCTTAACGGGTGTCCCTTTTTCATCGCTAAAGGTGGTATCGTGAATCCAGAAGTATTCAGATTCATTGACAACAAAGAATTTCTTCTTAAGATCGACTGTTTCGACTTTTCCACGAGTTTTTTTGATATTGTTATCTGCAGCCCATACTTTATCTACAGTCCATACAAAAGAGAAAGCGAGAAAGAGTAAAACTGCAATCAGAGGAATTTCTTTCTTGAAGATAGGGTTTTTCATGGTTTGCCTCCTCATTAAAATACAAGTCTCCAGTTTATGGGTACTAAAGGCTTTCTATTTCTAAAGTAGATACCTGGGCAAGTCGGACAGGGATC
>Ga0214474_1001347_pt1 | contig 11336 bp, 10 predicted proteins | sample RVTome_2_FD_187335 | JGI IMG/M metagenome (GOLD analysis project Ga0214474, IMG submission 187335) | Soil microbial communities from uranium-contaminated site in the Upper Colorado River Basin, Wyoming, United States - RVT95D214 HiSeq ...
AAACATCGAAATACCAGAAGAGGTGCAGGATATCTACAAGCTATGGCGGCCGACCCCGTTAATCCGGGCTTACCGCCTGGAGAAAGCGCTGGACACACCAGCTAAAATCTTCTATAAATACGAAGGAGTAAGCCCGGCTGGCAGCCATAAACTAAACACCGCCGTGGCACAGGCTTACTACGGCAAGAAAGATGGCATAAAGCGCTTCGCTACTGAGACCGGCGCCGGCCAGTGGGGCAGCGCACTATCGCTGGGCTGTGCTTTCTTCGGCATAGAGCTCAAGGTTTATATGGTCAAGGTGAGCTACAACCAGAAGCCATACCGCCGTATAATGATGGAGACCTGGGGAGCCAAGTGCGTGGCCAGCCCCAGCCAGGATACGGAGATAGGGCGCAAAATCCTGGCTGAAGACCCCAATTCACCGGGCAGCCTGGGCATTGCCATCAGCGAGGCTATAGAGGACGCCTTCGGCCGCGAAGATTCCTACTACTCGATCGGCAGCGTCATCAACTCCGTCCTGCTCCACCAGACAATAATAGGCCAGGAAGCCAAGAAGCAGATGGAGAAGGCAGGTCTATATCCGGATATAATAGTCGGCTGTATCGGCGGCGGCAGCAACTTCGCCGGCACGTATTTACCCTTCGTCAAAGACAAAATCGAAGGCAAGCAGCCAAAACTGCGCATCATCAATGTGGAGCCGACAGCTTGTCCCAGCATGACCAAAGGCCCTTATGCCTGGGACTTTGGCGACGTAGCGGGAATGGCACCAATCGCTAAAATGTACACCCTGGGACATACATTCATACCACCGGGGATTCACGCTGGCGGGCTTCGCTATCACGGCATGGCACCGATAATATGCCACCTTCATCAACTTGGGTTTGTCGAGGCTAAGGCAGTGCATCAGGTGGCAGCTTTCCAGGCTGGAGTGCAATTCGCCCGTACAGAGGGTATCATCCCGGCGCCAGAACCGAATCATGGCATCAGGGTAGCCATAGATGAAGCCCTGGCCTGCAAGAAGTCTGGAGAGTCCAAGACCATACTCATCGCACTAAGCGGGCATGGTCACTTCGACCTGGCGGCTTATGACGAGTTTCTCTCCGGCAAGCTACAGGACTACGACTATCCCGAGGAGAAGGTAAAGGAAGCTCTGACACATCTGCCAAAGGTAGATTACGTAGAGGCATAGTTCTCGAGAGCAAGAAGCTATTTACAGTTTCCCCTCTCCCCTGAATGTTCCACGGGGAGAGGGGAAACTGTAGACCGAGGACTATAAAGTGATTTTCATCCCTTCGTAGCCAATATCTATGTCGATTCCAAGTTCTCGACTTATCTCTTTAACTTCCTGCTCGACCTCTTTCTGAAAATGGGGCGGAATATGAATAACGACGACACGCGGCAAATACCCCTTTATTTGACGGAACTGCGTGAGTTCCTCCTTGAGAAGCCCGGCAGATAGATGGCCGACGCTTTTAAGAAAGTCCTGAGACTTATTGATGCCGGAGACCTCTATCATAAGCAACTGGGGCGATACTTGTTGCCAGCAATCCGCCAGCCCCGGGCCTGTATCACCGGTGTAAAACAGACTCTTGCCATCGTTAGACGTGACCTGAAATCCGAGGCAAGGAACCGCATGTTGTACCGCTACAGGCAATACGTCATAGCCCTGAATATTCTGCCTCTGTAACGACTCGATAACATTTAGACGCAGAAAAGGTTTCTCCTTAGACGGCCATTTGGAAAAGTCGGCGTACATCTTGCCATCGAGAAGGCAGGAATTGACAATATCGAGAGTGTGACTCAAAGCATATACATCTACAGGAGTCGGGAATACAGCACCGTTAGCCCCCAGTGTGACCAAATCCCGGGTATGATCGAAGTGATGATGCGTCAGCAAAATCGCCCTCACCTTCTGCTGCTCCGACAACGAGAGGCTAGAGGTAAGACCACCAGCATCCAAAGCTAGAGTGCCATCGACGAGAAGGGATACCATACGCTGTCCTTCAGCCTCACTGCTGTGAGCACCCAGAATTAGGACTTTCATTCTCTTGCCTCCGATTTATATATTTGCCCTGAGCCCGAGCAACTGCCGCACCGGTCTACTACTCTACCAACCAACCATCCATTATTACCCAGCTAGGCATAATAATCAAGCATATTTTTGCCACAAACAAAGCTCTGTGTTAAAATTCACGCACTTTCAATTGCAGGAAGGCTTTAATGAGAAAAGTATTGATTATTCTTTTACTATTGAGTGTGATAACAGGCATGACCAGCTGCCTATTACCCATGCCTATTACACAAACACCAATACCCCCAGAAAATAAAACGCCAGCCACTCAAACACCCGGCCCGCCGATAGACACAGGCTGGTCACCACCTAACCCAACAACGGAAGCTCCAACACTACCCAGTATTGCCGACGTAGTGGAGGAGGTTTATCCATCAGTGGTAGCCATAAACACTGAAGTCGTGACTTTAGATATATTTCGCACACCAAGAACACAAAAAGGTGCCGGCTCAGGCTGGATTATAGACAAAGACGGCATAATCGTGACCAATAACCACGTAGTCGAAGGAGCCAAAAAAGTAACAGTAGAATTGAGTGACGGCAGGACATTTGAGGCAAACCCAAAGAACGTACACACAGACCAGTTCACAGACCTGGCAGTCATCAAAATCGACGCCACCAACTTGCCGGCTGCTAAAGTAGGCGACTCGACACGGCTCAGGGTTGGAGATTGGGTAGTAGCCATCGGCAATCCTCTGGGCCAGGGAATAAGGGCTAAAGAAGGCACTGTGAGTGGCCTGAAGGTATTCTTAGATGTAGACCAGGGACAAACTCTGGATGACCTTATTGAAACCTCGGCGGCCATTAACCCGGGTAACAGCGGCGGGCCTTTGGTGAACATGAAAGGAGAGGTCATCGGTATCACCAGCGCCAAAGTCGCTGCGGTTGGAGTGGAAGGCCTGGGCTATGCCATAAGCACTAAAACAGCCACACCAATCATCCAGCAGTTGATTAAACAAGGCTACGTCATCCGCCCGTGGCTTGGAGTCACCCTTTATACTGTCGACCAATATGTCGCCACGGTGAACCGCTTACCTGTTAGCAAAGGTGCGGTTGTTGCCTATATAAAGCCGGGCAGCCCGGCGGCAGAAGCAGGTTTGCAAAAGCTTGATGTAATCACTCGCTTCAAAGACAAGGAGGTAACTACAGCAGAGGAAGTAATAAATGCTATACACGACTCTCAAATTGACGAGGAAATTACGATAACCTTCGTCCGGGGCAAAGAGACAAAGACAACCTCCGCCCGCCTTATACAAAGCCCGTCTCCCGGCAGTTAAGATAACTGATTCCAGAAATAGCTTCTCAAGACGCCTTTTTAATGCCGAGTGAGATTTCGTAATTTGAAATACGAAACTTCTCAGTATGACTTCCAACAGGAGATACCGCTGCAATCAGCTCTTGGGACAATGTTTCCTGCTTAATATAGTCGGCAAATTTGGTCATAGCCAGTTGAATCGAATCACCACCCTCATAATAGGTTAAGATATGGTCAGCGATGTCCAGCCCGGCCGAGCGGCGCATGGTCTGCAAACGCCGTACTACCTCACGGGCAACTCCCTCAGCCTCCAACTCTGGCGACAACTCAGTTGCTACCGCCACCCAGTAGTCACCTTCAGCAGCAGAAACATAGCCCGGCCTATCACTCACCTCTTCCCCTTCACAGAATTCTAGCTCTTTGACATTGAGTTCTTCTAATATCTGATAGGTTAGCTTTTGCAAAGCTTCCTTTTCGCCAGCTGACCTTACTTTAACTAAGGCAATGGATAGTGGTTGGCGCACCTTAATACCAGATTTAGCCCTGGCAGCACGCCCGAGGCTGCACACCGTCATAGCCAAGCGCGTAGCTTCAATAAGTTTTTCATCTACCTGTGACAGGTCAGCGACAGGAAAGTCAGCCATGTGTACGCTTTCCACAGCCTCAGGCTCAACCGGGCAAACCAGATTTCTGTAAATCTCCTCAGCAATAAAAGGCGTAAAAGGGGCTAGAAGCTTGGACAGGGTTACTAGGCAATTATACAGAGTCGAATAAGCAGCCAGCTTATCTGCGTCGCTCTGGCTTTTCCAGAATCGCCGACGACTCCGCCTCACATACCAGTTGGAAAGCTCATCAACAAAACCTTCAATCTTTCGTCCGGCTGAAGTAGGGTCATAATTATCCAAAGCTCCGTCTACATCAGCTACAAGTTGATTGAGCCTGGAAAGAATCCACCTGTCCAGGTCGGAAAGCGCTGGTGTACCTGCCGATTTGGGATCAAAGCGGTCAATATTAGCATAGATGACAAAAAAGGAATAGACATTCCACAAGGTAAGCAAAAAATTGCGCAAAACTTCAGACACGGCATCGCTGGAAAAGCGGCGGACATTGCCAGCCGGGGCAGCAGTAAATAGATACCAACGTAAAGCATCAGCGCCGTACTTATCAAGCACCGACCACGGATCAACGACGTTTCCCTTGGCTTTACTCATCTTGTCGCCTTCGGCATCCAGAATGTGCCCCAAGCAGATAACATTATTGAAGCAAGGTCGGTCAAAAATTAAGGTCGATATGGCATGTAAGCTGTAAAACCAGCCGCGTGTCTGGTCAACAGCTTCAGAAATATAGTCGGCAGGAAAATTACGCTTAAAAGTATCCTGATTTTCGAAGGGATAGTGCCACTGGGCAAAAGGCATAGCCCCTGAGTCAAACCAGCAATCAATTACCTCAGCTTGCCGTTTCATCCTACCGCCACACTTCGAGCAAGAAAAGGCAATGTCATCCACAAAAGGACGGTGCAAGTCCAGCGGTTCAATCAGACCTTCGAGATTTGGCTTCGCTTTCAGCTCATCAAGGCTGCCGATGCATTCATAGCTGCCACAGCTAGAGCAATTCCATATATTCAGCGGCGTTCCCCAGTAACGTTCCCGGGAAAAAGCCCAGTCTACATTATTCTCCAACCAGTTACCGAAACGACCGTACTTTATATGCTCTGGATACCAATTTATTTCAGCATTTCCAGCAAGAAGTGCCTCTTTCTTGAGCGATGTCCTGATGTACCATGTTCTTTTGGCATAGTAGACTAGCGGTGCTTCACAACGCCAGCAAAACGGGTAAGTATGAACTATCTGCTCGCTGCGATAGAGCAACCCCCTTGATTTTAGGTCTTCAAGAACAAGAGGGTCGGCATCCTTGACGAACTTACCGGCAAAAGGATATGTGCCGGTCATTTTCCCATCCAAATCTACAGGCTGAACAAAATCCAAGCCTTCACTCTTCCCAGCCTCGAAGTCTACTTCGCCGAAGGCCGGAGCGATATGAACTATGCCAGTGCCTTCTTCCATAGAGACAAAGTCGCCGGGAATCACACGATACGTCAAATCTGTGTCCGCTTTTTGTGGGGTCAAGATTTCATAGGAGAGATTCTCTTCAGAGGGACGGTCACCGAAACGCCCTCTCTCAACATCAAAATCGTGGGGGTTAAACAACGGCTGGTATTCAAGTCCAACGAGGTCTTTTCCAGAAACAGTAGCTATCGATTTATAACCGTCGAGACCGATTCTCTCTGCTAGCGCCGCAGCCAAAATGAGATAATCCTCAGAGCCTTCCATGATACTGTAATGAGCTTCAGAGGCTACAGCCAAAGCAGTATTGCCGGGCAGTGTCCACGGAGTCGTTGTCCAGGCTAATAAAAATACAGGTTTATCTGACGGAGGCAAAGCAACAGGAAGTTTAAGATTGTCCACAGAACTACGAGCAAGCTTAAACTTTATGTAAACTGAAGGGTCCTTGGCATCATCCCTGTAACCCAGAGCCACCTCATGCGAGCTAAGAGAGGTGCCGCACCGCGGGCAATGCGGAGTAACCCTATAACCCTGATAAATCAGATTCTTGTCCCACAGCTGCTTTAACGCCCACCAGCAAGACTCGATATAGCTGTTTTCCAGAGTTCTGTATGCATGCTCTAAATCAAGCCAGAAGCCGATGCGCTCGGTCATAGCATCCCATTCCTTAAGATATTTGAATACACTCTCCCGGCAAAGTGCATTGAATTTAGCCACACCATATTCCTCGATCTGAGCCTTGCCAGTAAAGCCCAACATCTTCTCCACTTCCAACTCTACCGGAAGCCCATGAGTGTCCCAACCAGCCTTACGTGGGACATAATACCCCTTCATAGTCCTGTGTCGTGGGATGACATCCTTAAACACTCGCGACAGCACATGATGAATACCCGGACTACCGTTAGCTGTAGGCGGTCCTTCGTAGAGGGTAAATTGCGTGGCACCACGCCGGGTCTCGAGGCTTTTTTCGAAGATCTGGTGCTGTTTCCAGAAACTGAGGATGGTTTTTTCTAACTGGGGGAAATTAACTTTACTGTCTACCGGTCGGAACATGCCTAATGCTTCTTCAATAGAATAGCTACTTTTCGCATTTCGCCTTCGCCCATGCTCTGGGTGGTGACATCCGGATTATCAGTCAGAGTTAAATGAATAATCCGGCGCTCGTCTGCAGGCATAGGCTCGAGCGTTATCAAGCGCTGGCTCCTCTTCACCTGCTCTGCCAATCGCAAAGCCAAGTTTTGCAAGGACTCGTAACGTCTCTTTCTATAGCCAGCAACATCAACATTTATCGGCACCCAGGCCTTCAACTTTTCAGCGACTATCAGTCTGATAATATACTGCAGAGAAGCCAAGGTCTGACCACGGCGACCGATCAAGACCCCAAGGTCATCGCCCTCAATATTCAGAGTCACCGGTAGCTCGTTGTTGGTTGCTTGAGCAACAGAAACATCGGCGGTTAGTTTCATCAACTTAATCAACGCCTCCATTACATCCTTAGCCACCTCAGCTACATCCAACTTTTCGCCAGATACAGGTAAAAGCGTTACCATTATCTTGGCTTCCTCAGCGCCCATTCCAAAAACACCGGACTTACCTTTCTTCAATACCACCACTTCCACCTGGTCTTCAGTTACCCCCAATTGCTCCAGTGCTAACTGTACAGCCTCGTCAACCGTTTTCCCACTTACTTCTAGCTCTTTCATCTTCCAAAAAGACCTCGCTTCTTCTCATCAGATGCATTCTTCAATGTCTTAGACTCCTCGGTCGCTTTCTGCGCTGTCTTGGATGGTTTTTGAGTTGGCGATATTCTTTGGACTGGCACGGGTTTTTGACCTGGAGCTGGAGCTTGAGCCGGCCTTGGAGCCGAAGGAGCTCTCAAATAGCCCCAACCACCACTAACGAAATACTGGATTACAATGCCGATTACATTTGAAACGACCCAATACAGTGCTAAGCCACTGGGGAAGGACAAGGTAAAGAATCCAAACATCAGCGGCATCATCATTGTAGTCATGCTGGTCATAGACTTCTGTCTTGGGTCAGCAGTTGGTGCTGTCACCATCTTCTGCTGCACCCACATTGTGCCACCAACCAATATAGCCAGTATGAGATTAGGGTCTGGTCGTGACAATCGGAGCCAGAGGAACAGTTCATTCAAAGGTACCGCATTACCTACTGCTGCCCAAGAGTAAAGATGTTGCGACAAGTTCAATAAGTTCTCCGGTGTAGCCGCCAAGGCCTGCATGATAGACTGGTACAGAGCTATCCAGATAGGCAACTGGATAAGCATGGGCCAGAGACAGCCCAGAGGGTTAATCCCGGCTTCCTTATACAGCTTCATCGTCTCCTGCTGCAGTTTCTGCTGGTTTTTGGCGTATTTCTTCTGAAGCTCCTGAATCCTTGGCTGCAGTGTTTGCATTGCCTTGGTAGACTGAGTCTGTCGCACAGTAAGGGGAAACAACGCCAGGCGAACAACAACCGTAAGCACGATGATTGCTAGTCCAAAGCTACCGCCCAACATAGTAGTCAAAGCAATCAAGCTGTTGAGCACAGGTTCAAGGATAATAGTATTCCACAGTTCAGCCATAATTAACTCTATTGAATATCAGAATAACAAAATTCCCAGACCGTATCTCCACTTTGCACATCTATAGCATAAACACAACGATTTCTGGCATGCACATAAACAATGTTCTCCTCAGCATAGAGTGGGCCCATTACTTGGTAACCGATGGAAACAGACCGCACCAAAACCCCACTATCAGGCTCGAGGATGTACATCTCACCTGATTCCGAGGCTGCCACTAGAAGATTATCCGAGAACACCGGCGTAGCAACAACAGGAGCATCAGCAACAAACTGCCACAGTTTCTCACCCGTTATGGCGTCAAGAGCATAAATCTGATGGTCAAGGCAACCGGCATAAACCACACCATCCTTAACTATTGGAGTTGCCCAGAACCAGTTACCTCCCTCAAATTTCCATTTCTCACTACCATCATTGATAGCAATAGCATAAAGATTACGGTCAAAGGTACCAAAGTATATACTGCCTTCAGAAATTACTGGCGAGGAAGCAATAGATGCTGGCAACTCAATTTCCCAAAGTAGGGTATGATCTGTGATTGACACAGCAAAAAGCTTTCGCTCATAATTGCTAACATAAACAGCACCATCTTCAACTGCTGGAGATGTCCATATCTTGCCACCGGTATCAAACTCCCATTTCTTTTCCCCATAAATCGCATCCAAAGCATAGAGTTTACCATCAGAGCTACCTACATAGAGAGTGTCTTCAACCACTACCGGGGTGCCAACAATAGCACCTATAGACTTAGCAACACCGGGATAAGCCCACTCACCTTTTGACCGTAGGGGGACACCTTCTGTATAACCGGGAGCCAGCCTATCCACGGCCACCAATTTCCCATTCTCACCAGCATAGATACCAACACAAAGCAGATCTTCGACCACAACTGGTGTAGCATAGATGGTTGCCCTGGGTGATGCTGGAACACAAGCAGGACCACATATTGCGCCCGGAGCACTCATTGCAGGAATTGTAAAAGACCATTCATTTTCGCTGGGAAAAGACAACTTCTGACTCCGGGCCTCAGGACTTATCGCCAACACTCTACCATCCATCGTCCCGAAATAAAGAACATCATCAGCAGCAGTAAACCCTGACCATCCCTCCCACGCCGTCCCGGTACAACCGATAACAAGCAGACTTAGGGCAATGAGACAGAGTATTAGACTTAATCTCTTCATTCTGATCCTAAATAAACCAGTCACCTTACTCATCATTAACAGCAAAAAAGCTAAATTTTTATGGCACGGGGTCATAGCCACCGCTAGACCAAGGATGGCAACGCGCTAAACGTTTAGCCGCAAGCCAGCTTCCTTTAATCAGCCCGTATCTCTCAATCGCTTGGTAGGCATAATTCGAACAAGTAGGAGTAAATCGACAAGCAGACGGGGTAACTTGTGATATTGTAGATTGATACAGCTTAATTAACTCCAGCATAAGCCATTTCATTTTCACTTATTAAGCGAGCTCGTAACAACAGCTTTCCTATTGACCTCTTGAGGTCATAATAGTCAGCATTCGCCGCATCTGGCCGAGCAATGAACACTATGTCCCACCCAGGTTTTATCGATGTTATACGTACAACTTCCCTGAGCAAACGCCGCACCCGATTGCGCACCACAGCCTTACCGACATCCTTAGCTACAGAAAAGCCACATCGGCTAAACTCTAACTCATTAGATAATGCTTTCATGACAACAAGATTATCTACCCAAGCTTTACCTGATTTGTAAACAGTCAAATACTGAGCTCTTTTTGTTAAAGCCCATCTCTTCGTCATGCTTCTAAACTGGCGTCAATTTCCACCGCCCCTTGAGCCGCCTTGATTTCAATACCTTCCGTCCTCCTCGGGTCGCCATCCTGGCTCGGAAGCCATTTTTACGTTTTCGCGATATTTTCTTAGGCTGATATGTTCTCTTAGGCATTTTACTATCCTTCAGAAGCTATGCTCTAGTTTCAAATGTTCTCCCAGGGCTGACATGCTCCGGAGTATAAGGCAATAAAGCCAGGTAGCGAGCTCTCTTTATCGCTAATGCCAATCGTCGCTGATGCTTGGCACAAATGCCTGTCCGACGGCGTGGCTGAATTCTAGCCCGGTCAGAAACATAGCGCCGCAATCTAGAGATGTCCTTATAGTCTATTTCAGTCTTATCAACGCAAAACGGGCAAGCTTTGGGCCTAAAAACAAAACGACGCCCTTTCCCTCTTGTATCTCTAGTCCCCGCACCTTCCTCCATGCTCTAATATGTCCTCCTTCTTAAAAGATGAACTACTAAAAAGGTAGATCTTCAGGCTCTACCTCTTCCCCACCAACTTCCACAGGGCCTTCCACAGGGATTTCCTCACCGGGAAGTGGAGCCAGGGCCTGTTTATCAAGGAATATTACCCTATCGGCATTTACCTCAAGTGTAATGCGCCTCTGGCCATCTCGGTCTTCCCAAGTACGAGTGCGTAGACTCCCCTCAACATAAACGCGCTGTCCTTTAGTTAAAAACTGATTGCAGCTCTCAGCCTGCTTTCTCCAAGCAGATACTCTAAACCACTCAGTTTCCTGCTTGCGTTCCCCGTCAGATGCAGTATAAGCACGATTGGTAGCGAGACTGAATGAAGCTACCGGCGTACCGCTAGGCGTGAAACGCATCTCAGGATCTGTACCAAGATTTCCAATGAGCATAATTTTGGTCAAACTTACCATTACAGCCCTCCTTACACTTAACCCTTTGACCTTACCAATAGATGGCGTAGAATCTTCCCAGAAAGCCGAAAGTTAGCTTCAATATCTTTAGTCGAAGTTGGTTTCAACGTGAGTTTAGTCAACACGTAATTACCTTCTGTCGACCGCTTTATAGGATAAGCAAGCTGTTTCCTCCCCCACTGATTCACTTCATCTACGCTCCCACCATTTTTGCTGATTAACTCGCTCAGTTTGGCGATAAAGTCAGGCATTTCCTCATCAGTCACTTCAGGATTGACTATAAGTACCAATTCATAACTAGGCATTCATATTACCCTCAAAACTCAAAGTCTGCACATTATAGCATATCAAAGAAAACAGCAACAAGCTCACGAACAAACGTGGGCATTTCTTGCAATTTAAGCTCATCTGGCTTATATTTCTGTTTGCTAGGGGGATATTTTGGAAGTCTGTATCATCGGGCTGCCCAAAAGCGGCAAGACAACTCTGTTCAACGCCTTGACAAGAGGGAAGACTGACACTGCGCCTTATGCCAAAGCTGCCATGACTCCAAATTTTGCAGTGTCTAAGGTCCCAGACTCCAGGTTTCTAGTTCTGGATAGAATATTCAGCCCAAAGAAGATTACGCCAGCTGAAGTAAAATATGTTGATATCGCTGGTAT
>Ga0214474_1001350_pt1 | contig 11335 bp, 11 predicted proteins | sample RVTome_2_FD_187335 | JGI IMG/M metagenome (GOLD analysis project Ga0214474, IMG submission 187335) | Soil microbial communities from uranium-contaminated site in the Upper Colorado River Basin, Wyoming, United States - RVT95D214 HiSeq ...
CAAGAGGTAGGGAACAATATGGTTAGGGTTTTCTCAATATTGGGAGAAGAGCCGATAGATGTCGACAAACTTACACTCCAAGTAGAGAAAAGGAATTTTAGGCCCAAGCAGATGGTCATGGATTCGAAGTCCACTTTAAAGTCCCATCTTACATTGCCTCTTGCTGTGGAAGGAGAGATCATCGGTTGCATCTCGCTGAACAGCGATCAACCCAATGCCTTTGATGCCCAAGACCTGCAATTCTTTTCCGTCATCGGGTACCAGATGGCAGCAACCTTAAAGCATTTTCAAAGATTTAGCTCGATCCAGAGCATGGCCATTTATGATAACCTGACCGGCCTTTATAATCGGAGGTCGTTCGAGGAGCGGTTAGGGATTGAAACCCAAAAATCTTTTTATGGCAGTACCCCTGTTTCCTTGGTGATGGTGGATATCGACCATTTTAAAAAGGTGAATGATACCTTTGGGCATCTCGAGGGGGATAAAGTCCTTTGCGAAATCGCTTCGTTATTGAAGACGTCGGTCCGCAAGAAAGATATAGTGGTACGATATGGTGGCGAGGAGTTCATTCTCATCCTGTCCGGAGCTGGTTTGGAGGAGGCTGCCATGATTGCAGAGCGCATTCGACGTCTGGTTGAAAGTACCCCTGTGCAAATAGAGCAGGCTCACATCAATCTAACCGTGAGCTTAGGAATCTCGAATTTTCCTATTCATCGGCCCCAGTCAAAAGAAGAATTGGTGAAGATGGCGGACCTGGCCCTTTATGCAGCGAAGAGGGGAGGGCGTAACAAAGTCTGTATTTTTAGTCCTGAGCGCGCATAAACCCAGATGATCACTCATGAACCATGGGAATGTCTTTAAGTTTAGTTAATCACGTTATGCTCTTTGACACTTTCCAACTAAAGGAGGTTTAGAAGATGATACGTTTCAAAAGAATTTTTGTCTTCTCTATTATCGCCTTATTGATTGTCATGTCGAGCGCTTTGGTTGCCCAGGGGTCTTATTCCACCCTAACCGGCATCGTGAGAGGAATTCATGTTCATGGGCTAAGAAAATGGTTGGAAGTAGAGAGTGCAAAGGATAAGACCATTTTCAATTTCAGGATTGGACATAACACTCGGTACACCCCTCAGCGATACCCTTATGCGGGAGAGAGAGTAAAGGTAGAGTATTTGACACAGGGTGGGGTTCCCGTGGCCTATTCTGTCACAATCTTGGGAGGGGCAAAGTGAAGTCCAAAAGAGATGCCGAAGAAAAGTTCAAAATAGTTTAAAGGGTTTAAGGGTTCGGAAGGGAAAGTGTCTGAAAGCGGAAGATAGAGTGGAGAAAACCATGGAGGACAAAAAAGGCGCACCTTTTGTAGGTGCGCCTTTTTTGATTGCAATGATTATTTTTTAAACTATAGTGAACGACATAAATATGTTGACATCCACAATATGTCATTGCGAACGAAGTGAAGCAATCTCACTAGATTGCCACGCTGGCGCGCCGAAGCGCTTCAGCGCGCAGGCACGTCGTTTCGCTCCTCGCAATGACTACTTTTCGGTGTCGTTCACTATAATCCTTTGGCGCAGTGGCTTTGATAGTTACTGCCATTATCTTGTCTTCAACCTTCTGATACTCAATAGATGCACCCATATCCTTAGAAAAATAGCTAAATAGACATATTTTTTGTAAGGGGGGTCTCAGATCCGGCCCTCTTTCGCTCAATGATTTTTACCAGGATGACCCCAACCTCGAATAAGAGATAGAGGGGGACTCCCATTAAGCCCATGTTGAAGGGATCCGGAGTGGGTGTGACGACGGCCGCCATGACCGCAATGAGGAGGATAGCATACCTTCGGTTTCGAGTCAGAAATGCGGCATTGACGACTTTGATGTAGCTCAACAGGGCGAGGAAGAGGGGAAGCTCGAAGCTGAGGCCAAAGCCAAAGATGAAAAGGGCACAAAAGGAGATGTATTTCCCTACAGAGATCATTGGTTTGATATGGGCTGATTGATATCCTAAAAGGAACTTGACACCGAAGGGCAACGTAACAAAGTAGCAAAAGAAAGCCCCGAGATAAAAAAGGGCAAGAGAGGCCAGAAAAATAGAGATTTTGGATTTCAGTTCCTTCAGCCGAAATAGAGGGGCGAAGGATTTCCAGACCTGGTAGAAGATGATCGGGATGGAGAGAAAGAGACTCGCGTAAAGGGTGAGTTTGAGGAGGGAGAAGAAAGCCTCTGGAATGGAAAAGGCCACCAAAGTAACTTTTAAATTCGGTTCGGCGACCAGGTCGACTTTCAGATTTCTTTCATAAAGCTGACGAAGTAATGTCTTGGAGAATGGGAAGATAGCCATCCCTAATAGGACGAAGGCGAGGATGATTTGGAAGAGGCCTCTCCGTAATCTCTCCAGGGAATGAACAATTTCTTCTCGATTCATAATGCTTTTAAACTATAGTGAACCGTTTGATAAAGTAGTCATTGCGAGGAGCAAAGCGACGTGCCTGCGCGCTGAAGCGCTTCGGCGCGCAAGCGTGGCAATCTTATGAGATTGCTTCATCCCGATAAGCGGGATTCGCAATGACACCATGCAAACATCACTTTATTGATGGCGTTCATTATATCTTCTTGCGATATTGTCTTCAATGTAACATAAAAGGCCTTACCGAAAAAGATCCATAAAATTTCGAGAGCGGTGTTGACCCTGTTGTTGCAATCAATTCGGCCCTTGAAATCTGCAAAGCTTTTTCTGGGAGAGACTCCGTCTGTTTGGATGTATCAATCATATCTTAATGCAACATAATGCAATAACAGGGTTGACAAACATTTCAAACAAGAGTATATCGAAATAGAATTGGTCGATCCCAGCACCAAAAGGACCACGTTTTTATCCGTGGGCAAATTGGTCCTTTGGTGCGGGATGTTCGCCCCGAAGGGGCGTTTGCAATGGTATCACAGGGCTTGCCAGCGGGGCTCCATATTCATAAGATGAAATTGAGAGTAGGGATTACTTACAACTTAAGAAAAGATTTTCCTCATCAAGAAAATCAGCCGGTCGATTCTTTGGAAGAATTCGATTCAGAGGAGACGATCGACGCCATTCGCGACGTGCTTGTTGACGACGGATACGAAGTGATCAAGCTGGGGGGAGATACCGGTTTGATCGACCGTTTGAGGCAAAGCTCGGTCGATATTGTTTTCAACATTGCGGAAGGCCTTCGAGGTCGAAACAGAGAATCTCATATCCCTGCCCTCCTAGAATTTCTAAACATTCCTTATACAGGCTCCGATCCACTCACGCTTTCTCTCACCTTGGATAAGTCGATGGCAAAAAGAGTGGTAATGAGCGAACATATCCCTACCCCCCGGTACAAAAAAGTGGAGCGAGTAGAGGATCTCAAGGCGTTAGACCTTCGTTACCCCCTCTTTGTAAAGTTATGTTATGAGGGGTCGAGCAAAGGGATTCGGTTGGATTCAAAAGTGTTAGATCCCCACTCCTTGGAAGAGAAGACAAAATGGCTTTTGGAAAACTACCGTTCTCCCCTTCTGGTGGAGGAGTTTGTCAATGGTCCAGAGTTCACGGTTGGCATCCTTGGGAATGAGAATGCTTCTGTCCTTGGCGTGATGCAAATAGAGATCAAAGGAAAGCCTTTGGACGAGGCCATCTATTCTTTGGAGGTGAAGAGGGAGTGGGAGAAGACGGTTCAATACCATTGCCCCCCCCCCATTGATCAAGATCTCTTAAAACAGATCGAGGAAGTGGCTCTCCAATCCTATCACGTCCTGGAGTGCCGAGATGTGTCGAGGGTGGACATCCGGGTGGGGGAGGACCAAAGAGCTTACTTTTTAGAGATCAATCCCCTTCCGGGTCTTTCTCCTGTATACGGAGATCTTCCGATCATGGCGAGGCGAATGGGATGGGACTATGCTCGATTGGTAAAAACAATTTTCCAACACGCCTTGAAGCGGTATGACAGGGTGGATAGATGAATCCGGCAGAAAATAATCTTTATGAGATTCTTTTAAAGAATTTAAGGGAAGCCGTGGTCTTTGCAGACGCCCAGAGACGAGTCCGGATCTTTAACCGGATTGCAGAGGAATATTTTCAGATCAGTGGGAAGAAGGTGTTGGGAAAACGATTGGAGCGGGGAATCCCCTACTCCAATATTCGAAAGCACTTCAATTTCGTTTATGAGAAGAAAGAGAGTAATCATGGTATTGAACTGGCGATCAATGTTCCCCACGGCGCTTCAGGAGACAGGGGGACGCGTATCCTCCAATGTAACTTTTATCCTATTTTTGAGAAGAGAGGCGATTTCTTAGGTTGTATAGCAACCTTTGCCGATATCACCGAAAAGGGCCTCCTCTCGAGGGAGATCAGTAAGAGTCGAGATCTTTCCACCATTGGACTCTTAGCGAGATGGATGGCCCATGAGATTCGAAACCCTCTAAGCTCTCTGAATATCAATATTGAATTGCTGAGGGAGGAGCTGATGGCGGAGGCTTATCTCCAGCAGAAAGAAGAGATCCTCTCCCTTCTCAGCTTCATCAGCTACGAAACCCTCCGGTTGGAGAATAATCTGAAGGAATTTTTGGATTTCAATCGTCTCCCCCCTCCCAAATTTGAGTGGGTCCAATTGAATGACGTGTTGGACTCGATCGTTCGGCTTTTGGGTCCGGATGCCCAAATGAAGAACGCTCGGATTGATATTCACTTCCAGAAAAAATTACCCTTGCTTAAGGTCGATGTCAGCCAAATCAGTTTGGCCATCTCCAACCTCCTTATCAATAGTATTCAAGCGGTCTCCGAGAAGGGTGAGATCCATCTTTACACTCGGGGATCAAAGAAAAATGTTTTCGTTATCTTGGAAGATAGCGGCGTGGGGATTTCAAAGGAGCACCTCCCCAAGATCTTCGATTTTATGTTCAGCACGAAGCCCATGGGATCTGGATTAGGGCTCTCCATTGCCAAGAAGATTATCTCAGACCATCACGGAGAGATTTCTGTGAAGAGCGAGGTCAATAAAGGCTCCCTCTTTAGGATCAGAATTCCCCTCAGCCAGAAGACCTCATAGAGTTTTGAGTTCAGAGTTCAAAGTATTGAATTCGGAGTAATAGATATTTTTTATACATGACGATGTAAGTCTTATACGATTTGTCATTCCGGGCTTGACCCGGAATCCAGTGTTTTTCTGGATTCCTGCTTTCGCAGGAATGACGGTCTTTGCTTTGATTAATGTCGCTGTGTATAGATTTCAAACTGTAATACTCCGAACGCCGAACTAAATTACTCCGAGCTATTTAGGCCAATGGAAAAGAAAGCCATCTTAATAGTAGAGGATGATCCGAACGTTGGGGAGAGCATCCGTCTCCTTTTGAAAAAGAAGGGGTATGCTATACGCCTCGCTTCGAACGGAAAGGAGGCCCTCCATTTTTTCCGTCATGAGATGGTTGATTTGATGATCACCGATCTGGTCATGCCGAAGATGGATGGGATTGAGTTGCTGGAAGCAGTGAAGGCTCTGAAGCCAGAGACGGAGGTCATCGTGATCTCCGCCCAGGGAACGATAGAAAAGGCGGTCCAGGCGATGAAACTGGGTGCCTTCGACTTTATCGAAAAACCGATCAACCCCAGGGTGATCTCTTGGGTCATAGAGAGGGCCTTGGAGAAACAGACCCTGGTCCTCCAGAACCGAGATCTTCGCCTGCAATTGGAGGACAAATTCCATTTTAAAAATATTATTGGAAAAAGCGAGAAGATGGTGAAGGTCTTTGAACTCATCCACCATATTGCACCCTATGACAGTTCTGTCCTCATTATTGGGGAGAGTGGAACGGGCAAGGAGCTGATTGCGAACGCCATCCATTATCACAGCCCCCGTGCAACGATGCCCTTCATCAAGGTCAGTTGTGCCTCTCTCAGCGAAGGGATCATCGAAAGCGAGCTCTTCGGTCATGAGAAAGGGGCTTTTACCGGGGCCATCACTTCTCGAAAAGGTCGATTTGAATTGGCTCACAATGGAACATTGTTCTTAGATGAAGTGGAAGATATTCCTCCCTCCACACAGATTAAGCTTCTGCGCGTCCTCCAGGAAGGTGAATTCGAGAGGGTGGGAGGAAATAGGACGATCAAAATCAATATACGAATCATTGCTGCAAGTAACCGAGATCTTCAGGAGGTGGTGAGGAATGGAAATTTTCGTGAAGACCTCTACTACCGTTTGAATGTCGTCAATATCAGACTTCCCTTGTTGAAGGATCGAAGAGAAGATATTCCCTTTCTGGTCAACTTTTTTATAGAGAAGTATAATAAGAGATATCATATGACGGTGAAGGGCATTTCCCAGAGGGCCATGAACCTCTTTAACGATTACCAATGGACGGGTAATGTGAGGGAATTGGAAAATACTATTGAGTCGATCTTGGTCATCAACAGCCCAGAGGTAATTGATATTCAACATCTTCCTCAAGAAATCCGAGATTTTAAAGAGAGCCCTGAGGTGATATCGGTCAAAATAGGCACACCTCTTGAGGAAGTCGAGAGGGAGATATTAATACAGACCCTTAGGGCGACGAGAGGAAATAAGCGTCGAGCAGCACAGTTGTTAGGGATTAATGTTCGAACAATTCATCGCAAAATGGAGGAGATAGAAGAATTTTCTCTGACATCGAAATAGGAAAAATATATTATTTTTTTATGGCAGTGAGAGATGATGAAATAGCGGCAAAATGTCATAGCTTCATGGATTGATTCGAGAGATGGAGACATTTTGTCAGACATTTAGCAAAAACAATATGCCATTTTTCCCTCCTTTCCTTTTAAATATCCTGGATTTAGAAGGATAGATGAAACATGTAAAAAGTTAACCTATTAAAATCACTGCACTTTTTTTATACTTGTTCAAATCTTTTTATAGAAAGATTGGCATGGAATTTGATATAAATATCCTTTATGACAGAAAAGAAAAAATGGGCCTTTATCCTTGATAAGGATGAATTCGTTCGACTTAGCTTAAATAAGATTCTTAAAAAATATGGATATTGTGTCCAGGAGATCGAGGATTTTTCTGAGCTGGAAAAAAGGAAAAAGGATATAGAAGAAGGGATGATTTTAGCGGACCTGGAAATTGACGTTTTGGAAAGATGGACTTCGCTCCTTAGAAGATGGAACGATCGTTTTGTACTAATGACCCCGTTGATCACGGATGAGCTCACGATCCGCTTGGAAAAGATAGGCGTTCGTCGTATCATGAAAAAGCCTGTCGAGCCGAGATTATTGAAGAGAGTGATCCGGGAGATTTCTTTTCCTGACGAAGTGAAGACCCCTTCAAGGAGAGAGTTCCCGTCTTAATAAGATTTAATCAGAAAGGAGGTGAAGGCACATGAAGAAGTGGATCTTACTTTTACTCGCACTGGTATTGGTGATCAATGTTGCCGCGATGGGGGTTGGATGCAAAGCTAAGGCCCCAGCGCCACCAGCCAAAGAGGAAGCGAAACCCGCTGAGGCGCCAGCCCCGGCAGCACCTGCAGCAACGCCAGCCCCAGCAGCGCCTGCAGCCACAGGGAAGTAGAGAAGTGTGGGTAGTTTGATGAACCGTGATGCTTAAGGAAAGACTTTTTTGCTGGGAAGTTGGCGCCTCCTTGGTGAGAAGAGGGGGCGCCAACAAGAGTTTACCCCGTTAGAAAAGGCTCAGGACGTTCAACCCCGTCCTTTCTGGAAGTAAGAGCAGACTTATTGACAACGTCACCGCCATCAATCGCGGGCTTTCTATCGGGGTGAAAGAGATTGATTCTGTGAGTGAAATGAATATTCTTCAACCGCAACGAAAAAAAAAGAAAAGGTGCATGTCTGCTATCCAGGAGAGAGGGCATTTCCTTTGTCTCGCAGGAGGAGGTATCGGATGATATCTCCTTTTTTATTTTCTGATGAGACTTGCGTGGCAGTCTTGCTGTGTCCTGGAGGCGGGTATGCGGGAAGGAGAGAAGATGGAGCCTGCCTCAGACTCTAATTTGTCTGTCCCGATGAAAGGGACAGAGAGGGCCTTACAACTATTACTATTCCCCATTTCAACTGAACGGAAAAGGATTGAGGTAAAAGAGGTGCTCCCTCCGCCTTGGAGGGAGGTTTCAGAAAAGGAATGGAATGACTGGAGATGGCAGCTCCGCCATCGGATCACCACCTTTGAACAAATGAAAGAGATCATCGATTTGACCCCAGAGGAGATCGAAGGGATTAAACAATCCAGGGGGAGGTTAGCTTTGGCTGTGACCCCTTATTTTGCGAGCCAGATGGATCCCATCAATCCCAATTGCCCCATTCGGAGACAAGCGATCCCTCGCATTGAGGAATGCCATCTTTCAAAAAATGATATGGTGGATCCATGTGGGGAGGACAAAGATTCCCCTGTCCCGGGCCTTGTTCACCGGTACCCGGATCGGGTGCTCTTACTCGTCACGGATCAATGCGCGGTCTACTGTCGGTACTGTACCCGAAGGCGACTGGTTGGGAGCAACGAGCGGTCCATCACGCAAGGGAATTTTGAGGAAGTCCTAAAATACCTAAAGAGCCATCGAAAGGTTCGAGATGTCCTCTTATCCGGAGGTGATCCGCTTTTGCTGGAAAACGAGAGGTTGGAAGAAATCTTGAGCCGATTAAGGGCCCTCCCCCACATCGAACTTCTTCGAATCGGGACGAGAGCCCCGGTCACCCTTCCCCAGAGGATAACCGGGGGGTTGGTGAGGATGTTGAAAAGGTATCATCCCCTCATGATCTCCATCCATTTTACTCACCCAAAGGAGATCACGGATGCCGTAAAGAGGGCTTGTAATGAATTGGCCGATGGGGGAATCCCTTTGGGAAGTCAGACCGTCCTTCTCAAAGGCATTAACGATAAACCCTATATTATGAAGAAGCTGGTTCAAGAACTCCTTAAAATCCGTGTGCGGCCGTACTATATCTATCAGTGCGACTTAGCTATGGGAACGGAACATTTCCGGACCTCTTTGGCGACGGGGATCCAGATCATAGAAAAATTGCGGGGGCACACGACCGGTTATGCTGTTCCCACTTATGTCGTAGACGCACCCGGCGGAGGAGGGAAGATCCCTGTGGAGCCTGATTACGTGATGTCAAGGGGAAAAGGAAAAATTGTTTTAAGAAACTATGAAGGAAAGGTGTTTGAGTATCCAGAACCGAACATACTGGAATTCAAAAAAGCCAAGTCGAACGGGGAGGAAAAGGTTATTTCGAAGAAAGTAACGGCGTAGTTCATTAGCAATGAGATCGTTTGCAAAATGGCGACATAGTTGTTTTTCAAATGATTTATGCTCTAAATCCAAAGCACGAAATCCGAAATTCCGTGAGAGCGTTAGGTGCCAGAGGTAAGGGAGTTTTAACCCCTTACCTCTAAAGCCTTACTCCTTATGAAAAAAGGATTTCGTATTTTCTCAACTACCAGAGCCTGTTTGGCTCTGGCTATGCTAGGTTATGGGGGTAAAGGAGAATGGAGGGATCTGTGTTGAAGGTAGCTGTTTTATACAATCTCCTCGAACGACTTCAGAAAGGGGAGGAGAAGGACATCCTGGCAGAGGATGGGATCATCGAAGAGATCGGAGCGGTAGAAAATGCCATTCGATCTCTCGGTCATGAATGTTACGTGATGGCGATTCGTGATGACATCCTCTCCGCGGTCCACTGGTTGAAGGAAATCCGACCGGATGTCGTCTTCAACTTGTGCGAAAGTGTTTATGGAAATACATGTTGGGAGATGAATATCCCTGCCCTCTTGGATCTTGTCCGAATTCCCTATACCGGATCCGCTCCACTTGCTTTAGGATTGTGTCAAGATAAAGGGAAGGTGAAGGACATCCTCCTGTCCCAAGGGATCCTCACTCCTCGATATAAGATCTTTGAGCGTCAGGTTGACCATATTAAAGGGAATGTTTTTCCCATTATCGTCAAGCCCCTTCACGAAGATGGGAGTCTGGGGATTTCAAAGGAGAGCGTGGTTTATGACGATGAGGCGTTGTGCAAGCAGATTCAATACGTTATTGACAAATATCATCAACCCGCCTTGGTGGAGGAGTTCATTGATGGCAGAGAGTTAAACGTGAGTTTAATGGAGACCGATGGGACAGTGGGGGTCCTTCCTATCTCTGAAATCGATTACTCCGAGGTTCCGGAAGGGATTCCCAAAATATGCGGATATGAAGCCAAGTGGGTGACAGAGAGCGCCGAATATCAGAAAACAAAACCCATCTGTCCCGCCCCTTTAGAATGGGTGACGAAGAGGAGGGTGGAACATATCGCGGTCAAGGTCTTTAAGCTTTTCGGATGTCGGGATTATGCCAGGGTGGATATGCGCGTGGACCGGAATGGGAAGATCTACGTATTAGAAGTCAACCCCAACCCAGACATCTCTCCCCAGGCAGGATTGACCAGAGCTATCAAAGTTCAAGGGATAACCTACGCAGAATTCATCGGAGGTTTGCTCGAAAGGGCCCTTCAAAGGAAACCCTCGTAGGCTGGCATTGCTGCCCCAATCACTCCTGTAGCTTCGAATTACAGATAGATTCCCATGGCAATGCCCGAATGGCGTACTTCAAATTCCAAAGTCCAAACCTCAAATCCCAAATCAATTTTATATGACGAGTTCGCCACCTGCGAACCATGAAAATAGTAACAATTCCAGTCCTTTGGAGGCTGTGTCGAATATTTATTTACGAAAGGGGCATACACAATATCTTGTAGGGGCTCAATTCATTGAGCCCTATTAATGGGCTTGATAAATCAAGCCCCTACAATTATGACACAGTCTCTGATGGGGGAGGAGATATTTTCGTTATTTTCCACGCAAATTCCAATTCTCAATAACCAAACGATAAACTTGTTGTTTAACATTGGTTTTTATTTGGTGATTGGAATTTGATTATTGGTGATTATTTGGAAATTGGAATTTGGTTATTGGTGCTTAAGGTGTGCCAGAAGGGGTAAAAGGGTGAGGACATTTCCAAGAATCATCTTAAAGAGAGGGAAGGAGAAACCCATTTTGCGGGGTCACCCCTGGGTCTATTCAGGAGCGGTCGCAAAGGTTGAGGGAGAGGTTTCCCCAGGGGATGTTGGTGAGGTCTATTCCGCGGAAGGACAATTCTTAGGCATCGGGCATTTCAATCCTCATTCCCAGATCATTCTCCGGGTCCTCACACAAAAGAAGGAAGACTTAGGAATCGATTTTTTCAGAGAACGGTTATCAAGGGCAGCTTCTCTGAGAGAGATCTGGCTCAAAGGGAAGAACAATGCCTATCGGATGGTCAATGGGGAAGGGGACTTTCTACCCGGACTTATTGTGGA
>Ga0214474_1001352_pt1 | contig 11320 bp, 13 predicted proteins | sample RVTome_2_FD_187335 | JGI IMG/M metagenome (GOLD analysis project Ga0214474, IMG submission 187335) | Soil microbial communities from uranium-contaminated site in the Upper Colorado River Basin, Wyoming, United States - RVT95D214 HiSeq ...
GAATCGTCGGAGGCGTAGGGAGCGCCGGTGCCGTCCATGTGATCACCGCGTCAACGCTGATATCGCCATTCCCGCTTCCGCTTGTGCCGCTGTTTTCCGTGGTGATCGTGACATCGGTGCCAAGGTTCAGAGCGGTAGTGATCGTGGTGAGATTGACATTTGCCGTGCTCGCTTCCGAGATAGGAGTAAAGATATCGGGGTCGCCGCCGCTGAACGTTCCCCCGCTGGTGACCGCGCCCGTGATCGTCACATCGGCCGGGTCGAGCAGCCACGTGCCGCCCTTGCCGTGCGGCGCGCTGGCATTGACGTTGATGCCCGACACGTCCAGCCAGTGGCCGGAGGTTTCGATCAAGCCGCCGTCGCCGCCCTGCGCGCCGCCTTTTGCCGTAATGCTGCCGTAAGCGCGGGTTGAGTCATCAGACCAGACGATCACTTTGCCGCCATTGCCATTGATAATAGCGTCAGCGGTGATCGTGGAGTTCGCGCTCATGTAAGTCGCCGAGGCGTTCTGGACTGACGGATTCTTGCCCTGGTAGTCGCCGCCGACCAGCACCGTGCCGCCACCGGCGTAGCCGGACACATTAATGTTAGCGTGGTCGAACAGGCCAACGCGGTCGCCCAGCAGTTGGACGGTACCGCCTTTGCCTGCCGCCTCACCCGTGCCTTTGGCTTCAATCGTGCCGGACACCAGCGTGGCGCCGGTTTCGGACTGAACCGTTATCTCGCCGGCCTGTTCGCCGTTGGCGCTGAGGAGGCTGCCGGCTTCGAGGGTCACATCCTGCTTCGCACGCAGGACGATCTTTCCGCTTGAGTCCCGCACCACCTGGTCGGCATTGATAATTCCCGCGTTCCGAAGCGCCGCGCCGTAAATGCCGACTTCCCCGCTTTGCGCAAGAATCTCGCCGAGATTGACGGCGGCGTTATCGCTCGCCGTGATTTCAACCCTCACTCCAGGCGTGCTGGAATCGAAGATCTCTACTGACTGGCCTGCGGCCAGGATCACGTCACCCTGCGGGCTGTTGATGATGCCGATGTTGGTGACGTTTGATCCGATCAGATAGACACTGCCACCCGAAGGCGTAGTGATATTGCCCAGGTTTTCCACATTGCCGGCAAGCGGATTGGACACGAAATTGAGCCTGCCCGCGAGAAAGTCCAGGTTGCTCAGGTTGAGCGTTGAGGCCACCAGCCCGGCCACGTCGATGCGCGCGCCCTGCCCGACCAGGATGCCGCTCGGATTGATCAGGAAGACCCGGCCGTTCGAGATGAGCGTCCCGAGGATTACTGAAGGATCGGAACCGATGACGCGGTTGAGGACACTCGAGGCGGCGTTTTGCTGGATGAAGCGTGTGGTTTCGCTCGCGCCGATCGAGAACCCCTGCCAGTTTATAATTGCCCCAGGGCTGTTGGTGATGCTTAATGTACTACCCTGAGTGGAGAAGTCGGCCTGACCCTCAACCACGGTTGGGTCCGTACCATTGGCCCGGGCTTGCCCTGCGGCAAAGACACACACAATCGCTGCGGTAACAGCTATTTGCCGCCACAAGATCGAAACATGGCTGCCCCTCGTTAGCATTATCGATGTCGCCCGCGCCAGAGGCTCAAACCGTCGGATGCAGAAGGCGGTCGGTAAACCTGTCAGCAGGATTAAAAGGCTCAGAAACAACATAACAATAGTCATTTCAGGAGTCATGGGTTTCTCCTTTGAGACCTGATTTTAAAAATTGCAGTGGGGGGCGGATACAGCCTCCGGCCCCCAAAAGGGACCTCTTATCAGGGCAAAATGCGATGCAGTTTTACCATGATGGCCTCTCCTTTACCAGCCTTCGCAGAAAGCCGCCGACTTCAGTCGGCGGGGCTCCACTGTTTACTGGAAATTTTACATTCACTTAAATTATATAGAGGCAGTTACGTTTCTATTCCTATTTCTTCTTGCTATATAATTCTGCGTTTATTTCATCCAGAGCGGTTAATACCGGTTCAAGGGATGTCTTTAAAGTTTCCGCGTCCTGATCGCTTTTTTCGGCTACTGGAGTTATTGCTGTGATCCCATCAGGCGTTAAGTCGTTAGACAGATACGTCTGGATTTCCTTTAGATCAACCAGGTATGCAAGATATGCACGTTTGATTCCTGAGCCTGCTGCAGGCACCCGGGCGTAGATTTCGGCCAATTTATTGCGGCGCTCGTCGCTGAGTTCGCGGATCTGTGGATTTGTATATGCGTCCCCCTGCTTTTCCCACTCTGCAAAATACTCCGTGCTTCGTGACTTCATCTCATCTATATGTTTGAGCACCTTTTTACCCTGACTGTCAAGCTCGGCGACCTCGTCTGAATAGGTGTCGAAGGCATTTTTCAGATCGGGTTGTCCTGTCTTGACAAGGGAATCAAGAGATGTAGCCGTGACATCAATCTGGATATTGATTTTTCTGATATCGCTGTCCACTTCCTTTATTGAGTTTGAGGTTTTGACGGATCGATCCATGCCGGTAGTTGCGCAACCGCACAGGAACAGGAAGGCGGCAGTGCCGAGTAGAAGCATGGTGAAAAAAGCCAGTGAGTGATTTCTAAGTTTCATGATGTTATCCTTTCGATATGCGTGAATGGTTAATGTCCAGTAATTACATCCCTCTTTCCAGGGACCGCGATAAAATGACTACTCGATGGTCATCCGATTATTTACGCTCTTCACATTGTTTACGTCGTTGGCGAGCCTGGTGCACAGATTCAATTCGGCTGCTTTGCTCTCTTTGAGAAACTTCTGTCGATCAGGTTATTGTAACGTCAAATAGTTTTTTTGCTCTATCCGACAGATTTTATAGACGACAGCCTTTTCATAGTGGGATAAACTTTTTGTCATCCTACTTTTTGTCCTGTTTTTCTTCCTTCCCTTTTTCAGATTTTTCATCTCGAGATTTAGATTTTTGTGTTGCCCTCTGGTCTTGTGGTTGTGATTGCTGTGGTTGGACTGTTTGAGACGGCTGTTGTGATTGTGTTCGGGACTTCAAGCCCTGGACACCCCAGGTATTTTCCTTCTCCCAATATCTGTTCTTTTCCCAGTTGCCCCAGTTTTGTTGAACTTCCTGATGGTGTATTCGTTGGGGGTTCCATTGATGATCTTTCCACTTATGGTTTTTATAATCGTTCCTCCAACCTGGTGGTATCTCTCTATGAAAAGATGGAACGCCCTGATAGTGGCTCCAACCTGAGTTATAGTCCTTCGAGCGATACCATCGCCCTTCCCATGGACGCCACCACCAACCATCGTAGAAAAAGATGTCCTCATCCAAGTCAGGGACAAAATAGACATAAGTCTCAGGTATCACTACCACCTCTGGAGGTGCGGCAAATACGATGAGTGGAGGCAGAGAAATGCTGATGCCTACATCCCCCCCCATCGCCATTGTTGGAATAGTAACTACAATTACCAACGCTAAAAATAATGTTCCAAAAAATATCTTTTTCATTTGGTTGTCTCCTTTACACATTACTGTTTTGTCTCTCATCAGCCCTTCCTTTTCCCCACGACCTTCTCGATCTCGCCGATATTTTGCCGTATTTTGCCCGCCCTCTTTTCGTCCTTACCTTCGCCTTCCAAATCCGGACACATGCTCACTTTCCCGGCGATCTCCTTGATTATGCCTTATCGGGGATAGTTGACTCAAAGCGCCGAATGCGTGCTCCTATTTCACGACAACTTCAAAAAGAACCCGCATGTTAGCCTTCGCTTCCTTTGTATTAATGTCACCCGGTGTCACTTCATACATGGCCGGTTTTGTCCTGCCATATCCGATTGTAGTAATTCTTTCCGGCGCAATACCTTTTTCGATCAGATAGTCCCTGACCGCATTTGCCCTATTTTCGCTCAATTTTTGATTGATATCTTCTGTGCCTTGGGCAGAGGTATATCCTGCCATACGGACTTCCGTTTCGGGGTTTTCTTTCAGGACCTGCACATCCTTATCCAGCAGCGTCTTCGCTTCCTGGGTAAGGGTAGACTTATCGAAATCGAAATGCGTGTCCCCGAAGACAAGTACCTTCTCATCGGCCTTCGGGTCAAGCACAAGCACCATGACCTTCAGATCAGACAGGCTCTTTTCGGATAGTTCCATCTTAGGGCTTTTCTTGAACAGCGTAAATAAAAGGATCGCCACGATAACGCATAATATTGCCACAATAACAAGAAGAAGATTTTTCATCTGTTTATTACGCCTTAACCTGGATTTTCTTCCCGTTATCCTCTCCGCCTCAAGCCAATCAACAAAATCATTGCCGTCCTGAAAGCCGTGTTGCTCGTAGAGTTCATACGCCTTGCTCATTATTTCTTTATTTTCTTCATTCATCTCTTTCTGTAACATTTTGTCACCTCTCTCTTCGAATTTCTTTTATCCTTCATAAGAGCCTCAGTGATTGAAACGTTTTGCCGCCCATCAGCCCTTCTTCTTTCCCACGACCAGCAACACGATGCCGCCCACGAGGGAAATACCGCCCACGATCGGCGGAAGCGGAAGTGTTCTCGTCTTCTCAGCCGTCACATGGAGGGGGCCAAGATCGACGACCTTCTCTCTGGTCGTGTAGGTAATGCCCTGATACGCGAATGCGACGATTCCGATCACGATAAGGATGATGCCTATTAACGTGTATGTTTTCATTTCACTCCTCCCTTAATGTCGTCAGTTTGGTTTATGACTTCCCGCCGGCTAAAGGGGTTCCCGGCCCTGAATGACCCTGACCAGCACAATGATAATGGCAACCACCAGCAGGACGTGAACAAACCCTCCCATCGTATAGCTGCTCACCAACCCCAACAGCCACAAAATTATCAGTATTACAGCAATAGTCCACAACATATGATCCTCCTTTCTGATTTTTAGTTCCCACTGCCGGCTATTGCATCACCATACAAGCCGGCAGTGATCATACAGCCTCTTTGTTCCTGGACTCGGATTACTCGATGGTCATCCGATTATTTACGCCCTTCACACCGTTTATGTCGTTGACGAGTTTGGTAACCAGGTCCTTTTCGGCAGCATTTTTAGCCTTGCAATATAACGATTTGACTGCCGGGCTATTTTGTTTGAAAAAGGGTCCGGATCAATGTAAAACACCTTTCCGGACCCTTAACCCGATGCTCCTATTGCACAATGATTTCAAAAAGAACCCTCATGTTTGCCTTTGCTGCGTTTGAGTAGACCTCTTTAGGCGCTGCTTCGTATATTGCCGGGTTTGTCTCGCCATAGCCGATTGTGGAAAGCCTGTCCCGTGTAATGACGCCTTCCTTAATGAGGTATTCCTGGACGGCCTTCGCCCTTTTTTCACTCAACTCCTGGTTGTAGGCTTCAGTGCCGGAAGCAGAGGTATACCCTGCAACGCGGATTTTAGCGTTAGGATTATCTTTCAACATCTGGATATTCCTTTTCAGTATCGTCTGCGCCTCCGGTTTAAGCGTCGACTTATCGAAATCGAAATGTACGTCCTCAAATGCAAGGATAATGATCTTCGGCTTAGCTGCGGCGGCCGTAACCTTCTCCTCGATCTTTGGTTCAGTCGCCAGGATCACAACCTTCTCCTCAATCCTTGGCTCATGCTGGATGATAATGACCTTCCCAGGTGTGAGTTCGGGTATTGCTTTATAACGTGAAAAGGACCAGTTTATCCCGTCGGGCGATGTTAAAACTGTGCCATCCACACCGACAGCTATGTACATATTACGCGCATAAACGATTGCCCCAAGCCAGCTTTGTGAGCCTGACTTTTGTGTGGTCCATTTCGATCCGTCAGGCGACGTCAAGATCGTACCCGCTGTGCCCACCGCCACAAATTTATCCTTGCCATACGTGACACCGGAGAGAGTCTCCGTTGTTCCTGAATTGCGCTGAGTCCATGTTATCCCGTCGTCGGACGACGTCATGATTCTCCCGTTTCCCCCGACGGCTGTAAACGTTCCCTTCGCATAACAAATGCCAAAGAGGTGTTCGGTAAACTGCGTGTTCCGACGCGCCCAGTAGATACCGTCCTGCGAGTTGAAAATGGCGCCCATCTCGCCGATGGTGACAAAATTATTCTTGCCATAGGCGATATTCCTCAGTGCATAGGGAGTCATTGTCGCCCTTCTGGCCCATGTGTACCCGTCCGACGACGTCATGACCGTGCCCTCAGCGCCGACCGCCACAAATATCCCTCGTGCGAAACTTACGGCCCAGAGGTCGCTGGTGATGCCTGACTTCCGGACGGTCCAGGCTGATCCATCCCTTAGGCCTGTCACGATCGTACCATGGCCGCCGACCGCCACAAACATATCCTTACCGTATGTCATGCCGACAAGAGGCACGTCAGTCCCGGAACCTCTCACAGTCCATTTTACACTATCAGGCGAAGTCAGTATAATGCCCTTGCCGTACGTGATAGAGTACAGGGGCCACGGACCTTCATCGGACACTTGCGCTCGCGCAACGCCTGAACCTGCGAAAAGCATAGAAACTGCCACAATAACCATTAGTATTAATATTTTTTTCATCTGATTTCTCCTTTTTATTGTTGTTTTTCGAACTCATTTACTCCGAAGACCTCGTACCTTTCGGAGTCCTGGTTGTGGTGTATCATGCAACCTCAGCCGGGGATCCAAGGGCCACCGGAGCATGATACGCCACTCTCACTACTTCCCAAAAACCTTCTTGACCTGACCGATCTTTTCCTGAACTTTGGCGGCTATCTTTTCCTCCTTCCCTTCGCCTTCCAGATCAGGATTCATGGTGACTTTCCCGGCGATCTCCTTGATCGTGCCCTTCACTTTGTGAAACTTGCCCTTTGCCTGGTCCTTTGTGCTGGATTTCATGGTATTTCCCTTTAGGATTTCGATTTAACTGCCGGGCTATTTTGTTTCAAATAATAATTTCCCGGCAATAGAAGATTCGCAAGCCAATCAGTGTAGCAATCCGAGAATGCCAATTATAATAAGATAGACGGCAACGATGTAACTCAATAGTCTAGGGAAAAAGAGGATTAATATCCCTGCGATTAGAGAAACCACTGGCTGTGGCGATATACTGATTTGCATGTTATCCGGCCTCCTTTCTAAGCTTTGTTTGAACCGAGTTTTTCACAATTCATGGGCTGCGATTAGGGGTTTATGAGTTTTACCAAACCCTGTTTATATCCCTTTCAAGTGAGCCAAGGCGGCTGGAAATCTCTGCATTTTTCTATGTCGTCGGTGATGAGGACTAATTCAGGTGCCTCAAAGCTGCCTCAGCAGAAACAGGATGATCAAGATCAGGAGGATTAATCAGATTCCGCCGCCGGGATAAGGTCCCCAGGACTTACTGTGGCGCCAGGTGGGCAGGGCGCGCAGATGAGCAGGAGGACCAAGATGATGATCAAGATGATTCCCATGATGATTCCCATGCCATTCTTCTCCTTTTCTCTTTTCCCATTTCAGCCTTTATCTCTTTTAGATAGATTTCAAGATGCTTTGGGCACAGCCCATGTGTTTCCCTCTTATCTGATATGGGAGCTTTTTCTCCATAAGCAACCCCACAACCCGTGTAACAACAAACCCGAATCATTTTCTATTCCCTCCTGCTTGTGGCCTTTTATTTTGATTCGCCTTTTATTATGTTGCCTGCAGGGCCTTTTTTATACCCAGCATGGGAACTATAAAATTTATCATTGACTATGGCACCCTTGCATCGAAGACATTTCGTAAGAAGCAATTTACACATTAGGTCTACTCCATCCCCTCCGGGTGAAAAACGGTGTGAAACGCCATTTCATAGGGCTCTTGGAGAAGGTTCATCGCCACCCGAAGTACCCTGAAACGCTCCGACTTCAGGTACCTCTTAAAGCTCTCCAGGGTATCCCATTCTTCAAGAATACAGAGTTCATTTTCATCCTCCATACTCCGGCAAAAGTCGTAGCGCCGGCATCCCTTCTCTCTCCTTAGAGAGCCGATCAGTAATGCGATAGTCTGAGACATCTCCTTGCGCTTCTCAGCAAGGACCTTCATTCGTATAATGACCAGGATCATGCAAATAGTAGTTGCAAGAGGCTTGCCAACAACCGGAAAAAAGAAAGAGGTTGGAATCATCCTTTAATAACGAGGGATTAGACGAATGGGAGAGAAGAGGAGAGCAGGGTGAAACGATTTATTTGGCCTCAATATTTGGCGGAACCTCAACATATTGAGGGATATTTTAAAGGGAGGTGGACATCCTAATCCGGTTCTTTTGTCTCCGGCCTAATTATCCCGAGCTTATGCATCCTCGCTCTTAAGGTACTCGGGTGCCCGCGAAGACAACAAGCGTGATGACACCCGTTGTTATGAACAGAGCTTTTTTCTTGTGGAGAGTCATGTTTCAGATCCTCTTCCGTATAACCTGTCTCTCACCGGGGATGAGGACTATTGTTGCGTTAATGGGCACGCGAAGCCGCCCTCCACCACTTTCAGGGGTAGGAGGCGCTTTATTTGAGGTTCTGGAAAGGGCTGCATCAAAATAGTCTATCGATTCCTGCCATTCAGGAACCAGGTGTTAATCTCGCCCTTACCCTTGACATCGATGGCACCGCGGTTTTCAAGCATAAACGATTTGTTCAACCGCTGCCGAGTAGAGTCCGTTACCTGGATTCGTCCGGCCACGCCGTGGGATTCCATCCGACTGGCAGTGTTTACAACGTCTCCCCATAAGTCATAGGAAAATTTGCGCTTGCCGATGACGCCGGCCATTACTGCGCCGGTGTCGATGCCGATGCGCACCTTCAGCTTGTAGCGGCTATGCTCATTGAAGCGGTCCATTGCCTCGATCATGTCCAATGCCATGTGCGCCATACGGGTCGCGTGATCCGCCATAGGTTCGGGCAGTCCTGCGGCAGCCATGTAGGCATCACCGATAGTCTTGATCTTCTCGATGCCACGGTTCTCGGCGATGCTGTCAAAGCGGGTAAAGATATCATTGAGCACGTCCACCAGAACTTCGGCGCTCACGCGCTCAGAGAACTTCGTGAACTCCACGATGTCTGCGAACAACACCGTCACCTCTGCGAAGCTATCGGCGATGACTTCCGTGAAGCTATCGGCCGTGACTTCGGGACGCCCTTTCAAGCGTTCAGCAATGGAATGAGGCAGCACGTTGAGCAGCAGCCGCTCCGACACCTTCTGCTCCGCCAGGACTCGATCGTATAGGTTCTTCGTTTCCAGATGCAGCAGGCGGACTTCGAGCATGTTGTAAACTCGGATCAATACCTCTGCGAGATCGAACGGTTTGCTGACAAAATCCTTCGCCCCGGCTTTCAACGCGCGCAGCTTGTGATCCGGCTGTGCGGTAATCACGAGGACAGGAAGATAGCCGCCCGTTTCGATTTCCTTCAGGCTTTCCATCACCTGGAATCCGTCCGTGCCGGGCATCTGAAGATCGAGCAGGATCAAGTCGTAGCGGTTCTTGAGGTGAAGCTCGCAGACCTCGCCCGGATCCATAGTGGACGTGATGGAAACATAGCCGGCGCCTCGAAGCATTCGCTCGAGCAGAAGGATATTGACTTCCTGATCGTCGACGATCAGGACTTTGCCGCGAAGAATGTCAGATGAACTTATCATAAGAATCGCAGCTCCTTATTCGCTCTTATCAGATTTTTTTCCTGCAAATTCCAGCGCCACATCCATCGCCTCCATGAACTCATTGACCTTGATGGGCTTGGTTATATAGCGGAAGAATCCTGCCTTCAGGCCCCTCTCTATGTCGAGCGGCATTGCATTTGCGCTGATGGCAATGACTGGGATATGCGACGTGGACTGGTCTGAGCGCAGGATCTTGAGGGCTTCGAAGCCGTTGATGCCGGGCAGATTGATGTCCATCAGGATCACATCCGGCTGGGATACGCGCGCAATCTCGATGCCGCTATTCCCGTTCACGGCGGTCAGCAGGCGAATATCGGGGTGGCGCGCGATGATTTGCTCGACCAGCTTCATGTTAGCCGGGTTGTCCTCTACATAGAGCAGGGTGTGCAGCCGCGCTCCGCGAGGCAACTGCGGTTGGGCCATTGCCGCTGCTTCGCCTCCTTCTATGGAAATGTGCGGCTCAGCAACCGAGATGAGTTCGAACCAGAACACGCTTCCCACCCCGATGGTGCTTTCCACGCCTATTACACCCCCCATCAGCTCGACCAGTTGCTTAGCCACCACGAGGCCGATGCCTGTGCCTTCCTCGCCGCCGGCCTCCTGTCCGAGACGATTGAACGCCTGGAATAGCTGCGCCATTTGTTCCTGATACAATCCCGCGCCGGTGTCCCTAATGCTCACGCGAATGCGTCCCGGCGTGCTCTCGGTGCATTCCACCTCGACCGTTCCCTGCTTGATGTTGTATTTGATTGCGTTGGAAAGCAGGTTGATAAGAATCTGCTTCACCCGGGTCCGATCGGCCAGGACAAAATATGGTATGTCGAATTGGGGAAAGGTCATGCGGATGCCACGCTGTTGCGCCTGCAGTTCGATCATGCTCTGGCATTCGAGCATGACTTCGGCCAGCGACACCGGCTCCCGCGACAACGGCACCTGCCCGGACTCGACCTTCGCGAGATCGAGGATCTCGTCGATCAACTTCAGCAAATGCCATCCCGCCCGAAGGATCTGGGCTATGCTTTGGTTTTGGGCGGGCGTTGGCGCCGGGGAATCGGACTCCATCAGCTGGGCGAACCCGAGGATGGCATTGAGCGGGCTGCGCAGCTCATGGCTCATGCTGGAAAGGAATTCAGATTTGGCAAGGTTGGCTTTTTCCGCCACAGACCTGGCGCTCTCCAACTCGACGTTCTTTTCCTGCAGCACCTGATCCAGGCGTTTGCGCTCAGTGACGTCGCGCGCAGCGGCGAACACGCCCTGCAGCCTCCTGTCCCGATCGTATAAGGTGGTCGCATTGTAGGACACCACGGTTTCCTTACCGTCCCTGGCGCGCGCGGTGAGTTCGTAGTCGGTGACCTTCTTCTCGCTCAGCACCAGTTTGATACTCGTCTCGGCTTGATCCGGATCCGTGAAGTAACCCTTGAACGGAGCGCCGATCAATTCGTCGCGCGTGCAACCGGTGAGCGCCTCCATCTGTTTGTTGACGTCGGTGATTATGCCGGACGGATCGGTGGTTATCAGTGCGTCGATGTTGGATTCGAACAGGGAGCGAGTATAGAACTGATGGTCGCGCAGGCGCTGAGCGAGCTGTTTCTGCTCTGCCTCGATCTGCTTGCGCGCAGTATTGTCGGTTCCGATCAACAGGTAACCGATGATGGCGCCTTGATCGTCGCGCAGGGCCGTGACGGACACGACGGCCGGGAAGCGGCTGCCGTCCT
>Ga0214474_1001354_pt1 | contig 11313 bp, 11 predicted proteins | sample RVTome_2_FD_187335 | JGI IMG/M metagenome (GOLD analysis project Ga0214474, IMG submission 187335) | Soil microbial communities from uranium-contaminated site in the Upper Colorado River Basin, Wyoming, United States - RVT95D214 HiSeq ...
TAAGCTTATGTCTCTTGATTTCCATCACCATCTCTTTCCCTGTTTTCCGGAGCCAGAGTCAATACAGAAATCATTCCGGTGCCTCCTCTGAAATTACTTTCTTTGGGAAAGAAGAGACAAAATGGATCGAGAAGAGGGAAGTACCTCTTCCAATGATCGTGGGTCAAGGGATAAAGGAAGAACCTCAGGTGGATTCCTTCGATTTGAGGGAAGACTCCATTGGTCCGATGAAGAGAATGAGCCCTCCTATCATACAACCTGGTTGCGCTTATACAAGTCGATCCGCCACAGACATGGCGACAGCCTTTGTGAGAGATAAATCCCTCTACGATAAGGGAAGAAAGCGATATTTCAAAGGGGCATACGAAAATGCGATCATTTCTTTCCAGAAATTAATCCAAGAATACCCAGAAAGTGAGTGGGCAGGGTCTTCCTATTATTGGATGGGAGAAATAAAATATCACCTGGAAAAAGATGACGAAGCGTTTTCATATTTTCATAAGGTGGTTGGAAAATATCCTAAAAATGAATTTTATGCCTATGCCCTTTACTCATGTGGATGGATTAAACTCAAACACCGTGCCTATGAAGAAGGCCATCAATTTTTCCATCAGGTCCATGAAAAAAAACCTGCCCACCCTATTGAGGAGTCTTCTCTCTTCTGGTCAGGATACTGCCTCTATCAGCTTGGTCGATATCCCGATACACTCCGAGAGATGGAGATTCTCCTTCAAAAATATCCGAATGGGAAGTGGAGACCAGAAGCCGAATATTTGATTGGCGTCAGCTACTTTCGACTTAAAAGATTCAGAGAGGCGGCAGACTCTTTCAAGGACTTTTGGAGACGTTTCCCAAAACATCCTTTAGAGGAGAGCTCCCGTTATGCATTGGCCTGGAGCTTAGTTTCTCTTGGACAATATTCCGAAGGGAGAAAGGCCTTTGAAAATATTCTCTTGACCTATCCTGGGACAAACCTTTCAGATCCGATCTTCTGGGGAGTGATCAAGACCTATTTAGGTAACAATGAAGTAGAGAGAGCTGTTTACCTCTATCAGAGGTTTCTTTCACATTTTCTTTCCTCCCCATGGGTAGAGCAGAGCCTTTTTGACATTGGACAATATTATTTTAATAAAAAAGAATATTCCAGTGCTACAGCCACTTTTCGTCAATTCCTCATGACTTATCCAGAGAGTGAACTTCACGAGTGGGTCCATTTCATGCTTGGGGAAAGCCTGTTCAATCAAAAAGATTATTTAGGAGCAATTACTTACTACCATCAAGCCTTGGAGGAAAAGAGAAAGGCCAGACTTGAATCCCAGGTCTTATCAAAATTGGGTTATGCCCATTTTTATTTAAAAAACTATGAGGCAGCTATTCAATATTGGGAAAGGCTCCTCAGTGATTTTCCTAATCTTGTGGAGAAAAACGAAATTCTTTATTGGTTGGCTGAAGCTTCTATTTCAAAACAGGATTATCGAAAAGGGGTTGGATATGTAGATAAACTGCAGGGAGATCCGACTTTATATCCAAGAGGGCTGAACAGTTTAGGGTGGTACCATTTCCAAAGGCGAGAGTGGAAGGAGGCCAACCAGTATTTCTTAAAGATTCTCGCAGAGTTTCCAGAATATCGGACCACTCCTTCCATCTTCTTGATGATAGGGGAATGTTATTTAAATGAAGATGATTATCAAAAGGCTAAAAACTATTTGATGCGAATGGCTTCCATGACAGAAGGGAATGGAGATAAAGAAAAAGCCTACTATCTTCTTGGATGGATTGCTTATCGAGAGGGACGGTTTGATGAGGCGATAGGTCAATTTCAAACGCTTTTGGAATCGAGTCCGCTATGCCCCTATGGAGATGAATCCCAATACTGGATCGGATGGTCCTATTTCCGAAAGAAAGATTTTCACAGGGCCATCGAAGAATTTCAACTTCTCACTCAAAAGTACCCGGAAAGTTCATATGTACCCTCTGCACTTTTGAAAATAGGGGATGGGCACTATAACCTAAAACGATATGCTCAGGCCGCCAATTCCTATTCCCATGTGGTGAGAGCTTATCCTAAATCAAAAGAAGCGCCAGAGGCTGACTTTGGAATCCTCCTCTGCCTCCTTCAGGAAAAGAAATATGAGTCTTTTGTCTCTAGGGTAGAAACTTTTTTAAAACGATATCCACAACACGCCCTTGCCAATCAGGTCTTGATGCAGTTGGGGGATTACTACATGCAAGATCGGATGAAAGAGAAGGCATTGAAGACCTATCGGGAGTTGATCAGCCTTTATCCCAACAGCGAGTGGGCAGAGGAGGCACAGTTCCGTATAGCCCTTATCTTCATACAAGAAAGAAGATGGGCCGAAGCCGTAGAAGAAATGGACAAGGTCATCCGTCATTATCCCAAAGGTCATCTTTTGGTTGATGCCCATGTCGAACTGGGGGGGCTTTATCTCCTTCTCAAAGATTATCCAAAATCCGTCGAGCGATATGAATGGGTGATTAAGAATCATCCCCAGCACCCGATAACCAAGAGGGTCTATCTGGGGTTGGAGGAGGGATATCGGAGCCTGGGGAAGATGGATCAGGCCGAGAAGGTTTTGAAAGAATTGGTAGGTAATTTCCCCCAAGATGACATCCAGTTTGAAGGACAATTGAGGTTGGGAATCCTCTACCTCACTCAGAAAAAATTTGGGGAGGCCATCGGAGCCCTTTCCGTGGCGGTTCGAAGCCCTGAAGAGAGGGTGGCCAGTCATGCCCAATTTAAAATGGGAGAGGTTTATTGGGAGGCAGGAAACAGAGAATCGGCCCTCCTCCAATTTTCAAAGGTCATCTATCTTTACCCCCATCTTTCTGATTTGATGGAAGAAGCTCTTTTGAAATTGGGGAGTCTTTATATAGAAGAGAAGAAAATCTCTGAGGCCAAGCAGATCTACCGCAAATTGTTAGAGAAGAGCAGGAGAGAAGATCGAAGAGAGGTAGCCAGAAAAATGCTCAACCAAATAGATAAAGGGGATTTTCGCTGATGAAAAAACGGTCGGTAAAAAGCCCCAAGCGTACCTCCTTTTATATCGCCCTTCTCATTGTCTTTATTGGGGTTTTGTCCTTGATTTTTATTTCCTCCCCCACCTTCCATACCCAAATTGGACAGGGATGGAAAATCCTGACCCGGGAAAGTAAAAGGATTTTGGGACAGGAGAAAGGCGAGATCCCTCCAGAAGAGAAACGGATAAGGGAGGAAGTGATTCTCAAGAAGATGGAGGAGGCAAGTGTTCATCAAGATTGGAGAACCTTTGCTCAGGAATATCCTCGACCCAAAAAGTTAGAATTCCCCACCGCTGAAGAGAAGATGAAAGCCCTAAAGAATTCTTCAGAGTTTCAGGAAATGGATAAAGAGTTAAAAGAATATTTAAGAAAGAAAGAGGATCTTTTTTATCCAGAGCCTCCGATCCTTTCTCTCAAAGAGGCAACTGACCTAATCTCTCCGAAAGATAAAGGAACGGAAAAGGTTATCGCAAGACTTCTAAGCACAAAGGGAGGCGACTCTCAAGAAAAGCCTTTGGAGGAAAACCTTCGGCTGGGTATGAAGGGGCTTCTTGTCAGCCGGAAAGTTCTGGAAAAGCCAAATTCCCCTCAGGTCAAGGTAAAAGTGGAAGCAGAAATTGAGTTGACCCTATGGGTATTACCCAACGGGACGGTAGATCGAGTTGTCCCCTCTGTCAAGGGGGATACAGAGTTGGAAAGGATTGCCATTCAATACCTAAAACAATGGCGATTCGCTCCGCTGCCAAAAGATCAACCTCAGGTAGAACAATGGGGAACCATTCCTATAAAGTTTAAGCTACAATGATTTATGAAAGAGGGAATCGATATCGATAAAAAATTGTCGATGTTTGTTATCCCTAAATTAATATTTGTAGCGCCCCCATTTACTGGGAGCGAAATCACGTCGGCAATAAATGTCGATGCTACTATCAAACTTCGTTTAACGGTTGTCCCGAAAGGGCCCCTCATCCGGGACTTCGCCCGGAATCCTGCCGGTGGCGGGACTTCAGGGCAGATCTCTTCGTCATTCCTGCGGAAGCAGGAATCCAGTATTTTATTTGCAGGTTCTGGACTCCCGTTCCCCGCTTTGGCGAGGACAAGTTTTACGGGAATGACTCATGAGGGACGTTTTCGATAACCCAATATCGACAATTTTTTATCGATGTGGTTTTCCTGAGCGCATAAGATGAAAAGGAAGCGTCTTCTTCTGATTCTTATCTTTCTTTTAATTCTTGGACTCCTCACTTTCTTTGGGGAGAAGGGGATCCTCCAACTCCTTCGTCTTCAGAAGGAGTTGGTCCGAATCGAAGAAAAAAATATGAAACTGGATGATGAGAATCAGAAGTTGAGGGAAGAGGTAAAACACCTACAGAATGATAAACGCTACATTGAAGAGATCGCTCGGAAAGAGTTGGGGATGGTTAAGGAAGGAGAGATCATTTATCAATTCGATTCTTCAAATGATAAAAATTCTCAAGATAAAAAGGACAAATGAGTAATTCACGCATACAGGAGTCTTCAAAATGAAATATGAGGGGATGATCTACCGACCTCCGAGTGAGGCAGACAGCTTAATCCTCCAGGTGACAGTGGGTTGTTCTTACAATCGATGTACTTTTTGCAGTGCCTACCAGGGGAAGCGGTTTCGAAAAAAAAGTTTCGAAGAAATCAAAGAAGATATTGATGAAGTGAGTTCTTATAAGATTCGAAGAGTCTTCCTGGCAGATGGAGATGCCCTGAGCATTCCTCAGAGGGAACTGCTTCATATCCTTTCCTATCTTCAAGAAAAATTAAAGGGACTTGAAAGGGTAGGGATTTACGCGAATGCTAAAGATATTCTTCAAAAGGATGTTGAGGAACTAACAGCCCTAAAAGACTTGAGGTTGGGGATTATCTATTTGGGATTGGAGTCAGGAGACCCAAAGGTGTTAAAACGAATTAAGAAGAATGCCACTGTGGATCAATTGATCCGTGCTGGAAAAAGGGTGAAGGAATCAGGAATTCTCCTCTCGGTGACCGTGATTTTAGGCATTGGTGGTATACAGGGAAGTCAAGCTCATGCCATAGAAACTGGAAAGGTCCTTTCAGAAATGGATCCTGACTATGTCGGTGCTCTTTCACTCATGATCGTTCAGGGAACGCCCATTGAGAAAGAAATTGAAACAGGAGAGTTGGTATTACCCACTCCTTTCGGTTTGATCCAAGAACTGGAAATGATGATTACCAATTGTCAATTCACACGGTGCTTTTTTGCTTCCAATCACGCCTCCAATTATCTTCCTCTGCGAATTCAAATGCCAGAGGAGAAGGAAGAAGCCCTTAAGCGAATTCGAGAAGTCCTAAGAAGAAAAGATCCCGATTTACTCCGACCTGAGTACATGAGGGCCTTATAAACGAATAAACCGAATGACAGCGAATGGTACGAATCCCCTCACCCTTCCCCTCTCCCCTTGGGGGAGAGGGGAAGGGTGAGGGGACCTATGGTTATGATCTAGAAATTCTGGTAATTTTTTCAAAGAGCAAAGTTGAATACAGACGTGTTCTTATTCGATAAATTCGCTATCATTAGTTTAATTCGTTAGGGGTAAATAGATGAAGGATTCGGTGGATGTTGATATTCGAGTAAGATATGCAGAAACAGACCAGATGGGAGTAGCTTATTATGCCAACTACCTGGTCTGGTTTGAAGTAGGACGGTCTGAATATTGTCGGAAAAGGGGATTCCGATATGCCGATTTGGAAGCATTGGGATATAAGCTCGTTGTCACCGATGTCAATTGCCGGTATCGAAATTCTGCTCGATATGATGAAACAGTGGTCGTGCGAACTCGGCTGAAGGGGGCCAATAAGAGGATGGTCACCTTTGGGTATCAAGTGCTCCGTAAGGACCAGGAAGAGGTGATTGCCGAGGGAGAGACCCGACATATCTGTGTTGATTCCAGAGGTAAGACAAAAAGCCTTCCTGAAAAATTCTTAGTTTGCCTCACCAGATAGACCTAAAACGAATTGCGCAAATGACAGCGAATATGGCGAATAAAGCAAATACAATTTGTCTCGTTCGATTCATTTGATATAGATTCGTGCCATTCGTCCCATATTTTCTTGAAAATTGGGTTACAATAAGATAATGTTTCAACGATGGATTCCCATAAGATTTTAGTTTTGAGGCTGAGTGCAGTGGGGGATGTCATCCGGACATTGCCCGCAGTAAAAGCCTTAAAAGAACATTACCCTTCCTCTTTGATCACCTGGATCGTTGAAGAATCCTCTCAGACCTTTTTAAAAAGTCAGCCAGAGATTGATGAAGTGATTTTGTTCCCGAGGAAAAGGTGGACGAAAGGAATAAAATCTTTCAGAAGGATGTGGGGGACAATCAGGGAGATGTGTGGATTCATCATCGATCTTCGGAAACAGAAGTTCGATATGGTTCTCGATTTTCATGGGATCCTTAAAAGTGGTCTCCTTTCTTTTCTCTCAGATTCCCCCGTGAGAATTGGATATGATCGAAGGTCAACCAAGGAGATGAATTTTTTATTTTCGAATATAAAAGTTAAACTCCCAAAAGAAAGGATCAGTCGATTTCAAAGAAATATTTTACTTCTTAAGGGGATGGGGTTGGAGGTGAAAGAGCTTAAATATAGCCTTCATATTCCCCGAGAAGATCAGGAGTATGTGGAGTCTTTTATTAGAACCTCATCAGCCTCCCTTAAAAGACCTTTGATTGCGATCCATCCAGGGACGAGTACTAAAGCTCTCTTCAAGCGATGGATGCCTGACCGATATGCCCAACTGGCGGATCAATTGGTCCGAGAACTTCGTGCCACAATTCTTTTTACTTGGGGAGCGGAGGAACTCGAATGGGTAGAAGGAATCCGAAAAATGATGAAGGAACCATCTCTTCTGGGACCTAAAACCGAATCTTTGACACAGTTGGGTGAAGTCTATCGATACTGTGATCTCTATATTGGGGGAGACACAGGACCCATGCATATCGCATCCCTCATGAAAATCCCGGTCGTTGTTATATATGGGCCCACAGACCCGATTGAAAATGAACCTTTTGGACATCACATTAAAGTAAGAAAAATAGTAGGGTGCAATCCCTGTCGTCAATACTCCTGCAAGGAACTAACCTGTATTAAAGTTATCTCCGTTGATGAAGTTTTTAAAGCGACAAAGGAGATTTTATCCATAACTACTTGAAAATATATTATGATTGACTTTGAAGGTTTAATATAATATCCTTTTTTTGCTTGATCAGGAGATGATTCTTTGAGACGCGATTTTAGTCAAGTTAATCGAATATTGGTCAGAGGAGTAAATTGGGTGGGAGATTCCATCCTGAGTTACCCAACGGTTCAACAGTTAAAAACCCTCTATCCCAAATCCCACTTAGCTATCCTTGTGCCAAATTATCTAGTCGATTTATGGAAGACATTTCCATATGTTGATGAAATCATCCCTTTTCAAAAGAAGAGAGGGATTTCATCTATTTGGGAAGATTTACACCTCAGCCAATCTTTAAAGAAGAGGAATTTTGATCTGGCTGTCATCTTACCACGGTCTTTTCGTTCTGCCTTACATATTTACTTGGCTCGAATTCCAATTCGAATTGGTTACCGATCCGATGGGCGTTCACTCTTCCTTACCCATGGAATTCGTCGGGCTAAAGAGATCCTTCATATCCACCGAGTTTATTATTATCAGAAATTAGTTGAGTTATTAGGAGAGATAAAAGATTTCTCACCTCCTCAAATTTTCCTCAGAGAGGAGGATCGAAAATGGGCAGATCGTGTGCTGAAAGACTTAGGGATTCAAGAGGGAAAGTTCATGATCGGCATGAATCCTGGTGCCACTTATGGGTTAGCTAAATGTTGGTATTCAGATCGATTCGGGGAATTGGGAAAGAGGCTTTCAGAGAAATGGCAAGCCAGGCTCCTTCTTTTTGGGAAGGAGGAAGAGCGTCCCATCGTTTATGAGATCTTACGGCATTTGGGTGCTAAAGGAATAGATTTGACCGGAAAGACAAGCTTACTCCAGTTAGCCGCACTTTTGGAGCGATGCCATCTCCTTGTAACCAATGATACCGGAACCATGCATGTGGCCACTGCTGTGGGGACTCCTGTAGTGGCTCTCTTTGGATCAACTGATCCGATAACTACAGGGCCTTGGGGAGACAGGCATGTGGTTGTGAAAAAAGAAGTTCCCTGCAGCCCCTGTTGGAAGAGGATCTGTCCAACAGATCATCGATGCATGAAACTCATTACAGTGAATGAAGTCGAAGAGATTGTTGACAGTAAACTAAGAGAACTCACTGATAAACGATGAAGGATAGACGATGGGCTATGAACGATAAACGATGAACGATGCCCTATGAACAATCAACTAAGGACAATCGGGAAGATTCCAGTTTCGGTTTATGTCCTCACTACCAACAATCGTAGGACGATTGAACGATGCCTGAAGAGCCTCTCCTGGGTCGAAGAGCTAGTGATTGTTGACTCCTTCAGCCAGGATGGGACCTATGAAGTCTGTAAACAGTATACCGATAAGGTATTTCAGAGGAAATGGATGGGGCATCGCGATCAGTATCAATATGCTGCTGATCTTACCACCCAGAAGTGGATCATGTTTGTCGATGCCGATGAAGAAATCCCTCAGGCGTTGGTTGAAGAGATTCGAATGGAGTTGAATGGAAGGGCAAAAGATTTAGGTGGATATTTTGTTTATCGTCGTACATATTATTTGGGGAGATGGATTCGATACGGAGGATGGTATCCAGATGGTGAGATCCGACTCTATCGAAGGGATAAAGGGAGATGGGAAGGTGGGCTTCATGCCAAGTTAGTGGTGGAAGGGAAAATCGGTGTCTTAAAAAATAAGTATCTTCATTATACCTACGGGAATATTTCAGATCAGATTCAAACGATTGATAGGTATTCAAAAATCACAGCGGACGATCTGTTTAAGAAGGGAGAAAAGTTTAGTTTTTCCAAGCTTCTCTTCAACCCTCCATTTCGTTTCATCAAAGAGTATCTTTTTAAATCAGGATTTCGTGATGGATTACCAGGCCTCGTCATCATCGCCTCAACTATGTTCTATGTTTTTATTAAATATGCCAAACTATGGGAATTGACGATTTCAGAAAAGGAGAAAAGAAATGGCTCCTTATGAGGAGGCATTCAAAGAAAAAAGAGTTCTGGTAACAGGGGGATTGGGTTTTATTGGATCCAATCTGGCGGTCAGATTGATTGAATTGGGGGCAAAGGTGACGATTGTGGATAATATGATGCCCCGTCTGGGAGGAAACCTTTTCAATGTGAAAGAGATCGCCGATCGTGTCCATATCAACTTCAGTGATGTGAGGGATGCCCATTCCATGGACTATTTAGTTAAAGGACAGGAGATCATTTTCCACCTCGCTGGGCAAGTCAATCATGTGGACAGCATCCGGAATCCGATTCAAGATCTGGACATCAACTGTCGAGGGACACTGGTCCTCCTCGAATCCTGCCGAAAATATAATCGAGAGGTGAAGATTATTTTTGCTGGGACCCGTGGGGAATATGGTTCCAGTGTGACGTTACCCGTAGGGGAAGATCATCCTACGAATCCCAAGGGAATTTATGCAGTGACCAATTTAACTGCGGAAAAGATGGTTTTAGTCTATCATGATGTTCATAAAATTTCGGGAGCCTGTCTTCGGATTACGAATACCTATGGGCCCCGACATCAGATGGCTCACGATGAATATGGCGTCCTCAATTGGTTTATTCGAAAAGCTATCGACCATGAAATCCTCCCTGTTTTTGGAGACGGTCGGATATTGAGGGATTTTCTCTATGTGGATGATCTGGTCGATTGTTTTTTACAGGTCGCTACTTGTGATCAGGCTTATGGAGAAGTATTCAATGTGGGGACCGGCATTCCCATCAGCTTCATCGACTTGGCAAAAAAGATTGTGAAGATTGCCGGGACAGGGAAAGTGACCTTTACTGAATTTACTCAGGAGCGAAAGGAAGTCGAACCAGGAGATTATTATACCAATATCTCCAAGATTAAACGTATGGTGAAGTGGGAGCCCAAGGCAGATTTAGAGGAAGGGCTGCGAAGGACGATCGAATTCTACAGACAATTCAAAAAAGAATATTGGGACTGAATTAGGTTATAAGTTCGAGGTTAAGAGTTCGAAGAAATAACAAGATGGACTCCGGAATCCGAACTAATCACTCCGATAGGCTATCTCCCTTTGAAGTGGCTGAACAATTCAAAAATTTCTATATAGGAAACTGGAGTTGATGAAGGTCAGGTCATTAATGATTAAAGTCTTCGGGCTGCAACATCCTCATGATAAAGTGGTTGAACTCTTTACCCACTATGGCGATCATGGGAAGTTATTGGATGCCCCTGCAGGACCGGGCACCATCTCCCGGAAATTGAGAGAAGCAGGTTTTGATGTGGCCGCGGCGGATATCAATCCCCAAATATTTTGTATCAAAGGGATCCCGTGTGAAAAGGCCGATCTCAATCTCGACATGCCATTTTTAGAGGGGACCTTTGACTATATTCTCTGCTCCAATGGCATTGAACATCTGGAAAATCCAGTCCATTTCATTAGAGAAAGTTTTCGGATCCTCAAGGAGAAAGGAAAGCTCTTAATCAGCACGCCGAATATTTTAAATCTGAAATCAAGATTGGCAAACCTCTTGGTGGGTTTTAATCTCTTTACGGGGAGGCCCAGCAATGAAGTTGAGGATTATTTAGGAGGGGAACACATCCATCTCGTCAACTATTATGAATTGAGAACTCACCTTCACCGAAACGGGTTTCGGATCCTGAAGGTAACCACCCATTGCTACAGCCATCGAGCCATGCTGTTCGGTCCGCTTTATCCTATTGTTTATTTCGCCACATGGCGTGCTTTCCGAAGAGAAAGGAACCTGAGGCAACGGGAGAGGAACAGAGAAATATTAAAACATGTGTTATCCACTGATCTCATATTTGGGAAGAAACTTTTTCTGATGGCAGAGAAAGATCCCCAATATATTAAAGGCCAAGGAATCCAAAACAAATTTGACGAATGACAGTGAATGAACCAAATATAAACGGATTAAATGAAGAGTCATTGCGAGGAGCGAAGCGACGAAGCAATATCAGTAAATACGAGATTGCTTCGCTATCGCTCGCAATGACAATGTAAGAGAATCAAATGGGCTTGTGTCAGTATTTTCGATTCATTCGCTATCATTCGAGTAATTCGTTATCCGTATGAAG
>Ga0214474_1001355_pt1 | contig 11308 bp, 10 predicted proteins | sample RVTome_2_FD_187335 | JGI IMG/M metagenome (GOLD analysis project Ga0214474, IMG submission 187335) | Soil microbial communities from uranium-contaminated site in the Upper Colorado River Basin, Wyoming, United States - RVT95D214 HiSeq ...
TGCAGACGGTCGAACAGTTTGATGCTATCATTCTGCGCACCAATAGTGACGGTTCCACCGTCAAGCTCAAGGATGTGGCTGAAAGCAAGATCGGCACTGAGAACTACGACATACTGGCCCGCTACATGGGGAAACCGGTGGGTGGTATGGCAATCCGTCTGGCAGCCGGATCCAATGCCCTGGACACCGCCAATCGCATTAAGACCAAGATGGCGGAACTGGAAAAATTCTTCCCAGTCGGCATGAAGGTGGTCTATCCCTATGACACCACACCGTTCGTCAAGATTTCGATCGAAGAGGTGGTCAAGACCCTGGCCGTAGCGGTCTTCCTGGTATTTGTCATCATGTTCATATTCCTGCAGAACATCCGCGCCACCCTGATCCCCACCATTGCCGTGCCGGTGGTACTTCTCGGCACCTTTGGGGTGCTCTCTGCCAGTGGCTTTTCGATCAACACCCTGACCATGTTCGCTCTGGTCATTGTCATCGGCCTGCTGGTTGACGATGCTATCGTGGTGGTAGAGAACGTCGAACGGATCATGAGTGAAGAGGGGTTGCCCCCCAAGGAGGCAACCATCAAATCCATGGGGCAGATCACCAGTGCGCTCTGGGGCATCGCCACCGTGCTGACGGCAGTCTTCCTGCCGATGGCGTTTTTCGGCGGTTCTACCGGTGTCATCTACCGTCAGTTTTCCATAACCATCATTTCCGCCATGATCCTCTCTGTGCTGCTTGCCATGACCCTGACCCCGGCTCTCTGCGCTACCTTGCTCAAACCGATAGCGAAAGGCCATACAGCGGGAGAGTCAGGCTGGTTCAGGTGGTTTTTCCGCAGGTTCAATAAATGGTTTAACCGCCGCAGAGAACAGTACGAGGGCATTGTCGGACGTTCCTTCGGCAAGCCGGTGCGCTACCTGATCATCTACGGCGCCATCGTTGTGGTGATGGTCTTCCTTTTCCTGCGTCTCCCCACTGCCTTCCTGCCGGATGAGGATCAAGGTTTCATTATCTGTCAGATTCAGCTCCCTGCCGGTGCCACCATGGAGCGAACGCTAAAGGTCATCGAACAGGTGGAACAGCACTTTCAAGAGAAGGAACAAAAAACAGTGGATGCCGTGATCACGGTTGCCGGATTCAGCTTTGCTGGTCGTGGCCAGAACATGGGGATTGCCTTTGTCAGGCTGAAGGATTGGAAACTCCGCCGGACCCCTGACCTGAAGGCACCGGCTGTTGCCGGCAGGGCCATGGGCGCTTTCTCCCGTATCAAGGATGGTCTTGCCTTTGCCTTTTCACCACCTGCGGTGGTGGAGCTGGGGCAGGCAAACGGCTTTGACTTCATGCTGCAGGATCGTGGCGGCATAGGGCATGAGAAGCTGATGGAAGCGCGCAACCAGCTGTTGGGTATGGCAATGAAAAATCCGAAACTGATAGCGGTACGGCCCAACGGTCAGGATGACAGCCCCCAATTCAAGATAGACATCGATGATGTGCGAGCCGGCGCACTTGGAGTCTCTCTGGCGGACATCAACAGTGTCCTCGCTACTGCCTGGGGGAGTTCCTACGTCAACGACTTCATCGAAAATGGCCGGGTCAAGAAGGTTTTTCTCCAGGCGGACGCACAGTACCGGATGCTGCCGGAGGATATCGGCAAATGGTATGTTCGCAACAGCGCCGGCGAGATGGTGCCGTTCTCGGCATTCGCCACCGCCCGTTGGCAGTTTGGATCGCCACGCCTGGAGCGGTACAACGGCATACCATCCGTGGAGGTCATGGGACAGGCTGCGCCCGGTATAAGCACTGGTGAAGCAATGGCTGAAATGGAAAAGATGGCAGCCCAACTGCCGCCGGGTGTCGGCTATGAGTGGACAGGTCTCTCCTACGAGGAGAAGCATGCGGGCGCACAGGCACCGGTGCTCTATGCGATCTCGCTGCTGGTGGTATTCCTCAGCGTGGCGGCTCTGTACGAAAGCTGGAGCATCCCCTTTGTAAACATGCTGATGATACCGCTGGGGCTTGTGGGTGCTGTTACGGCGGTTACGTTGCGGGTACTTCCCAACGATGTATATTTCCAGATCGGGCTGCTCACCACCATTGGACTTTCCACCAAGAACGCCATCCTGATTATCCAGTTCATCAAGGCTCAGCTGCACCAGGGGCTTGGATTGATTGAGGCTACCCTGGCAGCGGTGAGGATTCGTCTCCGGCCGGTCATCATGACCTCGCTGGCGTTCTTCTTCGGCACACTGCCGCTGGCGCTTACCAAAGGAGCCGGCGCCGCAGCCCAGAACGCCATCGGCACTGCTGTTACCGGCGGGCTGCTATCGGCCACCTTCATCGATCTGATCTTTATTCCGTTTTTCTTTGTTTTAGTCGCCAGCTTGTTCAGGAAGAAGCAGCCCCACGTAGAATCTGATATTTCCAGCAACTCCCCGGAGGTGAACTGATATGACTTTCAAGAAATGGTTTCTATTCGCGACAATGATAACCTTAACCGGCTGCTCGACCATGGCCCCGAAATACTCTCAACCTACCGCGCCCGTTTCGACCGAATGGCCGAACGGCCCTGCCTACAAGGAAGTCGCTGCCAGGCCGGATGATATGCCTGCCGCCGACATTGCATGGCGCGATTTTTTTATCGCTGAAAAGCTGCAGAAGGTGATCGAATTGGCCCTGGCCAACAACCGCGACCTGCGGGTGGCCGCACTCAACATCGAAAAAATGCGGGCGGTCTACCAGATACAGCGCGCCGAATTCTTTCCGCCTGTGGATGCTACCGGCATAGGAAGCAAACAACGAGTGCCTTCAAGCATTTCCGAAACCGGACAGACGATGACCGTCGAACAATACAGCGTCAACCTGGGCATCAGCTCATGGGAGATTGACTTTTTCGGACGTATCCGAAGCCTGAAAGATCGTGCGCTGGAGCAGTACCTCGCCACCGAACAGGCCCGCCGCAGCACGCAGATCGTCCTGATCGCCGAGGTTGCCAACACTTACCTGACCCTGGCTGCTGATCGAGAACTGCTTAAACTGGCACAGGATACTCTTACGGCACAAGAAGCCTCTTACAAACTTATTCAGCGCCGCTTTGAAGTGGGAGCCTCGTCCGAGTTGGACCTGCGGCAGGCACAGACCCTCGTGGATGCGGCACGCGTGGATATAGCCCGATACACCGGTACAGTTGCCCGTGACGAAAACGCCCTGACGCTGTTGGTCGGGTCAACGGTTTCTGATGATCTTCTGCCAAGGGAGCTGGGTCCGGTTACGGCGCTGAAGGATATATCCCGTGGACTGCCCTCCGAGGTTTTGCAACGCCGTCCTGACATCCTCCAGGCCGAGAACCAGCTCAAGGCGGCCAACGCCAATATCGGTGCGGCACGGGCAGCTTTCTTTCCCCGCATCTCTCTGAGCAGTAATATCGGAACTATCAGCACCGAGTTATCCGGACTGTTCAAAGCCGGCTCGAACACCTGGACTTTCGCACCTCAAATTGTTTTGCCGCTCTTCGATGCCGGCAGTAACCTGGCCAATCTCAGGGCAGCAAAAATTGATCGCGAAATTGCCGTGGCTCAATACGAAAAGGCGATCCAGGGCGCCTTCAAAGAGGTTGCCGATGCGCTGGCCCAACGGGGAACCGTGGGGAATCAGATGGAAGCTCAACAGTCCCTCGTAGATGCCGCCGCTCAGAGCCATCTCCTTTCTAATGCACGCTATAAAAGCGGGATTGACAGCTACCTGAGCGTTCTGGATGCGCAACGCTCGCTTTATGGCGCACAGCAGGGTCTAATCGCCGTTCGCCTCTCTAAGCTGACTAATCTGGTAACGCTCTATAAGGTGCTGGGTGGAGGTGCAAAGGAGTAAGGGCAGGAAGTTGTTTCTCTTCGCCCATAGGGTGTCAATAAAAGATGGAGCAGATCGATAGACATATTTTCCGACCTAATCTGCAAGACACCCTATTGCAAAGACAACCCCACTTACGAAATTTATAAGTCTTTTGATAAGAATAGAGATTGCAGGGTCAAAATTCTTCCGGATTGCCGCCTTTCAGATTTGTGATTAGCTTAACCTGCTTCATTTGAATTGATAAGATTTGATATTACGGACAGCCTCAAGACAGGAAAAAACTAAAAGGTAATATGACTGCGCTCAGCGAGGATGATCTACCGCGTAGCGGTTTAGTTCTGCTGCTTGTAACAAATAGGATTAAGACTCACAATAAGTTTAGCTATTATAAGTAGAGTCAATATTCTTTGATCAACGGAGTATCAATTATAATGGATCTGAAAAAGGTATAATAAAATTAGAATGCTAATTATTATTTTTGTAGTTTCGAACACATAAATATATGTTTTTGTTAAATGGACTGATCATCTATTTGCCGCTTAATTTTTATGTCTGTTTGCGAATCAGAAAACTATTTGCAAACACAAAGTACAAAAACATATTTACAGTTCTATTTATAATCACAGTCCTGTATTTTCCTCTTACAGAGTTCCTTCCTCATTCATCAACATTGGGTAGTTTATGGGCAAAATATCTACTGGTTCCAGGCTACTATTCATTGCCTTTTTTGTTGTACCTTTTTCTGCTGGTATTACTATCAGATATTGTTATTTGGATAAGCAGCAAGATAAAAATCCTTGCTCCAGAAACAATTAGTAGCCAAAATTTCCGTATCAGCCGTCTCTGTATTTTATTTGTTGTTCCGCTCATTATTATCATTATCGGGGCAATGAATAATAATTACATTAGGATTAGCCAATATACGATTGAAATTCCCAGAAAATCCTCAGAAATAACTCAATTGAGAATCGCATTTGCAGCTGATTTCCATCTTAAGGAAGCGACAAATACCCAATTCTTGCATCAATTTGTGGCAAAAATTAATTCATTAAATCCTGATATTCTTTTGATTTGCGGAGACATGCTTGAAGGCGACCGTTATGATGAAGAAACGGCGAAGTTTGAGGATCTGTTTCGACAGATTAAGACAAAATATGGAGTATATGCTGTTCCAGGAAATCATGAAATGCACGGGGGAGGCAAAAGAGACTTTTTTATTAATTCCGGCATAACACTTTTGGAGGATAAAGTTCAATTAGTAGACCGGGCATTTTACCTTGTCGGAAGAAATGATAAACGTGGCTTACAACGAAAATCACTTGATGAACTTTTGATTCATATACAAGACAGTTTACCTGTAATTTTACTTGATCATCGCCCCATAGATATTGACCGAGTCAGCAAAAGCATTGTTGATATCCAACTTTCAGGCCATACACATAACGGACAGTTATTTCCAATAAATTTTATTGTTCGTAACCTCTATGAACTAAGCTGGGGATATATGAAAAAAAATCATACGCATTTCTTTGTTACCAGTGGCTTACAGACATGGGGACCGCGGATCAGAACTGCAGGAGTGTCCGAAATCGGGATGATTAATGTTTTATTCCGTGATAAGCTTTCGGCTGGAAGAGAATGAAATACGGGAGGCAAGGAAAAGAGTCGATTGTATATCTCTCTACACATCCAGTGGATGACAAGAGAATTGCACAAATAGAGAAGATATTACAAAATCAAAATGCTAAAAAATAGCCTTATGGCTTCATATAAGAATGAAATGGTTGTCATATAACTTTCAGAATAAATAATCACATAAAAATTTTTTAGTCGTAGGCCAAAGGACAATGGAAATAAAAAATATCATTTTAATTCTGGTTATAGGATTTATTCTCTTTGAGGTTATTGAGCATGTTGTGATCCCTATGGTTTTTTATTTTATAAAACGCAAGAAAAAATCTGTTACCGGCATTGACGGTCTACTGGGAGAAGTTGTTGATGTTAGACAATGGCAGGGAAAAGAGGGACAAGTTGTCATTAAAGGTGAACTGTGGAAAGCAGTTAGCGAAGTTCCTTTTAAAAAAGGAGATAAGGCCATTATTCAGCAAGTTGAAGGGTTAACATTAAAGATTAAACCGTCAGGCGACTATGTTTATCAAAAACAAATAGAGAAATCGTGATGTTTTCCGGTTTGATTTAATTAATAAAAATTTAAACTAGAAGTTTTTTGAAATCAATACATAAATGAGGATATGGAGAGTTAAATCGTTAATCATCAATCAGTCTTAAAAAATGCATATTTCCGAGTATAATCTTCAGTAAATGAACAAGATCCAAAGTGCATGTTTGATGAAGTAATTGACGATGCATCTAACATCGGCTGACAGGTCTAATGCCTTTTTTTACACTTTATTTCAGCTTTTCTATCCTGTCAAGAATTTCGGCTATTTTTTCTGTCATCAGCTTTATCGCCTTTTTCCCTTTTTCTGCTGATGCCTTTTTCGGATTTCCCCATACACCGCCGGGCCAGTATTTCACTTTATCCTTTACGTTAAATGGTTTGGGAATTTCAGGATACTCCTCAGCCGCCTTGCCCTTGTCCAGCGGACGAGGAGGGGACGTTGCCAATTTAAGCAACATACTATACGACTTGGATGTTACATTACATCAGAAAGGGCGAATTAGGGGTCTGTCATAGAGTTAAAACACATACACCCCGAAATCGGAGAGTATGCTTGAGAAGTTTAAAAATTTTCTTGGGCGAGGGCAAAAAGGAACCGGATTCCCGCTTATCCCGAACGCTTTCAAGATTGGAATCTAATGACGACAAAAGGGCGGGAAAAGGGCAGAGGCTTTTGAAGGAAGAAGGAAATTTACTTGACAAATAGTCGTCTAAATGGTAATTCCTGATGACTTCAACCCTTCTAATCTTACTGTATTTCGCTCTTTGTATCCTGAAGGAAGGAATTTCGTACTAAGTCACAATGTCAGGACTCCATACCGGCGCCGCTATGGGGGACTGCAAGTCAACTTCATTTCTATCAGAGGACTTTATCAGTTGAAATAAGCGCCACAATCCCCAAAAGATATAAGCGTACTACCTTGATAAACACATCCCGGGGAAAAAAAGATAAGTTTAATTAGTAAAGAACGTCCCCTTATTTCCCCCTTGCAAAGACAACCCCACTTACGAAATTTATAAGTCTTTTGATAAGAATAGAGATTGCAGGGTCAAAATTCTTCCGGATTGCCGCCTTTCAGATATGTGATTAGCTTAACCTGCTTCATTTGAATTGATAAGATTTGACATTACGGACACCTCAGATCATATTTCGATTAATGCTTTCACATAGAACTAAACGACTAGCCAACTCTCAGGCTGCGTGAAGTACTCACAGGAACAACTACTTTTGTGTAAGCTAAAAATTATGTGTATTTCTTCTGGAATTTCGCAGGCTTGATGGAGAGCTGGCGGTGAGGATTTCGCCTTGCCTTCATCCAGAAACGTATTCGCAAGGATCGGGAAGAACTGCGGAACCCTTCTTGCGGTCTCTGCAGCAACTCCTCTATAAGCGATCCACAGAGTCAACGCCCTGTGGTGTCGCAACTACTTTACGTAATGTCCTTAACAACAATACATGCATTGTGCCCACCGAACCCAAATGCATTTGTAAGCGCATATTTTTTGTTTTTATCAATATTCAACCCTTCAGTCACTAAATATATTTGCCGAAACGATTCGTCTACTTCTCTCGTGTTTATGGTTGGCGAAATAACTTTTTTGCTCAGAGACATCAGGCTGGCAGCAAGAGCAATCGCCCCTGAAGCGCCGAGAGTATGGCCTATCATTGATTTAATTGCCGTAACAGGTGGAATTAAATTACCATTTTGAGAAAAAGTTTTACATATAGATTCAGCTTCAACCATATCATTTATAACGGTTGAGGTACCATGTGCGTTAATAAATGCAATTTCATCAATATCTATATTAGCCTGTCTAATCGCACTTAACATTGTCTTAGAGATGATTTTCCCAGTGAGATCGGGCAATGTAATATGGCAAGCGTCGCAGGATACACAGCAACCAACAATTTCACCGTAAACATGAGCTCCTCTTTTGACTGCTGACTCATAATCTTCAAGAAATAATGTAGCAGCTCCTTCACCCATAACAAACCCATCTCTGTTCTTGTCAAAGGGTTTGCTCGCACTTTGCGGGTCATCATTTTGAAGAGATAAGACTCGCAGAGCCTCATAACCCGAAAAGACAAATGATGTCATTGTAGATTCAGATCCGCCAGCAAAGGCAGCTTTTATTTTGCCGTATTTTATTGCAATGTAAGCATCATTAACAGCGTAAAGTCCAGAAGCGCAAGCGGCAACCGGCGCGACACACGGTCCGTGAACATTCAATGATATCGCCACATTACTAGCAGCCATATTTGGTATTATATTAGTTATCGAAAATGGGCTTACCGCACGAACACCTTTTTGATGGAACTTGACGTAGCTTTCATCAAGAATATCATATCCTCCAGCGCCAGTACCTATATAGACTCCAATGTCCTCCCTGTCATCAACAGTAAAAGCTGAATCCTCGTGAGCCATTTTCGCAGAAGCTAAAGCAAATTGAATAAATCGGGATGTTCTTTTTACAGTTTTGATATCCATAAATTCGGAAGGTTCAAAATTTTTTACTTCGCAGGCTATCTTTACGCAATTATCAGTGCAGTCAAATCGACTGATATCGGTGCATCCCGATTTCCCGCTAATAAGAGAGTGCCAAAAATTTGATAGGCCTATTCCAATGGGGCTAATAACTCCAATGCCTGTAACGACGACTCTTCGGTCTCGCACTGCTTTTTTATTCTCCTTCGGGCAAGGTGAGTTGTCCAGCAAGTGATATTAAATTTACATTATACAGAAATCCAGAAAAGTTGTCCTAAAGAAATGGAGTTTCCCATATTAATCGGACGCACTGTCGCGAATGGAAATCATCATTTTTCATCGTGCGCTAAATATGCGGAGTTGCAGGTGTTATTCGCATCCTTTTAAAATGGTCTGTTGCGTGTATTAGATGAAGTAATCGACGATGTACCTAACATAGGCTGACAGGTCTAATGCCTTTTTTTTATACTTTATTTCAGCTTTTCTATCCTGTCAAGAATTTCGGCTATTTTATCAGTCATCAGCTTTATCGCCTTTTTCCCTTTTTCTGCTGATGCCTTTTTCGGATTTCCCCATACACCGCCGGGCCAGTATTTCACTTTATCCTTTACGCTAAACGGTTTGGGAATTTTAGGATACTCCTCAGCCGCCCTACCCTTTACCAACTCAGAGGGAGAATTCCGGAAACACCATACTTAATTCTTGACTTGGTACTTAGTGAGCGGCAAGGCTCAGCGTGAGACTCGTTCTCTTTATTTTTTCGGCTACCGCCTGAACCCGATCGGCTTTTTCTTCGGTTCATCCGGTTTCATAAGTTGTCTTATCGCATCAAAGACAACTTTGAACTGTGTGTCGTATTTCTTTTCCATGTCGGCAAGTTTCCGGGCGAGGTCTTTATGGGTCGAAAGCATCTCCCGCAGTTTCACAAACGCCCGCATGATCTGAATATTCACCTCAATTGCCCGGTCGCTGTTCAGCACACTCGAAAGCATTGCAACGCCCTGTTCGGTGAAGGCGTAGGGAAAATATTTAGCGTGCTCGCCTCGCTTTAAGGTGCCAAAATGGCTACTTAAAGATTCATATTCTTCCACATCCAGGTTCTATAAGCAGCAGCGGATTAACAAAATCATAGTTCTATTCACTATTTACAGGCAACTTCGGCTGCCCGATCCGTCCGGGAATAAGGGTGTATTGCTTTGGTCTCTTTGCCATACCGCCTTTTAGCTTCTTCAATATCATATAGCGATTGCAGGTTCATCCAGAATTCGGGTCCGGTATTCAGGAAGCGTCCGATCTTGATAGCAGTTTCAGCTGTAATACCGCGGTTCCCTCTGATAATCTGCCCGAGCCGTGTCGGGGACAGGCCCGTTTCCTTGGCGATCCGGTACACAGATATTCCCATCGGCTCCAGAAACTCTTCTTGTAAAACCTCTCCGGGATGAATGTTCTTTAAGTGTCTCATCTTTGCGCTCCTTTAATGATAATCGGTTATCTCAACCTTATAGGCGCTTCCATTTTGCCATTCAAAGCAAATACGCCACTGGTCGTTAATGCGAATGCTCCATTGCCCTTTTCTATCTCCCTTTAAAGCTTCAAGTCTGTTGTTCGGAGGTACTCTCAACGTTTCAAGTGTTACTGCAGCTGCAATCATTCTAAGTTTTCGTCTTGCCAGATTGTGAAGATTTGTGGGGAGCTTGATCTTCTTTGAGAACCTCCCGAGCCATATTAATTCCGTTTCCTCGTCCCCAAAAGACAATATCATAAGACGATATTATCATTAATCGACAATAAACGTCAATAGATATAAATTTGAGGTCGAACGCGGCCACATCTAAAACATCCTGGATTTATCGGATTAGGTGTGGAAGTGACTTCCTATGCAAAGGTGTTATGACCAGACAAATCCTTTCGATGTGAAACCTTCATTGTGCAACAGGAAATTTTCTCTGCAACGTATAGGGAGAACTAATCATTAGGTGCGACTTCTTGAACCTGTTTAGTTGCCGGGGAAAGTCGCACCTAATGATATTTGCCTGCTGCGCAGACTTCATGAAGAAATCGACGATGCACCTAACATCGGCTGACAGGTCTAATCCCTTTTTTTACACTTTATTTCAGCTTTTCTATCCTGTCAAGAATTTCGGCTATTTTATCAGTCATCAGCTTTATCGCCTTTTTCCCTTTTTCTGCTGATGCCTTTTTCGGATTTCCCCATACACCGCCGGGCCAGTATTTCACTTTATCCTTTACGCTAAACGGTCATGTTGAGCATGTTGAGGGTCAGGTCTTGAAATATCATTTCTATATACTATCTTCTCACCCATCTTGCTAACCATAGCATATGATTATAATTGCTTATATTTCAAGACCTGACCCCAATTTCTCCGTTAAGATTGTTATAATCCCGAATATCGATAACGCTTTTTGAGATGAAAGGAAATTCAACAATATCCCCTGCAAATTTTATATATGCGTCATAGATCTGCCCAGTAAATACTATCATTTTCCGGCTGTACTACGCATAATTATATCATGTTTTGAATATGTGAAGTTCAGGAAGAATCAAACCGGAAACCTTTCTTCCTGCCCCTGAGACCTCTAGTTTATTTCATATAATTAGAGCCTCCAAATGGAAATCATGAGGGCAAGTCTCCTCTTGCTCAATTAACCGCATAGCGCTATATCTAAAGTTCCAAAGTGTAACAGCAAAGTGATAATGTCCGATTAGAGCAAAATAGAAATGTCCGGTTTGCAAAGTGCTATACTGCCTGTTTTTATAAGGAGGCAGGATGGCGGG
>Ga0214474_1001357_pt1 | contig 11303 bp, 5 predicted proteins | sample RVTome_2_FD_187335 | JGI IMG/M metagenome (GOLD analysis project Ga0214474, IMG submission 187335) | Soil microbial communities from uranium-contaminated site in the Upper Colorado River Basin, Wyoming, United States - RVT95D214 HiSeq ...
GACGTTGGTATCGGTACGCGGGTTGGCTGTCGAGGCGTCGCTCCACTGCACAAAGTGATAGCCCGTGGCCGGAACCGCCGTCACCGCCGTCCCGCTTGCGCCGTGATTGACTGTCTGGGGACTGCTCCCACTGATCGACCCGTTGGCCCCCGCCGTGTACGTCAGCGTGTAGGTATTAATCGTAAAGCTCGCCGTCACCGTAATATTCGCTGTGACGTTGGTATCGGTACGCGGGTTGGCTGTCGAGGCGTCGCTCCACTGCACAAAGCGATAGCCTGTGGCCGGAACCGCCGTCACCGCCGTCCCACTCGCACCATAATTGACCGTCTGGGGACTGCTCCCACTGATCGAGCCGTTGGCCCCCGCCGTGTACGTCAGCGTGTAGGTGTTAATGGCAAAGCTCGCCGTCACCGTAATATTCGCGGTGACGTTGGTATCGGTACGCGGGTTGGCTGTCGAGGCGTCGCTCCACTGCACAAAGTGATAGCCCGTGGCCGGAACCGCCGTCACCGCCGTCCCGCTTGCGCCGTAATTGACCGTCTGGGGACTGCTCCCACTGATCGACCCGTTGGCCCCCGCCGTGTACGTCAGGGTGTAGGTCTTAAGCGCAAAAGTCGCAGTGACTGTCTTTGCCGAGTTCATGTGGTTTATGGTGCAGGTTGCTGTCGTGGATGTCCCGCCCGTGGAGTCGCAATTGCCCCCCCATGCTGCCGTGGAGCCAGTGGCTGCGGTTGCTGTAAGTGTTACGGCTGTTTCTTCATCGAGGGTTGCCTGCCCAGTGCTGGTGGTTGGATACGAATAGTTGATCCCTCCGGGACTCGATTGAACGTTTCCTGTACCATTCCCACTCGCAGTAGCAGTAAGTTGGTATTGAAAAACGGTGGTGTTAAGCAAGATTGCTACATCAGTGCTGGTAAGAATCCCCGCGGCAAGGTCGTCTTTGCCGTCTGCATTGAAGCGGCCCACTGCCACAGAGTTAGGTCCATCCCCTACTGTGTAGTTTACAGCCGCCTGAAAGGTACCGTTCCCGTTTCCTAGTAAGACTGACAAATTATCACTTTCATGGTTAGCTACGGCAAGGTCAAGCTTACCGTCTCCATTGAAGTCGCCCAATGCTATCATGGCAGGATTGCTTCCTACTGTATAGTTTGTAGCTCCTTGGAAGCTACCGTCTCCGTTTCCTAATAAGACTGATACAGTAGTGCCCGGAGTCCCAGGAGGAACGGGTCCATGATTAGCCACAACAATGTCTCGTTTGTTGTCTCCGTTGAAATCACCTACCGCCACACAGTGGGGATTGCTTCCTGCGACATTATATACGTCCACTGGAGCTTGGAAGGTACCGTCTCCGTTTCCTAATAAGATTGATACAGTACCACTATTCCAATTAGCAACGACAAGGTCTAATATGCTATCTCCGTTGAACAGGCCCACCGCCACTGAGTTAGGATAGCTTGCTGATACATAATACACCGTCTCTGCAGCTTGGAAGGTACCGTCTCCATTTCCTTTTAGGACTGATATTGTATCAGAACCACTGTTAGCCACGGCAAGGTCTAGCTTGCCGTCTCCGTTGAAGTCACCCACCGCCACCGAGACAGGCGCATTTCCTACTGTATAGCTCACAGCGGCTTGGAAGGTACCGTCCCCGTTTCCTTTTAGGACTGATATATAATTAGTATTAAGGTTAGCCACTGCAAGGTCGAGTCTTCCGGCGGTTCCTGTGAAGTTACCCACAGCTACTGCGTAGGGATTGACTCCTACAGTGTAGTCCACAGCCGTTTGGAAGGAGCCGTCCCCGTTTCCCAACAAGACTGACAAAGTATTGCTATAATAATTAGTCGCGACAAGGTCAACGTTGTTGTCTCCGTTGAAGTCACCCACTGCCACCGAGGAAGGTCCGTAGCCTGCCGAGTAGTTTAGCGGCCCACTAAAAGATAATGCAAAGGCACCCTTCCCAAAAAGACAAAAAGCCAAAAAGAAAAGACCAACAAGAAAAGCAACTTTTTTCACCATTTGACACCTCCACAAGATTAATAACATTACCTACTGCCATTCTCGTTTCATATTATTAGCAAAACTTATACCATTTTCTTTCTATTTTGAAATTCCGATAAATCGGTAATCAATTTGACTAGTTAGAGCATATTGATTTCATGCATTCAAAGAATTAAATTTTTAATGTACGGATATATTTTCTTTTTTAGGAAAATGATTTCCCTTGAAAGGTATTTTATTTCCACTTTTAGTCACGAACGTCAGGTTTTATAAGACCAACTATCATTCAGACTTCAGACATTAGACTGAACGGAGAAAATGGTCAGAGATCATACTAAAATGGAGGTATGGCAGTTAGGAGGTGAGAATGGTTTGTCTCCTTCAGCTCTGCAGTCTGGTCAACCACGTTTCATCTCGCTGATCATTTCTTGGGCACCGGTTTGACCAAAGGTCCGTTTTGATATGTCTGCCCCGCGGCAGTCAAAGACAAGAATGTGAAGTTGTTTTCTGCAGCAAATGCCAGTAATGTCTGTATCTTATTCAAGAAAAGTCGAAGGTCCTCCTCATTTCGTACGAAAGGGTTTTTACCTGGAACCAATGAGCTCGAATGAAACATTAGGTTTAAAAAAGAATAACCCTTACTTAGGAAGCGCTTTATCAGCAGGACCATGTCTTTCAAACTCGTCAATTCGGGCGAAAGCCATCTGAGATTGAGCATTCTGAATCTATCCAACAGCCCCAAGAAATGGAACTGGGGCAGTTTCCTTTCTATAATCCATCTCCGGGTGCTTGCACATCGATCAAAATCCTTTTGCAGGAAACCGATGCTAGGCGGAAGTTCCGAGAGACTGCCCTGTGGGTCTTCCGACAGAATATCATCAGGCATGAATCGATATGGAAATGGCAATCCTTTTGAAAAGTCTGGCCCACCAAGATTTGTCCAACTGAAATAAGGCGTTACGGAGGAATCCACGTGATAACCTAATCTATCAAGGCTTGTGGCAACGCCGGGTCCCAATGCCCACCTTCCAGCCCGAAAGGACGTAGGAGTTATACCAAAGCGATCGACGATTATTTCGTGGAGTTTCTCGAGCTTTCTATATTGCAGCTCCCGAGAGAGATTGCAGATCATCGTGTTTCGGTTTGTAATTGCTTCTTCAAAGGGGGGCGTATTCCAGGGGTGGCAGTGAGCTCCAATTTCACACCCACCCCTTTCGGATATTTTCTTTAACAATTGAGAAGACGAGTTTTCAACGGCAACTGGGTAAGTGATGAGGTAAGTTGGTATAGCTCCAAAGCGGTCAAATATCTGCTGGACGACCGAAAGCTGTTGAACGTTTTCAACACTGCTCTCTGTCCTCTGCCAACTCTCCCAATCATCTTCTTCGGTATCAATTGTAATGACAAAGTAAGCAAGCATTTCTTCCTGCCTTCGTAGCTACCCAACTCGCTGCCAAGAACGAATAGGAGGAGATGTTTTCAGCAATAGAGGTCGGGATAACCCGAGTTGGACAGATGAGCGTCCGGTGTAAATTTCAAATCATCCAGAGAGGCATTAGCCTAAATAGCGTCAACGGCAACGCTTAGTCATAACGCCTACTGGATCACGCAAAAGGGAGGGGTTCAAAAACTGGAAGACTCGATGGGTTAGCAATAAGGTTGAGACAGGCAATAATCCAACAGATTGTGAAGAGATTCTTAGCGATGTCTCGATAAATTACCAAAAAAGGGATTGCTCACCAACATATCCCCTCATATGTATAAGGAGTCGGTTTGAGATCCATTTTATTCTTAATTCGAGCGAGGTCAATGACTATCTGCTCCGGTTGAACCTCATCCATTACGTTCCGAAACTCCTCTTCCGTATTTCCTATCACGATCACTTCTGAAGAAGAGAGAATTTCCCCAATTTCTTCTACAAGTATTGAGGAAATGTGCGGGATTTCTTTTTCTATAAATTCTTTATTCGAGCCGGTCAGTCTCGCCACAGAAATGTTTCGATCGTAAATCTTCACCTGAAATCCCTTTCCAATGAGTGTCTCCGCCAGTATCACCATCGGACTTTCCCGAAGGTCATCGGTTCCGGCTTTGAAACTTAATCCAAGGATTCCAACTTTCTTTTTCTTTTTCTGATAAATAGAGTCCAAAGCTCTTTGAATATGTAACTGATTTGCTGAAAGAATCGAATTCAATAAAGGGACATTCAAATCAAGCTCCTTGGCTTTATAATTTAGAGCCCGAAGGTCTTTGGGAAGGCAAGATCCTCCGAAAGCAAATCCGGGTTTCAAATAGGCTGGTGAAATATTCAGTTTTCGATCCATGCAGAAAATCTCCATTACTTCATGGCTATCTATCATTAATTCTTTACAAAGCGCTCCGATTTCGTTTGCAAAGGAGATCTTCAACGCATGAAAAGCATTACACATATACTTGACAACTTCAGCCTCCCGATAACCCGTTCTAACTATCGGGGCATCTATCTCTCTGTAGAGTTCTGCCAGGGTATCTACATCCTTTTCCCCCTTTCCACCTATTACTGTCATGGGTGGATGAAAAAAATCTTGTACGGAAGTCCCCTCGCGCATAAACTCAGGGTTATAGCAAACACCAAAATCAAACCCAGCCTTTTTCCCAGATGTACCCTCTAGAGAGGGAATGACAGTTTCTTCTACAGAGCCGGGTAACATCGTACTTCTTACTACAACGAGATGATAAGTGGGCTTGTGCTGTAGTGCCCCCCCCACTTCGCTACATACTCTCTTTATAAAGCTTAGGTCCAAATTCCCATTCGTTTTGCTTGGAGTTCCTACACAGATCATTGAAATGTCAGATTGTGCTACCGCTTCCGAGGCGTTTTCTGTGGCTTTAAACAGTTCTTTATCGACCAACTCCCGAAGCAGTTCGGGAAGATCCTTTTCAATAATCGGACTCTTTCCTTCGTCAACCATTCTCACTTTGACTGGATTAACATCTACTCCAATCACACGATGACCCAGTTTTGCTATGCAGGCACCTGAAACCACACCCACATATCCAAGTCCAAAAATACTAATTTTCATTTTGATTCACCTGCTCTCTCCCAAAAGTTTAAAGCAATAAGATTCAAAAATCTTAGCGACCGAGTCCCAACTATAATGGTTTTTTACCATTTCCAGCGCAGATGTTAAAATCTCTTTCGCTTTAGAAGGGTTTTTTAAAAGCCTGATTGTCTCACGGCTAAAGTCCTCCGGGGTATCGGCCAGCAAAATATTGCTATTATGAACAACTGGAAGTCCCTCGGCACCTATCCTCGTAGACACAATTGGGATGCCCATTGCCATCCCTTCGAAGATTTTTATGCGTGTTCCTCCAGCAATTCTTAGCGGTACCACCATCGCGGTTGCAGATGTCACATGGGGGCGGATGTCTTCGACAGTTCCGGTAACATGAATGGTGGAATCAACTTCTTGCAAATCCATCACTTTCTTCGACGGACTTCTCCCTACAACAGTGAATGTGACATCGGGAATTTCAACTTTGATTTTAGCGTAGGTTTCTTCAGTGAAGTAAAGAACGGCATCCTCGTTAGGAAACCAGTCCATCGAACCAATAAAAACAAGATTGTTTGGTTTCTTCGAGCTCTTCTCATTGGGATAGAAGTAATCCGTATCGACACCTGTAGGAACGTCACCAAGAATATTGGTGAGACCAAATTTGTTTCGGAATATTTCGCTATCTTGAGGAGATACAGTCACTAACCTATTAAGGCGGGTGCAAGCATGCTTTTCGAAAGCCATCATCCTTTTCCACTGTATCCAAAAGTAAAAACGGTTCAACAACCTTCTCTGGGCTTCATAATGGCGCTCCCAAATCTGAGATTCGACGTTATGTTGAAAAAGCACGGTGGGGATTTGAATAGTTCTATTCATATTCACCGCCGGCGTCAGAAAATCACAAATCAGTAAGTCATAGCCCTGACCTTCCAATTCTTTAATCTTTCCTTCTAGAAGAGAAGACCGATATTTTTCAATACTATATGGGAGATTTGAAAATATTAAGTTCCGTGCCAGCGCAGCATAGAAACCCCACGAGAACTTGGGAGCCCCTCGCCAAGGTACAGCGATGACCTCATGACAGTATTCATTGGCCTTTTTCTCCCAGTCCGATGGTGCCTGAAATGACGTAAGAGTAAGAAAGGTAATGTGGTGCCTTTTCTTTAATTCCTTAAGTATATTGTAGGTCCGAAGCTTGCCCCCTGTATCCAAGGGATGTAGAGGACCTGCCTTGACCCAGAGTAGACTAAGCGGACGCATGTCCATTTCTTATTTCCTCGCCATCTATAAAGATCCGATTCCAGATTTCAAAATTAAGAAGAGACCAGAGCCGTTCCGAATGGTCTTGGAACCCCGAGATATGCGAATTCAACAGGTTCTTTATGTATGTCCTGTTGAAGCAGCCCCTTGCCATTGTCCGGTCTCCCAGCAAATATTCCTGGAGATCTTGGAAGGCACCCTTTCTAAACCACTCCCTGATGGGAACCGGAAACCCCATTTTCTTCCTATGAAGTATTTCCTGCGGAAGTATATCTTCCATTGCTTTTCTTAAAATATACTTTGTAGTCCAACCGCGAAGTTTTAGACTCGGAGGTAGCTTTGCCACAAACTCCACGAGCTTATGGTCAAGAAACGGGACTCTGCTTTCAATTGAAGCGGCCATACTCATCTGGTCCTGTTTCATAAGCAGTTCGTGCAAATAGGTTTTAATATCCGTGTAAAGAATCCGATCCAAAAGGTTTTGGGCGTTATTTCGATTAAAGTAATACAAATTCATTTCATAGGGGTCAGTGCCATTTAGCTTATCCATTGCTTGTGGCGTGAGGAGATTTCTGATGTCGTTACGCGAAAAAACGGAGAAGTTATCAAAGTATATGCTCTCAATGCCTGGGTCCAAATATAAGAAAGTCCTTATAAGCTTCGTCCGAATCCGGGAATAAGGTGCCATTCGATCGATTACTCCCCTGATCTCACTCCTCACATCACGGGGGAGAAACCCTGTATAAAGGTCCCCGATTCTAAGATTCAAGAGCGTCTTTTTATACTTAGCGTAGCCTGCAAGAAGTTCGTCACTTCCTTCACCGGTGAGTACAACTTTGACATGATTTTGTGCAAGCTCTGAGACAAAGTAAAGAGGTATAGATGATGGAAAAGCAATAGGTTCATCTTCCTGCCAGATAAGTCTCGGGAGGGCATTAAAAAACATTTCTGGAGTCACAGTTACTTCATGATGGTCTGTTTTGTATATTTTAGAGACCATTCTGGCATAATGAAGTTCATTACCTTCTCTCTCTCTGAAGCCTACTGAAAAAGTCTTGACAGGTTGATCGATCATCATACCCATCACTGCTAAAATGGCGCTCGAATCAATGCCACCGCTCAGGAACATTCCTAGAGGTACATCACTCATAAGACGTAATTTCACTGAATGCTCAAAGAGTCCCCGAAACTCTTCAATAAGATCATTTTCATCACTCGATTCATTAGAAGTTCCGAACTTCAAGTCCCAATATTGTTGGATTTTAATTTCTCCATCTTCCCAGATTAAAATATGTCCAGGAAGAAGTCGCTTGACCCCTTCAAAAAGCGTTTCATCCCCCGAAGTGTAATGATTCGCCAGATAATCAGGAAGAGATTCTAACCGAAGGCAAGATTTCAAAAATCCAGATTCCAGGATTGCTTTGATTTCAGATCCCCAGATTAGATCTCCATCATTGAAATAGTAGTATAAAGGCTTGATGCCAAGACGGTCGCGAACAAGGATTAACCTCTTTTTCAAACCATCCCATAGAGAGTAAGCGAACATGCCCCGAAGTTCTTCTACGCTTTCAAGCTCTTTATCTTCATATAGGTGTATGAGGGTTTCTGTATCGCTCCGGGTATTGTATCGATGCCCTGTTGATATTAGTCTCTTTCTGACTTCATCATGATTGTAGACCTCGCCATTATAAGCGATCCATATCGTGCCATCCTCATTTGACATGGGTTGATGGCCACCTTTCACATCGATGATACTGAGACGCCGATGCCCGAGTCCGATATTATTATGAATGAAAATACCGCTATCGTCAGGGCCCCGGTGTCGAAGCACATGGGTCATTGCCCGCAATCGGTTCTCGTTAACAGACCCGCCTCTTAAAGCAATTCCGCATATACCACACATACAGAAATCTCCAATCGTATTTACTTTCAGGCCTTAACTTCTTTTCCTTGAAAATAAAGGTAAGACCCCTCATGGAGAGCTAATACATCAATCCTACCACAAGGGTTTTGTTTCAGAAGTCCTGCTTTGTAATCCGTCCTTATCTCACCATCACCTGTTGGGTCATTTGGATCGAATGTGCCAAAACCAATCCAGGATTCTCCTTTATAAAAAAGCCTAAAAATATTCCTTTTGACATTAAAGGAAGGTTTCTCCCGAGGCTTCTTCCCAGATAAATCTATCAAATACGCTAATTGAAAGGGCGAGGAAAGACTTCCTCTCAAGACCAAAATGTTTGTGGATTCCTTTCTTCCATAAATCGAGGAATACCATGAAGACTCAAAAGAAGGCACCATTCGAGCATTTCCTAACGGTATAATCCCGGATTGATTTTCTCTCCCGTCTTGCCAGCACCCGATTTCAGTTAAAGTCCATTTACCAATGGATAATGGAAACCGGACTTCAACTTCCTTTCCTTCGTCGCCATTAATCGTATCCATAACAATCAAATAATATGGCTTTATAAAGTGTATCTCTCTGATAATCTCAGATATTTCTTCGATCATCATACTCCCTGCTACATAATCATGGCTGGGCTCTGTCGAGAATTGAAGCAGTTTATGAGTTGGGATTTTATCCCAATGGAAGTTTCCAGAAGGAGTCGCTGGATATTTACCATCTACCCACACCGTTGCATGGCTTTTTGGACCACGAAAAAAATCTCTCCAACCGCCTTCGTTGATATACAGGTATGTTCCAGGATCTTCGATAACTGAATTATTTCCAGAAACAACATGAAAACTTAGAAGATCAGCGTGAGCATGCCCCCCGTTCAGCCACCCATGGGGACCACAGTCGAAGGCTATATAATTATCATCCAAACCCCATCCGCTGCGTAAAAAGAAATAACCTGTTTCTCTGAAGGCTTTGCTCATTTCCCCCGGTAATTGCATTGCAAGATTTTGATAAATATTTTCTCCGTCAGTACCTAAAAGCCATAATATTTCTGGCCGAGAACCTCCGCTCAAGGCCTTAAAATCCGGTCTTCGAAATAATATTGCAGAAACAGCTAAAATTCCGCGCGGGTCATTTAAAGGGGCCGTACAAACAGGCAGGAAAAATCCCCCATCATCATCACCAATCATGGGAATAGTCCTATCTGGCCTCAATGAATACATCAAAAAAGACACACCCTGTTCCAGTTTGTCCAAAGCCCAGTTGGGTAACTCCTCACCAAGATCTTTCAGTAGAATAAAAAAGTGAATATAGAAATTAATAGTATATTGGTGATACCAAAGAGTTCTTTCTACATAACCACCATCCTGAAGCAAGTGTATTGGAAGCATCCTGAAAAGAATGGTTTCACCCTTCTTTTTCCATCTTGAAGCTTCGTGCAGGTGGGGGAAAAAGGCCCCGGCATAGAAAAGCCCCAATGCCTCTCCTGTTAAATGGGTATTAGGGCTGTAATAAGTTGAAAGATATCTTTCGATGTGCCTTGCATGTTCTCCAACCCAAGTTGCGATATCTCTTAAAAACGCTTTACTACATACTTGACTTTCTTTGATCAACCTGATAGCCCAAATCCAGGAAATTAAACGGAATGCAACCTCAAGACTGCTTGCCCAATTTGGGCCCTTGTGGGGAGGGTTTCTTGCCTGCCAATCGCATATTTGTTCAAATACTTCTGCAGCAAATTGTGAATCCTGTGTAAGGAAATAAGCCTGCCCAAGAGTCACCAAATGTTGATGTCGATTCAGTTCCCAGACGACTTTTAGATCGCCTACGTCTTCCGATTTTAAAGGAGAAATTTTTGACCAGTGAACATTTGGAATATTCTTTCTTCTAATCGGTTCATAAGACCAGTCAATTTCATCTCCGAAATACAAGTTTCCGTACCCTAATAAATCAAAGCGGTGTGCCAAAATCTTTTTTCCTTTTTTTATTATCCTTTCGACTTCGTCCGGAAATATTACACGTAACGATTCCCTAACTTTATCTTTATCCTTTTCAAATCCAAATCGAGGGCATATTCCCATTTGAGCAGATTCCCCATGGATTTTGTACTCTTTCAAAAGTCCCAATCTTTCCTGACTTATTTTCATTCTCCTATGGAAACGGAAAAATAGTTCATGGGGTTTAATCGTAATGATTTTTTGAATTCTTTTCATGATTATTTACAAGATTTAACTACATCTTGGTTTACATCAAAATCTAAATGAATTATGGGAGGAAAAGTTCCCAGGTAGCACTTTTCTTTAACCATCTGGGATATTAAAAATACTGACAGGTTAGAGGGAAAGTAAGAGGCTGTGTGATAAGGATTTATTTCATGAAAGATGATCCTCCATTACGGAATGGGTCTCACATCAGTTGGGAAGGCAGGTCGATTGACATCCCCACTAACTACCCAATATTCAAATGCTCCAATATCTGGAGCAGTACCACTGTAGCCAATCGTTCCCCATACTGAATCAGTTAAAGAAACTCCTGCATCCTTCGCAGGACTTGTACTCTTCAGATGAAATTCCCTATTTGCCTCATCGATAAAGCTTGGATTGCTTGTGATATTTCCTTGAAAGTAAGTTGACCATGTGGCATTCGCATTGGCGACGCTGTATGTTGCACCCGTGTAATTCAGTGCCACTGTCGCCTTGTCTGGAACATCAGCAAGTGTGCTCCAATTCCGAAATAATATTAGATTATTTTTATACAGAGTTCCTGGGTTCCATTGGGAATCCACACAAACCGTAACATTCGCCGGGCTTGTTTCCAAGCCAGCATTGTAATAAAAGATGTTATTATACACCTTTGTATTCGATCCATAAATATAATGCCTTATTCCAAAGCCGGCATTGTGATAAATCACATTGTTGTAAATCAAATTTCTATCATTCCCCACGTAACTCAGATTAGATATCTCAATCGCAAAGGATATATCACCCGACGGACTCTGTCTTCCGTCATAGATCAAGTTTCTTCTGACCGTACAATATGACCCACTCAACTCAATGCCCGGCTTTGTATACTTGTATTGAGTGAATTGTTGAACATCCTTGACAATATTCCCCTCA
>Ga0214474_1001360_pt1 | contig 11298 bp, 11 predicted proteins | sample RVTome_2_FD_187335 | JGI IMG/M metagenome (GOLD analysis project Ga0214474, IMG submission 187335) | Soil microbial communities from uranium-contaminated site in the Upper Colorado River Basin, Wyoming, United States - RVT95D214 HiSeq ...
ACGGCACATTAAATAACAATACTTATTCCCTCGTCCCCTATAATGTCGTCCTGGTTATATTCAAATAAAAAGTCCCCAAAATTCCATACTTTGAATTCGCTGTCCGTCAGTGCAGGGTCAAATGGACGAAGTAGGGTTAAAAGGCTGTTCCTGATCAAAATCAGGCAGGTAATGGGCCTGACTTTCGAGTTTCTGTATAAAGGCGTTTCCCAGGCCAAGCTCAAGCGCATAGTCCGTGATCTCATCATATTCGTTTCCTGTCAGGGTCCGGTTTATCCCTGGAAAATCACGTGCCTTATATTGAGGAGAATACTGCGACATGATGCTGACGTGAATATCCGGAGACAGGTCTGCCAGAAAGCTGAGGCATTGCCGGCTGTTCTCCATGCAGCCCGGCAATACAAGATGACGGACCAGCAATCCGCGCACAGCGATGCCATCATGATCCATTTCCAGGTAGCCCGCCTGATTCAGCATTTCCCTGAGGACGCCGGGGACTATATCAGCATAGTCGTCTACATTAGAAAACTTTTTCCCATGTTCATTTTTCAGATATTTGATATCCGGAATATAAATATCCACAAGGCCCCTGATCTGCCGGAGCGCATCTACTGAATCATAGCCATTGGAGTTATACAGAACCGGCACAACAAGCCCCTTTCCCTTTGCCAATTGAATGGCAGCTGCCATCTGAAAAATCATATGTGAAGGTGAAACAAAATTGATGTTATGAGCGCCTTCATTCTGAAGCCGCAGTATTTCAGATGCAAGCTCATCTGTAGTCAGAGTCCTGGTGCGGCCCTGCTGAAATTCCTGGCTGATCTGGTAATTCTGGCAAAACACGCAGCGGAGATTGCAGCCGCTAAAAAAAATGGTACCTGAACCTCTTGTGCCGGAAATGGGGGGTTCTTCACCAAAATGCAGGCCTGCATGGGAAATCTGAATGCCGGAGCCGACTCTGCAAAAACCGGTTTTACCTTCAAGTCTGTTCACCCCGCATCTGCGCGGGCAACATTCACATTTTTCCAGCTGATCTGTTAATGAATGATTCATATGGCTATCTTCCTGAGGGTTGTTGATTATTAATTATACTCAGTTGTCAATCTTTTTCATGCACAATTTGTAAAGCTATATTGAATACGCTACATTATAATAGAGTGTCAAAAGAGCACATTACATCAGAAGGAGAATGTTATGAATAATATCAAAGGATTGTCAGAAATGATAGAGTCCTCTTCGCTGCTTGGTCAGGTCGTGGGCGCGGAGAAACTCTTTCTCTCGGGCCGCCGGAAACGGGGCGAAGATCTCGAGAGTGCGGTGAGATTCTTTCTTGAGTTTTTGCATGGCTTCGAGAGTTTCGATTTTGATGTCCCATGCGTTACAGTTTTCGGATCGGCGCGCTTTCAGGAAAGACATCGCTATTACGAGCTGGCCCGCGAGCTTGGACGTGCACTCGCTAATGCAGGCTATGCTGTCATGACCGGAGGAGGCCCCGGAATCATGGAGGCCGCAAACCGGGGAGCTAAGGAGGGCGGAGGTTTGAGCCTCGGCTGCAATATAAAGCTTCCCTTCGAGCAGAAACCAAATCCATACCTCGACAAGTTCATTGAATTCGAGCACTTTTTCGTGCGCAAGGTAATGCTCGTAAAGTACTCCACGGCCTTTGTTGTGATGCCGGGTGGTTTCGGTACGCTTGATGAGGCTTTCGAAGTGATCACGCTCGCTCAGACCGGAAAGCTTGAACGCTTCCCGGTCGTAGGCATGGTCAGGGACTTTTGGGACCATCTCCGCCGATTCATGCGGGACACACTGCTTGCCGAGGGCACCATCAGCAAAGAGGATATGGATTTCATACAAGGAGCAAACACGGTTGAGGACGCCATTCGCATCATCCGCGGCCTCTCGCGAGGGAACTTTTAACAGGATGCTCTTGTAAATTGTATTTTGTGATTCGTAAACAGTTACCTCAGCCTCAATCTTAACCTTAGCCTGTCGTTTTTGTTTGCAAATATTGAGGGGAAAATATAATGCTCAGAGGAAGTATAGGGAAAGGGGATTATGGCGAGAAACAAGACTCGGCCTTATTGAACTATTGCTTCCATTGATTGCCTGAACTATATCTACACATTAAACCTGAAATTAATGATGTCCCCGTCCTTCACTGCGTATGTCTTCCCTTCAAGCCTCAGGAGGCCTTTTTCTCTTGCAGTGTGCATACTGCCTGATGAGATGAAGTCTTCATAGGAAATGACCTCTGCCCTGATAAAACCTCTCTCGATGTCGGAATGAATCTTTCCCGCAGCAGTCAATGCATTTGTATTGCTCCTGATAGTCCAGGCGCGCACCTCATCTTCTCCCACCGTAAGAAATGATATAAGTCCAAGCATCTGATAGCATGTGCGTATGAGTCTGTTTGAAGCAGGCTCTTCAATACCGAGTTCGTGAAAGAAAGGTTCCTTTTCATCTTCAGGAAGCTGGGAAATCTCCATTTCAATTTTACCGCAGAGTGTTAAAACATTCGCTGACGGATAACGATTCAGCAGAGAAGATTCAAGCGTCTTTGCATAATCTGAATCATCATTCCTTTCTCCGGTATTAAGGACAATAACTTTTGGAATGTTTGACAGAAACTGTAACTGCCTCATCGCCTTCATCTCCTCTTTGGTGAATTCCACGTTTCTCAGCGCTGTTTCTTTCATGAGGAAATCCCTGCATTTCAGAAGCAGTTTTTTCTCTGTTTCGTCAGGTCTCTTTCCTCGTTTTTTTCCTTCCTCCATACGTTCAAGACGTTTTTCAATCAATTCAAGATCACCAAAGACCAGTTCGAGTTCAACCGTCTCGATATCCCTGACCGGGTTTATGCTTGCCATCGGGTGAATAACGGATTCATCGTAAAAGGCTCTTACCACATGGACAATGGCGTCAACGTCTTTTATTAAATCAAAAACCTTCCTGTTCTGTTTCACATCGCCTTTTGTAAGACCGATATAATCAATATATTCAATTGAGGCATATGTTGTCTTTTTTGGCCTGTAAATCTCAGACAGTATGTCAATCTCCGGATCGGGTACTTTTACCACACCGATATTGGGTTCGCCGGAAATTGTTGGATAGATTGTTGTTTCAATATTAAGCCCTGTCAGCGCATTGAAAACTGTAGTTTTTCCTGAATTGGATACTCCGATAATCGCAATTTTCATTGTTCCTCCTTAAAATTATATATTTTAACACAAATCAACCTGCTTCAGGGGGATAATTCTGAAAATTAAGATAAAACCTGCTCAATTACAGTCATGGTGGAGTCACTGTGTAATATGAAATGGCTATCGAAGTCGAGTATCTTTTCCTCAGCTAAAGCACATGAGATGACGGTTAGAGAAAACAAGGCGACAGAAACGATGGCGAAAAACTTATATTTCAAGACGCAATCCACTTAAGGAACTTGTTCTTCACTTGTCTTTTTTGCTGCCTTTTCCTGTTTCTTTTTTTCAATGACACAGTAGATGCCGCCTTCTTCACGGCCAGGCATGAAACATTTATTGCATGAAATACACATGGCCCGTTTGCGGTCGCCCTGCAGCCAACGGTTTGCCAGACCTGGTTCACGAATCAGCGGCCTTGCCATGCTGATGTAATCCATGCAAGAGTCCCTTATTGCTTTTTCCGCAACCCTGTATGACCGGAATCCACCCACTACCATTAAAAGACAGCTTACCGCCTCCTTTATCCTGCGGGCCAGTTTTAGGTTATATGCCTCTTTCTCAGATTTGTTTATCTTCCTGCGTACCGGGCTTTTCTCGCCTGAAGCAGACGTGCCGGCAGAGACTTCTATGGCATTGATACCGGCTTCTGCAAGTTTCTTTGCAGCATAAACCGAGTCATCAATCTCCAGCCCGCCATCTACATGATCTGAGGCGTTCAGCTTAATAAGAACAGGATAATCAGCACCAACCGTTTCACGGACATTTCGGTACACTTCGAGCAAAAACCGACTGCGGTTTTCAATACTACCGCCGTATTCATCAGTACGTCGGTTTGTGAGCGGAGAAAGAAACTGGTTGATCAGAAAGCCATGGGCGCCATGCAATTGTATGGCATCAGCGCCCCAGGACCTGGCCCTGCGTGCTGCTTCTCCAAACGCTGTAATAATTTTGCTGATTTCATCTCTCGTAAGTTCAGCAGGCATCTCAGGAAACTGGTTCACCTTTACAGCCGATGGTGCAAAGGGCTGCCTGCCGGCGATTTCAGCATTACTCTGGCCGCCACCATGTACCAGCTGGACTGCTATCTTACCGCCTGCCTCATGAACAGCTTTTGTCATTTTCTTATAATCATCAGCAAAGTTATCGGTATGGATTCCCATTTGGCCGGGATTATTCTTACCGTCCAGCCGTACAAACGCATAGCCTGAAATAATCAGGCCTATACCGCCTTTTGCTAAGTCTTTATAGCAATTTATCAATCTTTCAGTAGGTCTTCCGTCCTGCTCGCACATCCCTTCCCATGTTGCAGATCTTACCATTCTGTTGCGCAACGTCATACCATTAATAGTCGTTTCTTCAAATAATGTTGCCAAGGGTTACCTCCTGTTATTTGGTTTTGACTTACTTACACCGGCAGATATTGTTTCTTTTCATCCGGAATGCAACTCACAAATAAAATATAACATCATCTTTTGTACTGATCCTATGTTCAGCTCAAAGATTAAAACTTCTCAGTTTCATTGTCAAATATTATTGTGAAGAAAATGCTGGTGAAATTAAATAGGCAGGTAAGAGTGTCAGCTTTAGACAGGCTGTTGAAAAAACTTATAATACGTCACTACACGTCATTGAGAGCGAAGTGTCCTCCCCTGGCGGATCCGCCGAGGCGGAAAGCAATCTATCTTTTTACAGATAGAAAAGTAACTGTCAATGAATGTTGATTCCCTGTGGTCTTGCCACAGGGTTACCTTATAGTCCCCTCCCCCTTGAGGGGGGAGGGTTAGGGAGAGGGTGTTGGACAATTTCTTCTTATACCCTTTATCATCAATTGAGGTTGCAGCGTGAAAACCAGACACTTTCATTTTGACTTGACAGAACTTCTGTTCGTTGTTGACATATCCTGAAAATATATGATACACATAAATTTGTGAGAGGTAAAAATCGGAGTTTTGAATGGTATTCGAAGTTATAAAAGCCTCCGGACAGCCTGAGGAATTTAAAATACAGAAACTTGTCGGTTCACTCGTCCGTTCCGGAGCTTCGGAGGACGTAGCCCGGGATATCGCCAGGAAAGTCGAGAGCCAGATAACACCCTTGATGCATACAAAGCATATATTTAAAATTGCTAAGAAAATGTTGCGGCGATACAGCAAGGCAGCGGACATGAGATATTCGATCAAGAAGGCTATCTACATGTTAGGACCTACCGGCTATCCATTTGAAAAATATTTTGCGGGGATACTCAAGGCCTATGGATATTCAGCCGAAATAAACAGGTTTCTCAAGGGATATTGCATAACGCACGAAGTCGACATTTTTGCAGTTCGTGCTGATATCGGGTGTGTGATAGAGTGTAAATATCACAGCAACGGAGGCAACCCAACCGATGTCAAAACAGCACTCTATGTCTATTCCAGATTTATGGACATTAAAAAAGCCTATGAATTGAATCATGAAAATAGAGTCTCGATAAATGAGGGCTGGCTTGTGACAAATACCCGGTGCACATCAGATGCGATAAAGTACGCCGGGTGTGTGGGTCTCAAGGTAGTAGGCTGGAAATATCCGGATGAAAACAGCCTGGAAAGAATGATCGAAAATAAAAAGCTGTATCCGGTTACCATTCTGTCATCAATAAAGAAGACTTCGCTTGATATTCTCTTTAAGAATGACATTATTCTCGCAAGAGATATAGCTGACATGGATGAACGGATTTTCATAAAGCAAAGCGGCCTTGATACGGCTGCTGCGAGGACTTTGAAAAGAGAGGCCGACGAACTCTGCCTCAATCATTAGCCTGCCGTTTTTGTTTGTAAATATTGAGAGGAAAATCTAAATGAAACGGTTTTGAAAAGCTGCAACCGTTACAGTATAATATTGGAACAATGGTTGATATTGTCAGCCTGACCCGGCTGATACCCTTATAGGAGGTTGTTTTTTTTGGGAATCAGACAACGAAAAATCAGAAAACCTCAGCCGAAAAAGCCTATGGGAGACAAAACTGTTGCTGACATCGTCAGGGAATTGAAAGATGGTACTGCCGCTGACTCCAATTACAGGGAACAGTCCCTGAAAATCCACGGCCTAATCTGTGCGAAATGCGGGAGAGAGTTTGATTTCAAGAATAGGAAGCTTCTCACTGTACACCATAAAGACGGGAATCGCTGGAACAACCCCTCTGATGGCTCTAACTGGGAGAATCTCTGTATTTATTGTCATGACGACGAGCACAGCAGGGGTCTTCTCGGAGATTATCTAAAAGGGAAAGGACGAGAGCAGACTTAATTATCACATAACCCCTTCCATCCCTGAAACTGCTGAAGCGTGCAGAACCAGCGCCTTCGTTTATTCAACCACTCTGTCGTCAGCCAAAGGGAAACTGATATTTCAAGGCTTGATCCTACAATCTTTTTCAGTATGTCCTGTTTTAGTTATCAACCTCAACATTAGCCTATCGGTTTTGGTTGCGCATATTGAGACAATACAATGCACCACGTTGTTAGCGAGGCGTTTTCTCTTTTTTTAATTGTCTTTTTTCTTTAAGTGTGTGCTGCGGTTTTTTCTTTTCACTTGCTTTTTTCTTGTCTTTTTCTTTACCCATTGGATGCCTCCTTTATTGATAGTATTATCGTTTATTCCTCCAGGGTTTTCAACAGGACAACGTAAAAGATTATATAGGTTATCTAAATATCACACATTTTAGCATGCGTGACAGTAACTGTCTAATTCCACCTCCTACCCACTTACCATTGATCCAGATCATCACACTGCTGAGTACAAGGGCCGACCAGCATATGGGAAATAGGGACACATCGACGCGGCTGAGACTGATAAGGTGATGTTGGTTGAGATACCGGGGAATTTGTGAGGGATAGAGATCGAAAACGCCGCTTTGTCACAATGAAAGATTTGACCCCGATGCTCCTTCTATAATGTGCTTGCCGGAACCGAATAATATCGTGAAGATTATTTAAGGCTATGAGAAATTTTGTCCGCATAGTTTCTTTTATTTTATCTATTATCTTCTGACTTCGAACAAGTCTTACAGATTAGAATTTCCGGTTTTTTTATTTTAAATATTCGATGAAGAGCGCCAAGCCCAAAGCAAGACATGCAAGTTGCTTTGTTGCATTTTCTGCAAATGCCTCCGCCCGATGTATCGAATTTCTTACCGCATACATGGCAAGTCCATGGAATTATTTCTTTCGATGCCGTTGTTGGCAATTATTTCGTGTTATTTATATTTTGATTTGTGCTTTAAAGGTCGGGGAGCAGGAATCCCATAGAGCATACCTTCAGCACTGATATCTTCATCAATATCCGGCCAATGCACACCATGCCCATCTCCGATAATTCTGTAATTTAAGCGCTGCTTTGACGTTGCCTCAGACAATCGCCATGACCATGCAAGCGGCACACTAATTATACGGCCGTCAACGAGCTTTGCTGTAATTGTATCCTCACTAACGCTAATATCCTTAATTCTTACTTCTTGTAGTTTCACCACAGTGCTCATACCATATATTCTCTTGACTGTCGGCATATTAATATCTACGAGAATTATATAAAGATAACCAATAAGTTGTCCATATTTGAATTTTTATGGCCAACACTTGCCTTACCCAGCGCGGGCAAACCCTCCGCAAAACCAAAACACGTTTTATCCGTTTCCTGCTGGATTTGATTGTTAGGCGCTTTTCAATATTAATACTTTTACCTCATCCTCAAGGCGTCTATCCAATTTATCTTTCTCAACCTCAAGATTAAAGACCTGACCCCTTTTTCTCTTTTCCGTGTCGGATTTATAAATTTCGTAACAGGACTTATAAAGGAATGCGAGGAGAAAAGATAACACGGGGGCAAGAAGTCTCAACTTTTATCAATTCCTTCCTCAAAATCGCATAGCATTATATTCTACCGGGGTGCGACTTCTACCTACTTATCCGCACTCGGAGGGAGATTGAAAATATGTTTAATACTTCATCAAGTCAACAAGACAGATAGTTTTCAAAACGCGCTGACTACAGCAAAAGTTCTCAATGAATTATTCAAAAATTAGGCTGATATTCCCCAGCAAAAGTGATATTTTGGGGATGTATTTTTTTTGATATAATTAAGAACAATTATTGCAACAAAAGGATGAATCCATTGGAAATTTTAAAAGGAGAATATATGATGGGAAGAGCAGCGATCTGTGTAGTGAGTATCTTTGTGTTTTCTTTGTTTGCCGTTACGGCGTTTGGATCTGATCTGGACACCTTCAAAAACTATTCGGCCGATATGGAGACCACGTCAGAATGGGGTTCTTTTACCTTCAAGATTTTTTTTAAGGATACGAAAATAAGGATGGAGAGAAACACTCAGGGGGACAAATCCATTAATATCATAAGGCCTGACAAGAAGGTCATATGGATGCTGACGGTTGACAATAAGACCTATATGGAGATCCCGCTTGATATGAGCAAGCAGGATATACTGTCAAAGCTCTATCACGATCCGAATATCAAGACGTACAAGGAGTTCATTGCTCATGAGATTGTTGATAAGCACCCGGCGAAGAAATATCATCTGACGATAACTACAGATGGCAAAAAAGAAAAATCAGGATATATCTGGGAGGCAACTGACCTTGGTAACATCCCGGTTAAATACGAGTCTGAAGACAAGAATATTACAACCGTCTGGAAGAACATTAAGAGGGGCGGTGTTGATGATTCAGTATTTGAACTCCCTGCAGGATATAAAAAGATGGACATGCCTGCAATGCCAGGCATGGGCAGCAAATGAAACAGAGACACTAAACTAATAGCAGAAACAAGACAGCTCGGAATTGGCATGCATCGCCTTCGTTGCATGTCTCTTCTCTTTTGCAAAAGAGAGTCCCGCGATGGAGAGAACAAAGACAAGTGATACAATAATAGCTAATGCCTTCTTCATGAAATCACCTCCTTCCACGCTGGAATAATTTAAGTCTATCAAATCTGAAATGATTGTCAACGACAACGCAAGCGCACTTCAGGGCATTTTTTCAAGATGAATATGTACACTCCATTACTGGTTAAAGTACGCTTTTTTTGAAACGAGATAGATTGTTTAGTACAGAAAGGAGCTGATAATATAAGGCGCTATTGGGAAGGCTGAACATCCTGAAGATACATCTTCACTTTCTATAGTTATCTTCAGCCCATATTATTGAAACATACAATTATGCTAATCAGTAATTTATTTGATCATGTGTGATCAAGGGGAGCGCACCAGAAAAAAATAGCAGAAACTATCAGAACTGAACTATTAGAGTTCTTCATCTTCACGCAACAGTTCGGGCATAGCAGAGGATCGACTTCCCATATCTTCTTGATGCATTCTCTCCACGTCTTTAAAAGTCTGTTCGGCATCGCACAATAGAAGCAAAGCGGCCGATGCGCAGGGGAAGCCATAGGCGAAGGCAAACCAATCTCGCGCATCTTCCGGTGGTGAAGCACTGCGGCACCGAGCGGGCCCGGCGCGTGCGCTCGGTGTCTTCACATCTTCAATGCAGGACCGGGCCGTTATAGGGAATCACCACGCGATCGTCTCCTCCGCCCGCGACGCTCGCCATCGTCGACAGCTGCTGGCGCGCGGTCGGATTCCCCCGAACCTCCGCGTCGAGGAACGTGAGCGACCAGGTGAAGATGTCATTAATCGACGTCACGTCCAATCCGTGCTTCACGCTGGCCAGCGCGACGAGCTCCCGCGTCCCTGTGAGCCGTGCGATACCTTGCTCCGTGACGACCAGCGGAGCCGTCGTGTCCGCCGTGCCGCTGATGGCGAGATACGGCAGCGTGACGCCATCCAGCCCGTGCTGGTCGCGCCCGAACGCTGGCAGGAACGGCTGCCCGAAGAATGGCACATAGCCCACCGCCGCCTTAAGGCGCCGATCGACGGTAACCTGGGTCCAATCGAATCCGAGCGACGTCGTCAGTCCGGCGCCGCCCATCAGCATCAGTGTTTCGCCACCCATGCTCGCCCCGAAGCCTCCGATCTGCGTTGCATCGACGTGGTCGCGCCATTGCGGATGCGCGAGCACGAGGTCGAGCGCGGCCGACATCGACAACGGTCGCAATGCCTGTAGCGCGACGAAGTCGCCGAGATGCGACAGGACTGCCACAGCGTCTGCGAGGTCGTCGATCTTGAGGTTCGAAAAGCGTGGATCGCCATGGAACGGGCCCACCACGACAAAGCCATAGCTCGCGAACCAGGACAGAGCGGCTATGTAGTCGTTCGAGATCGGGCTCCCGCCATAGCCGTGCGAAAACGCGAGCACCGGATACCGGGCCGTGGCGTTGGCGAACAGCGGCACTTCCGCGCCGGTCTGCATGTGCGGTACGACCCCGCCCGTTGGGAGCGGGTAATCGGCACGGGGATTGTCTGCGACGGTCGGATAGCAGGCGATCACGACAAACTGGACCGGCTTTCCGGCAAAGGAACCGTAGAGGCTCGAGTCGTTCGGCGCGGTCACAGTGACCGAGAAGGCATTCACGGGATCCGCGAGCAGATCGGTCACGTATCGTGGCGCGCCGCTTGCCGAGGGAAAGCCTTCCCAGTACTTCGTCGCGTCCTCGCCGGGATCCACTCGGCTGAAGTCCTGCGCGACGTTGCTGCACGCCACCGTGTAAGGTCCCGGGAGCGCCAGCGGCTGCACGATGGTCGGCGGGGCCGGCGAGGCATGCGAATTGCCGCCGCCCCCGCCGCCACAGGCAGAGATAAAAAACCCACAAATCAGGACTGCGAAAAGAAAACACTTTTTCATCATACACCTCTTCTGATAAGTACGTTCTGTAGTATCCTCTCCAACCTGGGTCTACATCAAAAGGAAGTGCAGGAAAGGATCTATCTGCTTAAAGATCATTCCTCAATAAGTCCGTTGAGGGTAGCCTCAGCCGGCCTTCTCTATAAAGTTTATCACTTTTACGTTGTTTGTCAAGTCAGCGAATTGCCTCATCAAAAATCTATATGAAATCGATTCGTTGCCTCATTTAAAAATCTATACGAAAGAATCAGGTACTGTCTCTGTAAAAATGACAGGAGGCAGTAATGAGGTTAACGCTCAAAGAGA
>Ga0214474_1001361_pt1 | contig 11294 bp, 12 predicted proteins | sample RVTome_2_FD_187335 | JGI IMG/M metagenome (GOLD analysis project Ga0214474, IMG submission 187335) | Soil microbial communities from uranium-contaminated site in the Upper Colorado River Basin, Wyoming, United States - RVT95D214 HiSeq ...
AGAAGTCCTTGCTTTCAATCTGTAAGAATACATCGATTCGAAGAACATGTGTTTCTCCTCGATCATCTCGGAAGAGTATCTCTCCTTTGCGGCCTTGAGGACGCTCATGAGGCCACCTACCGAAGAGAGAACCATGTAGATCCTTCCACCGGGCGCGAGGTGTCTCCAAGCCTGCTCCAGGAACCCGACGGCGATCTCGCTCCCCTCGCCGCCCCCGGCCCAGGCCTTCTCTATCCAGCTGGTCGAACTCGCAGCGCCGGGAAGGTAGGGCGGGTTGAACGCGACGGTGTCGAACATGCCGGGTACATTCTCGAATAGGTTGCTTCTGACGACCTCCAGCTCGAGTCCATTCCTCGCCGCATTCCGTCTGGTGCATTCGACCGCGTTCGGGTTGATGTCCGCTGCAGTGACCTTCGCGCCGAGTTTAGCCGCATGGAGCGCAATCAACCCGCTACCAGTGCCCATCTCTAGGAAGGTCTCGCCAGGAGATACGTCCACTGACCTGAGAAGCAGGAACGAATCGTCGTTGGGGTTGTAGACCTCGTCATCCACGACGATGTCAATGCTGCTATCGAGTCTCACTGCACTGCGTAGAACCCCCATCATGCTTAAGGTTTTACTAGGCGAAGCCAATCACCTGCAAACCTGGCGTAGCGCCAACACCGCCAGCGGACGAAGGGAGTCGTTTGGATCCGATCGTGCTTGCCGTCATCGCTGCCATCGCCGCCACACTCATCTACTCATGGTGGAAGCAGCTGAGCTTCTCCATACTTGTCAGCGTCGCCTGCATCTTCACTTTCATAGCGATGTACATACCGGACGCGTCGACTCCTGGTCTGGTCATGGACGAGCTGGCGTTCATGCCAGATGACTTGACAGATCCCGGAAGGCTCTACACTATCCTGACATCGATGTATACACACGGTAGCATGACCCACATCTTCTTCAACCTCCTGGGTCTGCTGCTCATCGGGATGGTCTTCGAGCAGCGAGTAGGCTCGAGACCGTACATACTGATCTACTTGATATCCGGACTCGCAGGCACGATGACGTTCGCCGCGCTGAACTGGAACAACCCATTCATCGGAGTAGTCGGAGCCTCAGGCGCCATAAGCGGAGTCCTTGGCGCATTCGCCAGGCTGTATCCGAACGAGCGGATGTCGATGTTCATCCTGTTTATTCCGATGCCTCCGATGCCGATATGGATGATTGTGATCGGTTTCATAGGTCTTCAGTTCCTGTTCGCGTTCGGTTCGACGGGGATCGCGTGGGAGGCGCATCTAGGAGGGCTCCTCGCGGGTCTCGCAATCGCTCCGTTGCTCGTCAAGATTCCCCTTCGCAAGCGTGTCAAGAGGATGATCTCGCAATCCTCGCTCCGCAAACTGGCCGTCACGCCAGAGCTGAAGAACATCCTGAAGAGGATCGAAGAGGAGGACCTTCCGGACGTTAGGAGTGCGTGGATCGAACAGTTCCTCTCGAAGGCAAAGTGTCCTCTTTGCGGCTCGCGGTTGAAGGCCACCAAGGACTCCGTCACCTGCGAGAAGGGCCACCTGATATGAGCGCGCCGGGTAGGCCGACCGTCAGGCCCGTCTGGAGCGGGTACCTGGTCCGGGAGGGCGATGCGATAGTCGATGCATCCTCGAGTGTCACCATCGTGGAGGCTGATGGCCAACTCACCGTTGTGGACACAGGCGCCCCGAACGATCGAACCCGACTTGTTGGCGCCCTCAAGAACATGGGCGTGCGGCCCGACTCGGTCAACTACGTAGTCAACACACACTTGCACCTTGACCATTGCGGATGCAACGAGCTATTTGAGAAGGCCCGACTGGTCGCGCACGAGCTGGAGTCGCCTCCCGTTGGCAGCATACGAATCAGGGGGAGGGCCGAGATCGTTCAGGGGGTCGAGCTGGTTCCGACGCCTGGGCACTCCGCAGGCAGCCTGTCGGTCTTCGTGGAGGCAGATGTTCGGGTGGCCATCTGCGGGGACGCCATACCAACCAGGGACAACTTCGAGAAGCGGCTGCCGCCCTTCGTGAACGTCGACCGAAAGCTGGCCTTGAAGAGCATGGAAGTCATCGGCTCATGGGCGGACATGGTCATTCCGGGTCATGACGCCCCATTTAACGTTGTGGCAAAAGAGTAAGAATCATAAGGGCAATCACTTCGCGTCATGACGCTCCCCACTTCCGTGATGGTAGAGTGCCCCGTCTGCAAGGAGGAGACGCTCCACGAGGTGCTCTCTGGCAAGGTCGGAGGCAAATCCCAGACGGTCTTTGAGACGACCGTCAAGTGCAGGCAATGCGAGCAGGTGCACCACGCGATCCTCAAGGTCGCAAAGCCGATGGAGCTGCCGGTCATCATCAGCTGGCTCAAGGAGTCAGTCAAGACTTCCATCCAACTCGGTCCTGACGAGGTCCTCTCCGTGAACGACGAGATCATGTGTGGCGAGAATCCAGTCCTTGTGACATCGATAGAGTCGAAAGGCGCCCGGGTCAAGAAAGCCAAAGTGAGCAACATTCAGACAGTCTGGGGGAAGAAGTTCGACAAGGTCAGTGTGCCATTCTCGGTAAGCCATGTTGGGAAATCCTATGCGGAGCATGTCCTCGCTGTTCCTGACGAGGAATTCTTCGTGGGGGACATGCTGACCGTCGGCAAGCACGAGGTAGTCATACATTCCATCAAGATCGCAGACAAATCCCTTAGGACCGGGGGAGCGCTCGCGCGGGACATAGTGCGCGTGTACGCGAGCATTGTAAGAAGAAGCACCTCGCATTGAGGCCTTCTGTTCGACATCAGGATTTTACCCTCAGCCGCGATTCGGATAACAGATGGAGCTCTTCGAGGAGCAGAGAAACAGGCTGGTTGACAGCCTTGTGAGGCGAGGATACGTCAGCAGCCCCAAGGTCCAGGCCGCCATGAGGCGCGTTCCGAGAGAGGAGTTCCTGCCGGAGGACCTGAGGAACGAGGCATACGTCGACACCCCGCTGCCGATCGGCGATGGTCAGACGATATCCGCGCCCCACATGGTGGCCATCATGGCAGAGCACCTTGACCTCTCCCCAGGGATGAAGGTTCTCGAGATAGGCGCTGGGTCGGGATACCACGCGGCCGTGTGCGCTGAGTTGGTGGCACCCGATGGCCACATATACACCGTGGAGAGGATTTCGACGCTAGCGTCCATGGCTGAGAGCAACATCAAGAAGACCGGATACTCGAACCTGGTCACCGTCGTGTTCGGGGACGGCACGAAAGGCCTCCCGGAGCATGCCCCATATGACAGGATCTTCGTCGCGGCAGGTGCGCCCGACATACCAACGCCCCTTACTGACCAGCTAGTGGACGGCGGCAAGCTTCTCGTCCCCGTCGGTGGAAGGTTCTACCAGGACCTGATCAGGGTCGAGAAGAGGGGCAAGAAGCTCTCAAAGGAGAACCTCGGCGGCTGCGTGTTCGTCCCGTTGATAGGGGAGCACGGCTACCACTGAAGTGCCCTCAAACATAACGGAGTATCTGCGCGAGGTCCTTCTTATCGACGACGTCGTCGGCGCTGTCGCGGACGGTCTCATCCGCTGGCAGGAAGGCAATGCCCCTTCCGGCTTTTGTGAACATCGACACGTCGTATTTCGAGTTCCCAACCGCCACGACCTCGCCTCTGGGGACTCCGAAATCCTTCATGACCTCGACCACGGCGTCTCCCTTGTCCATCAGCCGTACACGGAGCTTTCCTTCTCCGGATAGACGGCCCTGCCGGTCTGCCATGAGGCCGTTTGCGACTTGTCGGTCTATTCCCAGCTCGCCTGCGATCCGTTCGGATAGAAGGTCGATGCCAGCAGAGACGATGGCCGTCTTGACGCCAATATCCCGCAGCCCTCTCACAGCCTCCATCGCGCCCGGCATTATGGGAACGCCCTTCAGGACTTGCCTGATCTTATCCGAGGTGACTGCAGGGTCCTTAGCCTTCCATAGGCCGATGTCTCGCCGGATGAACTCCAGATCGTCGATCTCCCCTCTGAGGTACGCGTACAGGGAATGGTCGTTGTTCACTCCGAAGTGTCTGTGGACGTAGACCCACGAGCTCTCCACGTCCGCGAGGACACCGTCCATGTCGAAGACCACAAGTCTGGCCACGGCGTGCTGATTGCGGAAAGGCTTATTAAAAGGATGGCATGTTGGTGCACATCCTATGATAACACTTGTCGGCGTCGGCCATGTGTTCGCGATTTCCGATCAGGTCAAGGACGCCGTGCGGTCCAGGCACCCAGAGGTCGTGTGCATCGAACTCGATCCTGCAAGGTACAGGGCTCTCATGAACCCGGTCGCGCCTCGGGACATACCACTCCAGTACCGGGTGCTCGCTTACTTCCAGAAGCGGATGGCAGGCAAGTTCGGGACCGAGGTAGGGGACGAGATGCTAGCGGCTGTGGACGCCGCTAGAGAGGTTGGCGCCAAGCTCGCGCTCATCGACATGGATGCATCACGTGTATTCGCCACTCTGTGGAAGAGGATGTCATTCAAAGAGAAAGCGCATCTCATGGGTGGAGCGCTGGTGGGCCTTGTGGCCTCCAAGGGGTTTGTCGAGAAGGAACTCGACAAATACGAGAACAACTCCGACCAGTACATCGAGCTCATGGGCCAAGGCTATCCCGTCGTGAAAGAGGTCTTGATAGACGACCGGAACAAGTTCATGGCCGCGAGGATCGCCGAGCTGGCCGCAAAACACACAAGCGTGTTGGCTGTCGTGGGGGACGGCCATGTCCCGGGGATACTTGCGAACTTGGGCCAGGTCGAGGCTGAGGTCGTCAGGCTGAAGGACCTGCGCAAGGAGCCGGTGGAGCGCCCCAGCGGCTCGGAGTTCAGCTCCAGCTTCTGGATAAGGGATCAGTGACGGTCCCTGGCGTCATCCGTGAAAAGCATTTAGACTGAGAAGGCATTCCTGACAAAGCCCAGCTGGTGTTTGGTTGAAAGTCGTCCTGCTCAACTACACGAAGAACCCCGACCAGGTTTGTGCCGCCGCCGCGCAGTCCTGCTACTCGGAGAAGGGGGCGTCCGAGCTGTTCGAGAAGACAACCGACGAGCGCGCCAAGAAGATGATCAAGAAGGTCGTCGGGATGGGGCATCTGTCCGTTGTGGAGCACGCGTACTTCACATTCAGCGTGGAGGGGGTCTCAAGGGCGCTCACGCACCAGCTCGTGAGGCACAGGATCGCCTCATACTCGCAGCAGAGCCAGCGGTATGTGGACATGGACAAGGCAGAGTACGTGATCCCTCCGTCTATCCAGGGCGACGACGATGCCAAGAGACTGTACAAGAAGGCCATGGACGACGCGTGGAAATCCTACAGGGAACTCGCCAAGAAGGCGGACAAGGAGGATGCGAGATACGTGCTCCCGAACGCCTGCCACACCAACATAACGGTCACCATGAACGCGCGCGAGCTCTGGCACTTCTTCAGCCTCAGGTGCTGCAGGCGTGCCCAGTGGGAGATCAGGATGATGGCCTGGAAGATGCTCTCGGAGGCGAGGAAAGCCGCGCCGATACTGTTCGACAACGCCGGTCCCGGGTGCTTCCGAGGGCCGTGTCCCGAGGGCGAGTACGCCTGCGGGAAGCCCTACAGGAAAGGGGAGATACCCTCTGACGACGAGCTCGTGGTCGAGAGCATGAAGCCCGAGAGATGACCCTTCGACCCCGCTTTCCGACGAGCCAGCTTCTCAAACCCCGTTCGACCATTGCCTTCCGCCGGTCCGAAAACCATATATAAGCCCTTCCCCTACCGAGGCCAATCGGTGAGGCCATGGGCAACATCAGACCGACTTACATAAAGAGGGTAGCCATCGAACTGGTCCGCAGGTATCCGGAGCAGTTCACGAGTGACTACCAGCACAACAAGCAGATGGTCGGGAAAATGACTGATGTGCGGTCCATATCCATGCGCAACAAGATCGCAGGATATGTGACGAGGTACAGGACCCATTACGAGGCCTGACGTCTCACGAGTTTTCTCGCATCCATGTTTGTGTGGGTATGGCCATTCGTTATATCCATAATGGTGATTAGCTAGGTGAAAGACAGATGGAAGCCGCGGTAGAGACGAAATCGCTGACGAGGGTGTTCGAGCCCAAGAAGAAGAAAGAGGGCAAGTCAGTGATGGCTCTCAAGGAGGTCGACCTTCGGATCGAGCGGGGCGAGCTGTTCGGCATGCTTGGCCCGAACGGCGCGGGCAAGACGACCCTTCTGAAGATACTCAGTACGCTCCTGCTTCCGACCTCGGGAAAGGCGTACGTCGCGGGGTACGACGTCGAGACGCAATTCACAGCCGTCAGGAAGAAGATCAACATGGTCTCCGGCGGCGAGATATCCGGCTACGGCCTTCTGACGGTCAAGGAGAACCTCTGGATGTTCTCCCAGTTCTACGGGATCAAGAGCGCCGTCGCAAATCAGAGGATCGACGACCTGCTCGGGCTCTTCGGGCTCGCGGACAAGAAGAACGAGAAGGTCAGGACGCTGTCCACCGGCCAGAGGCAGAAGATGAACGTGATCCGGGGGTTCGTGACCGACCCTGAGATAATCTTCCTCGACGAGCCGACACTGGGGCTCGATGTCAACGCCAGCAGGGTGATACGGGACTTCATCGTGGACTGGGTCGGAGACGGCAAGAACAGGACGGTCCTGCTGACTACACACTACATGATGGAGGCCGACCAGCTCTGTGACAGGATCGCAATCATCGACGGCGGTAGAATCCTGGCTTGCGACACGCCCGAGAACCTGAAGAAGCTCGTGAAGATGAACAGGACCTTCCAGCTCGAGGTGACCCCTCTCAAGGACAAATCGAACTTCGGGTCCATCCCCGGAGTCGAGAGCTTCACGTTCCAGGACGACGCAGAGAAGGATCGTACCTCGCTCAAGTTCCTACTCACCGACGAGACTGCGGTCTCGGATATCGTCTCCGATGTGCTGAAGAAGGGCTCGAAGATCCTCTCGCTCCAGAAGACAGAGCCCACGCTGGAGGACGTGTTCATCAAGATGGTAGGGAAGGGGTTCGAGTGAGCGAATCATGGCTCATGACGAACCTGAGGGCCATACGAGGAAGGTCGTACCCCAGGATCATCGGCTCCAAGAGAGAGCCCAGCTGGCTCTTTTTCGATATCTTCCTGCCGCTTCTCACAGTGTCCGCTTACGTGTACATCTACAAGTACATGGCCGCGCCACCCGAGTTCGTCGGGTTCGTGATTCTCGGCGGTGCGATGACCGCGTTCTGGCTGAACATCCTGTGGGCGATGGCATCGCAGCTCTACTGGGAGAAGGAGATCGGGAACCTCCAATTGTACCTGATAGCCCCCATATCTCGCATGTCCATCCTAGCAGGCATGGCCGTCGGAGGGCTGTTCATGACGTCGATCAGGGCGGCCGCGACCATGGTGATAGGCATTCTCGTGTTCGGCATAACTCTCTCCCTGGCGCATCCATTCATGCTCGTCGGGGTCTTCGTGGTCACGATGTTCGCCCTGTACGGCATGGGCATGATGTTCGCGTCCCTGTACCTGCTCCTCGGGAGAGAGGCTTATCATCTGTCCAACCTGATGACGGAGCCGGTCTACCTCGCCTCGGGAATGTACTTCCCGGTGAAGGCCCTCGGGTTCTGGGCGGCGGCGGGCGCATCGATAGTGCCCATCACGCTAGGTTTGGACGCGCTGAGACAGCTCTTCTATCCGTCTTCGAGCGCCGAGTTCGGGTTCCTGTCCATCAACCTTGAACTCGGGATACTCGTGGTCCTTAGCGTGCTCTTCGTGTTCCTCTCGAAGCACTCTCTCGACTACATGGAGAACTTGGGCAAGTCGACCGGGAGGCTGACCCTGAGATGGCAGTGATCCACGACCTCAGAACTTTCAAGAACGCCGCTTGGCTGGGCTGGCAGATGGAGGCCAACTGGACCGACCCGTTCGTGTTCGCGATTTACTCCATAGTGAAGCCCGTCGCCGGCAGCCTCATCCTCGTGTTCATGTACCTCGTCATCACCGGCGGCGATACTCAGACCTTGTTCTTCTCATACATGTTCATCGGGAACGCCCTCTACATGTACGTGGCCGAGGTGCTCTTCGGCGTAACGTGGGTAATCCACGACGACAGGGAGCACTACATGACCCTCAAGCAGGTCTACATCGCGCCCATCAACTTCTACACCTACATCTTCGGCCGGGCGGCAATCAAGATAGCAATCACGACCATAGGCGTCGTGGTAACGCTCGCGTTCGGCGTCCTAGCTCTGGGGGTGCAGGTAGACCTCGGGTCGATAGATTGGCTCGTGTTCATTCCCTCGATGTTGGTCGGCCTTGCGACGATTCTGATCATCGGCCTCGCGCTTGGGGGCATCACCTTCCTGACCGCGCAGCATGGCATGGGTATAAACGAAGGCATCGCGGGTGTGTTCTATGTCCTCTCGGGAGTCATATTTCCGATCACAATCCTTCCTGGCTGGGCCCAGGCGATTTCGAAGCTTCTGCCGGTAACGTATTGGATGGAGGCCGTCAGAAGGGGTCTCTCACCGGAGATGATGGCAGCCCTTCCAGGAGCCACGGGTCTCGAGGGACTGAGCGACCTCCAGCTCGTCCTGACCCTTCTGGCATCCGCAGTCGTCTTCCTGTTCGTGTCCTTGGGTGTGTTCAAGTACGCGGACAGGACCGCCCGTCGCAAGGGCAAGATAGACTGGACGACCGCCTACTGAGCCGACCAAGGCCATGGTAGCCTTTTTCTACCGATGTCCTCATGGAGGTGGTCACACTGAACCAGGGCATGCCCGAGTGGGGTAGCTTGGATATCCTAGAAGCCTGCGGAGCTTCGGACCTGGGTTCGAATCCCAGCTCGGGCGCCTCCAACATTCATGTGCAGAACGAGCGGCCGGCCGTCACGCGTCTTCAGGCGGACGCTCATCTCGGGATCGTTCTGAGCAGCTCGTCGATCTTCGTTTCCTCTGCTGCGGAGACCAGCTTCCTCCTTGGCTTGCTGAGAATCCGCTTGACCTCTTCGGAAGCCCTTCTGATCAGTTGCCCGCGCGGAGGAGAGTCTCCTCTCCCGAACATGACTGCCTCGGGCTTCCTCGCCGCGGCCGATTCGGCTTTGAACCTGCCGAGGGTGTGCCTCTTTCCGAGGAAGTTGCCGTCTAGTCCGGCCTCCCTTATCGTGTCGAACGATATGGCCGAGTCGTCCGTTGCAAAGTCCCTTATGAACTCCTTGGCGACATCCCAGACCCATGCGTCGACCACAAACTGCTCGTATGACGCTCCCGCAGCCTGATCAAGTGATCCGAGCCCTGAGCCCAGGTCCGACGGCACGAGCCCCATAAGCGCCATGTGGGGGACGCCCTCATGGACGCTCCCGAGCAGCTCAGCGGATCCCTCTAGGTCGATTCCCGCGGTCATGGTCGGAAGACCGTAGGACCTCCCCATCTGTCCCGTCCCGGTCCGCAGAAGGATGCTCTCGAGAGCCCCATAGTCTATGGACCCGGTCCTCAGGTCCCCCGGGCATGAATCGCTGCTGAAGATCCAAGGCGCTCCCTTCGAGGCCGTCTGGGAAATCACCATGCTCGCGAGGTTCTCCGCGTTGATCTGGGCGATGGATCCTGACAGTGTGACCGGGGAAGTAAGCCCGGCGACGGAAGCGACCATTGCAACCACGGGAACGCCTGCTTTCGCCAACTCGACCTGAGCCTCGACGAGTCCCTCATCAAAGGTGAGTGGCGATATCGGGCACTGCACGCAGGAGAAGATTGGCCGTTTTCTCAATTCCTCCTGGCCGCCTGTTAGGATGGAGGCGAGCTTCACGAAATTGCGGGCCTCGAGTGCATCGTTCGCGCCAGATTGAACGTGCTTCATGGTCGATTCGAAGCCCACCTTCATCTCGACGGTTCCCTTGAGCCTCGCGGGCTGGTCGAGCGCCCCGACCATGTGCCAGATGAAGTCGACCGACTGCATGGAGTCACCAAGGAGCGCGAAGTTGCGGACATCCTCGGTCGTGGGTGTTTTCGTCTCTCCCGTGAGAAGGTTTCTGATGTGGACGCCCTCGCCGCCGTTAGAAACGTACAGCTTGTCGGGCGTCGGGATTCTGAGGCCCATGCTAGGCTCGCGCGCGGCCAACACGATGGACTTCGGAGTGGCCGCTAGGCACTCCTTCACAAGCTGTTCGGGTAAGAGCACCCTCTTTCCGTCTTTGGACAGGGCTGCGCCAGCGTCACACAACATCCTCCTAGTGTGCTCGCTGTGGACTGCCACCCCTACCTGCTCGAGCACCCTAACGGAGGTGATGTGCACTCTCTCGATCTCATCCTTCGACAGGAACTGCAATCTGCCCCGCGCCACGAGTGTGCCCTCCCAGCTACCTTGGAGAAGCCATTCTAGGGAATGTACTTTTTGTTTGAGAAGAAGGGCGCCTGGCCGACTAACAGAGCTCTGACAACCGTCAAATACCACTCATCCAATGACTGCGTCAACCTGGGAACCATGCCGAAAGGGGATGATTGAGTTGGGCTCCGGCAGCGGCGACATGACGGACGTCGCAGACGCATGCGTCAAGTGCAGGTGCGGCTGCTGCAAAGACGGCTGCCCGATGTATGTGGAGTTGTTGGAAGAGTCGATCTCCCCGAAGGGCAGAAACATGCTCATAAGGGCTATCGTGGACGGCGTGGTCGAGCCCGACGAGCGCACAGTCAGAATAGCCTATTCATGCTTGCTTTGCAGGCGGGACGAGTTCTCCTGTGGGGCGAAGCTGAAGAACGCAGATGCGACGGAGGCATTCAGGGAATACCTCGTATCCAGAGGGGCTCCGCTGTTGCCGGAGCACCAGGCCCTCGTGAAGAGCATCGGCAACTACGGCAACCCCTGGCAGGAGCCTCGTTCTTCTAGGAAACGCTGGGCCAAGGATCTCAAGGACAAGAAGGTGGTTCGGGGGAAGACCGACACGTTGCTCTTCGTGGGGTGTACGTTCTCGCTTGACCGGACCTTGCAGGACGCCCCGCGGGCACTCGCGCACCTTATGGAGTGCGCGGGCGAGAGGTTCGGCCTGCTCCTCGAGGACGAGACATGCTGCGGATCGACGGTGAAGCGGCTCGGACACGCTGCCCTCTTCGAAGAGCTGAGAAAGAACACCGAGGATCGGTTCGTGAGCACGGGCGTCAAGCGAATCGTTACAGGGTGTGCGGGCTGCTATAAGACGCTCAAGCAAGATTATCCGGGATTGAAGGATGCCATCGAGGTCGTCCATTCCACCGAGTACCTCGAACAGGTGGTCGAATCAGGAAGACT
>Ga0214474_1001362_pt1 | contig 11287 bp, 8 predicted proteins | sample RVTome_2_FD_187335 | JGI IMG/M metagenome (GOLD analysis project Ga0214474, IMG submission 187335) | Soil microbial communities from uranium-contaminated site in the Upper Colorado River Basin, Wyoming, United States - RVT95D214 HiSeq ...
CGGATACGCTTATATTCTATTTAGTGGGCATAGTGCAGTTGAAGGAATGTTCATTGGTGCGGCTATGGTAGCAACCAGCGTGGGCATAACTGCCAGGGTTATGGCCGATTTGAATGTTTTAGACAAAAAAGTGAGCAAGGTCATTCTCGCCGCGGCAGTGGCAGACGATATCATGGGGATGATCGTTTTGGCTATAGTTACTGGTATGGGAAAAGGAACCCTGTCTTATCTGAATATAATTCTGGTTATTCTGGAGGCAGTAGTATTTGTAATATTTTTGATGGTTATTGGGCACAGAGTAATCAGGCGCGTAACCCCTGGAGTGGATTCGCTTAAGACAAGAAACGCCCCCTTTGCTTTTGCTATAATCTTGTGTTTAGCCCTTTCAGTTTTAGCTGGATATATCAAATTGGCAGCCATTGTGGGCGCTTTTATGGCCGGGATGGTTCTCTCAGAGTTTAATATCCGCTTCCGTTTAACCCTAAAGATGGAATCCCTCTATGATTTTTTGGTTCCTTTCTTCTTCGTGGTAATGGGAGCAAATGTGGATTTGACAGTATTCGGCAAATGGAGCATCTTGGGTTTGGCTTTGATTTTGACTTTTCTGGCTATTATAGGAAAGTTGATTGGATGTAGTCTGGGAGCAATGAATCTGGGTTTCAGACAGGCGACCATTATTGGCGTCGGAATGGTGCCGCGGGGTGAAGTGGGAATGATAGTTGCCTCAATTGGCCTGAGTTTGGAGACTATTTCCAGAGACCTTTATTCAGTGGTCATATTTATGGTAGTGATGACAACCGTCTTGACTCCTCCGATACTGAGGATGCTCTTGAGCAGATGGAGAGGATTTTTATCTTAAGTTGTAGAGGTTAGATTTATCCCGCCTGTGGCGGGATTTACCCGACCTAATGCCTCTCTTAAACCCCTCCTGACCTCCCCTTATCAGGGGAGGAAAACGTTTCGCATCCACCTGACAATTAGGTGAGGAACGGTTTTTGTCCCCCTGACAAGTGGGTTACAGGGGGTTAACAGTTTGTAGGTCTTGATGCTTCAGGAATAGGAATTTTCCGCTTTTAGCGGAATCTTGGTGACCCGAACCGTATCGTAATTTCGTGCAGGAATTCCAATTCCTGCACGAACTAAACGCATCGGTACTTCTCCTCCGCCAAAGGCGAGAGATCTTGAGACCAATGCCGATACATCAAGAATCTCCCCTAACCCTCGCCTCGATTCGGCCCGCCTCGGCGAGCCATCGGCGAGACGGGCGAAGCGGGCCTCTTTTGCAAAGAGGGGAACAAAAATCCCCCTTTGACAAAGGGGGAAAACAGGGGGATTTTATGGTTTGCAGGTTTTTCCGGTTTGCGGATTATTCTGATGTTTCGGGAATAGGAATTCCCGAAGGCACCTCCATCGGCATTTCTCCTCCGCCAAAGGCGAGAGATCTTGAGACTAATACCGACGCATCAAACGGGGTAAGCAATGGCTGCGCCGTTGCTTCTTTGGGAACGGTGCCGTAAACCATGCGGTTCATGGCGGTGCCATGAACCAATGCGGTTTATGGCGGTGCAACCGTTCCCTACCCGCTGCCCAAGGTGGCTTAAGTGTCAATCTTATTTGCTCAGAAGGCTCGCCGAAATAGAGCTAACACATTTTACAGAGAAGTTACATTTTTGCTTGACAAGAAAGATTGGCTTATTATATTAAATCTAATTTTGTGGCTTTAAACCAAAATAGGGCTTTTGAAAAGTGGATGTAATTTTGATGTGTCCCTCTTTGAGGAGAGGCTTTAGTTTTTCGAATCTTTTCTATCATTTCAAGAAAGAAAACACCAATCTGAGAAATCAAAAATAGTTAGTCAGTTTCAGTGAGGGGATTTTGTTCGTAAATTCTTAATATAATCGTTACAGGAGGTGCCAAGTGAGATTTACAAGTAAGCTGCTTATAATTTCGATTTTGTTTATTCTGTTTGTTATTCCCTGCGGTGTTGCATATAGTCAGGACCCAACTATATGGTATGTGACTTTTGATCCGGGGATAGGAGATTACACTTTGCCTAAACCTAATTCTATTTCAGCTTTCATCTGGTTCCCTGAAATAGCAGATATGGACACTACGATTTATTATCCTTTAACTTTTACATTAGACGGTTTACTCATATATAATTGGGAGCCAAATTCAGAGTTTGTCCAAAGCGGATATAATGTTACTTCAAATAAATATTTCCATAGACCGGAATACGCTAGCTATGATGTTTTGGATTCGATTCGATTAGATATTGAGTTGACTGATAGTCTGTCACTTGGGGCCCATGAGTGGAAAGTAGAGCTGTGGCTTGTGGATTGGCCCTTTGAGCCTTGGTTTGCAGGAGCAAAGACCTTTTATGCTGATACTGTCTGGTATGCTCCATCTGAAGCAACATCTCTCGCTTTGATTCCTGAAAAGGATCACTACACCTGTAACTCACCTAAATTTGAAGCGGCATTCAGTTCTCTGCCCGGATACCAATTGATTGATACTACTGTAAAGTTTACTCTATATGCTCCCAACGAAACTTTAGATGTCTATGATGGCTCCAGAGATACAGCAGTTTTAGATGGGTATTATGCCAGATCGGATGTCGCTCAGTTAAAATTATTCATTGAAGTTGACGATGAGCAAACCCTTTTAGATAGCAGTCAGTATTCCTATGAGATTTCAGCCATAGCCGTATCTCTTACGTTACCACGGATAATATACTCTAAGGAGGATACCTTTTCAGTCGGAAATCTTACGACGCCCAAGGAGATCATCCCACAGTCTTTTTCCTATGTTGGTCCTAGGCCCGAATTCTATTATACGATTGGAAGGTCCGGCACTGCTCTGGATACCACTAACATCTACTTGGATTTATTCTACGTGACGTTCGATTATGACACAGTCGGAGATAGCACCATAGAGAAGAGAAACTATCTTAAGACTATCTATCCCAATCAGATGTCGAAATTCGCAACTGATACAGTAAAAGTAGCAACCAATCTGGAACTGATTGACATGGCTGCTATGGATGTGTTGGTTTGTGGACAAGCAGACCAATATGCGCGTCAAGGCTATGAGAATTTTGTCCCCTATACTTTAAGAATGGGGTATATGGATACCGTATCTAACAAAAGAGGACCGGCTTATAAAAGATTTATTGTAGACAGGGTTTCGCCACAGATAACTATGCTGGATTCAACTGATAAGGCGTGGAAATTCCACATACAGGATGGCGGTTCGGGAGTGAACAACAGCTCAGTCGTAGTTACGCAGAATGGTCAAAAAGTAACAAATGATGCTCTTGTTCAGTATAACCCAACTACGCACATTTTAACTTATTATCCCCTGACCCTGGATGCACTGTTTACACTTGAAGCCGAAGATAATGTTGGAAATGAGGGCAGTTATTCCACTTATGTGAAGAGTGGTAGATTGATTGCTTATGATATGCATAGTTATCCTAATCCCTTCAATCCTACCAAAGGGGAAGAAGCCACAATTGTCCTAAGCTCAAATAGACCAGACAATCAAGCTCTGGAGATAACAGCCAGGGTCTGTGATTTAGCAGGGAAACATGTAGCCACCCTGAAGCAGAATGCAGGTAAGCTATTATGGAATGGCAAGACAGATGGAGGAGAATTGGTGGCAAATGGAGTATATCTGTGTTACGTGAGCATAAGGGATTTGAATGATTTAACTGTCCAGAATTATCTTTTGAAAATAGCCGTGGTTAAGAAAGATTAGTTAGATAGATTCTCACTCAGGAGGTGGTTAATGAGAAAGTTGAGCAAGTCGGTTATGCTGATAGGTGTGATTTTTCTGATATTCGGCTGGAGTGGCGTCTCTTTTGCCGAATATGAGGTATTTTTTGTTCCATCCTTCCAAGATAGTTTTACCACGACAAGGCCTGAAATCAGAATCAAGTTTCCCAAGGGAGGGGTGGGCCCAACTAAGGTAGCAATTGATACACTAAAGCGTTGCGCAAACGAGCCCTACTATGGTTTCATTGATTCTACTGGTAGATTCCCAAGACTAGATTCGATATATTACACAAAAACAAGTCCAGCTGATACAATAGTTCGTGCCGGGTTCGGTGACTCTATGTATCAGACAGATGGGTATAATGTCTTGTGCCTTTTCTGGGATACCGCCACGGCACTTCCAGCCAGAGATTCAGCAAGTGGCAAACCGGCCTATGCACTAAAGGTTGATTCAGCCGGCACCGTCTTCCGTTATCCGCTAACCCCCTGCAAGTATAATGTTTCCCGTGCTGGCGAGCTTGTGGTTAAACCGGCTCATAAGTCCAACGACTATACTAACCGTACTCCTATATTCCAAGCGGAGTTCTCTATTTTTAAGGAGGTCAAAGGTGATACTACCTGGTATGATGGAGTATTTCTTGACACCAACTTAACGGTTGTCTTAAAAGCTACTGGGATAACAGACACTTTGTACGATTACAAGAGATTTCCGCAGTTGCGACCAGGTCTGATTGGTAATCTAAGAAAAATTCATCCGGGTAAGATGGTGTTTACTATCAGCTGGCTTGACACCTCTTACTATCTACCTCTGGACATGACCAAAGCATATATTGACAGCGTAACGGGAGGGGTGTGGGATTATCAAGGTCTTAGTATTATTTGCGGCTCTCCTCCACTTGGTTACAGTCCTAGGGGAGTAGCTGACACTTTCTGGGTTGATGGAACTCCACCCGAGATGGAATTACAGGAGATGAACTACGTCAGCAAATCCCCATATTTCTTGCTCAAGGCATCGGATGCCAAAGCCGGAGTAAATACTGACTCCCTCTTTGTTGACCTGTATAAAGTCGAACTTTATGGTGAAGCCCCTCCGGATGATAGCGTGGAAGATAGAAGTTATCTGAAGAGCTTGCAGGTTGAAGGGCTCGATCCATCATTAGGGAGTGTTTTAGTGAATACCGGAGTTGAATTGGAAGATGTGGAGGGTGGTATGGCTTTGGATGTCTGGGTGTTCAATGGTAGACCGTTTGATGTGAATGAGTATATGACAAACTTAGATGCCGTCTATCCGGACAGCTTAGGTCCGATGGATGGGGCAGGAAATCTGATTACCCCTCTGTATAAACGTTTTTATGTGGACGGGATACCGGCGAACGTAAGATTATCTTCAAACTCCACTCACGAGATTAGGATTTTTGAAATCTCCGATACCTCCTCGTGTTATCAAGTTGATACTTTAGGACACGTTGAAATCCTTTGCTCAGGAGTAAACACTGCCAGCGTCAAGTTGTACGAGAATTTCCAACTAGTCACTCCTGATTCAACCAAGTACAACTCGTCAAGTGGAGCTTACTCTGTCTACTATAGTCCAACTTCGGAGAATGTATGGATAAATCTGGATGTGGCAGACAAAGTGGGTAACATAGCTACTTATCAGAACTATTACGAAGATGACCAGCTGAACTTGGTGGAGCCGCATAATTATCCCAATCCTTTTAGCCCGGTTAGTCCCATAGTTGACCACCGCAGGACAGTCATAGACCCGGGGTTAACCAGAACAACTGATATGGAATTGACAATCGATATCTATGACTTAGCCGGACACCATGTTGTTTCGGTTACTCCGAATATGGCGGATGGAGGCAGAGGGTATTGGGATGGTAGGACAAAAGATGGCACTCTGGTGGCCAATGGAGTCTATCTGTGCTATATTCAGGCAAGGGATACAGCCCAAAATAAGACTTTGACTGAAGTAATTAAAATAGCAGTGGCAAAAAATGATAAGAGAATATTTTAACCATTAAACCAAGGGAGAGTGAGAAGATGTCAAACTTCATTAGAAACATTGTTCTCCTTGCTATTGTTTTTAGTATGCTTTGTGTTCCTCCCCTCTTAGCAGATGATAACCATGCCATGCCAGTGCTGAGAATGGGTGTAGGGGCCAGGGCTTTGGGTATGGGTGGAGCTTATATTGCGGAGGTGAAGGACGCTTCAGCCACCTATTGGAACCCAGCTGGCTTAACCGAGATGGAACATCTCAACATAACCGGGATGTTCTCATCCGAGATGTCTTATGAGAGGAATCATAATTTCCTGGCTTACGGTAGAAAATTCGGTTTCGGCGCTTTGGCTATGGGCTGGATATCCCATGAGGTTAGAGGAGTTCATGGATATAGCTATGAGAATCTGCCTACCAGCACATTCAGGGAGGTAGATAATGTATTTATGTTCTCCTACGCCAGAAAGATCGGAAAATTCTCCTCCGGAGCAAATTTTAAGATAGTTGACCAAAGGATGGGAGATTACTTAAGCGAAACCGGCATCGGATTCGACCTGGGGGTGCGTTATTCTTATAACGACGATCTTGTTTTCGGTGCAGTGGTAAAAGATATTGCCACTAAGGTTGGCGGCTGGACCGGAAAATATGAAGTCTGGAAGGATAGAGTTCCAGCTAACTTCGGAGTAGGAGCAGTAGTCTATCCTTACGCTGGTTTCACTTTCCCGGTGGATGTCTACAAAGTTGAGGGCAGAGAGGATATGGCACTCCATTTCGGCGGAGAATATACCTATAAACTTGAAGAAAAATACTCCTTCAGCCTTCGCGCTGGCTCAAATGACGGCCAAATAGCTTTTGGATTTGGTCTGAAGTTTGTGAAATTCACCATAGATTACGCTTTTATGAACGAACAGCAGGATTTCTTAAAGGAGAATCACAAATTCTCCTTCTCGGCTGATTTTTAGAAGTCGAAATGAGCCAAAACTAAAAACCCTCCCGCTTCAGCAGGAGGGTTTTTGTATTGTAGGGGTCGCATTCCCTGGCCATGGAGGTCGAGCGGGGTGTGAACCGTTCTGGTTCACACCGGGGAAGAACGGGTAGGCTGACTTGGTCCCGCATTTTGCGGGATCGGGTGAGGAAACCCGGCAGGTACAATGGTCCGCACAGGGATAAATTCCCTGTGCTACGAATATAACATGTCGTAGGTGTGGGAATTTCGTTGGTTCGGGAATTGGATTTCCCGAACCACTTGTGAGCGGGAATTCCACAGGTAGACAAATGTATTAATCTTCTTTGTGTCGGGTAGCTCGCCAAATGGCTCACAACCCGACCTACAGTGTCTAAAGAAAATAGAGAGAAGATACTGGGCAAAGGTTTGAAGGGAGCTTACCGAATCATAAATCAAAGCGCTGTAAAAAACCCGTAATAAAGGAAGAATTTATGAAAACAGAACAATATAAAATTCAGGTGCCAGAGGGGGCTAATCTCATCTTGGGGCAGACCCATTTTATTAAGACAGCTGAGGACTTATATGAGATTCTAGTAAGTTCGGTTCCCAACATAAAATTCGGCTTAGCTTTTTGTGAAGCGTCTGGCCCCTGTCTGGTCAGGCACGAAGGGAACGATGAGAAATTAAGGAGTTTGGCTAAGAAAACGGCTTTTGAGATAGGTGCTGGACATATTTTTGTCATCTTCATCGAAGATGCTTATCCCATAAATGTATTAAGGGGAATCAAGGAGTGCGCAGAAGTATGTAGCATATTCTGTGCCACAGCTAACCCAGTTGAACTTCTAATAGCCCAGACCGAACAGGGAAGGGGAGTAATTGGAGTGGTGGACGGTTTCTCTCCCAAAGGCATAGAGGAAGACAAAGATATTAAAGAGAGAAAACAGTTCTTAAGAAAAATAGGGTATAAGCTCTGAATTAACGCAGGAAAATTAACTTTTTGGTCTCGGAGAATTCCTTAGTTTTCAGGTTATAAAAATATATTCCGCTCGGCAAGTCCATACCTGAATTGTCCTTTGCATTCCATTCTATCCGGTTTTGTCCTGAAAGCATATTTTGGTTCAAAGTGAAAACTTTTTGTCCCAATACGTTGTAGATGGTTATGTTAACTTCTGCTTGCTTATCCAGATAGAAAGATATAGTGGTACTGGAATTGAATGGATTGGGATAATTCTGCTCTAATTTAGGTCCTTTAGGGGGGTTATTTGGATCCTCACCAGTATGCTCCTTTAACTCGATGGAATAAGTATAATATTGTTTTCCATCCTGAACATAATAATACCCTTCTTTGATTTGGTCTTCCACTGCAACGACAGTCAAGATTGCTTCTTGAATATTCTTGCCGAAGTCGGATATGCTAACGCTTATCCCAAAAGGGAAGTTACTAAGTCGTTCAACTGATATAACTCCTCCCTTTTCATCATAAGTTACGATTTTACCCAAGAGGATAGTATTTAGTTCGGGGTCGATTTGGTCCTTTTGTAGTCTGAAGTCGAGTTGATAGGTTTTGCCATTATCTAAGGAAGCATCAGCTGAAAGCTCGATATAGTCAGAAGAATAAAGATAAGAAAATAGACTATCTTTACCGTAAATTACTGAGTAGGTTTTTTCGTTGTTTATAAATGAAGTATCAACCAAATGTAGAGCCGGGGCATAGCCACAATTCTGCAGGGAATCTGGGTTTCCGTAATTTATCTTTAGATAACCTATTTCGTTTTTCACCTCCACATTCTTATATCCGTATTTTCCGTCTTCAATTGTGGTATCATCTAAAAGATTTGCCATTGCCCAGTTTGTGAAAACCTCTCTTAAGAGGTCGTCTCCGGATAAACCATATCTTTTGAACTCGTCTTTTTCAAACATTCTTGCCAACGAATACATACCACTGAAAGTTCCTGACTCCCTTCTGATATACTGGTACCATAGATCGTCGTGGATTGAATCTGTCAAGCCAGGAAACTGCTCATATAGATAAACACCCCACAAATACCAATGCCAATATTTGCTGGTAAGTGGAGGTCCAGATGAAAACCAAGGAAGGGGATTATCGAATGGTATATTGTAATTGAATACTCCTATATTCACTTTTTTGTATCCGGTGAGGAATCGAGATAGTTCGGACTTAGTTTCATTCACCCACTCGTTATCATAGTTTGTGTTTCCCTGATTACACAAATGCTGCAATTCATGGGCAAAGAGGCCCATAATCAAAGGGTCACCAGGATACAAAAGCCCTGTTCCATATCTTACCCGAATGGCAGAATAGAAGACATTCCTGCCAGCATACCAACCATAACCCTTGCAGAAGTAACTGGGGTTGCTTCCATTACAGTCTTGTGCGTCATTCGGGTCATAGAGATAGTATTTTATCTTGGTATAAGTACTATCCCAGATGGTAAATCTTATCCCGGCTTGGCTTGAGTCTAAATCATTGGGGTTAAAATAGTTCCAGACGACTGGAAATATGTCGGAATTGTTTGTAGTGTCATCATCCAAGATGAGATTTATGAAATCGGAAGTATATTTGTCCTCCCAGTTTTGCACAACTCCGTCCGTTACATATAGCTCAAAGCAATTGTCAAACACAGGGAAGTTGCTGGTATCATACTTGTGGAAGGTAGGATCGGTTGGACTCTGAGAGAATGCAGTGTCAAGAAACGCAAAATATATTAACAAAAGCAGGATGGTTTTCTTCATTATGAAAGAATATCAGAGTATCCCCGTAGGGGGGATGAATGACATTTCTATAAGTTCCCTCTCCCTTGGGGGAGAGGGTTAGAGCCTGCCCTAAAGCGAAGCGAAGGGGTGAGGGGGATAACGAAGATGATTCTTACCCCTCTCTCCGCCTTTGGCGGGATTTTCAACTTAGTCCTCCCCCTCAAGGGGGAGGAGATGTTTTGGATGCCCCCGTAGGGGGAAAGCTCACTTAGAACGGGATGTCGTCTCCTTCGGCCTCTTCGGTTTCTGGTTCCGGAGGGATCTCTTCCTCTGAAGGCCCTTCTTCCTTTCTGCCTAACATCTGCATGCGGTTAGCCACGATTTCAGTTATGTACTTTCGATTACCATCCTTGTCCTCGTATGAACGGCTTTGAATTCTTCCCTCAATATAGACGGGGCTTCCTTTTTTGAGATATTCCTTGCATACTTCGGCCTGTCTTCCCCAAGCCACAATATTATGCCAGTCAGTTCTCTGTTGCAACTGGCCGTCTTTATCCTTCCACCGCTCGCTGGTGGCAATAGGGAATTTCGCCACTGGTTGACCACTGGGGGTGTAACGTAAGTCAGGATCTCTGCCCAAATTTCCAATTAAGATCGCGCGATTAACGCTAGCCATAAATCCTCCTTAAATAGATAATCAGAACTTTTCTGTTAATATACAGACTTTTGGCCAATTGTCAATAAGTTAAATATCCCAACTCAATTTATGGCTTGACTTTTGGGCATGGTCTCTTATAATTTAAAGTAGTTATAATTTATCTATTTTATCAAAATGAATAATCATCCTCAACTTCCCTCGGCCTCGCCGAGAGGCGGGCGTCGAGAGACGAGTCCGCAGGTCTCCATAATTGTTCCAGCTTACAATGAGGCAGAAAACATACCTCTTCTCATGGAGAAATTCTCAAGAATGTTTCAGTCCTCCGGCCTAAAAGGAGAGGTGATTTTGGTTAATGACGGTTCCACGGATAATACCTTGGCTCAAGCTAAAACCTGTCAAGAAAAATATGGTTTCTTAAGAGTTGCCTCGCACAAGGTTCGAAAGGGAATAACAGATGCATTGCTAACTGGATTTAGTGATTCGCAAGGAGAGGTTTTCGTATTCTGGCCAGCTGACCTGCAATATCTGCCGGAAGATATACCTCATATGATAGAGAAGATAGACCAGGGTTTTGATATAGTTACCGGCTGGAAACAGGGGAATTATGGGTTAAAAGGGTTTGTGTCTTTCTGCTATAACCTCCTCTCCCGCATTCTGTTTGGTATAAGAGTTCACGACTTGAATTCGGTTAAAGCTTTTCGCCGAGATATTTTCGAGGATGTAACTCTGCGCAAGGATTGGCACAGATATATGGTTGTCTTAGCTGCGGAGAAAGGATACAAGATCGCAGAAGTCAGGGTGAAGTTATACCCCCGCAAGTATGGAAAATCGAAATTCGGTTTTTGGCGAATCCCCATAGGGATACTGGACTTATTCAGCGTTAAGTTCCAGCTCTCTTTTTTGAGAAAGCCGATGCTCTTTTTTGGATTTTTGGGTTTGGTATTATTTTTTTTGGGAGTGGTAGTTGCTGGTTTGGCGCTTTATCTAAGATTTATAGAACATGAAGGTTTTAGGCCGCTTTTGTATTTGGTTATCTTGCTTGTGCTTTCAGGCATCTCATTTTTTGCCTTGGGATTTCTGGCTGAAGCCATAGTGAGCTTAAGGGAAGAGTTGAGAGATATCAAAAACAAACTGATCAAATAGTGTCTTAACCTTGCCTTTCTTTTCTTACCCTCTTTTCCTTAAATCCAATT
>Ga0214474_1001364_pt1 | contig 11280 bp, 9 predicted proteins | sample RVTome_2_FD_187335 | JGI IMG/M metagenome (GOLD analysis project Ga0214474, IMG submission 187335) | Soil microbial communities from uranium-contaminated site in the Upper Colorado River Basin, Wyoming, United States - RVT95D214 HiSeq ...
GCCGCCATCTTTGCCCCCTGGTTTTGGTTCTTAGGGATAGCAGCTACCGTTTTTACAGCGCTGTCCAAGAGTGAGTTCGAATAATCACTTAGATAAATGGCTATTTGTGCCAGAGCTGCATGTGCTGCCTCTCCGCTTCGGTCACCATCCCTGGGGCAAGGAACTTATCATAGAAATCAAGGTCCAGATGATGGACCTGCAGCCAGACCGGCAGCAGTTTGGTATCGGTGGTCGCCGGAAATCTGCCGTAGGTCTCGTAGACATAAGTACAAATAGCCTTGACCTGGTCTATAGACGTCTTGGATGGAATGTTGAAGTCCGACTGAATCGTCTTCCAATCTTTGAATGATTCAACCCCTTTATATTCAGCAGTGTGAGAACCACCTCGACCGAACTTCTTGTCAACGAAGGCGTCAACGGCCTCATTCATATCTTTGTAGTAAGGCGGGCAATAAGCCTCGTAAATTTTATCCAGACCGACGGGATTGGGTCTGCTGTCTTTCCCTATCTGCGCTGTGAAACCCAGCCCTTTACTCATGGGTGTTATGCCCAGCATCACCTGTCCGGTGTAACCGCCGAACATCACCGCGCCCAGCCCCATGGCTTCGGCGACAAGATGTATATTCTCCAGTATCAGATACGCCGGAGCCAGGTCACTCAGCATCAGGCTATTTTCAAATGACGCCAGAGGAACCTGCGGACCCTTCAGTTTGCCGGAGTCAATCCACTGCTGTAGCCCTGCTGACCGCCCTTTCATATCATCGAACATTTTGTAACCATAGCCTTCGACTTCGAAAATAGCCAGTAAAAAGTTAATGTACTCCTCCGACTGGTCGATAATGGGAATAAAAACGGTGGTACCCGGCTGGTTGGTATTCCAGTGCATGACGCCTAACAGGGCCTTGGGTACAAACTCAACTCTCTCATCCAGGACCCTGATGCAGTCCTCCTTGTAGTACGTCATTATCCTTTCGCGGTCGGCTTCGGTGTCTATTTCCACAGGCTTGGTTGCTTTTTTAGGGTCGTAGACAAAGGTGCCGCTGTCGTTGGTGAAGAACAGCTTGGCATTATGGACGTTGCTGGGATAAGGCGTGGCCCTACCCACCCAGGTGCCGAAGGCGCTGCCGCCGATTTTCGTGGGCAGGTCGCCGGTAATGCTTCCCGTTATACCCGCTCCCGACCAGCAAAGTATAGCCGTTTCGATGTCATTGAGCGGTACAGGTGGTTTCTTGGAAGCATACTGCATGGCACCTTCCGGTAAAGTGCAACCCAGTGGAAATCTTCTTGACCGTCGCCGCGCTATGGCTTCCAGGATAGGATATTGAAAAACCTGCTTTACTTCATCTCTATCAGCTATGCCCATTTATTTTTCTCCTTTCAAATGTGCCTTTCCCCATCAAATTACATTAAATCAGTTTCTGCGTCAAGCAGGCCAAAATTTCGTTTGTCTCAAAGCACAATGCCGTGATACAATACCGCTTCGCACCAGATTATATAACCATAACACCACACAGGAAACAACGAGGAGTTGACATGTGGATTAGAGAACCGGGAAAAGTCACCGACAGGTTAGATTTTTTAGGCGCCAGGGAAAATTGCCTGTATCTGCTCAGAGGCAATGACATGATGATTATCGGCGGTGGAATGAGCTGGATAGTACCATCTCTGGAAACACAGTTGTCAAAAATGGATTTCGAACCCAAAAAGCTTAAGTACCTGGTGGTTTCCCACTCCCACTTCGACCACTGCGGGGCTGTGCCTTATTTGAAAAAGAAATTCCCGCATATCCAGATACTTGCCACGGCGTACGCTGAAAAGATTTTTGCCAAGGAGAAGACGGTGAATTTCATCGCCGTTACCAATAAGTACGCGATTGACAGGCTGGGACTGCAAAGTGAATATGAGAAGTTGGATTTGAAATTCGACGGAATCCATGTTGACCGCATCATCACTGAAAAAGATATTGTTGACCTTGGCGACGGCATAGAAGTACACTTTCTGGAAGTGCCAGGGCACACCCAGTGTTCCATTGCTGCGTATGTCCCGAAGTTGAAAGCTCTGTTTCCAGCGGATGCGGCACCACCACCGGCAGAAGATACAGACTCAATATTCTTCCCCGGACCGCAATATAACTTCGGCATGTATAAACAATCAATGGCAAGACTGGCTAGTCTCGAAGTCGAAATACTTGCCTCCGAGCATTACGGCGTTGTCACCGGAGCCCAGGCTGGGCAATTATTACAAGAAGGGCTACAACAAACAGAAAGGTTCAAGAACCGCATTATCGAGATGTACCAACAGTCAGGAGATTTCGACGAGACAGTTAAAAAAGCTGCTGCCGAAATCCTGGAGAAAAATGAATTCGACTTTATGGGCATGGGCAGGGAAATGGAGCTAATGGTTTTAGGCATAGCAACACGCAGGATACTGGAATACGCCGGACTCATTGACAAGCCGGCGACGTAATCAGCTTTGTTGCATTTATGAGATTCTTCGGTGGCAGTCCAAACAGACGGACCTGAAGGTCCGCCACTACATTTACAAAATCCCTCTCATTCTCCCTTTACTAAAGGGAGAGGCTCATTCCCCCCTTTGGAAAAGGGGGACTAAGGGGGATTTTTTAGAAGTCCAAACGCTCCAAGCAGCAAACATACTAGGCTGACTTGGATTTTTCCAGCAGAGAAGCGGCGCCCTGTTGTATATCCTGGCGGGTACTTACTGCTGTGATTGCCTCGTAACTCAAGCCGACGTCCAGCGGATAAGACATGGCCACGTTAATGGCTCGCTTGGCGCCCTGAATTAGAGGCGGAGCAATGGCGGCTATCTCCTGCGCCAGCTTCCTGGCTTCATCCATTAGTATATTCAACGGATAAACATGTTGGACCAGCCCTATCCTCAAAGCCTCGGCAGCATCTATGCGACGGCCGGTAAATATCAGCTCCTTAGCTTTGCCGGCGCCGACAAGTTTGGTCAAGCGTTGCGTGCCGCCAAAGTCGGGAATGGTGCCCAACTGCACTTCGGGTATGCTGAAAATAGCGGTGTCCGAGGCAAGCCTTATATCGCAAACCAGCGCCAGTTCAAAGGCAATGCCCAGGCAGTAGCCGTTGATGGCTGCTATGACCGGTACCGGCAGCGTCTCTAACGCCATATAAATCTGCCCGCCTCTCTGAAGCGTCTCAAACTCTGACCTAGAAGCCCGTGTTAACACGGTATCAGGACCTGCGGTGCTCGCCGCCTTGAGGTCCAGGCCGGCACTGAAAGCGCGGTCTCCGGCGCCGGTAACTATAACGGCTCGTACTTCAGTCTGAGATAGTACATTCTCCGCAGCCTCTGCCAGCCCCTCCAGCACCTCACCGTTAACCGCGTTCCTTACTTCAGGTCGGTTAATGGTAACTATGGCTACTTTATCCTGTACTTCAAATAAAACCGTCTTGTTCTTAGACATATTGATGTCTCCTTTCGCTGTATTCGCCAAAAATCAGACTAGAAAAAATACCCGGATACCACGTGACTGGACGACGAAAGACGGGGTGGGTATGCGCCTAACGTATCATAACGGCTCTCGCTTCTTTTTCAGGGTGGAGATTAAATTTTCCAACGGTATGGCGGTCAAGGTAAGTGTCTGAAGGCCGCCCCTGGCGCTTAGATGTATGGCCACCTTAGCCGCAACCTCGTCGCTGGGAGCCTCGACAATGTTGACGAAATCGTACTGACCCAGAAGCCCATACTGAGCCAGTATTTTAACTCCCATGTACTCCACCTCTTTGTTGAGCTCTTTAAGCAATTCGGGATATTCTTCCATTCTTTTTCGGCCCTCGCCGGTAAGAGTGGTCAGCATAAGATAAAAAGCCATGGCTACCTCCTCCTGGTCGAACTTTGCGCATTCATTATATGCTCAGTTATGGTGAAATGCTAGCCCAACCGCAGTGGCAGTTAACTGATTTTCACATTAAATAATATACGGGCTCGATGCTCCAATCCACCAACTTAAAAAGTTTACATCATCCAGTTATTTTATATGACTTTCGCCTTGACACTGCGAAGTAGAAAGTTTACAATTTAACGCTGCCGATTACCTGTGTTAAGGCAAACGTTTCAATTAGTCAATAGGAAGGGAGTGATGTCACGTGTCCGAAGTAAGACTTTCACAAGGAGAAAGCTTTGAGAGTCTGCTACGACGGTTCACCAAGAAAGTGCAGCAGCAAGGTATAATCAGCGAAACGCGCCGTCGTGGATTTTACGAAAAGCCCAGTATAAAAAGGAAACGTAAGGAAGCGCAAAAACGGCGAAAAAGCTCCAGGAGCAGCAGCTAGATTATGGCTCTGTCTGAAAAACTTAGAACTGACCTCGAACAGGCGTTAAGAAAAAACGATAAATTACGGTGTTCGGTACTGCGTCTGGCTCTATCTAGTATAAGAAATGCCGAAATTGCCCAACAAAAGACCCTGGACGACAGTGGCATATTGATTGTCATAGACAAAGAAGCCAAGATGCGACGTGAGAGCATTGAAGCTTTCGAGAAGGGCAACCGTCAGGATTTAGTGGCCAAGGAAAAGGCAGAGCTGGCTATTCTTCTGGAGTACCTACCCCAGCAACTAACTCGGGGGGAGATTGTAGAGGCAGCACGAAAGGTAATCAGCGAAATGGGGGTAACAAGCCCGAAGGACAAGGGTAAGGTTATGTCCCAGCTTATGCCCCAGCTCAGGGGGAAAGCTCAAGGGCAAGAAGTAAGCGACGTTGTTGCAGAACTTTTAAGCGCTACGTAGATATACACCTTGCCCTCTTTTATTAACAGGATAATACTCGGCGGCAGAGAATGCCGCCATCTTTGTTATTAATGAGTAGCAGTATGAAATTCGGCATAATCGTCTTTCCCGGCACGTGGAGCGACAGAGACTGTTATTATTCCCTGAACGATATACTGAAACAGAGAGTCTCCTATATCTGGCATAAGGAAACAGACCTTTCCGAATATGATTGTGTCATCTTGCCCGGGGGCTTCTCCTATGGAGATTATCTGCGGCCGGGGGCTATAGCCAGGTTCTCGCCAGTAATGGCATCACTGGAACGCTTCGCATCTCAGGGCAAGCTGGTCATCGGTATCTGCAACGGATTCCAGATTTTATGCGAATCCGGACTCCTCCCCGGTGTATTGTTGCGCAATGTCCACCTGGAATATCGCTGTCAGTGGACGCATCTTAAAGTGGAAAATTCGTCGACTGCTTTCACCTCTAGGTGCCAAAACGGACAGGCGTTGAAAATCCCTATCTCTCATTATGAGGGTAGATATTATGCTGCTGATGCCACACTGGCTGAACTGGAGGCTGATAAACGCGTCATCTTCCGATATTCAACTCCAACAGGTCAGGTAATCGAATCGGCAAATCCCAACGGTTCATTGCACAACATCGCCGGCATTATCAATAAGCGAGGCAACGTCTTAGGCATGATGCCTCATCCCGAACGCTCCTGTGAGCCGCTATTGGGCAGTGTCGATGGTAACGAAATCTGGGAGTCAATAATTGCCGGTATCTAAAGAAATGCTCGATGATGTCGCGCTGAGCCAGGCGGAATACCAGCTTATCGTTGACAAGCTTGGTAGAGAGCCGACCGAAGTCGAGCTGGGTATGTTCGGCTCGCTGTGGAGCGAGCATTGCGGATACAAGCATTCCAAAGCTCTGCTCAGACAATTTCCGTCCAAAAGCAAACGTGTACTGGTTAAACCGGGAGAGGAAAACGCTGGGGTGATAGACATCGGAGACGGTCTGGTAGTAATCATGAAGATAGAGTCTCATAATCATCCGTCGGCAATCGAACCGTATCAGGGAGCAGCCACCGGCGTCGGCGGCATCGTTCGGGATATTTTTACCATGGGGGCGCGACCGATTGCCCTTATGAACTCGCTGCGCTTCGGTCCCCTTACCGATTCTCGTAACAGATACCTTTTCGGCGGTGTGGTTGGCGGCATTGCCGGCTACGGCAACTGTCTGGGTATTCCGGATATCGGCGGCGAGATTTTTTTCGCCGATTGCTATTCAGCTAATCCACTGGTCAATGCCCTATGTCTGGGTATTGCCGAAGCTAAACATCTGGTCAGGGCCAGGGCTTACGGAGAAGGTAATTTGTTGATGCTGGTCGGAGCCGATACCGGACGTGACGGGCTTCACGGCGCCTCCGGCCTGGCTTCCAGGACATTTGAAGACGAGCGTGAACTCAGGTCCACAGTACAGGTCGGCAATCCATTTTTAGAGAAACTACTTATCGAAGCCTGCCTTGAGCTAGCTCAAACCGATTGGATTGCGGGCATGCAGGATTTAGGTGCCGCCGGTCTAACCAGCTCGGCAGTGGAATCAGCCAGCAGAGGCGGTGGTGGCATTGAAATCGACGTCCTCAAAATACCGCGTCGTGAAAAAGGCATGACACCGTACGAGGTGATGCTATCCGAATCGCAGGAGAGGATGCTGGTGGTGGTTAAGAAAGGCTATGAAGGTAAGGTTAAAGCTTTATTTGACCGCTGGGAACTTCGCTCGGATATAATCGGCCGTGTCACCGGTGATGGCTTAACCAGGATTACAGAAGGTGGGAAGATTGTAGCTGAGGTGTCGGTGAATGTCCTGAGCTCATCACCTGTATACCGAAAGCGCGTTAAAAAGCCGGAATGGATAAATAAGTTGCAATCATTTGATGTCAACTCTATTCCCGATTTACCACGAAGAAAAGCAAAAACAGCCCTTCTCCGTCTACTGGCGTCGCCCAACATTGCCAGCAAGCGCTGCGTTTACCGCCAGTACGACCACCAAGTAGGTAACAACACAGTTGTCTTTCCAGGCAGTGATGCGGCAGTGCTGCGGATTAAAGGCACAAAAAAGGCAATCTCATTAACTACCGACGGCAACGGCCGGTATTGTTATGTCAACCCTTACCTCGGCGGTGTTATTGCGGTGGCTGAAGCTGCTAGAAACCTGACCTGCAGCGGGGCTCAACCACTGGCAGTTACCGACTGCCTTAACTTCGGCAACCCGGAGAAAGACGATGTTTATTATCAACTGAAGGAATGCATCGCCGGCATGGCGCGCACTTGCCGAGAACTGAAAATCCCGGTTATCAGCGGCAATGTCAGCCTGTATAACGAGACCAGAGGTGAAGCCATATATCCAACCCCGGTAGTCGGAATGGTCGGGCTTATCGAGGATGTAGACAAACATTGCGCTTCCGGATTTAAGAATGAAGGTGACCTGGTATTTTTGCTCGGCGAGGGCAACACCGTTGACGCCGGTATCGGCAGCAGCGAATATCTAGAACTGATGCACGGCATGATAAAAGGCAATCCTTACATTAACTTAGAGATGGAGAAACGGCTACAGCGCTGCTGTCTTGAAGCAATCAAGCGAGGCCTTATAAACTCAGCCCACGATTGCTCTGAAGGGGGATTGGCGGTTACCCTGGCAGAAAGCTGTCTGGCTAACGGCCTTGGCTTCGTCAGTTCTGAATGGGATTTAGAAGGCAGATTGGACGCAGCCTTTTTCGGTGAGGCTCAATCAAGAATCATAGTCTCAATAGCACCTAAATCATCCTGGAAATTGCAGAAACTCGCCGACCGTTACCAAATAGCCGCCGCAAAGCTTGGAGTGGTGGGCAGCAGACGATTTACATTGAAAGGTTACGTGGACTTGTCTCTTAAAGAGATAGGGGAGGCATGGTGGGGTGGCCTTGAGAATTTGTTATAAATATGAACGGAGGAAAAACTTGGCTGAGGTCAGTCCTTTTTTAGGTGTGCGCTACAACCAGGAACTTGTCAAAGATATGGCAGCAGTTATCTGTCCGCCATATGATGTCATCTCTTCAGAAGAGCAGAAAGCCTACTACGAGAAAAGCGATTACAATGTTATTCGCCTTGAGCACGGTACGGTCCTGCACAACGATACTAAGACGAACAACAAGCATACACGAGCCTGCATTACCTTCAATCAGTGGCTCAAGGACCGCGTGCTGCTGATTGACCACGTTCCATCCTTCTACATCCACGAACATTGCTTTACCTATCAAAATATCAGAAAAAGGCGCCTCGGCTTAACGGCCTGTGTCAGACTCGAGCCCTGGGAGAAAAAGACCATATTCCCCCATGAGAATACTGTCCCCGGGATTAAAAGCGACCGCTTGGAACTAATGCGAGCCTGCCCTGTCAACTTCAGTCCGCTACTCGGCCTCTACGAAGACCTGGGCCAGAAAGTTACCAAGCTGTTGACAATACAGGCCGGCCGTAAGCCGGCAATTGATTTTGCCGAAGCCGGGGAAACGCACAAGCTCTGGGTAGCCAACGAACCCGAATTCGTCCAGAGAGTAAGTCATTTCCTGGCTTCGAAGCCAATTTATATCGCCGACGGCCATCACCGTTATGAAACGGCGCTGGCTTACCGGGACGAAAGACAGCAAGAAACCAGGCATGTCAGAGGTAATGAAGCCTTTAACTTTGTCATGATAACCCTGGTCTCTTTTTCCGACCCTGGGCTTGTAGTGCTGCCTGTCCATCGACTGGTACGCAATTTATCCTCTGACACCCTGTCTAAATTCAGAGGCATCCTGGAGACGTACTTTGAACTGGTATCTGCTCCGTTAGGTGACAGCAACTTGTCCGGAATGGCGGGAGCCACCACAAGGATTTTAGGGCTGGAACCGGGCAACATAGTAGCTCTGAAACTCCGGCAGCCGATAGCCTTAAAGGAAATCATGCCGCATGGTCACTCCGAAGCCTACAAGAGATTGGATATCAGTATCGTCCAGCACCTTGTCATAGACAGGCTGATGGCGCTCGATAAAAGCTGCAGCATTGCCTATACACCAAATGCGGTAGAAGCTCGCCGGCTTATAGAAAGCGGCGAATATCAACTGGCTTTACTTATGAATCCTATGGCGGCAGCAATTATTAAAACGATTGCTAATTCCGATGATAAAATGCCCGGAAAATCAACTTACTTCTATCCCAAATTGCCAACGGGCCTGGTCATCAATCGTCTTGAGGGAACACTCTAACTGAGCTGTGCCTTATCACAGGGCATTTACCTTGCCGGCGCTGTACGATGCGTAGTTGTCCCGCCCCTGTTCCTTGACCCAGTACATAGCGGTGTCGGCATTCCTCAGTAGCACATCAGAATCTTCGCCATCCTCGGGGTAGATGGCAATGCCAACACTAGTGGTGACGCGAATCTTATGGTCATTAAGGATAAATGGTTTCCGAAAGGCCCCTAAAATTTTGTAGGAAATTTTAATAGTATCTTCTAAATTGGCGACTTTTGGCAACAAAACCAGAAACTCGTCCCCACCAACGCGAGCTATTGTATCACTCTTGCGTACCAGAGCTACCAATCGCTCTCCAGCAGCTCTTAGTACCTTATCGCCCATACTATGTCCAAAAGTATCGTTAACCACCTTAAATCGGTCCAAATCCAGCATCATCACCGCCAACTTAGTTCTGTTACGCGCCGCCCCAGCCAACGCTACTTTTAAGCGGTCCTGTAGCAACATCCTGTTAGGTAATCCGGTCAAGAAATCGTGGGTAGCTATATCATTGAGTTCACGCTCCAGCCGCATACGTTCGCTAACATCGCGGGCGATACCGCGAAACGCGATTACCTTTCCCATTTCGTCCTTTATACCAGAAATTGACAATTCGCCAAATCCCACGGTGCCATTCTTCTTGACAAACTTGTAGGATACGCCTTTCATGGTTTCACCCATACGAAAAACCCAGTTGAAGTCACGATACACAACCTCAATATCTTCCTTGGCCATAAAAACACGGTAGTTCGCGCCTATCAGTTCTTCTTTCGAATATCCCATAGTGCGGCATGTTGCATCATTGACAAAGGTGAAATTTCCGGCAATGTCCACCTCAAAGTAATTATCTTGAATTTCCTCCAGGATAGTCCGGTATCTCGCTTCAGATTTATTTATAGCCTCCTCAAGTTGCTTGCGCTCAGTGATGTCTATGAAGCTCCCCACCGTGGCACGTTTACCTTTATACTCTGTGGAGGTAACCTTTTCCAACACCCAGATTATGTCACCGCTCTTCTTTACAAACCGGTACTCATAGGGGAGAGAGCTCTCACCCTTCAGGCTTTCTATTGCATTTTTCCTGACTGCTTCTCTATCTTCAAAATGGACAAGGTCCAGAGAATATTTGCCCAATAACTCCGGCTCCGAAAAGCCCGTCAGTTCCAGAAACAGGGGATTGACATATCGAAATTTTCCATTCTGGACAATATAAATCCCTGTACCGGCACAACGTAGCAATGCCTGAGCGAGTTTCGCCGGCTCATCGGACTTAGCCATAATTGTTTACCTATTCTATCCGTTAGGTTACGGCATTAAATTTATTCTACAACGTGCCGCAAAACCAGTATCTCCCAAATCTCCGGTAAATTGATAAATAATTATATATATACACGGGGGGAAAAGATAGACCATCAATCAAGACCTCAAAGGCCTTCACGCGGTTATTCACCACAATAAACCCTTAACCAAAACAGTTGTACGTGTCTCTAAATCTTAACCACTTTGGCGGTATGAACATCCTCAAGGTCGAGGATTTCCTGTATCTGTTTTTCAGGCAGCGGCTCATCCAGAGCTAGAATCATAAGCGCCTGCCCTCTGGGTTTCAGACGGGCAAGCTGCATGGAACTGATATTTATGTCTGCCTTACCAGTGATAGAACCCACAGCACCGATAAGTCCGGGCCGGTCGCGATGGTCGCTAAACAGAAAATAACCACCGGTAGGTACGATATCCAGCCAGAAATCGTTCACGAGTACTATATGAGTTTCTCCGCGCAAAACAGTGCCGGCAACTACCGTCGTTCCGGCATCGGTGACAGCTTCTACAGTAATCATGCTGGCATAGTTCTCACATGTAGTCTCTTTCTGCTCGATAATCTTAATGCCCCGCTGAGCGGCAATGACTGCGGCATTTATTAAGTTTATTCTTTCCTCGCTTATGCCTTCCAGCAGACCACCCATAACCGAAGCCTTTATTGCTGCGGTATCATAGCTGGCAATCTCACCGTTGTATTTAATACGGAGGCTATTTATTTGTCCCTCCATCAACTGCCGGGCTAAACTGCCAAGCGTCGAAGCCACCTGCATAAAGGGTGCTAAAACAGATAACAGCTCCGCTGGAATCTGTGGAGCATTCACAGCGTACTTAGCGGGCTGACCTTTTAATACAGCTATTACCTGCTCGGCGACCTCGAGAGCCACGCTAGCCTGCGCTTCAGCAGTAGAGGCG
>Ga0214474_1001365_pt1 | contig 11275 bp, 8 predicted proteins | sample RVTome_2_FD_187335 | JGI IMG/M metagenome (GOLD analysis project Ga0214474, IMG submission 187335) | Soil microbial communities from uranium-contaminated site in the Upper Colorado River Basin, Wyoming, United States - RVT95D214 HiSeq ...
GACAAGATGGTCGTCAACAATCACAGCATTCGCATAGCCGCGGCCAATCGTGACAGGAAAGGAGTCGATCTTGACCCGTTCTCTAACATTGCCTCTCTTGTCGAGGACCTCCACAAAGGCTATTTTTCCCATGTTATCGCTTCCAGATATTCTTTTGTCACGCCCACCGCCTTCTCGAAGCTTATTCCTGAAATCGCGAGTTCCGTTTCAAGCCCGGAATTGTCGGAACCGAGGACAGCCGCTTTGAAGACGACATCGTAGAGGCCTCTGAGTTTCCTGTATCTACGTGCGCAGAAGGCAGTCTTGAAGGTTATCTCTCCATGCCTTATGGCCCCGGATTTGCATTCAAACCTCGTGACCTCCTCCTCGTTTCCGGCCAGGTAATTCTCTTTTTCCTGAAACAACTCCGAATACAGATTATGGAAACGGAAGTTGTTCATCCCGTCGTTTATGATATAACGGTGGCTGAAACGCATGATCCCTGAAGACTGCTCGTCTGAGATATAGATGTAATCGTCTATAGAGCATCGGTGGTCCACAAAATGGTATGGGAACTGCTCCGGATGCTTCGAATCCCCCCAACACTTAAAGAACGGAGAAAGCTGGCCGGGCAACCTATAGTCGCCAATTCGGACTGTCTGGCCGGATCGTATGAGGTCTTCCGAGAAGAAAATATCCTGGTGGGCCAATATTTGGCTGCGGATATCTTCAAGAAAGTCTTGCGGGTTCTTTTTCGAAGGGCCATCTGATTTCATGATCCTTACCACGGCTTCGGTTGGAACGAGGAAACTGATTGACTGGCCCATTGATGACACGTTCACGCCTACGACCTCGCCAGAGGCGTTTATTGTCGGACCCCCACTCATCCCTCGGTTTATCGGCGCGGTGAAATGTATCTTTTTATGAAAAGCGTGTTTCATAAAGCCATTATAAATCCCTTCTACAATACTTAAGCCGATATCTTGCGGAAAACCCATCGAATAAAGCCGGGCACCCTGCTGTGGCTCTCTGGCTGCGATCCTGAAAAAGGGGACATCGTTCACTTCAGCTTTGACCAGGGCAAGATCATTAATGACGTCTACACCTATTACGGAAAGAACTCGGATGGCACCGGCTGTCTCGACCAATTCGGCGCGATAGCGATCATGATGGAGGACCAGCTTTGAGATGACATGGTAATTTGTGATGATATATCCATACGAGTTCACGAAAAAACCAGAACCTATAACGGCTTTCGCTCCTGAGTCCTTTTCGACCACTTGAATCTTCACCACACGGTCAGAATATTTCCTGAAGACCTCCTGGGTCTCGGGCAGCATCTCCTGTGCGATGGAAAGAACAGGGAATAAGTTTGTGGTCATAAGAAAAAATATGGCGATACATACTGCTCTTTTCATTATTTCGCGTATTATCCTCATATCGCTATCTTTACCCTATCCTGATCTATCTTATTACAGTGAAACAGATATCTAATTGTCTTTATTTTTCATATTGCATTCGCCTTATTTTATCACATAATGCATTAAACACAAAAGTCAAACAAATTTTTGAATAGTTCCATTGAGGTCTTCGAAAAGACACTTTCTTTTTATAGGAATCCATTCCGTTGGGATAATAATAAAATATGCCACTTGGGTGGTATAGTACCCTATACGCTCTGCTCTCTTCTTTTTCTGTTGCACACAAAAGGCCAAGTTATTGTCACCATGGGATATTTCTGGTATAGTAGTTCAATAATGAAGCGCTTTAAGGATTGGAGACAAAATGGTTCCCCTTGCGACTTGTGAAAACTTTAGGTCCTTATGGAATCGACATCGATTTATCCCGATCTATCAAAATGGAAAAAGGTGCCTAATTTTCTTTTTCGGAAAAAGGGAAAGAGTTCTATAGGAAAGGAATTCAAGCGATCATGGATTCAGCATTTAAAGAACTTCAGCAGTTGAACCGGCAGCACTTTCATCATCTTTGGCAGAAGGCCAACAAGGGGGAATTAGACAGCTTTAACGAAGAGGAGCAAAGACTCGCAAAAGTTATGCTTGCCCACTCCGATGAGTTTTTTAATCAATTTGAATTTTCTGACGTAATGACCGACCATCAGTTCGATCCCGAAAGCGAGGTCAATCCGTTTCTACATGTTACCTTACATACCGTTGCAGAAAAACAGGTAGAGGACCACAACCCCATCGAGGCATTTCAATTCTATAATGCCATGGTCAGAAAGAAGTGTTCTCGACACGAAGCTATTCACCTCCTCGTAGTCATATTAATGAAGTTTCTCTTTCCCGTCCTTAAAAAAAAGGAAGAGTTTGATCTCAATGGGTATCGTAAACTACTGAAAACATGCAAGTCACGAAACCCAGAGAAAATCATGAAGCTATTAGAGGATGAACTTGATGAATGATGGAATTGCGCTAACGGGGAATACTGGAATCATCCACTCTCTTTATAACCGATTGATTATAAATATGAAACTTGACCCTTCGACTTCGCTCAAGCTCTGTTTTGTAGAGCATGGAGAAAGAGGCGTTCAGGGTCAACCCTGAGACTTCAGCCATAAATTTCGGCGAGCTCAATAGAGCTGTTCAGGCTGTTGGTGAAAACCGAAGGGTTGACAACTGAAGATTCAATGATTATCTATTTAAGATTCTAAGAGAAAGGAGGTCTGTCTTTATGAAGGTAAAGCCACTTCATGACCGGCTTATTGTTCAGAGATTGGAAGAAGAGGAGAAGACAAAAGGTGGAATCATCATTCCTGATACGGCTAAGGAAAAACCCATTGAAGGAAAAGTGATCGCCGTCGGGACAGGAAGGATCAAGAAGGATGGAACAAAGATGTCCCTTGAAGTCAAAAAGGGCGATCGGGTCCTCTATGGGAAATATGCAGGAACCGAGGTTAAGGTTGATGGAGAAGAATATCTCATGATGAAAGAGGATGATATCCTCGCTATCATCGAATGATGAGAATGATGGATGACGAGAAAGGAGGAGTAGTTCATGGCAAAAGAAATAAAGTTTGATCAGGAAGCAAGGAATGCAGTTTTAGAAGGGGTCAATATCTTGGCCAATGCGGTAAAAGTGACATTAGGACCCAAGGGAAGAAATGTGGTTCTGGAAAAATCATTTGGCTCTCCTGTGGTCACAAAAGACGGCGTAACGGTTGCAAAAGAGATTGAGCTCGAAGACCATTTTCAGAACATGGGTGCCAAGATGGTGAAAGAGGTGGCCAGCAAAACCTCGGACACCGCTGGAGATGGAACCACCACAGCCACCCTGTTAGCACAGGCCATCTATCGAGAGGGATACAAAGTGGTGGCCGCTGGAATCAATCCCATGGAGGTGAAACGAGGAATTGATTCCGCAGTGGAAGAGGTTGTCAAAGAGTTGAAAAAACTCTCCAAACCAGTCAAGGAACAAAAAGAGATTGCACAGGTGGGTACGATCTCTGCCAACAACGATCGGGCCATAGGCGATATCATTGCTGAAGCCATGAACAAGGTTGGAAAAGAGGGTGTGATCACAGTCGAGGAGGCCAAAGCGATAGAGACCACTCTTGAAGTTGTTGAAGGGATGCAATTCGATCGCGGTTATATCTCTCCCTATTTCGTAACCGATCCAGAAAAGATGGTGGCGGTGCTCGATGACCCCTTCATTCTGCTTTATGAGAAGAAGCTCTCCAATATGAAAGAACTTCTCCCTATTCTGGAACAGATTGCAAAGGCAGGAAACCCATTTCTCATCATCTCCGAGGATGTAGAAGGAGAGGCTTTAGCCACTTTGGTCGTCAATAAACTTAGGGGGACGTTAAAATGTGCTGCAGTCAAAGCCCCTGGTTTTGGAGACCGGAGGAAGGCCATGCTCGAAGATATTGCTATCCTGACCGATGGCAAGGCTATTATGGAGGATGTAGGAATTAAACTTGAAAAAATGAAGATGGATGATTTAGGCAGGGCAAAGAAAGTGGTCATCGATAAAGATAATACCACGATTGTTGAAGGTGCAGGTAATGCCTCTGCGATCGAAGGCCGGATCAAACAGATTCGTGTCCAGATTGATGAGACCACTTCGGATTACGATAAAGAGAAACTTCAAGAGCGATTGGCAAAACTCGCTGGAGGGGTGGCTGTCATTAAAGTGGGAGCGGCCACTGAGACGGAGATGAAGGAGAAGAAGGCACGCGTGGAAGACGCGCTTCATGCCACACGGGCTGCCGTTGAAGAAGGTATCGTCCCCGGCGGTGGGGTAGCTTATTTGAGATGTTTGCCTGCCTTGAAAAAGATGAAACTGGAAGGCGACCGACAGACAGGGGTTGATATTATTATTAAGGCTCTTGAAGAGCCCCTCCGTCAGATTGTTCAAAATGCTGGCCAGGAGGGCTCTGTGGTGGCAGATAAAGTGAAACAGGAGAAAGGGGCTTTTGGATTTGATGCCGATAAAGAAGAATATACGGATATGATCGAAGCCGGGATTATCGATCCAACCAAGGTGGTACGATTTGCCCTGCAGAATGCTGCCAGTGTCGCTTCTCTTTTGATTACCACAGAGGCGGTCGTGGCTGAGAAACCAAAGAAAGAACCGGCGGCACCCCCAATGCCTCCAGCTTATTAAAAAACACCCTTCACCCCTTCCTGTGATAGGCAGGGGTGAAGGGATTTATTTTTTCCTCATGAAATCCCTCTGGGTCTGAAATGGTTGACTACCCACCTTTGAATTTACCAGAAGATCCCAAAGAGGCTCAGAGCGTCTTCAAATCCCTTCCTATTCAAAATCAATTGGATATTGTTTTACAGTCTCAAGGAAAAGAGCGTCTCCATTACCTGTTCCTTTCGGAACATCCAGAACAGTTGGTTCAACAACTTCCAGAATTGGAGGTCTTTTTAACGGTGAAAGAAGTGGGAGAGAAGGATTGTCTCGACCTGATTTCACTCACGACTCCGGAACAATTCCAATATATCCTCGATCTCGATTTCTGGAAGAGGGACCAATTGGATCCAGAGAAAATCCTTCACTGGTTGGAGATTCTCCTTGAATCGGGTGAAAAGAAAGTCACCCAATTTATTCAATCTTCAGATCCTGAATTCATCGCTCTTCTTCTGAAAAAGTTCCTTCATGTCACAATCATTGAGGGGGAACTCTTGGAAGGGATGGACCGAATTCCTCTTTTTACTTTGGATCAATATTACTTCGTTGATTTTATGGGAAAGAAGACCAGAGAGGTCTTTGAACCTTTTTTAAAAATCCTTTACCGCACCCACGATGAGAGTTATCGAAGATTGATGGAGTCTCTGGTCTGTGAAATCGAATCAGAACTTGAGGAAACAGGATACCATTTCAGAAACAGCCGTTTGAGTGACTATGGATTCCCTGATTTTGAAGAGGCTTTAGAAATTTACCGTTTTATCAACCCTGACTCTCTGGTCTTGGAAAAAAAGGTTGTTCAGGACAGGGATCTGGAAGAAATTGAGAAAGGAAGTCCAATCTTTTATCTCACCCACCAAAACGAAGGTCCTTTTTTCTCTTCCATCCTCTCTAAGATGAATGATCCTCATGAGCAAGATCGATTGAAGCACGAAATCACAGCGCTTTGCAATAATGCCCTTATCGCAGAGGCCATCGACCTATCCAATTTGACTGCCATGGAGAGGGTCGTAAAAAAAGTCTACCACACTCTGAATCTTGGCCTTCAATATTTGAGCAAGGAAAATAAAATAAAAGCCTTTGAGATCCTCCGATCTATTCCTATACAAAAACTATTTCAATGCGGTGTGAGTACTACTCTCCTTCTAAGAAAAAAGGCAGGATCCATTTTAAAAGGACCATGGTTTTCAAATGACCAGGAGAATCTCGTGTTTTTAGGTCCCCCTTTTTTCGAAAAATTTGAAGGAATTTTGAGGAAAAGGCCTGCCCTTTATCGAGATTGGATTTATGAGGACTTCAAGGACCTGCAGGATTTAAAAGAGGCGGATGACTTTTTGGAATTCATCGAAGCGATTATCTTTTTTATGGGAAAGGAATTGCATGTCTCTCCTCTTTATCTGAAGGAAATGGATTTGAGTGGCTGCTATCCTGATGATTGGCGGGAGAATACCCTCTCCACGATCTTTCTCACCTCGATGGCGAACCAAATTCTCAACGGGATGTTTCAATTTGAAGCGATTGGGCAGGCCCAGGTGAAAGATTTCCTTGATCGGATCTTTGAAAGAAATGCCCAAGGGAAAGGGGTTGTCAAGGTGGAGGTCAAAAACGAAATGAGAGAATGGTTAGTTTCGATTGAAGGCGAGGAACCAAAGCGTCAACATCTTCTTGCCTTTCAAGATTTCTGTCTGGACCTGTTTGAAGAGGGATATGGGAAGATTCCTCCGGAGGAGAAGGTCGATCCCCGATTCGTGAAAGGGCTTCTGATAAGAAAATAATATCGACAATTATTGGTCGATGTCGATGCGTTAAGTGTCTTTGGCACTTGACAGGAGGCCTGTCATTTTCAGCTCTTCTAACTCCAGAGCGAGGAATTCCCAGAGTTGGGTTAGTTCTCTCACTTGTTCCTTAACTTGTTTATGAGTCTGAACGGTTTCATAAGTTTCTTGCTGATTCAAGTAGAGATTGGGGTCTGAAAGTCTTTGATTAAGATGATCCAGTTTTTGTGTGGCGTTATGTAAAGATTTTTCAACCTCTTGAAACCTTTTTTCGAGACTGGAGAGTTGTCGCCTGAATTGATCCATTTCCTGAGCCCTTTTCCGCCTCTCCTCTTTGGTTTTGAATGAGGTTTTTTTCTTTTGAGAGGAGGGCGATGCAAGCATCGCCCCTACATCTTTTTCAATCTCTTCCGATTGAATCTGCTGTTTTTTATAAAGGTAATAGTCATAGTTTCCTGGATAGAGATGAGGGATCCCTTTATCAATTTCGATCACTTTATTGGCAATCTCATTGATTAGATGGCGGTCGTGAGTGATTAAACAAATTGTGCCTTGAAATTGCTTCAGGGCCATCTCCAATACATTTCGAGAAGGAATATCAAGATGGCTGGTCGGTTCATCAAAGAGAAGAAGGTTGGCAGGTTTTAGCAACATCTTTGCCAGGATTAATCGACTCTTCTCACCGCCGCTCAATACAGAAACCTTTTTATCAATTTCATCTCCGGTGAAAAGAAAGGTACCGAGAAGAGTCCGAAGTTCCGTTTGGCTTTCATCCGTGGTAATGGAGAGGAGTTCTTCAAAAACTGTATTTCCTGGACGGAGGATATCAAATTGGTGCTGCGCAAAATAGGCACGGGTCACATCCTTTCCCAAAATAACTTCACCTTCTTCGAAATCGATAACACCAGCTAAGATTTTAAGGAGAGTAGATTTCCCTGCCCCATTTGGGCCAACAAGAGCTACTTTATCGCCTCGGGAGAGATTGAGGTCAATACCCTGATAGACCAGTGTTTCACCATAACTTTTATGAAGGTTTCTAACCTCTACCACTTTATGGCCACTTCGTTGAGGAGCTGGGAAATGGAATCGAATCTCTTTCTTATTCTCCGGAAGCTCAATCCGCTCAATTTTTTCAAGCATCTTGATTCGGCTCTGAACCTGGCTCGATTTGGTGTTTTTAGCCCGGAATCGCTCAATAAACCTTTCGGTCTGCTCAATTTTCCTTTGTTGAGTTTTATAAGTAGCCTCGAGGATTTGCCTTCGAGATTCTTTTTCTTCTAAGTAATGATCATAATCACCGTAATAGAGGTTAATCTTTTGAGCTTCAATTTCTGCAATACGATCAATGAGGTGGTTAAGAAAGACCCGATCGTGTGAGACGATGACCATGGCACCAGGATAATTGATTAAAAATTCCTCCAACCAGACGAGGGAGGTAAGATCCAAATGGTTGGTCGGTTCATCTAAAAGAAGAAGATCGGGAGATTGAAGAAGGATTTTTGCCAAGGCAATTCGCATCAACCATCCACCGCTCAGCTCGTCGGTGAACCGATCGAAATCCCTTTCTTTAAATCCTAATCCTTGAAGGATACGCTTTGCCTCAGCCTCCAGGCCATATCCTCCGAGGAGGGTATACCGCTCCTGGAGCTTTCCATATTCCTTTGCCAACCTTTCCTGTTCTTTTGGATCATCAATGGATGAAAGTTCTTCCTCCAGGACTTTCATCTTGTCTTGGAGGGATATGATCCTGGCCAAACCTTTTAGAACCTCATCCAAAACGGTATTTCCCCTAAAGGCGATCACTTCTTGCGGGAGGTAGCCAATCTTAACTCCCTTAGCAATGAGGGTCTCTCCTTCGTCAATGGATTCCTCTCCTAAGATCATTCTGAAGAGGGTCGTCTTCCCTGAACCATTGGGGCCAATGAGGCCCACTCGATCCCTCACTCCAATCTGAAGGGAACAGTCCTTGAAGAGGACCTTGCTTCCAAACTGTTTCTGAACATGGTTAAGGGTAATCATGGAATCATAAATCCAAATACCAAAGCTCGCACGAAGTGATGAACTAAAGGTGAATCAATGTCAAATGAATGCCAAATGTCAAAGTTTAAATCTTGCCAAAAATATTTAAAATTTCCCCCTCGCCCCCCCCTCTCCCCGAGGAGGAGAGGGGGGGGGGAGGGGGAAAAATGTTAGAGATAAATTCTCAGACTTCAATGTGTAAGAATTTAAATTTAATATTTGATGTTGTTTTCATTCATTTGGAATTTGGACTTTGACATTCCATTTGGGTAGGATTTAGGTATCATATTTATCAAAATTATAGCCTGCCTTCTTATAGTCCTCCAAGGCACGGGTCTTCAAATCTTCTCGCTTTGTCTTCTCCGCTTCCTTGTCTGCTAATTCAGCAGCGTGGCTCCATTTCCCCTCTTTTTCAAACTCCTTAATCTTCCGATCTGTTTCCGGGAACGAGCTTCCCTTGATGACCACAGCAGGAGCGAAGAGAACTCGAGAGATAGAATTTTTACAATGAGGGCATTGGTTTAAAGCGGGTTCAGTCATCCTTTGGATGATCTCAAAGCCTTGCCAACAATGGCTGCAACTTTTTTTAGAATCAACAGCTTGGTAAACGTAAGTTGGCATATTTCTCCTTTCGTACGCATATAAAAATAATACTTCCATTCAAATTGTCAAGGGAGAAGACCCTGTGTTAGAAAAGCAATGTCAAATGTTAAAGTTCCTGCCTATCCGGTAGGCGGGCAAATTCCAAATAAATATCACAACGAAGCATAGCTGCAACTAAAAAATAAGGTTGATCCTGGTTGGTTTATACAAGAGTGAAAAGTTGGGGTAAAAAAATATTGACTTCAATTTTTCAATGTGTTAAAAAAATCACAAGTCATCCGCACTTAAACCATAAAATTTAAATTCTCTTTAAATTCTAATGAAATAACCCTTATCGATTAGGAGGGTTAAAGTAAGTTTTTTGACTTTTTGGGGGGAATATGAAACCGAAATTGAAAAGATTAATCCCTTTTTTTCTCACCCTCTCTGTCGCTCTCTTTTTAGTCTCAGGTATGGTGTGGGCAGCAACACCCTCTCCTGAAAAAAAAGAAGGGACCAAATCTGCAGAGGTAGCCAAACCTCCTGAAGACGTAAAAAAGGGAGAAAAATTCATCATCAAGGGCCGGGAATATTGTTATGAATGCATTGACAACTCTGAATGTTTGGGTTGCCATACGAATATCAGCGAAAGGAAATTTGCCCAGTCCGTTCATGGAGCTAACTCCTGCAACAGTTGCCACTGGGATATTACGGATATCAAAGCGCATGAAAAAGCTAAAGGGGGACAAATTCATACCGAGCCAGTCACCTGTCATCGATGTCATAAAAAAGAAGGGGTAGAACATTATGCCAGCGCCCATTTCATCAATGAGATTCAATGTAAAGACTGCCATCAAGGCATCCACGAGATAACTCCGTGGAAGGGGGATAAGGTACGAGTCATCCAGACATGTACCACTTGCCACTCCGATGATGGTTACGCTGAGAGCACTCACGGCAAGGCCGTCCTCGATGGAAATCCTGATTCAGCCACTTGCAGCGATTGCCATGGACTCCATAAGATTCCCCTATTAAAAGGGGATGAACCCCAGACAGTGGAATTCCGGAAGGAGTTCCATACAGAGGTTTGCCAGAAATGTCATGCAGACGAAGAGATGATGGAGAGAAACAAGGTTTTTCTCATCGCCACTCAGACCTATTATGAAAGCTATCATGGAAAGGTAGAACATCTGGGCTACCCAAAATTGGTAGCAGGTTGTGCCGACTGTCATGGCTTTCACAGCATCCTGCCTCCCGATAATCCAAAGTCCCTCATCTCCGAGGGGCGGTTGGTGGAGACTTGTGGTAAGTGTCACCCAGGAGCTAATACCAACTTTGTGTTATGGATCGCTCATGCAACCCATAATGATCCGGAAAGAGAGCCTGTACTCTACGGAACCTTCGTCCTGATGACGGCCCTCCTCGTTGCGGTCTTTGGAATATTCTGGCTTCACACGTTCCTCTGGTGGCGGAAGGACTTCTGGGAAAAAAGGGAGTTGAGGGCAAAAGGGATCTTTTTCCCACAGCATATGAAACTTGATGAGGCAGGCCAGATATACCGTCGATTTAGCATCTTCGACATCGTGCTTCATTTTACGATGATGGTCACTTTTCTTGGCCTTGTCCTGACCGGACTGCCCTTGAAATTCTCCAATGCCCCTTGGGCCAGTGGTCTGATGCACTTTATGGGAGGAGCGAAGATGGCAGGTATGATTCATCGCATTTGTGCAGCCATCACTTTTGCCTATTTCGGAACAACCATTCTCTATATTATCTATTTCCTCTTCTTTAAAAAGATCCATAGGAATCCCAACCCCTTGCAAAGACTTTTTGGTCCAGATTCTCTCTGCCCGCGTTGGAAAGATGTTCAAGACATTGTCAGAATGACCCAATGGTTCTTTAATAAAGGACCAAAACCCCAGTTTGACCGATGGACCTATTGGGAGAAGTTTGATTTTCTTGCTGTCTTCTGGGGGATGTTTGCCATTGGGCTTTCGGGATTGATGCTCTGGCTTCCAGAATTCTTCACCATCTTTTTACCTGGATGGGTTCTCAATATTGCCGCCATCGTCCACTCGGATGAGGCTCTATTGGCCTCCGGCTTCATCTTTACCGTCCATTTCTTTAACACCCATTTTCGACCTTCCAAGTTCCCGATCGATACGGTGATTTTCACAGGGAGGTTCCCGAAATACGAATTAGTGGAGGAACGGCAAGAACAATACAATCGCTTGCTTGCGGAGAAGAAGTTGGAGACCTATCGG
>Ga0214474_1001366_pt1 | contig 11273 bp, 6 predicted proteins | sample RVTome_2_FD_187335 | JGI IMG/M metagenome (GOLD analysis project Ga0214474, IMG submission 187335) | Soil microbial communities from uranium-contaminated site in the Upper Colorado River Basin, Wyoming, United States - RVT95D214 HiSeq ...
TTCTTGTCTCGTTCCTCACGTTTCCTGTATGATGACAGAATAGGCAACAAGAAATTGCGCAAAGGGCAGTGAACGGGGCAGGTCTCCGTTTGACTCTTTTTGTATACCAATGCCTATAAAGGGCTAGGGGCAGTCAAAAGAAAGGGAGAATTTGATGAAAAATGGGATTAGGGTGCGGTTCGCGCCAAGCCCGACAGGGTATCTGCACATAGGAGGGGCGCGGACAGCAATATATAATTGGCTCTTCGCAAAGAAATACAACGGGAAATTTATCCTAAGGATAGAGGACACCGACGTGGAGAGGTCAACAAAGGACTCAATCCAGGGGATTATTGACGGCCTGACATGGCTTGGTATAACCTGGGACGAAGGGCCCTATTTCCAGTCCGAATTTATTGAGCAACACGTTCAGGCGGCTAAAAGGCTTCTTGAGACCGGACACGCCTATAAGTGCTTCTGCACAAAAGAGGATCTGGAGACAAAGAGGGAGAAGGCCTTTAGAGACAAATCGGATACAAGATATGACGGCACCTGCAGGGATCTTACCGAGGATCAGGTCGCAGAGAAGGAGGCGGCAGGACTCTCTTACACAATAAGGTTGAAGGTGCCCAGGACCGAAGGGGCTGTCAGGTTTAAGGATGAGGTCTATGGATATATTGAAAAAAGATATGAGGACATAGAGGATTTTGTGATTGTCAGGTCCAATGGCCAGCCCCTGTATGTGCTCTCTAATGCGGTGGATGATATCCGCGACAGGATAACGCATGTCCTCCGGGGACAGGATGGCCTTGCCAATACACCTAAACAGATCCTTATATATAATGCCCTTGGCGAGCAGATCCCTGTATTTGCCCACATGTCCCTTACACTGGACAATAAAAAGGCCAAGATATCAAAGAGGGTTCACGGCGAGATTGTCGCGGTGCATTTTTACAGGGATCATGGATTCATTCCATGGGCATTTGTGAATTTTCTCGTGCTTTTGGGCTGGTCCACGCCGGACTCAAGACAGACCTTTTCAAGGGATGAATTGATAGAGGCCTTTTCACTGGAAGGTGTTAACAAGGCCAATTCCATATTTGATATAAGGACTGGCGATCCTAAATTCTTTACAGATCCCAAGGCCATCAGCATCAATTCCCACTATGTCAGGAATATGCCGATTGATGAGCTGATCCCTTATGTCAAGACCGAACTGCAAAAGGCCGGGATCTGGGACGAGGGGTTTGAGGGCGCAACGAAAAGATGGTTTACAGATACCCTGGAACTTATAAGGGAGAGATATAATTTCACCACCGATTTCGCGACCCTGGGCAGGCCTTTTTTCTCGGATGATTTTCCCATGGGGCAGGAGGCTGTACAGAAGAATGTAATCAAGCATGAAGGCCTTAAAGGGTGGTTTAACGCCCTTGCCGACCGTTTTGAAGGTCTGACGAGATTTGAAACATCCGAGATAGAAGAGGTGATCAGGTCCATGGCCGAGAAAGAGGGTATTAAGGCAGGGATTTTGATAAACGGAATCCGAACGGCAGTAACAGGCCAGGCAGTAGGGCCCGGGATCTTTGAACTGCTCAATATTCTGGGCAAGGATAGGGTTGTGAGACGCCTGAGAAAGGCCGTGGACCTGTTCGGTTAAGGCCTATCATATACTATTTATTAAGAACCTCTTATCTCCTTTACACGATTGATTAAAAGCTTAGCCACCTCGTCTATCTGATGCATGTCATTTCCCCTGCCCAGGCTCAGCCTCAGGGCGCCCATGCCTGCTTCGGGAGGGACATTCATGGCGGACAGGACGTGTGACAACCTAACAGACCTGTCATGGCATGCGGCCCCTGTGGAGGCTGCCAGGGAAGGCAGTCCTTCAAGGATCATAGCGCCTTCTATATTGGGGACTGATATGTTGAGTGTGTTGGGGAGTCTCTCCTCCGGATGCCCATTAAGTATAATGCCTTTGATATCTTTGAAGAGGAGTTCCTGCAGCCTGTCCCTTAAGGCCTTGATAGCAGCGATGTCCTGTTGAAGCCTCTGTTTGGCGACCCCGCAGGCAGCGCCAAGGCCCGCAGTGAGGATGACGTTTTCGGTCCCTGCCCTCTTTCCGAATTCCTGACCTGCCCCGTGGATAAGGGGGGTAAGGGTCAGCCCTTCCCTTATGAATAAGGCCCCCACGCCCTTAGGCCCGTATAGTTTGTGCCCCGCTATACTCAGGAGATCCACGCCCAGTTCTTTGACATTGACCGCGATCTTTCCTATTGCCTGGGCGGCATCCGTATGAAAAGGGATATTATATCTTCTTGTTATCCTGGATATCTCCTTTACAGGATTGAGCGTCCCTGTCTCATTATTGGCAAGCATAATGGAGACAAGACATGTCTCAGGTGTTATGGCCTTTTCCACATCATCAGGCGAGACCCGGCCATAGCAGTCCACGGGCAGGATAGTAACACCGACACCCAGTTCCATTAGATACAGGCTGGGATTCAGGACAGAAGGGTGCTCCACGGCGGATGTAATGATATGGTATTTTGAGGGTTCCCTGAGATCAATCAGACCCTTTAGTGCCATATTGTTTGACTCGCTACCACCTGATGTGAATACGACCTCGCTGCGCTTGCATCCTATTAGCGAGGCGACATACTGTCTCGCGGTATCCACAATCTCTTTTGCCCTCAATCCAAGAGGATAGGCGCTGGAAGGATTGCCGAACTCATCGCGGATACATCGCGTCATGACCTCAACAGCGGCCGGATCTATCGGGGTGGTAGCATTATGGTCTAAGTAGATAAAAGTCTTATCCTGTTTCTGCATGTTGAAACTCCTTCTTTTAGTATCCGGCAAGCTCTGAGAAGGTCGCCGCAAAATGGGGTCGCATCTCCTCGAATATAACACATCCGAATATGAAGAAATTGCAAGTAAATATCAAGATAATATCATCACCTTTCTACATATAAATTCCCCTAATCCAGTGGTTCGATTAAATGGTCTGGGATAACAAGATAGCTTCAATTCTTGACAAAAGAGCGCCTACCCAATAAGATACTTCGGGATTATTTCCAGAGTTGAAGATAATTAGCGTCGGTATCCCACGAGACAATGCTCGTCTGAGAATCTGAAGCCGAAGCATTCAAGGGAGTCCCGAAGAAATGGTAAAGCCTCCAGGTAAAAGACGAAAATCAATCGACGAAAAGGGCCAGATAGTTACTGCGACACTTGAACGGGTCCGACGCAAATTGATAGACGTCTCTCGCCGCAACAATCTTATAAACTTCCGTGAAACACGCCGCACCATAAGGATGATTGATGAATTGCCAGATGAAACATTCCGCCTGCTCGTATCTGAGGGCAAGCTTTTGGAATTTCTTCCTCTTGAGCCTCGCCAGCAAGAACTATTTGGAAAAGACAAAGAAGAAAACTTAAGGCAAGTGGTCTTGCCAATGGCAACAGATTCAAAGTCCGGCTCCAGCGTACGGATTTCAAGAACGCAAGAGGTAACTGAGAAAGCTGACAAGCAGCAAGAAAAGAAAGCCATTGACGAAAATTATGAACTCCCATTTCCAAGCTCTAACTCTCTGCCAAAACATATCGATTTACGCTTGCAGACCCTGCTTTCACCGAAACCACTGGAGCAGCGGTGCAAAAACTTAATTCGCCACTGGCGTACAGGTATCGATGAAGCCGGTATAAATTATCTATATTTGGCGATAGGCTTCCTTGAATGGTACGAAAGCGATGATTCGGACGTGATGAGTAGAGCTCCGCTCATCCTGGTCCCGCTTAGAATTGAGCGAACCCGCCTAAACACGAAAACCAACTGCTATAGTTATGTGATCAGTTACAGCGGTGAAGATGTTGAGACAAACCTCTCTTTGGCTGAAAAACTAGACTTCGACTTTAATCTAATCCTTCCAGAAATAAAGGAGGATCTGTCACCGGAGAAATATCTCAGTGAAGTGAAGAAGGTGATCAAAAATCAGAAACGATGGCGTGTTGCTAGAGAGATGATCATTGGCTTTTTTAGCTTCGCTAAGCTTCGCCTCTACAAAGATCTCAATGATGAGAGCTGGCCAAGCACGAGGCCATTGACAGGCCACCCTGTTATTCAGGACATATTAATAGGGCGGGAAAAGGGCGGTCAAGACATCCCAGTATTCTATAGCGACGAATATGATGTTGACCGCGATTTAGCCTTGGACAAGATCCCACTCGTTCTTGATGCTGATAGCTCTCAGCATTCTGCAATTATCGATGTAGTTCTGAATGAAAAAAACCTCGTAATAGAAGGCCCTCCTGGGACTGGCAAATCTCAATCAATTACAAATATAATTGCAGCAGCTATTCATGCCGGAAAAACAGTCCTTTTTATCTCAGAAAAGAAAGCCGCTCTCGAAGTAGTAAGAAATCGTATGGACATAATAGGGTTGGGAGATTTTTGTCTTGAACTTCATAGCCACAAAACACAGAAGGGTCAACTGTACGCAGACCTAGCTCGAAGACTCAACGGTAAATATCGAGATGTAGCGACATTGGACCATGAAATAGACGAGTTCAGTAAGGAACGGAAACGGCTTCAGACATACTACGATCTGCTGAATAGCCCTGCTGGCTCAAGTGCGCAAACTGTCTACGATATCCTATGGGCATCTGACAGATGGGGTGCTCAGATGGGCCAAAGGCCAATGCGGTTTTTTATAGAGAACGCCCTCCAACTAATTCCTTCTCAAATTAGAGAAACAGCTTCGGCACTGGAGGATTTTATTAAAATCCACAGCGAATTACCTGAGAACGTTATCGAAAGTTGGAGAGGTTTTGAACCAAAGCTTCTTTTGCCAGGAGATGATAATGACATCTTAGATACCTTGCTGAAAATTCAGGAGGCGACAAAAGGCTTCGAACAAAGGCTTCAGTCTTTGTTGGCCCAATTTGAAAAGGGCATATTAGATACATTATTCACGTCGCTCCGAAACATTGGTAATCTCGATACGAATATCTTAAAAGAGAAACCAGACGTATTTGATGAAGATCTCGGATCTTCTTTTCTCGATGAACAGGCATTCAAGACGCTTAAGGATTTGAAGGAGGCGATTGAGGAACAAAAGGTCTTGCAGGACAAATTCGGTAAAGCTATTGGCAGGTCGGATGGATGGATAGAAGAGAACCTCCATTCAATTGAAGATGGATCAACAAGGCTTGAAGCCTATAAGTATGGTGACTTTTCTATTAAAAGGTTACGCGAGTTAGATGAAATATCGTCAAATGCAATCGGTGCGATCAATGCGCTTATTAATGCTGCCCAACCTTTGGCGTGTTGGCTCTCAGAGCCGCCAGAGACTTTGAATAATTTACAGAAAATACTGAAAACATATAAGACCTTATTACAGGCACCCACGCACATCTCCATCCGTGCTTATCCACAACACGCATTAAGATTCACAGCTTCGCTGTTCGAAAATGCCCACAGGGAGTATGGAGAGCTTTCCAAAGCCCTAGGGGAACTATCAGCAGATTTCGAAGTTGAGAAGGCACCCGATGTGGCTGAGATATTCCGTATATCGGAAACACTTAGAAACTACAGAAACTGGTATAAGCGTCTCCTGTCTTCAGACTATCGTCGCATCAAGAAAACTCTGCGGACTTTCGTGAAGGAAGCAAAAACAGTCACTCGTCACGATCTAAGCGATTTATTGGACAAGCTTGGAAGAACTATTCAGCGGATGAGCGAATATGATAAGAACGAAGACTTCAACAAAATCCTTGGGCCCATGTTTAAAGGGATAAAGACGGATTGGGATGCTCTGGGCGCCCTAGTTTCTTGGTGTCAAATTCTCTTGGAAGCAACCGAATCTGAAAATCGTGCGCAAGACATACTAAACAACTTCACTGAAAATAGGGAAATTTTCGGCCGTGTCTGTAAGAAGATAGTTAATAGGTGGGAGGTGTTGAAGAAGGACCTTGGGGCACTCAAGACCCAGGTGAAACTAGACGATAAGCTTTTGCAAATCCAGGAGGAAATTTCTAGACGCCAACAAGCTATTCGCAGTTTCTTTCGCGAAGTTCCGAAATTAGATAAGTTTCCTGATCTTCAGCTCAATGTTCTTAAAGAAGGGGCAAGAGCGGGCCTTGACCTATTTAACCTGTCTACCAAAATCGAAAATGACGATCGATTTGTCAGATATTTTGGCCCGCGGTATAGAGGCTTCGATACAGACATCGCGACTATCCAGCTTACGGCCGACTGGATTAGATGTCTCACGACCGACGATTGCTATCACGATAAATTAGTTTGCTGGATTGTCTCCAAAGACACCAATTCCAGACTAGCAATCGTTGAGGAGCTTGTTGTCTTATGTCGTGAATACTTCAGCCAGTTTGATAATTTCATATCAGTTCTTTCAGAAAAGGGAAGCTTTTCACCCGACGGTTGGATTGGGGTTCCGATTGGAACCGCCTCAACAACCCACATCCTGAAAAAACTCGATCAGAGCATACCCACTTCAGGAAATCTAATTCTATACTCTGACTACTGCAATTCAAAGAGAAGAATGGCGAATCTTGGATTAATATTTATTGCTAACGCAATAGAGAGCAGATCTCTTCCAAAGGGAGAAGCTCTAAACCAACTCTATTACTCAGTATACAGAAGCATGGCCAACGAATTACTGCGTAAGTATCCTGTGCTCGCAAATTTCAAGCGTGCTAATTATGAAAACACTAGAGAGAGAATTAAGAGATTAGACCAGTCTATTCAGCATCGATCGAGAGAACGGATTGCCTATATTGTTTCGAAGAGGCAAGTGCCTACAGGTGTCAGTAGTGGCTATGTAAGTCAATATACTGAATACTCCTTGATCGAGCACGAACTGTCCAAGAAAAAGCGCCATATTCCCATCAGACAGTTGGTACAAAGAGCCTCCCAAGCATTACAGGCGTTAAAACCTTGCTTTATGATGAGTCCCCAGTCGGTTGCTCAATATCTAAATCCGAGAGGGGCGGTTTTTGATTTGGTTTTAATGGACGAGGCTTCCCAGCTTCGACTGGAGGATGCGCTCGGCGCAATAGCGAGAAGCAACCAAGCCGTCGTTGTAGGCGACCCTAAGCAATTGCCTCCAACCATTTTTTTTGAGCGCTTGTTAGAGGGAGAAGTCGAAACGGTCGAAATTACTGCTGCGGAAGAAGCTGAGGCCATTCTTGACGTTTGTCAAACGTGCTTCGAAAACCGCAGATTGAAGTGGCATTACCGTTCAGAACATGAGCAGTTAATCGCTTTTTCGAATAGTGAATTTTATGACAACGACTTGATTATATTCCCTGCCCCTTTCGGTACCAAAGAAGATTATGGGGTGAAGTACCATTTTGTAGAAAATGCTCTGTACCAGAAGGGAAAGAATAGATCGGAAGCGGAAATAGTTGCCATATCTATAATGGACCACTTTAAGAGGTGTCCAAAATTGAGTTTAGGAGTTGCGACGTTCAATATCGAGCAGCGGGATTTGATCCAAGACGAACTTGAGCGCCTGCAGAAGCGAAATCCTTGGCTTGAGGAACGCATCAAGAAAAGCGACTTATCAGAGGAGCCTTTTTTCATCAAGAATCTGGAGAATGTTCAGGGTGACGAAAGAGACGTGATATTTATTTCTACGACCTATGGACCTGATATTGAGACGCGCCAGGTTTACCAGCGTTTTGGACCAATCAATTTGCCAATGGGTTGGCGCCGATTGAACGTGATCGTAACAAGGGCAAAAAAGCGTGTGGATTTGTTCACGTCTATGAGGTCGTCCGATATCCACATCACTCCGGGAGCATCGCTCGGAGTGAGAGCTCTTCGCAAATATTTAGAATATGCTGAAAAAGGCACTATCCCTGATTTCGGTGATTCTAAGGGAAGAGGTGAGGCAGATAGCGATTTTGAGATAGCTGTCTCTAAGGTATTGAATCAAAACGGCTTCAAAACATGCTTCCAGGTTGGCGTAGCTGGCTTCTTTATAGATATCGGTGTTTACCACCCCTTACGCGCGGAAGAGTTCATACTTGGCATCGAGTGTGATGGAGCCACGTATCACTCAGCGAAGTCGATTCGAGACCGAGATATTCTCAGGCAAAGAATACTTGAAACTAAGGGTTGGTGCATCTATCGGATTTGGTCTACTGATTGGTTCAAGAACAAAGAAAAAGAGACTGACAATCTTGTGAAGATGCTTCAAAAGCTTGTTGAGGCTGATCGCATCAAAATGAGGCTTTCTGAACCGAAGCGCGCAGAGAAAGCGAAGGCATCATCTCCCAGAGAACTAGGATTTGAGAGGAGTTCGGAGGAACAAACACTTAGGAATGCATTAAGGGAATTCAGAGATCAAAGGATAGCTTCTGTTTCTACGGATGTAGGTAATAGTATTTTGGCAGATGATATCATGGAGGAGTTCATCAAAAGGAAACCGACGACTAAGGAGGAATTTCATCAGTTTTCTTACGAAATTAGAAGTAGAATCGCTCCAGAGCAAAGCAGATTTCTCGATGAGATTCTGGATATAATTGAGAATATTGCTGGATGAGTGGAAGAGTATCTATAAGAGATGATGGGAGAGCAATCAATGACGAGCAGAGTAACACTCAAGGACTGTTTCAAGAATTAATTCAGCTATAAGTTCATCTTCGGGTTTCAAATTATATATTCCGCTGTGCGATGGATCCGAAGGTTCATCCTCTTTGGGATCATGGAGAACATCAAGATTTCTTATATCTTCACTTTCTGTTAAGACCTTTTCGCGAACCTCACCGACATTTAGGACAGCTATTTTTGCCTTAGCACCAACCTTTTTAAATGTAGAGGCGTAAATATTGCGAATTGCAGTAATTTCGTGTTCTCTGCTTGAGCAGTTGAGAAATTCCAACCAGTTTACAGATAAACTTTCTTCACCTGATCTCAACATGAAAGCGGTGGCCTGAATTTGCCCATCTGGGGCTTGTGTAGGCTTACAATATCGGGCAATGTGGTTTGAGTCCGGTAGCTTATCGCCTCTCATTCTGAAATCCATTCCTCTATACGATTAGGTATTACCATTTCCATCAGAATATCAGTCGTTGCTACACCAGAAATCCTGGTTATTCGTTCAGGATGCCTATTATTCGGATTGAAGATAACAAAGCGAGCATCACCATTTGGCAGAAAATGCACGCTGAACAATCGATTCTGTTCATACCTCCATGAAGCATAGATGTTATAGTCAGGAGTTAAAGAAATAGTTGGGCACTTTAGATTGGTATGTGATAGAAGAAAATCAATAAAACTTCGAAGAGATCTGGCCGACATTCCAAGACTGTAAGGATCTTCTTCCTTTGCATCATTAAACAATATAAGAAGCTTATTTGCTAAATTGTCATTATAGGGAATGGATATTAATCTTTTAATCTGGAAAATTAATTCTTGTACTTGATCCTCTTCACTTTTAAGCACATCGGTTTGTGTAATCGGGTTTTTGTTGCCAGACCAAAATTCTATTTGAGTGCCAGATTCTTCTTGGTTAACTGACGCCGTTCTTTTTATGTAGTAAGCATATGGTATTGAAAGTTCTTGAAGCTTAATATCCCATCCACCGGAATATTGATAATAGTCTGGGAAATCGTCTTCACTTGCCCCGTTTACATATGCCATTCTGGCTATTACTGGCTTAAACTTTTCAGGCATTTCATTCAAAGCAGGCTCAGGCATTTTCCTCTCTCTCCCAAATTTTTTGAATTTCAGGGGTTGTTGAATCAGTAAAACCTCGGACTATCCATTCACGTGCCAAATCAAACCATTCACGAACACCTTCTTTTCTTGCTGATTCGTCAATCCCTATTGTCTTTAATTCGAGAACAAGCAAAGGAACTTCGTCTTCCGTTCGTACTGCGTGCTTTAAACTAACGATCAAATGTCCCTTCCCTTCCGGCAAAAGGAACTCCGCATGCCAAGCGACTTTTTGGGGTTTAGGTAAAAAACGCCCATCTTTATGGTTCCAAACAAAGTCCGAAAATATTCTAGGTAAGTCATCAATCGTATTCCAACCTTCCCCTTTTGGTATATGATTGATATAGGTAAGTTCATATTCGATTGGTTCAAGGTCTCCAAACTCAAATTCTTTAAAAAAATCTACGATATTATTCATCACATTCTCGAAATTTTTAATGACGTGATCATATCGAGGGTATTCACTTTGCCTGCGTCTCCAATTGTAATAAAATCGATCGGGCTGAAATTGTACTAACTGATCATCCGATTTGTTTATAAACCATACTCTTGGTATGGGCATTCCTGTTGCCAAATCTATCTTAATTTCACCTTTGGCTGATGCGATCGGTGGGGCATGTTGAATAACCGGATAATCAGCTTGAAATTTTTCCCAAAGAATACCGATATGGGGTATTCGGAGCTTATCAGGCGTACGAAACCGTACCCCACAAACGACCTCGTTAACAGGTGGTTTTTTATAACTTGGAAGAGATCTCGATGGTAAGGAACTTTCGACTGTATGAGCCATGAAAGGTATTGCCCCTTTGATATATCAAAGTTACATAGAATATATTAATCGATACTAGTTACGTCAATAAAAAATCTATCGCCATAGTAGTATTAATAGCGTAGTTATAAACCCTTCAGATATGTTTTTATTAATATATTATTTTTAAGATTAAAACAACATTTTTTCAAAATATGATACTGAAAAGGCCGTATTGATTTGGTTTCAACGCATCATTATTGTCGTTTAAAAGCAATACAGGGATTCAGCAATAAACATTATATTTTCAAAGCATCAAACTGCTACATAGATTTTATTTCTTGATAGGGATGACCTTATAGATATATATTATAAAAAAGGCGGTTATGGCAAGCCAAAGAATATTATGGCGTCAAATTAGTTGATTGAAGATCAGGATTCAAGGGGTCTTAAATAACCGGATAATAGAGGAGATATTATTATGAAAAAATACGTGTATTTCTTTGGATCAAGAAAGACCGACGGAAAGGCGGAGATGAAGAATCTTCTCGGTGGAAAGGGGGCCAATCTGGCTGAGATGAGCCGCCTTGGCATCCCTGTGCCCGCGGGTTTTACCATCACCACGGATTGCTGCAATGACTATTTCGCCAACAGGGCAAGATTTCCAGAAGGCATGAAAGAGCAGGTTAAGAAGGCCCTGAAACTAGTCGAGGAAGAGATGGGCATGAGATTCGGTGACAAGGATAATTCACTTCTCCTGTCATCCCGTTCGGGTGCCCGTTCATCCATGCCCGGGATGATGGA
>Ga0214474_1001367_pt1 | contig 11268 bp, 10 predicted proteins | sample RVTome_2_FD_187335 | JGI IMG/M metagenome (GOLD analysis project Ga0214474, IMG submission 187335) | Soil microbial communities from uranium-contaminated site in the Upper Colorado River Basin, Wyoming, United States - RVT95D214 HiSeq ...
ATGCAAGATCCACTCTACATCGTCCTTCTGCCAGCAAGTTCCGCTCTTCATGCAAAGGTCGTCGCATCCTCTGCATGGAAGGACTTTCAGCGACATGGCACGGATGATCTCCGTTTCGATCCCGAATTCCTCCGCCCCCATGGCCGCCTCTTTGATCAGACTCTCGGTGAAGCGGTTCTTCCTGCCGCATGACAGTGCTACAATTTTTTTCATCTTAACCTCCATTGTCATAATGGTTTGACCCTGTAATCGCCCATGGGTATTGGCTCAGTCGAAAGTGCCATTCTCCCTCTCTCTTGCTTCAGTATGATCCACTTGAGCCAACTATCGTCGTCCCGTTTGGGATAATCCTCACGGAAATGGAACCCTCTGCTTTCTGTTCTCATTAAAGCGGCCCTGAAAGTCATCTCGGCACACGCAGTCATGCTCATTACTTCGTGGCACTTGCTCAAATAATGAAAGTCCTTGGCCTGCAATTCTGGCAGTCTTTCCTTCACCGCTTCGACCTTGGACAAGGCTTCCTCCAATCTATCTTTGCTTCGGCGCAAATTGAATCTCATTGGCGAGACTACGTCCTGTAAAGCAGCAATGCCGTCCCAGGGAGAAAATCCCTTGTTACGCTTTAATGGAGCAAAGATCTTCTCCTTGAGTTGCGTCACCTCCGCACAGTCAACCTCAATCGCCTCTACTCTGGCGGCATATCGGGCGGCAGCTGGCGCTCCCCATCGTGCGCTGATAATAGCATACCCTATGCCCGATCCTGGCGTCACACCTGGAGGCGAAGCTACTGCCCCGGCCACAGCCGATCCAGCATAACTCGCATCCCCGATAGCCCACAGCCCATCGAGGCTGGTTTTCATGTCATGGTCTACTCTTATGCATGAGAGTTCACCGTGTAGCGGCACAGCCACTTCTCGTTTAGGTGGAGGAGGGGGCCCGAATTTGCGTTCTTTGGCCTCCAAACAGCGGTGCCAATCACCCAGTTTGGGAAGAGCTGTCCGCGGCATGGGTAAAGGCGATGGGGGTGGCTCGAAGAATATCGGCCCCCTTCCTTCAGCAACCTCTTTTTCCATGCCTACAGCCAACTTCACAGGTAGGAATACACCCGTAGGCCCTAAGTCAGGGACATAACGTTTGGCTAAGTTCTCACCCAATGCGTTCACAAGGAAATCATTACCCACGACGCCAGAGTCAGTATCCCTGAACACAACATGGCCGTAAAGATTGCCAAATTCAGCGTTCCTCATCTTTGCCCCCGCCCGATATGCAGCCGCAATTCCATCACCACAGCCGGCAGACCAGAACCGCCTAACTTTATAGCCACAACTGCCGTTTGCCAGCACGGTAGCCTTAGCTTTGAAAATATGGAAGCGGCCACTGACGATATCAAAGCCAACCGCCCCAACAACCCGATTGTCTACTGTCAAGAGATCAACCACATGGATTTTGTTAAGTATCTTGACTCCCATTTTGCGAGCTCTAGCCCGTAACGGCAACATCATATCGATGTCAACAAAGGTCATCGTCCATTCTGGAGCCCAGAAGGCTTTCATTGTGACCATCTTCCCTTCCGTATTCTTTGGGATGTCTGCTCCCCACTCAGCAAGCTCCTCAACTGCCCTGTATGAGTCCCGAACATATAATGACAACAGTTCCTGGTCGTTCAGATAGATGCCGGCATTTCTTATTTGAAACTCAAGGAACTTGTCTGCATTGTCGCCCGGCGCCAAGAATGCCAAGAACCCTCCGATCTTCGTCGCCTTCCCTCCCCAGCCGACGGTCTGCTTCTCCACTATGAGAACGTTAACACTCGGAGACCCCTCTTTCGCCTTTATGGCTGCCACAAGTCCACCAATTCCACCCCCAATAATTAACACGTCTGTCGAAATTACTTCGCCCTGTTCATCTAATGTAGACAATTTGCACCTCCAGCTTTTCCCCATAGTGGGCGCTTACTTATAATTACGTTTTGTTAGTATGACCCTCGCAGGGGAGCAGGTATGATAGGAACGACTTCGATGCACTGAGCGGGACAGGCGACTTCACACGCTAAACACCAGACACAGTCCTCTGGATAAGCGGCGACCGGCCTCTCCTCTTCAGCATCCCAACGGATTACGTCAACAAAACAAGCCCCCACACACATTTTGCAGCCGTTACAGACATCCAGGTCAATCTGTATCCTGTCTACCCAGTTCTTCGGTGCAGTTTCCATAGTTCACCCCTCTTCTGGCGGATAAATCTCCACCTACTCTCAATCCTCTCTCTTTTTATTGATGTCCTTATATGGATATTTCAAACAACAGGGGACATTGATCGCCGGATCTTTAACGACCTGCCAAATCTTGTATAGCTGGGGTAGAAAGTCAGGAAATGTCTTTACTTCAGACTTGTTATGCTTGGCCCAAGCCTCTCCGAACTCCTTTGGAAACCCGTCCCTCCGATGCATGATGGAGCGCATTCTGGTGCCGTAGGATGCTGCTTCATATTGGTGGGTGAGAAACTGGCCGCTGTACTTACCCTCCGGATCAGGAGTGCTGGCAACCAGGATGTGCTCGTAGATTATAGGGAGGTCCGGTACTTCGTTAGTGTGCGCCCAGCGTATGTGAATTTTCCTTACGGGGCCGAAGTTGATACTCTCTTCGGCGATTTGGAGGGCGCCGACGTGCCCATTGGTAGCCGGTGCTATTTGCCAGACAAACGACTTGTGCTCTCCGGGACACCATAATGGGTAGCCTTTCTCCATGTTGTCCCACCACCAGTCAATCATATAAGGCTCGACGCCGTGTATTTCGTGGTCGACAATGATATCTTCGACGAAACCCTGTTGCTGTGTTCTTTCTGACATCCTAAATCCTCCTTACTTGATAATCTGCGCTACGCTCACGTCACGGCCTTATGTGCTTTTATGAACATTCGCCACGTACGATACATCCAGGTACGCGCCAGATCCACCCCGCCCATCAGTCCTTGTGGCAGGAACAGGACTACCAGAATGAAAAGAAGTCCAAATATGATGAGATGCGCTTCTCCCAAGGTGAGTGCGAATATCTCTGAAAGAACGACCAGGAAAACGCTGCCAATCATCGGGCCTATTAATGTACCAGCACCACCAATGACAGCTGCCATGAGAGGCTCAAAGGTCCAGATGGGGCTGAAAACTGCAGTAATGTTATGGAATGAGAGCCGCAAGAAGGCATAGACTCCTCCAGCCAAACCAGCTAAAAATGAACTAATGAGTAAAGCATAGACTTTATATTTAAACGTATTGACACCGGTAACCTGAGCTGCTTGCTCATCGTCCCGAACTGCAACCATCGCCAGCCCCATTTTAGAATGGGTTGCGAAATATACAATAGCGATGGTAATCATCGCTACGATTAAACCAAGGTAGTAGCGGGGAATAAGGCTATAATCGATAGCATAGGAGCCAGGCATTTTGACCATCCTCGCGAACATATTGCCTACGACAATCCGACACACCTCTGCCAAGGCGAAGGTTCAAATAGCAAAATAGGCACCCCTCAGCCTTAATGTCGGTAGACCTATGATTCCTGCTAAAACGACTGCTGATAGACCACCTGCGAGTACAGCAAAATAAATCGGTATCTCAGCCTTCAATATAAGATGGGTCACCAGTAATCCACATCAGCTACAGCAGATTCTGAGCGCTCTTGAGGATTGCCGTGTATTCTTCTACAAGCTCGTCAATGATCTCTTTTGCGCTTTGCCTCTTTCTGAGCATCCCGGCGATTTGCCCCACGGTCACGCAGCCTTCATCAATATCACCGTCCACGGCCGCTTTGCGCAAAGCATCGGTGGCCAATTCCTGTATTCTTTGCGAAGCCTCTTGTTGATTGCATTCTTTTTCAATGCACAGAATTCTCTCCGACAGTCTATTCCGCAACTGTCGAACCGCATCGCCACAGATGACGCCCGTAAGAACAGTATCTCCTTCTTTGGCGTTCAGGACGGCCTGTTTGTAGTTCTCGTGAACCGGACACTCATGGGCAAGCAGGAACCTGCTTCCCACTTCCACTGCCTTTGCTCCGAGCATAAACGAGGCCGCAATGCCCCGCCCGTCTGCGATTCCGCTTGAGTTGATCACAGGTACCGACACGGCATCGACCACTTCGGGAAGAAGGGAGAAGGTGCCGGTAAAGCCGAAAATATGGCCGCCACCATCTGCTCCTTTGAGTGAAATGAAATCAACGCCACCACGTTCGTAGATAATGGCCTCTTCCACCGAGGAGGCCTTGCCGATGACGGCAATCCCGGAAGTCTTCAACCTGTTCACATGTCCCGGCAATGATTCAAAGAAATGTGGAATTGCTCCTATTTCAACAACGGGTACTCTTTCTTCAATAACGATATCGCATATCGCATCGACGTGTGGAACAAAAGTGTACACATTGAATCCAAACGGCTTATTGGTTAAATTTTTTGTTGCTCTGATCTCCGATCTGATCAAATCCAGCGGGGCAAAACCAATTCCCAATATCCCAAGTCCGCCGGCATTAGATACACTGGCCGCCAGCTTGCTGTATGACGCCCAGGCCATAGGGGCCTGCAGAATTGGATAGTTAATCCCCAGTCTATCGCATACGATGTTTGCCAACTCTTCTCACTCCTTCGCCTTCCACGGTAAGTCCCCTAGCCGATCCTAGACACCTTTACCTTGATCAGGGGTTCCACACTGCCGCTTACGGGGTCGAGGTCTGACCACTGCAGATCCCAGAGGGCGCTGAAATTGACCCCCTTGCCGCGGGCGATGGGCTGCCCTTTTGCCCAGTGGCCTGAGGTGCCCATGATGGTCACCGTGTTTGGGTGCTGCCCCTTCCTTGTCTTGAGCACGCCCTGGACCTTCTTGCCCCTGGAAGACTCGAGCTCTACGGCATCGCCATCTTTGAGCCCCTTCCTTTTGGCCGCGTCGGCACTCAAAACGATACTGTACGTGAAGGGGTTCATCCTGCTTGCCTCATCGATCCACGGCTGCTCCATTGTCATGGAGTCGATGTGGAGGGTGTCACGGACGCAGAAGGCGTAGAGGTCGTACTGGGGGTCTTTCACCAGGTGGGGGGGATTCGGGAACCACTTGGGCACAGGGGAATACATCTCCCACTCCTGCTTTATCCCCATCTCCTCGGCTATCTTTTCCGCCTTTTTTCTCATATCTATCGTCCATTCCCAGTAAACGGGCACCCGCACATCCTTGTAATACTTCCAGTAGGTCTCCTCCAGTTTCTTCGGCCAGGAGATGAAGCCGTTTCTTTTGAACCACTCCCAGTCGTGCTCGGGTCCGAAGTGTTGGGTCACCACTCTGTTGCAGAGGTCCTCCCAGTCTATCTTGTCCTCCGGATTGTATCGACGAGCCTCATCGAGTTGCAGCATCCCGTTCAGGATCGCGTTCCGTTTGGCCCGCAGGCCCATCCTGTCAAGGAGATCATAAATGACCTGTACGCTCTGTCTCCGCTTGTACTGTGGCTCGACGACCTTCTGGGTGATGTGGAAACACCAGGGCTCTTCCCACACATGAGGTTGAGAGTGGAACTGGGCGAAGATCCCCGCCCAGTCGGAGTACTCCAGGTAGCACGTGTCGGGCAGGACGATATCCGCAAAGCCTTCGTTGAATTCGTTCGGGAATATGTCAATATCGACGATGAAAGGCACCTTCTTGAAGAGCTTCTCCTTGGCGTCGGTTGGCGCGTTGAGGATCGAATTGGAGGCGACGTTGATAACCACGTCTATAGTAGGGTCGATCTTTGCCTTCTTGAGTATTTCGTCCCTGTCTGTCACCCCAAGCAATGGGAGTTCCAAAGCCATGGGAAACATGGTGCTCAGGTCCTTGTGGGGTCTGACCGGATCAGACAAGGGCCAATGTCGCGGGACAAGCCACTTGCCGACCACGTCGAGAAGCCCGTCCGGATCGGCCTTAAGACCCATGAAGGGCAGGCCCGTGGAGGGGTACCCGTGACACTCCTGGGAGACGGATAGGTTCCCTCCGGGCACGTTGGCCGCACCGAGCACGTGTGGGAGCAGTTCGATGGCAAAGGCGTTCTGTATTGCGTTATGGTGTGTCACGGCGGCCCGTATATGCTGCGTGCCGACGGGCCGGAAGGGGAACTGTTTCCCCCCCACGTTAATGGTCGACCCCACCATGGCAGCCTCGGCAAACTCTTTGGCGATACGGCGAATCGTATCTGCCGGCACACCGCTTACTTCGGCAGCCTTTTCAGGGGGATACTGCCTGAAGTTCTCCTTCATCACCTGCCAGGCAGGCCGGCTTGTGACCCCGTCGACTTCATGGGTGCCATCCAGGTCAAAATCGCCTATGGTGGGATCGTCAAAGGTCTTGGCCTTCGATGCCCCCACGTCCCACACCATGGGCTTGCCCGTCTCCTTGTCACGGACGTAACGTCCATCGGGGCCTGTGAGGTAAGGGGCGTTGCTTTTCGTCTTGAGATAGGCCGCGTCGTAGATCCCCAGGTTGTTAACGATGACGTCGAGCATGGCCAGGCAGAGAATCGAGTCTGTTCCCGGTATGATGGGGATCCATTCCGTAGCCTTGGCAGCTGCGTAGTTGCAGACCGGGTCGAAGACAACGAGCTTCATCCCCCGTTCAAGGGCCTCTGCAGCCAGTCTGTTGATGAATTGCTGGAAGCCGCCGTAAGCGGCGTTGGTGCCGAATACGAGCGAATAGTTGCAGTGCTTCCAGTCCGGGAAGAGGGTGAAGGCCCCGTAGAACTGGGCGTTTGTGAAGTGACCGGCGTTTCCGCAATTCGCCCCTCCGCTGATGGCGAACTCGGGGTTCCCCTTATCGGTGCTCAGGGCCGCAAAGAGCATCCCTGTGACAAGAAGCAGCATGGTAGAGGCGCCGATCCCGAACTGCACTAGGATCTTGCTCGGGTCCTCCTCCATAGTCTTCTTGAGTCTGGCCGCTATCTCGTCAAGGGCTTCGTCCCAGGAGATCTCCTGCCACTTGGGGTCCACCCCGATCCCTTTCTCAGGGTTGGTCCTTTTGAGGGGTTCCTTAAGGCGGTTGGGGTCATAGAGCACCTGCAGACCTGAAAGTCCCTTGGGGCACAGTCCGCCCTTAGAGCCGACTACGCTCTTAGGGTTTCCCTCCAGCCTTACCACCACGCCGTTCACCCGACGGGCAAGTATAGCACACTCGCTCTGGCAGCGTCGGCATTGGGTCGGTATCCACATGTCCTCGTAGATCTCCGATTTGTTTGTATGTGTTTTCATTTCATAACTCCCGTGATTGTCTCGTATGTTTTGCACTTATTCAGCTCCGCGTCGGTGGCAAAGGGTTGTAAAAGCCAGCCTTCAGAGCAGCATACGTGAGCGAAAGGCCGCCTACGATTATGCAAAAGGCCAGTACCAGATCTGACAGAGCGGACAGGGCGCCGGTTACATAGCCGGAGAAGGAGATAGCGAGTGGTATGACCATACCGATCAGAATGATCCCGATAAAGAGGACAGGCGCCAGACGTCCTTTCGTCAGCGCTCTCGCCGATTCCTTCACCGCTGGTTCGCCATAGGAGGCGACCCACAGGTAGGTAACCACAAAAATGAGAGAAGCAATCAAAAGCACCAGATTACCTGCCGTGGCCGTTTTCGTGTCAACATGTGCGTCTGTGGCTTGAACCAAGGTGAGACCGGTCAAAAAGGCCCACAACAGAAAGAGTACCGGCAAGAGGCCCGAATTCCAAAAAGGTACTCCTCTCACGCAGCTCATGGTAAAGCCCGTGTAGACAATGATGCCAAAGGCGCAGACCCCAGCGAGCACCCTAAAAAGGGTCTCAGTTCCACTCCCTGTCTGCCATAAGTAGATCGCTCTTTGTAGAGCGCCGAAGACGATGAAGAGGATCGTAAGAATCAGCCCCCTCGAAATCCAGGACGTCTGGGGTCGAAGCATCATTCGCCATAGCCTGCTCGGCCTCTCAGCATGGGCAAGATGGAGTCCGCTCTTGATGATGAGGATAATCAGCCAGCCCAGTGTCATGCCAAGCTGACTGCCGAAGTAGAGAGCGGCGAGGTACGTGCCGCCTCCGAGCATGCCGACATAGAGGGAGAGCCAAATGAGCAGGCCTTTTCGCTCTATCCAGACCGTCTGCGGTGTGTAAGTTACCATCCATTCATAGGACTTCATTATCTACTCCTCCTTCAATCCAGATAGAATACTGAAGGTTCGGTACCGAATTCAGGGCGAAGCTGACGACCCTTTCTCCTCCGGACGAGCGTTACTACGTTACTCTGCGGGTCCTCCAAGTCGCCGAAATAGCGTGCCTTTGGCGGGCAAGTGAGCACACAGGCCGGCGTCGCCTCGCGGTCCACGCCGGGTATGAGGCCACGTTTCATGCCTGCATCAACCCGCTCTGCGCAGAAATTGCATTTCGTCACAGTCCCAGGTTGAAATGGATAAAGCTTTCTTCCTATAATTTCGTACTCCGTGAGGCCCTGCCCGGGAAAATACTCTTTCTTGTCGTCTTCCAACAAGGTCCGCTGCTGGTAAGGGCAAGCAATGACACAGTACTGGCAGCCCGTGCACTTGCCTGGGTCGATGGTGACTATGCCGTCCGGTCGTCGCTCACTGGCGCCGGTGGGACAGACATCGACGCATACCGCTTCCTTACAATGATTGCAGAGGACCGGGTACGTCCACCGGGTTACCTGCGGATATTCGCCTGTCTCGCTTATGAGCAACCGGTTCCAGAATATTCCGGGCGGTATGAAGTGTTCCTGTTTGCATGCTATCGTACAGGCATAACAGCTTATGCACTTCTTCAGATCTATTACCATTCCAAATCGGGTCATGTTCTACTCCTTCGTTGCATCCATCTGATCAGAACGCAATGTCCCAGTAGGCCATTCTCTCATCTTTGAGCACCATGGAGCCCTCGGCAAGCGCCTGGTCGGTGGCCCTGGCGAAGAGCCCCTTCCTGCTGATCCAAGGGGAACCGGCTTTCTTCAATACCACCATGGTCTCCGCCATCTTCAAGGCGGCCCCCATCACGTCCATTACAGGCACGCCGTCGATTTCCGTGAGACCCGCGGGGTACTCGGCCTCGACTCCCGGGGCCAGGCGCAGCGCCGGCGAGAGGAGACCGCAACCTGGGATGACTATCTCTGCACCGTCCGCGATGAGCCCCCGTGCCGCCTTCTTAAATGCCTCAATCGCGTGACGGGCATCTACCAGCGCCAGAGGTTGCTCTTCAGCAGGCTCCGGATTCGGCCTGCAGCCCGCATATCGATGCTCCAGACCATATTTTGCGATAATATGTTCCTGCTCAAAAATATTGTAAGGGGATATGGTTACTATGCCGAACTTGTGCCCCATCATTGAGGCGAGAAGTATCGACGACTCACCAAGACTCACTACGGGAATATTGACAGCCTGGCGTATCTGGTAGAGGAGAGGATCGCCGAAACAGGTGATAAGAACAGCATCAAAACCGTCTTGCTCGGCCCTGAGGGCAGCGTGTAGTACGGACTGGGCATTGAGGGTATCGATGAAGCTGTAAAAGAAGCCGTTGAGACCCGTAACGCCCCATTTCGGAAATCGGGCCACAATCTCCGTATCTTTCTGCTTTACGAGATCGAAGTTCTTTCGCCAAGCGGGCACAAGGATATTTTTGATAAACTGAGCGCTCTCCCCCACCTCTTCCGCGAATGCCACATTGGCCAACATGATCCTCATGGTTTCCTCCCAAGCAAACGGCGTATCGACGCCCCGGACTGCACGAGTCCTCGGGGCAGAAAAAGAATGACCAAGATGAAGAAGATCCCCGTTACGATAAAATGCGCCTTCCCTATGGTCTGGCTGAAGAACTCTTGAAGGAGCACAAAGATGATACTTCCCAAAATAGGTCCAGTGATTGTTCCCAAACCGCCGATGCAAGCCGCCACTAATGGGCCAAAGGTCCAATCTGGTAAAAATTGATAAACCGGGGTGATAAGGCCCCGATAATAACTGAAGGCTCCCCCGGCTAGGCCTACTAAAAAAGAACTAATGACGAAAACGAAAATCTTGTATTTCGCTGGGTTGACCCCTGTAGCCTTGGCCGCATCTTCATCATCCCGAATAGCCTTGAGTGCTAACCCCACTTTTGAATTTACCATCGTGTAAACAGTTGTTATCGTTAGAATAACTAAAACCAAACCGACGTAATACCTTTCAATAATACTGTAGTTTGACCAATAGGTAGGGGGTACATACACCGATGCTGGAAAAAAATTACCGACGGTTATTCTCAGTGCTTCAGCTAAGGCAAGCGTCCCGATGGCAAAATAGATACCCTTTAGCCGAAGAGTAGGAATCCCAATAATACAAGCCAATATCACAGCCGCTACGCCACCTGCCAGCATGGCCACGTAAGGGGGGACCCCCGCGAAGTACAACAAACTCCAACTTAAAACCCCGGTGCCAAAGTAGGCTGCCAAGCCAAGATTAAACTGACCGGCATACCCCCCCAAAAGATTCCAGCTCTGAGCAAGAATAATGTAGATAAATAATGTAAACAGCAGAGATAAAATGTAGTTCCCAAGATTTGCCACCTGGGGGAGTAGTACAAAACCCAAAACTATTATCCCGCCGATCACAAACGCGTTTGATTTAGCAATTATTCCACTGCTCATTGTTTAAATAGACCCTGCGGTCTCAATATTAGAATCAATACAAAGATGACAAGACCAACCACTGCCCGAAAGTGACCCCCTATAAAAAAAACACTCAATTGCTCCACGAGGCCCAGCAACAGTCCGGCAACAAATACCTCCTTAATATTTCCTAACCCAGCAAGCACCAGAACCACAAAAGCTGTCAGCAACCATTCTAAGCCACTATAAGGAGTGATACTATACATCAACGCAATGGTAGCCCCGGCTGTGCCAGCAAGAGCTATACTCACACCACTGGCCACCAAATAGGTGCGGCCAATGTTGATTCCCAATAAACTGGCCGCTTCCCAATCCTCTGCTGTTGCCCTGATAGATTTACCAAAGTAGGTTCTATTGAGAAATAGATGTAAAGCAATAATAACAATGAAAGTAACTCCCAGCACGGCCAACCTAATTACAGGGAGTCTTACACTAAGAATTTCAAATACCTGGCCGGAATAAGAGGTGGTTATCGTTTTGGGCTCAGAAGTCCAGAGAAAGGCAACCACATTATCCATTACCAATATCAAGCCAAATGTGATGAGCATGGAAGTGCCTAGCCGCGGTCCCTCCGGGAACTTACCCAATTGAGAGAAGAGCACTCTA
>Ga0214474_1001371_pt1 | contig 11251 bp, 11 predicted proteins | sample RVTome_2_FD_187335 | JGI IMG/M metagenome (GOLD analysis project Ga0214474, IMG submission 187335) | Soil microbial communities from uranium-contaminated site in the Upper Colorado River Basin, Wyoming, United States - RVT95D214 HiSeq ...
ATAGGTGGAGGCGCCTCCTTTCTCCATAAGCATGTCCAGAGTCGCGTCGACGTCTATCTCAGCGTCCTCGCCCATCCTGTACTCGGATCTCGTTATGTACGTCGGCATCGAGACTGGCCCGAGCAGTTGGAGAACCCTCCAGATGGTGGCCTTGATGGCTATCCTCTTGGCCAACTCTATCAGCGTCTGGTCCTTCAGCCGGATCCGCAACTGCGAATAGTTCTGTGCAATGGCCCATCCGATGTCATCGGACCGGATGAGATCCTGGGGGTCTCCGAACTCTATCGCCTGGACGAGGTCGGCTATGTCCATCCGACTCGCTCTCGACTCCTCTGCCGCGCGCCTCCGCTCCTCCTCACGCTTCTTCTCGTCTTCGAGGGGTTTGCCGGGGGAAGGCGGGGGGAGCGAAAAGCACTCGTTGACGATCTCATCGATGACCTCGTCCGCGGACCTCTTCGACTCCTCGCGCATCTCAATCCTCGTCGGCAGCGCCATGTGGGCTGCCTTTGAAATCCCTTCATAGACATCGTCGGAAAAGCTGCCTGCGAGCTGCGCGGTGCTCATCGCCCCTCTGACGCTCGATCCCCTGCGCACGTTCGGGTGCTCCCTCGTCCGCCTAGCGATCCAGACGGACCTGGAAATGGCCTCATGCGACACGCCGGGGAGATGTTTTGTCACAATCTCTATCTCTTCCTCCCCCGACTGATAATCGAGCAGCAGGAGCTCGAACCTGTCGGAGAGCGCCTCTGACAGTGCAGTTGTGGCGACGAACTCGCGCGGGTTCTGGGTGCCAATCACAACGAATCCGGAACTCGCCTTGACGGTTCCGATCTTCGGGACCTCGATCAGGCCTTCGTCCATCGCGGGGAGCAGTATGTTCTGGACGCCCTCGGGCATCCTGTTCATCTCGTTGATGAACAGCACACCTCCCTCCTGCATGGCGCTCATGAGAGGTCCCGGGACGAAAGCCTCCGGGATGTAGCCCTTCTCCATGACGACAGGCGGGTCGAACCACCCGGACAGCTTCTGCTCGGTGTATCTCTCGTCCCCGTCCACTCGGTACACTGGCCGCCGGAGGTGCCTCGCTACGGCCACCGCAAGAATCGTCTTGCCAACGCCCACGGGACCCTCGATCATCAAATGCTTTCCCGAGCGGATGGCAGCCAGAGCCTTCTCCAGCTCGCGGGTCCTACCGATTATGCGATTCTCCGCCTGGATTGCGGCGACTTCAGCTTCCATTCTCATGTAATTACGCCTGCAGATGAATACGCGGACGCATATCTAATCGTTTCCAGCATGCCAGCATCGGCTAAGGCTTCTTGAGCAGGATGTTGAACGCGCTCCCCCTGCTGAAGTCGTCATACACGCGGTTCTCGACCCATATCTTCCCCCCGTACCTGTCGACGAGGGATTTCACGATTGAAAGCCCCATGCCCGCACCCTTTGCCTTCTGGAGAATGGGCCTATCGAGCCTGGCCACGTTCTTGTAATCCCTGGAGAAGACTCTGTCCTTGAGGTCGTCCGGGATGCCGACTCCACGATCGATGATCCTGAGGTTCACGCACGAGGCGTTCTGGAATGTGGTGTCCTTCACCTCCACGTCAATCACAACCTCCTCGTGCTCGTCATACTTGATCGCGTTTGTAAGGATGTTGTAGACGACCTCTGTCAAGAAGGTGTCCGCGACCACCCAGATGTCTTGGGGAGGCAGGCTGGGCCTGATGCTTATCCTCTTCCCAAGGAAGGCGCTCGTCGCTTCCTGGGTCGCCTGTTGGATGGACTTCGTCAGGTTCGTGGGGACGAGTTCGACCTCGGCTCCCTCGAGCATCTGGGCCGACCTCCGGACGTTCCTGATGAGATGTTGTATGCTCTTGGCCGCCTCCTGGGCTGAAGCCAGGTACTTGAACTGGCTCTGCGTAACCGATGTCGTGCCAAGGACGATCTCAAGGTATGCGTTCACTGGATTGACCAGGTTGCCCACATCGTGCGTCAGGAGATCCAGGTACATCTTGACCTGATCCTTTGCACGGGTGAGGTCGTCGAATATCTTCGAATTCTCGATAGCTATGGTGGCTATGGACGAGAACGCCTCCATAGACTCCATCGTCTCCTTCGTGGGTATCTTGTTGTCCACAGGATAATCCAGTTGAATGTAGCCGAGCATCTTGCCCTCTCTGTCGAACATGGCGAAATAGAGCAGGTCCAGCTCGTGCCACATGTCGGGACCAGCGCGAGCCAACGACGCCTTCTTGGGATCCTCCAGGAACACAAAACCGGAGCCGTCCCCTTGGATCTCTCCGGGGATGAAGTAGCCTGTCCTCGTGACCCTGAACTCCTCCCGGAAGTCCTCCAGGACCTTGTCCCGGAGTATCGCGCTCCTCATGATCGCCTCCGCCTCCTCCTCGTTATAGCCGGTCATGGAGTGTACTGTGACCTTGTCCGATATGTCTGAGAACAGGGACACGCCCGTCTTCCTGAAGCCGAAAGTGAACGCCATCGCGTCGGAGACCTTCTGCAGAACGATGTCCATGTCGTCTATCCTGAGAACGCTCTGGATGAGGTCGAGGATCTTCACCATCCTCTCCGTCTTGACCTCGTTCTCCTGCAACAGGAGCATAGAGCGCTTGTACATCTCCGCATTCTCTATCGCCACGGCCGCGATGGATGCGAACAACTCGATTTCCTCGATCGTCTCGATGCTGGGGATCTTGTTGTCCAACGGGTAGTCAAGCTGCAGGAACCCGATCATCGACCCACGCCTGTTGTACAGCCCGAAATAGAGCAGGTCGAGCTCGTGCCAGGTGTCAGGGGAGCTCCTCGGCTTCGCGACAGCATCCTTATCCCTGATGGCCACGAACTTGTCCGGGCTGTAGTCCTGCTTCTCCGCGGGTATGAAGTAGGCGATCCTGGAAACCCTGCAATCCTCTCTGAAATCAGTCATTATCTCGGCGACCTCGAAGGCGTCGATGGACGCCCTGACCTCGGCCTCGGCCTCCTTTGGATAGCCGGCAAGGGCGTGGTCAGTGAAGACTCCCCTGATCTCGTCCATGATCGATATCGAGACCCTGTCGAAGCCGAACTGACCTCTGACCGATTCGGCTGTGCGCTTCAGGAATACGCTGACATCCTCGACCCTGAGAAGCTCTGTGGTCAGCTCGTAGATCTTCGAGAGAGTCTGCACTCTCCTGTCTATGGAGACCTTTGAGCCATTCGAATGAGGAGAAGGAGGAGTCATGCCACTGACTCGGTAGTGGGGAGCGCAATTAAAAGGCTTTTGAGCGATAATGACTCACCCAAGTTTTATCTCGATATTCGCGTTACTGGCAGCGATACCATGAAGGTCCACATCACCGCGGACATGGAAGGGATCGCTGTCATATGCCACGACGAACAGGCAGACTACAAGAAGATGGACTACCCCCGCATGAGAGAGATCATGACGGGCGAGGTCCAGGCTGCGATTGAGGGCGCCCGGGACGCGGGTGCAGAGGAGATACTGGTGTGCGACGCACACGATACTGGTCGGAACTTGCTGGTGGAGCGGCTAGACACTGATGTAGAGGTCATCGAGGGCAGCTCGTACGAACTCGGCATGATGAGCGGCATATCGCGGGATTTTGACGCCTCTATGCAGGTCGGATACCACTCTATGCGCCACACGCACGCGGGCGCAATCGGTCACACCTACACATACGAGATAGCCGAACTGAGGCTCAACGGCGTCGTGGTGGGTGAGTCGGGATTGAGCGCGGCCATAGCAGGCCATTTCGGCGTGCCTTTGGTGTTCGTTTCCGGAGACGCGCATGCCATTCGTCAGGCGAGGTCCCTCGTGAAGAACTTGGTTGGCGTTCCGACGAAGGAAGGGGTTGGCCTCTACGGCGTCAGGTCGCTCACTCCGGAGAAGGCAAGACGGCTGATCAGGAAAGGGGCGAAGGAAGCTCTCTCCCGAATCGAGGACATCGAACCCTACGTGGTCAAGAAACCCGTGCTGATGGAGGTCGAGCTCGAACGACCGCTCATGGCCCAGTACTGTTCGAAGATTCCAGGCGTGAAGCGGAAGGACATCAGGACCGTCAGCTACAAGGCGAGCGACATCGTCGAGGCCTTCGAAGTGTTCGATATCATGAACAAGGTGGCGTCGTACGCCAAGAGCGAGGGACCTCTCTAATCGAAGCTCCGCAATTCATCTGGACAGCTCCGTAGATTCTATGACCCGGGCCTTGCGGTCTTGGCATCACACGTCCATCTACGGCTCTATTTTGAAATACGGCGATGCCTCTTGGCTCTGACGACGCCGGAATTTGCCGGCGACGACGAGCGCTTGCAGACTCAGGTGATCGTCAGGGACAAGGAGGAAAAAACATGCCTAAGGCAAAGAGAGGTACAGAGTATGTATGCGAGGTGTGCGGAACGACCCTCCTCGTGACTGAGGAGGGCGTGGGGCTTCTTGAGGACGTCGTATGTTGCGAGAGGCCGATGGAATCACACGCCTCGAAACCGAAAAAGAGGAAAGCAAAGGCCAAGAAGAAGACGACAAAGAAAAAGAAGAAGTGAGCGCTGGCCTCCCAAACCTCTTAGCGCCATCACTTTTGAGTTCGTCTGATCGGGTTGCTCGGACCGAATAGTTATTCATTTTCCTGCGCATTCCTGCTGCATCAGAAGAAGTGACCGACATGCGCTCGAAGAAGACAGGGCTCAGGATAAGGCCTCTGCGAAAGGATGAGCTAACGCTCATGCTGGATGTGTGGACACGGGCAGGACTTCCGTACAGGCCCAGAGGCAGGGACAGCATGTCGAACCTGGCAAGACAGCTGAAGCAGAACCCCGAGTCGTTTATTGGCGCATTCGTCGACGGCGACCTCATAGGCGTGACGATCATCAGCGATGATGGCCGAAAAGGCTGGATCAACAGGTTGGCCGTCGTTCCGGAGGGGCGGGGAAGGGGTATCGCCAGAAGGCTCATCAGATATAGCGAGGATCTGCTGAGGAAACGCGGAAGGCGGTTGTTCTGCGTGCAGATCGAAAGCTACAACAAGAGCTCCATGGAGCTGTTCAAGAAGGCTGGCTACTCGAAAGAGGAGGATATACTCTACTTCACCAAGCGGGAGCTGAAGTCGTACTAGGCCTCACCCGAGTTCGAACGCTGTCGGCCCGTACAACCCTTGTGATGGGCCGGTGTAGCGCTCCTCACCTCGGACCATCAGCGTCGTCTCCCATGTCCTGACCGCCTCCAAACGGTCGGCGATCTTCCTGGCATTCTGGTTCTCGGCAAACACGCCCATGTAGACATCGCCCGACCTGAATTGGGACATCACCGAATCGTAGAGCGCCTGTGCGTCTTCCGTCCGTCCCGTCTCGCACGCCCATGGGCCGAAGTCGTTTGCCGCTGAGGTCGTTCTTCCGAACCCGTAGCCGACGATCTTGCCCTCCCTCCGGATCCTGAAGCACAAGTCCGGGTATTCCCGATATAGCTCCCTGACCAGCCTCGACCTGTCATCGCCGAACAGCTTCGAATCGACCTTGCATATACCGTTCAAATCGTCCGGGGCGACGCGCGAAAGCCCTTCGCACCCCTTCGGAGTGGGCAACGGAGCGGTCCTCGACTGGATGCACAGGGCCTCCTTAGTCGGCCTGAAGCCTAGCCGCTTGTATAGCCCGAACCCCTGCTTGGTTGAGAAGAGCATAATCGACGTCACCCCTCTCCCTTCCATGTAGTCGATCGCCTTCTTCACGAGCGTTTCGCCGATCCTCTTCCCCCTGGCCTTCTCGGAAACGATCAGATGGCCGACCACTCCCGTGCGCCCATATGTGATAGACGTTATGAACGCGATGGGAGACCGGTCCTCGTACACGAAGCTGCCCTCAGGATCGAAACGGAGCATGCGTTCGAGCTCCTTGCTGTGATAGAGCCAGCCCTCCAAATGGGTCATCGATACGGCGAAGTCAATGTCCTCATGCCCCATGATCCGAACGACCAGCTTCTCCCTCCTTCTCACTGTGTCTGATGCGCATCCCGAGAACTCAGAGGAGGTATACCGTGACCTCTTCTTCCTTCTCGAGAAGGTCCACATCTGCGGGGATCACGACGTACCCGTCGGCGTATGCCATGCTTGTGATCGCCCCGGACTCCTTGAATGCAGGGTGCGCCACGCCTTCTTTCAACTTCACGGTCAGGAATTGAGTCCTACCAGTTGTCGAGACGACGCGCTTGGACATGCGTGCCTTGACTGCGGCAGGTGGAGAGGACGGCAGTCTGGCCATCTTTCTGAGCACGGGCGCGACGAAGACATATGCGTTCGAGAGGCAGGAAGTCGGATATCCTGGCATGCCGAAGACCAGCTGCCTGTGAATCACGCCGAACAGCGTGGGCTTCCCTGGCTTCATCGCCACACCGTGGTACAGGACAACGCCCTGCTTCTCGAGCACGTCGAGCATGATATCACGTTCCCCGACTGAGCTTCCGCCGGAGAAAAGCATCAGGTCGCAGTCGGTATTGGCCTTCACAACTGCCTCAAGGTCCTCCATCGAGTCGTTGACAATCCGTGTGATCCGGGGCTCGCCCCCGTTGGACATGATCATCGCGGAGAGTGTGTAGCTGTTTATGTTGTAGACCTGGCCAGGCCGCAGCTCCGTCCCGAGCTCGGCGATCTCATTTCCGGTCGGCACGACAGCGACCAAGGGTCTGGCGAACACCTTGACGGTCTTGATACCGACCGCGGCGACTGCGCCTATCTTGCTCGGGTTGAAGACCTCACCTTCAGAGATGATCTCGTTCCCTGGTTCGATGTCCTCCCCCATTCTCGATACGTGCTGACCGGGGTGCGCTGGCTCCGAGATGACGACGGATCGGTTCTTGAGCTCTGTGTTCTCGACCATGACGACTGCGTCCGCGCCCTGCGGGAGCATTGCGCCCGTGGCGATCTCCGCGCACGCGCCTTTGACGACCTTCTTCTTGGGGACCCCGCCCGCATAGATGACCTCGTTGATTCCCAGCAGGACAGGCTTGGTCCTGGACGCGCCGAACGTGTCCGCTGCCCTCAACGCGTAGCCATCCATCGCGGACCTCGAGAAGGGCGGCACACTGACCTTGGATACGATGGGCTCAGCGGACACCCTGCCCAACGCGGACAGAAGGCTCACGCGCTCGGTCCTCTTCATGGGTTCTGTTTTGGCGAGAGCTATTCTGAGCGCTTCGTCGACCTGGATGAGCCTTTTTATGGGCCTCATCTCTGGGCCTCCCAGACGACATGGCCGATCTCGGGCGCGATGAGCTTCGAGACGGCGAGCCTGACGGCCTTCTCCGATCCGGGCAGGCAGAAAACGACCTTGCCCTCGGTGATGAACGCCGCAGCCCTTGACATGAACGCGGCGCTTCCTATCTCCTCGTAGCTGAGGGCCCTGAAAAGTTCTCCGAAGCCAGGAACGGCCTTCTCCTGGAATGGGCCGATGGCCTCGAGGGTCACGTCCCTCTTAGCGACCCCTGTCCCTCCGTTCGTGATGACCGCCTGTACCTGCTCGTCCTCGATCAGCTCGCGGATAGACTTCTGTATCTCCTGCACATCGTCCTTGACGATGATTCGCCTCAGGACCTGATGTCCTGAGCCCTTCAGGAGCTCCACGATTGCGTTGCCGGACGAGTCGTCCGCCTCCGTCCTGGTGTCACTGACCGTTATGATCGCGACTCTCACGCTCTTTGGCGCCTTGCTCCTGTGATCCTCAACTCCCATCCTTCTCATCCCCCTTCGTCTTCCTAATGACCCTGATGTCTGACATCGAGGTCCCCGGGTACTGCCCCTTCTCATCCTTCTCGAGGTATTTGACCATGTCCCAGACATTGAGCAACGCCGCAGTCACACCGACCAGAGCCTCCATCTCGACGCCTGTCCTGTATTCCGCGGACACCGTGCACTCCGCCACGATTCGGTCCTGCTTGGGGACGATTTCGACAGCAATCGCAGTCAGTGGAATCTGGTGACAGAGCGGGAGGATCGATGACGTGGCCTTCGCGGCTTGGATGCCCGCGAGCTTCGATGCGGAGACCACGTCCCCCTTCTTGATCTTGCCTCCCGAGACCGCCTCGACTGTAGACTGCTTGAGCCTGATTTCGCCTCTCGCAGTGGCGACCCGCCTCACCACGTCCTTGCCACCAACGTCGACCATTCGGGGCATGTCAGTTCACCTCTCCATCTACCCATCTTGAGCTCTTGCCGTCCAATTCCTTCTTCCATATGGGTGTCGTCTTCTTCAGCTCATCTATCACGTGACGACATGCGGAAAAAGCCTCCTTCCGGTGAGGAGCGCTCACGGCGATGACTATGATCACATCGCCGACATCGAGCATCCCGATCCTGTGGACCACGGCCATCTTGGACACGTCGTCCTTCTTAGACGCCTCCTTGCATATCCTGGCCAGGTCATTTCTGGCCATGTCATCAGCGGCCTCGAGCTCCATCTTGCTCACCCGCCTTCCGTCTGACTTGTCTCGCACCGTCCCGATGAAGACCACCAATCCACCTGCGGATTTCGTCCTCACGGAATCGATTACCTTGCCGACGGAGATAGGACGTCGGGAAATCCTGACCGTTACTGGGTCCATGTGACTAGCTCCAATACGGCCTCCGATTGGCGACGCACTTCAAGAACAATTCGGCTAGCGAGGCATCGTCCGCCCCCTGTCTGAGCGGGGTCAGAAGGTCAACGGTCCCGGACCTGTCCAAGAGGCAGGGCTTGACCTTACCGTCGCTGGATACCCTGATCCGCGTACAGTTGGCGCAGAACTCCGTGTTGTGCATCGGCCTCACGACCTCGACGGTGACTGGGCGGCCGTTGTTATCGATGTGGTATTTCCTTCTGCGATGGATCTCGTTCACGGAGAAGCCGCATGCGCGCTTTGCGAGCATGGTCTCCGTGTCCTTTAGAGAATAGAACTTCTCCGCGAATTCACGCCCGTTCTCCGCATCTCTATCGGCCATATACTCTATGAGCTGAAGAATCGCGCCGACATCGCCACAGAAATCAATCATGGGTGAGATGTCCTGCACATTGAGGTCCTTCAGGACGACCATGTTGACCTTGACCGGCGAAAGACCTGCCTCGACAGCGGAGGCGACGCCCTCGACCACCTTGTCGACAATGTCCACGCCACAAAGGCGCTCATATCTCCGTCCGTCCAGCGTATGAAGGCTCACGTTGATTCGGCGCAGCCCCGCGCTTCTGAGCGGTCCCGCCATCTCGGACAGATTCGAACCGTTCGTGGTCAGAGAGACTTCCGAGACAAGCGGCGATATCGATGACACGATATCGCATATGTCAGACCTCAAGAGCGGCTCGCCCCCTGTCAGCTTGACCTTCCTGACGCCCAGTCGGGACGCGACGCGCACGATCTTCGCGATCTCCGAGGCCGTCATCTCCTCGCTTGCCGGAGCCTGCCCTTCGCGGTGACAGTGCGAGCATGCCAAGTCACACCTCTGAGTAACGGAGAGCCTCAGGCTGCGAACCTCCCGGCCATGTGAATCGACCGCGGCCGGTGCGGCACTGGAGAATGCTGACCGCCTGACCGACATGCTCGCAGAGGCATAACGCGAGACCCTTATAAGAATTGTCATTTCCAGCGGCTGAAATCCTCCTATCTGGTAAATATTCGACATGTTTTAATAAGAGCAGAAATATACTTCTCCAAGGTACTGGGATGCGAGATGCTTTGCTGGTAGGCGCAGACAGCACATCATGCCGAAAGGAGGGCGGAGACCTCTCCGTGGAAGACATACTCGACATCCTGCGACTGATCCTACGCGGAGAGCCCTTGGATGAGCTCCTCCAACGGATTGTCGACACAATCGCCTTCTCCTGCAACATGAAGCGCGTCACGCTCGGCGTCATAGATGACCGAACGGGAATGTTCACGCCAATCGCACTCCATGGATATCCACCAGACCAGGCGCTCTCCATCAAGCGACACAGCTACTCATCTGAGAGAATGAGAAGCGAGTTGAGGCCCGAGTTCAGGATCGGACGCAACTGCTACTATGTCAGAGCCGAGGACCAGCACACTGCATATGACGACCAGTACGACTACATCATGGACGTCGATTTGCTGGACACCCCAAGGAAATCGCCCTCGGACTGGCACGAGCTGGATTTCGTCGATTTCCTCATGATCGACAGGCTCGGCAACTGGATAGGATGGATTGAGATCGACGAGCCCGAGGACAGGAAGGTGCCTTCGAACGAGGCGATCGAGCATATCCAAGCCCTCACCGACCTGGCTGCAATCGCAATCGAGAACTCGAGGATGTGCGGCGACGCGGTCACCGCCCTTCTCGACGCAAAGGGATACCTTCACCTGATAGTCCACGACATTGGGAATCTGGTCGCCGATCTCACCGCGAAACTGTCCTCAGTTTCCACGGAGCAGGATTCGGAGAAGGCGAAAAGGCAGGCCGACCTGGCCTTGGAGATCGCGGCGGCTATCAGGACCGTCGTCGAGAACGTCCGCAAGTTCGCAGATGTGAGGGCATCTGAGCCTTTCCTCCTCGAGCCCTATGACCTGCGCGAGGTCCTCTCAACGGCTTCAGACATCATCCGGAAGGAGCACCCTTCCAGAGATATGGTCATAAGCATCGACAGCCCGCCCTCAGTCAGCCCAATCCTCGCAGACGATCTCATCTACGACCTGATCTGCAATCTGATGAGGAACGCTGTTCGGAACACGCCTGGCCACAAAGTCGAGATAAGCCTCAACCTGTTCGAAGGGCACAGCGTGTGCACGGTGGTCGTCTCGGATCGCGGAATCGGTATCCCAGACCTCATGAAATCCAGTGCGTTCGCGATGTTCTGCCCGAAGCCTGAGGGCACAATCGAGACCCGGCTGATGCTCTCGACAGTCTCGCTCCTGGTGGAGAGGTACAGCGGCCTCATCTCGGTGCGCGATCGCGTCCCCGGTGATTTCTGCAGGGGCGCATGCTTCGAGGTCTCGTTCCCCAAGATCCTGAAACAGCCCCAAGGCAACTCCGGGCTCGAGAGAGCGAGGGAGCAGGTCCGACCACTTTAGGATGTCGGCTTGGAGCTCGCCCGCAAGCAATTAAACCTCAATCAGCGCTCGGGGGGAACGATGGCAGACCTCAGGAGTGACGACATCGAGTTGCGCAGCACCGACGATTTCGATGGCATCAGGAAGCTCGCGCTCGAATCCGGTCTCGAGGACGGACCGTTCGAAGGCATCGTCGCAGCGTTCGGACTGTTCTCCGGTGAA
>Ga0214474_1001372_pt1 | contig 11248 bp, 11 predicted proteins | sample RVTome_2_FD_187335 | JGI IMG/M metagenome (GOLD analysis project Ga0214474, IMG submission 187335) | Soil microbial communities from uranium-contaminated site in the Upper Colorado River Basin, Wyoming, United States - RVT95D214 HiSeq ...
GCTCTGCAACCAACTCGCTGAAGTCGCCGGGCTTAGCGAAATCGCCGCGAAACGCATCCACGTAGTATCGTATCCGCTCTTTTCCACCGGTCACCGACAGCAACTTGCCATACAACTCCACATCCCAATTCCAGTCCAGACCAAGCTCGCGGAATGCAGCGTTGAATGCCGGTCGGTGCCCATCTCGTTCGGTGTCGGCGAGGGTGCCGTCCACGTCGAAAATAAATGCCTTCAAATCCATCCGTGCCCCTTGAATACCTTGTGAGAATGCCGCAAACTTGACGATGTGGTCAATTTTCTGCTATTAAAGCAGCTTTGCCTGAAGACGAGTAGAACCCAAGATGCCAGCAGAACCAAAGAAACAGTTCGCACCCTATACGCCAAAAAAAGGGGAAGAATACATGAACCCCAAGCAGCTCGGGCATTTTCGCAAAATCCTTGAAGACTGGAAAGGGGAGTTAAGCCAGGACATCGACCGCACGGTTCATACCATGCAGGATGAGGCCACAGTATTCGCCGATCCAAACGACCGCGCCAGCCAGGAATCAGACATGGCGCTGGAACTGCGTAACCGCGACCGTGAACGTAAACTGATCAAGAAAATCGATGAAACCATCGGAAAAATCGAAAACGGCGACTATGGTTACTGCGAAAGTTGCGGCGTGGAAATTGGGCTGAAACGTCTCGAAGCACGCCCTACCGCCACTCTTTGCATCGACTGCAAAACGCTCGACGAAATGAGAGAAAAGCAAGTCGCAAAATAACGTTTCATGGCTTGTGTTCGGCACCGGTTTTGACCGGCCGAAGCAATGATGATCGGCGAGTGCGTCAGAGGCCGAACATCATACGCCACAACCCTGCAGGACAAACCCTTAGGCATGCCTATCATCTCAAAAGCCGCGCCGACACCTGACTTCGACCGCGTCCTTGGCGGCATGCTGTACAGCTTGCTTACATGGCAACAACTCGCCGAGTTCTGGTCCAGAATTGACCCGGCTGCAGGATGGTACCTATACGCCGTTGGGGAAACACCGCCCGATACCCCAGCGCAAACATCCCAAGTCAACGCGTTTATCCAGCAGATCGATGAACTGCTGCGCCGTGATCATGACGAAGACTATTGCGGCATTGTTTACACTGACGACCTACAGCACCCCAGCCTAGTAAAAATCTACGATCCGCACCACTTGGGTTCCTCCTGCGGATCCAGCAAGAATCCCCCCTTGCCTGGTTGGATCATAAGCAGAATGCCGCCCACGGAAATTCAATCGAAGAGCACGGTTCCCGCCAACCGAAAGCGCTGGTGGCAGGCGCTTCTGACGGGTGCCGACAACTGACCCCCGTCTGACACGCCCAAACAAAAAAGCAGCCGTATGGGCTGCTTTTTTGTTTCTTTCTCCGAACAACTAACGATCAGGGAGCGCTCTGTTCGTCCCTTTTTGGCGCTTCCAGCAGTGCCTTCATGCTCAGGCGCAGACGCCCCTTCTCATCAGCCTCCAACACCTTCACATTGACAATCTGCCCTTCCTTGAGATGTTCCCCAACGGTATTGACACGTTCGTGCGCAATCTGCGAAATATGCAACAATCCGTCCTTGCCCGGCAGCACACTAACAATCGCACCGAAATCCAGCAGTTTGAGCACAGTGCCTTCATAGACTTTTCCGACCTCAACCTCTGCCGTCAATTCCTCGATGCGCTTCTTAGCGAGATCGCCAGCTTCGGAACTCAGGCATGCAATACTCACCGTGCCGTCCTCGGCAATATCAATCGTGGTTCCTGTTTCTTCCGTCAAGGCACGAATCACGGCACCACCCTTACCGATCACGTCACGGATTTTTTCCGGATTGATCTTAATGGTAAGAATACGTGGTGCATAAGCGGACATTTCCTCGCGCACAGCCGGCATGGCTTGTTTCATGATTCCCAGAATATGCATACGCCCTTCGCGTGCTTGAACCAAGGCTGCATGCATGATGTCCTTGGTAATGCCGGTGATCTTGATGTCCATTTGCAGCGCGGTAATGCCTTGCTCGGTACCGGCCACCTTGAAATCCATGTCTCCCAAATGGTCCTCATCACCAAGGATATCGGTCAGCACCGCAAAGCGGTTTCCTTCCTTGATCAATCCCATGGCAATGCCCGCAACGTGCGCCTTGAGCGGAACGCCGGCATCCAACAGTGAAAGACAGCCACCGCACACGCTCGCCATCGAACTGGAGCCGTTGGACTCGGTAATCTCGGATACCACGCGCATGGTGTAGGCGCATTCATCGGGCGGCGGCAGAACAGCAACGAGAGCGCGCTTTGCCAGGCGGCCGTGGCCGATTTCGCGACGCTTGGGTGTACCGACGCGGCCGGTTTCTCCCGTCGCATAGGGGGGGAAATTATAATGCAGCATGAAGCGATCGGTATAACTGCCCTGCAACGCATCGATCATCTGCTCATCACGGCCGGTACCAAGGGTCGCCACCACCAACGCCTGCGTTTCGCCACGCGTGAACAGCACGGAACCGTGGGTACGCGGCAACACTCCCGTACGGATGGTAATGGGACGAACAGTGCGAGTATCACGGCCGTCGATGCGCGGCTCGCCGTCCAGAACTTGCCCGCGAACAATTTTCGCTTCCAGATCCTGAAAAATGCTCTTGATCAAATTGGCTCGCGCCGAGTCAGTCTCGGCGTTAATCAGTTCGCCAACGACACGACTGCGAATAGTCTCGACCTGCTGGTAACGCGCCTGTTTCTGCTTGATCTTGTAAGCCTTATTGAGGTCATCTGCCGCCATCTGGCCGATCTTTTCGATCAGCGCGACATCCTTTTCAGGTGCCGCCCAGTCCCACGGCGCCGGCGCGACTTCATCGGCCAGTTCGTTGATGGCGTCGATGGCGGCCTGCATTTGCTCGTGACCAAAGACCACAGCGCCCAACATGACGTCTTCCGGCAATTCCTGCGCCTCGGACTCCACCATCAGCACGGCTTGTTCCGTGCCCGCCACGACGAGATTCAGAGCCGACACCGGCAGTTCGGTCGCGGTCGGGTTCAACACGTACTGGCCGTCAATGTAGCCTACCCTGGCCGCACCAATGGGACCATCAAAGGGCAGACCGGATATGGCCATTGCAGCAGATGCACCCAGCATGGCAACGATATCGGGATCGACCTCGTTGTTGGAGGACATTACAGTCGCGACGATCTGAACCTCGTTGTAGAAGCCTTCTGGGAACAGTGGGCGCAGCGGGCGATCGATCAAGCGCGAGGTCAGTATCTCCTTCTCCGAAGGGCGCCCTTCGCGCTTGAAAAAACCACCGGGAATCTTGCCGGCGGCGTATGTGCGTTCCTGATAATCGACCGTCAGCGGGAAAAAATCCTGCCCCGGCTTGACGTCTTTCATCCCGACCACGGTGACCAGGACCATCGTGTCATCCATGCCCACCATCACCGCGCCGTGCGCTTGACGGGCTATCTCGCCCGTTTCAAGCGTCACTTGGTGGCGTCCATATGCAAAGCTTTTCTTTATATGTCTCAAAACGTTACCCTTTGAAGAGATGCCACAGAATGCGCCCGACCGCGACCGTTTTTACTTGCGCAGACCCAAACGCTCGATCAGTGAACGGTAACTGTCCGCATTTTTGCCCTTGAGATAGTCGAGCAATTTGCGCCGCTGGCTCACCATTTTCAACAGACCACGGCGCGAATGATGGTCCTTGATGTGAGCCTTGAAGTGACCGGTGAGATCGTTGATGCGTGCCGTCAGCAACGCGACCTGGACCTCGGGAGAGCCTGTGTCGCTGCCCGCCCTCTGGTATTCCTTCATGATTCCCGCTTTTTGTTCAGTTGTTACAGCCATTTTTTTCTCCAATCCGAAAAACGTATTTTACCTTTTATTCAGGCATTTCCTCAAGCAACTCATAGCATTTCCCATCGAAAGATGGTGCATGATTTTGTGCTCACCCGGTTCCTGCTGCTACCACCAAGCGCTTTGGGGCAATTTTTCCGTCAGTCGTGACTTCGCCTATGCCGAGAAAACGCTCGTTATCGTCATAGACACGAAGCGTGGCACCGACAGATTGTTTGGGGCGCCAAATAGGCTGGCCCTGGCCCAAATAATAAGCGCTCACGGCGTCCAGCGTCACGGCGTCCAATCCCTGTAACAGGCAGTCGGGGGGCAGCAACAATGCATCGCGCTGTTGCAGGTCCATTGCTTCAAGTTGTGGGAGCGTCACTGCTTGCGCGAGATCGAACGACCCGGTCCGGGTCCGGCGCAGCGCTTTCATGAATGCGCCACACCCCAGCGCCTGGCCGATATCTTCGGCAAGCACGCGGATGTACGTTCCCTTGCTGCAGGTCAGCGTTACGCGCAACTCATCGCCTGCGAAAGCATCAAGCCGTAAATCATAGATGGTCACCTCCCGAGGCTGCCTCTCGACCTCCACCCCGGCACGGGCGTAGCTATAAAGGGCCTTGCCTTGATACTTCAGCGCCGAATACATCGGTGGAATCTGGGTGATATGGCCCACAAACTTGGGAAGCACCGCTTCGACTTGAGCCCTGCTTAAGTCAACCCGCTGCTGTGTAAGAACCTCCCCCTCTGCATCACCGGTTGTGGTGGTCTGACCTAGCTTGATCAGCGCCTGATAGCTTTTGTTGGAATCAAGCAGAAACTGCGAAAATTTTGTCGCCTCACCAAAACACAACGGTAGCAACCCCGTTGCAATCGGATCGAGGTTGCCCGTGTGCCCAGCTTTCTCCGCCTGAAATAGCCGCTTCGCGTGCTGCAACGCAGCATTGGAGCTAGGTCCGGCCGGCTTATCCAGAAGCAGGACCCCATTTATCTTGCGTTTAACGCGTTTTGTCTGCAAACGCTCGGTCATCGTGGCGGCAGAGGTGCTTGCGGCCTTAGTCACGCATCGTCCTCTGCGGCACGGCTTTGGTCCGCGGCAACCGCTTCATCGATCAGGTGGGAAAGATGCACCCCCCGCTCGACGGAGGTATCGTAGACAAAATGCAACTGAGGAATCGTGCGCAACAACAAGCGGTGCGCCAACTGGCTGCGCAGGAAACCCGCAGCATGCTGCAGGCCCCTAAGCGCCGCATCAGCCTGCGACGCCTCGCCAAGCGAAGTAAAAAATATTTTTGCGTGCTCGTAGTCCTGAGTCACCTCGACATCCGTCAAAGTGATCATGCCGACGCGAGGGTCTTTCAACTCCAACCGAATAAGCTCGGCCAATTCGCGCTGTATCTGTTCGGCAATGCGGCGGCTTCTGGAAGAATCTTTTGGCATATCATCACGAAACGCAAGGAGCGAAATGGGAAGTGCAAGAAACTGTCCTGCGCCTTACCAACAACGGCATCCTAGAGGGTTCGCGCCACCTCCAAGACTTCGTAGACTTCCAGCTTATCCCCGACATTGACGTCGTTAAAGTTTCTCAAGGACAAGCCACACTCAAAGCCTGACTTGACTTCCTTCACGTCGTCCTTGAAGCGCTTCAAAGAATCCAGTTCGCCGGTATGAATCACGACATCGTCGCGCAACACGCGCACCATCGAACCACGTTTTACAACGCCATCCAGGACATAACACCCGGCCACAGCGCCAACCTTCGAGATGCGGTAGACTTCGCGCACTTCCACCAACCCGATTACGCTCTCCTTACGCTCAGGGGAAAGCATGCCGGACATAGCAGCCTTGATTTCGTCCACGGCGTCGTAAATGATGTTGTAATAGCGCACATCGACATTCGCAGAAGAAATCAGTTTGCGTGCAGTTGCATCGGCGCGCGTGTTGAACCCAAGCACCACGGCGCTGGAGGCCAGCGCCAAATTGACATCGGACTCGGAAATTGCGCCCACGCCCGTGTGGATGATGTTCACTTTCACCTCGTCCGTGGACAGCTTCTGCAAAGCATGGGCCAAGGCCTCGGCGGAACCTTGCACGTCCGCTTTGATGATAAGGGCGAGGTTCTTGACCTCACCTTCGCCCATCTGTTCAAACATGTTTTCCAGCTTTGCGGCTTGTTGCTTGGCCAGCTTCACATCACGGAATTTGCCTTGACGGAATAGTGCAATCTCGCGCGCCTTGCGCTCGTCGGCCAGCGCGTTGACTTCTTCGCCAGCCATGGGCACGTCTGAAAGCCCTTGAATCTCTACGGGGATGGAAGGGCCTGCTTCCTGTAGCGCGTTGCCAGTCTCATCAAGCATGGCCCGCACACGGCCAAACACGGCACCTGCCAGCAACACGTCACCGCGTTTGAGAGTACCCGATTGCACCAAAATAGTTGCAACCGGTCCGCGCCCCTTGTCCAGCCGCGCCTCAATCACAAATCCCTTGGCCAGGGTTTTCTTCGGTGCCGTCAATTCCAGCACCTCCGCCTGCAACAACAGCCCTTCCAGAAGCGCATCGATCCCCTGCCCAGTTTTGGCCGACACTTCCACGAACATCGTGTCGCCACCCCAGTCTTCCGGGACGACCCCTTCCGCGACCAGTTCCTGTTTGATACGTTCCGGATTTGCTTCGGGCTTGTCGATCTTGTTGATAGCGACCACGATCGGCACTCCTGCCGCCTTCGCATGATGAACGGCCTCAATCGTCTGCGGCATCACGCCATCGTCGGCAGCCACCACCAGGATAACGATGTCGGTCACCTTGGCACCGCGGGCTCGCATGGCAGTAAATGCCGCATGGCCCGGCGTATCAAGGAAGGTAATCATGCCGCGCGGCGTCTCCACATGGTACGCGCCGATGTGTTGGGTAATCCCCCCTGCCTCGCCGCTGGCTACGCGGGTACGACGAATATGATCTAACAGCGAGGTCTTTCCGTGGTCGACGTGGCCCATGACGGTGACCACGGGCGCCCGCGGTTCGGCTGTGACTGCAGCCGGCTGTATGGCATCGACGAGAAAGGCCTCGGGGCTATCCAGGGCTGCGGGCTTAGCGATGTGACCCATTTCACCCACGACTATCATCGCAGTCTCTTGGTCCAGCACCTGGTTAATGGTCACCATACTGCCCATTTTCATCAGCGTTTTGATGACCTCTGCCGCTTTGACCGCCATCTTCTGCGCCAAAGCAGCGACGGAGATCGTCTCCGGCACCATCACTTCATGCACCGTTGGCTCGGTCGGCATGGAAAAACCATGCTGCTCTTCTTCGGCGCCCTTGTGGCGCGACAACTTACGCTCGCGCCAACCCGAACCGCCGGACGTGTCCCCGCGCAATTTGACAGCGCGTCTCTTTGCGCCTTCATCCGCCCAAGTGACCTGCTTCGGTTTCTTGGCAGCCTTCTTCTCCGCTTTCACAGCCTGCTCGGAAGGCTTGTGCAACGTGCCTTCCGTAATCGGCGCCGCTGGCGTTGCCGCTGCTTCAGCCGGTTTGGGCTGCACGGTCGCCAGCGTAATTTCCTGGGCCTCCGCCGCTTGTTTGCGCTGCAGTTCCGTTTCCTGCCTGGCGCGCACTTCGGCACTTTGACGGGCGATCAATTCGGCCTGTTTGCGTGCCTCCTCTTCCCGTAGCGCGACTTCTTCCGGCGCCAGGGAAAACGCGGCCGGTTTTTCCTCAATCGGGGCTACAGGCTCCTCAGGTACAGCTCCCGCCGAATCGCGCTTGACAAACACGCGCTTCTTGCGCACCTCAACCTGAATAGTGCGTGATTTTCCAGTGCTGTCCGCCTTCCTGATTTCCGTGGTTTCCCTGCGCATCAGGGTAATCTTAGTCTTCGCCTCCTTGGCACCATGGACACGGCGCAGATATTCCAACAGTTGCGTTTTATCCTGCTCGTTCAGCGCATCGTTGACCAGGGTTTTCTCAACGCCGGCAGCGCGCAACTGCTCAAGCAGCAACGACGCCGGCAAACCGAGTTCCTCGGCAAACTGTTCTACGTTCATTTGTCCCATTCGGGCCCCCTGTCCAATTTAAGCAAACCACGGAGCTCGTGCAGTCATGATCAAGCGCTTGGCAATCTCATTATCCATGCCGGTCATTTCGACCAAGTCATCCACCGCCAAGTCCGCCAAGGCTTCCTTAGTTGTCACTCCTTGTGAAGCGAGTACGCGTGCTGTCTGATTATCCATGCCTTCCAGCGTCAGCAAATCCTCGGCCTCATTCTCAACCTTTTCTTCGCTGGCAATAGCCTCAGTCAGCAACGCGTTACGTGCGCGGCTGCGCAATTCGTTCACCGTCCCCTCGTCGAAGGACTCGATTTCCATCATTTCCGAAATCGGCACATAAGCGATTTCCTCCAACGTGCTAAACCCTTCCTGAACCAGGATATCAGCCACCTCTTCATCCACATCCAATTTTTCTATGAACAGTTTGCGTATCGCGGAGAACTCTTCCTGGCTCTTGTTCTCGGCCTCCTCCACCGTCATAATATTCAGCTCCCAACCGGTCAGCTCGGACGCCAACCGCACGTTTTGTCCGCCTCGTCCGATGGACTGAGCCAACTGCTCTTCCTCCACCACGACGTCCATGCTTTTTCTCTCTTCGTCCACGACGATACTGCTGACCTCAGCGGGCGCCAACGCGTTGATAACAAATTGCGCCGGGTCAGGAGACCACAAAATGATGTCCACCCGCTCCCCCGCCAGTTCGCCCGTAACAGCCTGAACGCGCGAACCCCTCATACCGACGCACGTTCCTATTGGATCTATGCGCTGATCATTCGACTTGACGGCAATCTTTGCTCGAGCGCCGGGATCCCTTGCAGCAGCCTTAATCTCCAGCAACCCCTCCTCAATTTCCGGCACCTCCAGCTCAAAGAGCTTCACCAAAAATTCCGGAGCGACACGCGAGAGGATTAATTGTGGGCCGCGACTACTACGCTCGGTCCGCAACAGAAAGGCTCGGACCCTGTCACCAACCCTCAGATTCTCCTTGGGAATCATCTGATCGCGCGGCAACAATGCCTCGATCCGGCCAGACTCTATGATGGCACTCCCGCGTTCCATGCGTTTGATTACACCGGTGATGAGATGTTCCTTGCGCAACAGGAAATCGTTGAGTATCTGCTCTCGCTCCGCGTCCCGAATTTTCTGCAGAATCACCTGCTTCGCGGCTTGCGCACCGATCCTGCCGAACTCTTCCGGCTCCAGGCCCTCCTCGATAAACTCATCTAACTGAATCTGCGGGTTCCTGGCCAGAGCATCGCTCAAACCGATTTGGTGCGCCGGAAACTCCACGGCTTCATCCGCCACTACCTGCCAGCGGCGAAAAGCAGCGTGATCCCCCGTGTTGCGGTCAATTTCCACACGCACTTCAACGTCATCGCGGAACCGTTTCTTGGTTGCCGATGCCAACGCCAACTCCAAAGCGCCAAAAACGACGTCTTTGTTTACATTCTTCTCTCTGGCCAGAGCATCCACCAATAACAATACTTCACGACTCATACCACCTCCGGCAAAATATCCAGTTCCGATCTTTGTGAGTACCTTATCCGCACCGCCACTAAAACTTCGGGACCAAACGAGCCTTCTCCAGGCTAGCAAGGTCTAACGTCACCAACACGCCATCCACATCCATCTCGAGCATACCGCCTTTAACGCAGCGTAAAATGCCAATGAAATTTCGTTGCCCGTTAATGGGCACACGCATTTTCACCCTAGCCTCTTCCCCAGCGAACCGCTCGAAGTCCTGCGCTTTCTTCAGCGGTCTGTCGAGCCCTGGCGACGAGACTTCAAGGCGCTCATAGTCAACCGCTTCCACAGCGAATAGCTTCGTCAAGTGGTCGCTGACGAGGACGCAATCCTCCACGACGATCCCGTCGGGTTTATCAATAAAGATCCGCAACAACTTACCCTGCCCAGACCACTCGAAGTCGACCAACTCATAACCCAATCCGCGTAGAGTGGATTCAAGCAATACCTGCAAATCCATATGAGCACCACAAACAAAAAATGGGCTGAACGCCCATAGTGAAGTTTTATATTGTACCAAGAAACAAGAACTAATGAAAGATCACTCAGAAGGCGGATTCATCTTGAGCCGCATCCTTGCGATGCATCGCGCGTGCATATCCACCGGACGCATTTTGGATGCACGTTCCAGAACCGGAAAATAACGGCTCAACACACCTGCCAACAAAAGCAAAACCCCCTCGAGTTGTATATCTCGAAGGGGTTTAAGATAAGGTGCCTGGCGGTGTCCTACTTTCACATGGGTAGTCCACACTATCATCGGCGCTAAGTCGTTTCACGGTCCTGTTCGGGATGGGAAGGCGTGGTTCCAACTCGCTATGGCCGCCAGGCGTAACGGGTTGTTTCGGCGCGTTGGCACCGAAACTGAAATAGAAGAAGTAAAGTTGGGGTATTGATTGCATGGGCTCGGAGGGTGACTTTTGGCTTTCGCCTTGGTCGCCGCTTCCGGCTTCAAACCGCTTAAGGTTATAGGGTCAAGCCTCACGGTCAATTAGTATCGGTTAGCTTAACACATTACTGCGCTTCCACACCCGACCTATCAACGTTGTGGTCTTCAACGAACCTTTAGAGGGCTTTACGCCCTGGGAAGTCTCATCTCGAGGCGAGTTTCACGCTTAGATGCTTTCAGCGTTTATCTCTTCCGCACATAGCTACCCGGCGATACCACTGGCGTGATAACCGGTACACCAGAGGTGCGTCCACTCCGGTCCTCTCGTACTAGGAGCAGGTCCCCTCAAACTTCCAACGCCCACTGCAGATAGGGACCAAACTGTCTCACGACGTTTTAAACCCAGCTCACGTACCACTTTAAATGGCGAACAGCCATACCCTTGGGACCGGCTACAGCCCCAGGATGTGATGAGCCGACATCGAGGTGCCAAACTCCCCCGTCGATATGAACTCTTGGGAGGAATCAGCCTGTTATCCCCAGAGTACCTTTTATCCGTTGAGCGATGGCCCTTCCATACAGAACCACCGGATCACTATGACCTGCTTTCGCACCTGCTCGACGTGTCAGTCTCGCAGTCAAGCCTTCTTTTGCCATTGCACTATCAGTACGATGTCCGACCGTACCTAGAAGACCTTCGTACTCCTCCGTTACACTTTGGGAGGAGACCGCCCCAGTCAAACTGCCCACCATGCACGGTCCCCGATCCAGATAATGGACCCAGGTTAGAACCGCAACGACACCAGGCTGGTATTTCAACGTCGCCTCCACGAGAACTAGCGTCCTCGCTTCACAGGCTCCCAGCTATCCTACACAAGTCCCGTCACAGTCCAATGCAAAGCTACAGTAAAGGTTCATGGGGTCTTTCCGTCTAGCCGCGGGGAGATTG
>Ga0214474_1001373_pt1 | contig 11246 bp, 9 predicted proteins | sample RVTome_2_FD_187335 | JGI IMG/M metagenome (GOLD analysis project Ga0214474, IMG submission 187335) | Soil microbial communities from uranium-contaminated site in the Upper Colorado River Basin, Wyoming, United States - RVT95D214 HiSeq ...
TCAAACAACTGGGCGTTGTTTATCGTCACCGCGGCCTGGGCCGCTGCCAGGGATAACAGTTTCACCGTCTGCTTGTCAAAAACATCCTTCCGTACGCGGTCCCAGCACATTATATAGCCAATGCAGCGGTTACGGACAATCATAGGCAGCCCGACAAACGACGCGACCATCATGTCCAAGGGTACTTTTCGTCCGTACCCGGTGAGACTACGGTTCAAATTGGAGAACCGCACGGGTTTTCTTTCCGTTATGATCTTTCTCGCAACCTTGGACCCTTTCAAGTCGATGACAGGATGAAAATCGATATTTTTGGGCTTCCCGTTCTCGATGCAGAAAACCATCCGCGCTTTATCTTCCTCTTCCGTGTACAGGTCAATACGGAAGTTCTGCGGTTCTACTATCTTCTTAATGTGATTGAAGATCTCTTTGTATAATCTCTCAGTGGTCAGTTCCGCGGCGACCGCGCGGTTCATTTCATCGAGGGCTTTGAAATGGTTTGCTTCACGGCTCGCGGTTTCAAGCAGCGACAGGTAATGCAGAAAAACGCTGGCGAAAAGGATATCATCCTTCAGTCTTTTGAAATGTTTGCTTGAGAAATGATTTTTCTTTGTCGAATGGAAAGTGAAAGTGCCGTATAACTTGCGGCCGACGAATATCGGCGCGCCGATGACCGATTTGATCCCGTGTTTGCGTATGAACTCGCGCGATCCCAGATGCGGGTGCCCGTCAACATTACCGATCACCACGTTCTTTTTCTTCAACGCGACGTAACCGCTTATACCCTCTCCCACTTTGACCGACGCCGTCGCGTCGAGATGGATCCGGCTGCTGCCGGTCGCGATGAGTTTCAAGGTCCTGGTCTTGGGGTCGAACCCGCGTATCAATCCCGAATCAGCATCCAGCTCGCCGATGGCGTGGTCAACGATCTGCGTAAGCCTCTTGATCGTCCATTGATCACGGTGATGGTTATGTAACGGCATGAATGGAACATTATACTTATCCAGTTCGTTTAGTCAAGCATGGCCGACCGGTGGAAAGGCATATTAAAGCGTGGTTCTTGATTATGCGCGACCGGTGTGTATAATTGGCCACAAGGAGATGCCATGGATGAGAAAAAACAGCCGCAGCAGATCAGCGTCGAGATCAGTCCGGAACAGTCCGAAGGGATCTATTCCAACATCGTGCTCATCGCCCACTCGCCGTCGGAATTCATTCTTGATTTCGCGCGGATCCTGCCCGGTCTGCAGAAAGCCAAGGTGTTCGCGCGCATCCTGATGACGCCGCAGAACGCCTGCCTGCTCAGGGATGCGCTCGATGAAAATTTGAAAAAATATGAAGAGCGGTTCGGTAAAATTAAAATATTCGGCAAAGAATCCAAAGAGATCGGTTTTAAATAAGATCGCCGATTTCTTTGTTCATTCCAGATACCGCGCCTACCTCATGGGCGGCTGCCCGCGTGATATGGTGCTCGGTGTCGATCCGGTGGATATCGATATCGTAATCGAAGGGGATGTTCTGAAGGCGGCCAGGGAACTTAATAAGATCCTGAAAGGAAAACTCCTGGCGTATAAGGATTTCAACACCGCCTCCATCATTACCAAAACCGGCAACAGGGTCGACCTGGCCGGCGCGCGCACCGAAACCTATCCGTCGCCCGCGGAATTACCCAGGGTCATCCCCGCGACCATCAAGGAAGACCTTCAGCGCAGGGATTTCACGATCAATGCGCTCTGCATGTCGCTTAACCGCGCGGATCTCGGTGAACTATACGATCCATTCTCGGGTGTCAACGACATCCGGAAGGGACTGATCAGGATCCTTCATGACCAGAGTTTCGTCGACGATCCGACCAGGGTCTTTCGGGCGCTGCGGTATAAGAATCGTTTCGGTTTCAGGCTGGATAAAGCGACCGATGCCAGGCTGCGCGATGCGATCGCCAAGAACATGATCGAGCGGCTTTCGGGCCAGCGCGTTTTGAACGAATTGCGACTTATCTTCGCTGAAAAAAGTGAGGCGCAGGTGTTACGAGACCTTGTCCGCTATGGCATTGTCAGCCTGCCCAGGGCAAAGCTGATAATGCTGGACCGGATGGGAGAACTAAAGCTGTATGCGTTCATGGCGCACACTCGTTTCAAGCATCTGCCCCTCCCCAGCCATGAAGCGCAGCTCGTACGTGAAGTTGGACGTCTGGACCAGATCATCGCTCGATTGTCGCGAGCCCGACATTATCACCAGATCTATGAAATACTCGCGACTCTCCCGCCCGAGATCATGTCAGTCATCCCGGCATTAAAACCTACGCTCAACAATAAGGTCAATGCGTTTAAAAAAATGCGGCACGTTAAGCCTCTTATCACGGGCAATGACTTGAAAAAAATAGGATTGAAGCCAGGCCCTGCATACAAGCGGCTGCTCGCGAAGACATTTAAACTTCAGCTTGACGGCAAGATCTCCGCAAAGAACAGAAGCAAAGCGCTGGAGGCGCTGAAAAAACATGGCCAATGAGATCGCGGTCCTGATCATGTCTTTGCCGCCCCTTTTGCTGGCTCTGACCATACATGAGTTCTGCCACGGCTACGCGGCGCTCAAAATGGGCGATCCCACGGCAAAATATGCCGGACGCCTGACCTTTAACCCCATTAAGCACATTGATTGGTTTGGATTCCTTGCGTTCCTGCTGTTCCGTTTTGGCTGGGCAAAACCCGTGCCCGTGGATCCGAGAAATTTTTATAACTATCGAAAAGGAATATTAATAACTTCGCTGGCTGGCCCCCTGTCTAATTTTCTGCTGGCTGTACCCTTTGGACTGGTGTTGCGCTTATTACCGGATATCACGGCCGTGAAGTTCTTATACCCGCTGGCGGTCATGCTCCAGCTGGGACTGCTTTATAATTTAATTCTCTGCGCTTTTAACTTGATCCCGGTGCCGCCGCTTGACGGATCCAAGGTCCTTTTCAGTCTATTGCCGACCTCCTTCGCGCCAGTAGAATTATGGCTCGAACGTTACGGAGTCATAATCCTACTCGGCTTGATATTCTTCGACCGGATCACGGGCGTGCCGGTTCTATGGGGGTGGATCGGTCCTTTCGTTGCTTTCTTCGGCCGGCTGTTTGCCGGAACATCAGGAATGTTCTGATGACCGTCTCTGACACAGGCTTACAAAAACCAATGATTTACCTGTATTTATCAGCTTATCTCTAAAAAGGAGGTCTGCGATGTTGAAAAAAGGAATAAAGATAGTTTTGCTGGTGATCGCCATCGTGTTGATAGTGATCATCATCGGGTTTTTCGCGATCCGGGCTTTTCTGACACCTGCTTATCTCCGGTCTATTGCGACCAAGGCAGTATCAGATGCGCTTCAACATCCGGTACAGATGGGCGCGGTCAATCTCAAACTGGGCTGGAAGATCGGGATCGTCGTTGATGACTTGACTATCCCCAATGCCCAGGGATTCAGTGCGTACCCGCTCGCCAGCGTCCGAAAAACCTCGTTAAACCTCCAACTGCTGCCTCTGTTGGGCAGGCATGTGGTCATCAACAGCGTGGATCTGAACCGGATGCAGATGAGAGTGGAAAAGAACACCCAGGGTCAGATGAACATAGGGTTGTTCGTTCCCAAAACCGGCGCCAAGGGCAGTGGATGGACGGTTTCCCTGAATTCCATCGGCCTTCACAACTGCTCTGTCGTTTACCAGGATGCCATAGCAAAGAGCGAGGTCCAGGTCAAAGACATAAGTCAGAACATAAGGTTTGCCCGTGATAATATATCCTGCTCTGGCAGCCAAACCCTTTACCTCCTCAAAAGCGGCAGTATGCCGGAAATGATAATCAAGATCGAGAATGACATTGAGTACGACTCGGTAAAAAAGAACGTTTCGATCAATAACATCAGGGCGGTGTACGAGCCGGTCGTACTGGTGGCCAGCGGAACCATCGAGAAACTCGAGCGCCTGAACATGAAAGCGGAAATAGATGTCCCGGACGTATCCAAAGCACTGGTCCTGATCCCGACCCAGTCCAGACCCGAGGCGATGACCGGCGCAATAAAAGCGGTCGCGTCCGTACTCGGGACCGTCCAGGAGCCCAAAGTTGATGGCCGCTGCGAATTAAAGAACATATTAGTCAAACCAAAGGGTTTTACCAAACCCGTAGAGAAGATCAACGGGAGCCTGTCTTTTGACCAGAATTCGATAAAGAACATCCTCGTACAGGGGCAGATCGGCGGATCCAAATTCGACGTGTCCGGCAGCATCGCCAACCTCACCAAAAACCCCTTACTTGACATTATGCTCAAACTCGCAGGCGATCTGAAGGACCTCGAAGGGTTGACGTCCGAGACCAAATCGATGAAACTCGCAGGAATCATGAATGTCAAGACAGCGGTTAAAGGTGCGGCGGGCAAGCCTTCATACTACGGCGATTTCGCGGTCAGCAATGGCATGGTTGACGGTATCGGCCTGGCAAAACCGATCACTAATTTCCAATTTAACGGCACGCTCCAGAACGAGGGAGCAAAGATCAATGTATGCCGCGGCCGCATCGGGAATTCCGATTTTGCCCTGACCGGGAATATTTCGAATTTCGCAAAACCCGTGATCCAGCTATCCAATACGTCGAATGCCATCGATCTCGACGAGTTGTTCCCCAAGCCTGCGGCCGGCCAAAAAAAGACCGGTGGTGCCGCGGTCCCGATCACCCTGCAAGGCGCGGTGAAGATCAATAAAGTCAGCGGCATGGACATGGAATTCAGGAACGTCAAGACTAATATCACGTACGAGAACGGCGTCATCGACCTCAAGGACTGCAACGCCGACGCCTTCGACGGCAAGGTTCAGTTCGACCTGTACTATAACATCAACAGCCCGGAACCGTACCGGATCAACTCGCGGATGACCAACATGTCCGCGCAGAAAGTGCTCAAGCGGTTTCTCAAGTTTGAGAATTTCGAAGCGAAATTGAACGGCGTTGGCAATTTCCAGGGCAAGGGATTTGATCAGAAGCAGGTTATATCTAACATGAATGCTTCAGGAAATTTCAAATTTGGCAGCGGCTCGTTCAATAACTTCGCACTGGTCACAGGACTTCTTACCTGGCTCGGTTTTAAGGACCAGAAAAATCTGCCATTCAACGACTTCATTTGTTCATTCAAGATCTCCAATGGCAAGACCCAGGTCAATGACTGGGCGCTGGCAACATCCATGGGCAACATGTTAACCAACGGTACGATCGGACTCGACGGCAAGATCAACCTTGCCCTCACGTTCACCCTGAACAAGAAAGAATCCGATGCGTTGAAAAAACGCCACGCGGACTGGGTTCTGTTCTATGACAAAGCCGGCAAGGCCGTCATCGACATGAACATCACCGGCAAAGTGCTGGACCCGAAATTCGCGCTCGACACCAAGAAGATCCAGCAGCGCCTTAAGGGCAAGATCCAGGATCAGTGGGACAAGAAGAAAAAAGACCTGGAAAAGAAACTGAAGGATCTGTTCAAAAAATAGTTAATGGTTTTACGGCGTGGCTACTGGTATCGTTATACGGCATTGCTATACGGTAAAGGACCACCTAAAACGACAAACGAAAAACGATACGAGTGGCGATGCCGAATCACGAATAACGAGATACCTGTTTATTTAGAATTTTAAGGAACCATGCCCGAACTTCCCGAAGTTGAAACCATCAAGCGGGAGCTGCAGCCGCTCCTGACCGGCAAAACGATAACAAACTGCCGCGTTCTGCGCTCCGATATCATCGGCTATCCTTCTGCTAAATTATTCAAACGCCGGATCAAGAATGCGGTCATTACCGGGATCCGGCGCCGCGCAAAATATCTGATCATGGATCTGGAAAGCGGTTCAATGTTGATCTTTCATCTTCGCTTATCCGGCGCCTTGCTCATAAAAGAAGATCCAAGCAGGCACGCCCGCATTGTCTTTAAGTTAAACGACGGTTCTCTGCTCGTATTTGACGAACCGCGCGTGCTGGGACGCGTCTACCTTATCGGTCAGAATGACAGACCGCGGATCCTGAAGGGTTTTCGCGAATTGAGCCATGAACCTATTTCACCTGAATTCGATTTTGCGTATTTTAAGAAAAAACTAAAGGGGCGCAAGACCAGGATCAAATCGGTGCTTTTAGACCAGAGGGTTTGCGCCGGAGTTGGCAATATCTATTCGGACGAAGCTCTGTTCAAGGCCGGTATCAGACCGTTCCGCCGGGCGTCCAGCCTGCGGACCGCTGAAGTTTTTAAGCTCCTCCTGGCGCTCAAGGATGTTCTGCACCTCGGGATAAAACATCTCGGCACGACCGTCTCTGATTACAAAAGGGTTAACGAACAGACCGGCAATTTCCAGAAACTGCTTTGCGTGTACGGCCGGGAAGGCGAGCCCTGTAAAGTCTGCGGTACGCCCATCGTGGTCAAAAAGATCGGCAACCGCGGCACGCGCTACTGCCCGAAATGCCAGAAGTGATCACGGGCGTGAACGCCCTACTCCAGGAACTGTAGCCGCAGGTCATGATCCTGCAAAGCGGGGCTTTAGCCTGCGTAATAATTGACCGAAATCTGAAGATATTTCGCAACCTGAAGGTTGCGGCTACATAAAAAGGATATTAATCATAACTGGTGTCTCTGTGGGCGAGATTCTCATTTTTTTCCTCTCCCCTTGTGGGAGAGGGTAAGGGTGAGGGGTGACGTATCAAATGACATACCATATGTATATAATAGCGCGCATTTCCTGTTAAAACATTGTCTAATTAAATAGTATTAAATAATTTTGATAATGCTGAAATTGTCAAAACGGTGAGGTTAATGAATAATAGTGTAATATTATAAACCGGATCATGGATAACAATAATTCATATAATGATAACGACCTGATCAAGCAATCGGCCGAGGGTAACGAGCAGTCTTTTGCCCTGCTTGTAAAAAAGTACGAAAAGGCGGTTTTCAGCACAATATACCGCTATACCGGTAACAAGGAAGACGTTGAGGATCTCGCACAGGAGATCTTTATAAAAGTCTGGAAAAACGCAAAGAGTTTTAAGGAAAGATCCAAATTTTCAACGTGGCTTTACAGAATTGTCGTTAATCACTGCCTTAATTACAAAATAAAAGTTAAAAAACAACGAAGGGATATCCCTCTGGAGGACGTATCAAAAGAAGGCAGCACCTCTTCTGCATTAATCGTACAAAATGATTGTGATTCCAAGGTCAAAGTCGAAATTATCAAAAAAGCGATCAGGAGCCTGCCTAAACGCCAGCGTCTAGCATTGATCCTTGCCCAATTTGAGGATAAATCGCACCAGGAAATAGCCGATATCATGAAGGTCTCCCCTTCTTCGGTGCATTCGCTTATCTTTCGCGCGCGGATCACCCTCAGAAAGATGCTTAAGGAATTACTGTGATGCGAATATACCGCGCGAAATATCGGTTTATTTTTTGTCAAAATAATCAGGGGAACTAAAAAATGAAATGCTCTAAAATACAAAAGAAACTATCCAACTATCTGGATAATGCCTTGCCGGATAACGAAAAAGATGTGATTGCGGATCATTTACTGACTTGCGCGACCTGTCAGGCAGAATTTTCAACTTTAAAAAAGCTTCACAACACACTCGGTCTATTGGATGATATGCCGGTCCCTGACGAATTCAGCGCGAAGTTGATCGGCAAAATCAAGACATTAGAAAAAAACCGGGAAATCACAATGCCATTCAGCGTATTTGGCAGGACCATAATGGCTGCAGCATGCGTAGCAGTAATATTGTTATCAATATTATTTGGTAATCATATCGGCAGGACACTTTATAAAGAAACGACTGGCAAGCGATTGCCTCATAACACAAGAGTAATTGAAATATTTGAAACACAGGCTAGCATTGAATTGGCCAATTATCTCAATTATAGATTGAATTATGACGTGCAGAATGGAGGTGCGCAATGAAAAAATGGCATTTAGTCGTAATTATCGTCTCCTTAGCGTTGAACGTGGCGGTTATCGCGACGTTCGGCTACCTGTGGGCTGCGGATCATGTAAAGAAAAGTCCATTTTCCGAAAAAGAACTGGAGGAAATGAAAAAGAAGTATGCATCGATCCGTGTCGTGCTTGATGTGCCGGAAATGGATCCGCAAGCCATATCGTTCGCATATTTTGATTATGACCCCATACCGGCAGCAAAAGAAAGAGCAAAAAACTACGCCCGAATATACAATGATTTTATAAAGCTCCGGAATACCGAAGAAGCTAAAACAGAATTTCGTAAAGTCTATATACGCTATATGTGGGATGATGTTTTTAAAGACATTGACGGAAATGCGGTCCTTATGCTCACAAAGGGCGGGGCAACACTTACATCAAATGTCGCTGATAAAAAATTGTGGGTGGTGACAAAGGTCAGGAAAATAAATGACGAACTGATATGCTGGTGCATTCCGGTCATGCCTGAAATCGGCAAGGAAATCACAGTTACTCTCAGCAAAACAACGGCTTATGATGCTGGCAGAGATTTTGATAATGCATTGGCGGAGGCGAGCAGAAAAACGGTAACACAATACCCCATAGATCCAAACTTCAAAGACGAACCTGTTGCTCGTGCGCTGTTCAATAAAATGAATGACGCTTTTTACAATGCCAATGCCATATATTTTGAAGGAATTGTTTGGAGTGGGCGCGAGGGGACTATTCAAAATAAGGCATATTACAGGGCATGGCTGAAAAAACCAAATTTTGCGCGCATCGAAGCGATTAGGGATAATAAGGTCACCGGTACGCTTATCTGTGATGGCAAATATTTTTGGATTTACTGGGGAGGCAAACAGACACCTTTTGACAGCGTAAACCTTGATATTTTTGGAACCGGACAATACATGCGGATACCGGCATACCAAGAGGAAGGGAGATCTCTATCTCATCAAGTACAACTTCTCCGGGCAGATTTTTCACCGGTTTACGAACTTGGCTGGTTTAAAGGAGGTTATAAAAAATTCAACGAAATTATAGATGGGGTTCGGAGCGTTGGCGTTGAAATGGTCAATGGTGAACTCTGCGACGTAATAGAAGTGAGTATCCAGAAAAACACCATGAGCAGATTCTTTTGGGTATCGAGAAACGACCGGTTACCAAGAAAGATCTGTCAAATTATTCGCGCTAATGATATTTTTATTTATAATGAATTATGGACCAATGTATTAATAAACGCGAATATTGCCAACTCTCTATATCAATGGAAGCCGCCTGCTGGTTGGACTCAATATTTTGAACCTTCGTGGGAAGATGACCTTCTAAAACCGGGCACAATCGCACCCGATTTTGAATTGCAATCGATCGAAGGTAATTCGATAAAGCTATCAGATTATCAAGGAAAGGTTGTATTGTTGTATTTCTGGAGTGTTGGTTGTTCAGTCGATGAGTTGCAAATACTTGAGCGCATATATAACCGTTTCAAAAACAAAAATTTTCTTGTAATCGGCATTGACAATGACGACGATTATGAAATTGCCAAGCGATTTCTCAATGAAAATTCGATCACTTATCCCAATGTTATTGACGCATCACCCGCTGCTCAGGATATACAATGCAAGCAATACCAAACAAAAGCAGGCAGGCGAGCGAGCCCCATGACATACCTGATCGACCGTGACGGGAAAGTGGCGGATGCGTGGTACGGCTCGGACAAGGAAAATGATGAGAAAGATATAACAAACAAACTGAAAAAATTAGGCATAAAATAGCGTAAAATATTTATTAACTTATCACTCGAAATACAAATCCCCCACTTTATCCCCTTTTACCAAAGGTGAAAGAAGGGGGATTATGATCAAGGGCGTGAACGCCCTACTCCAGGAACTGTAGCCGCAGGTCATGATCCTGCAAAGCGGGGCTTTAGGCTGCGTAATAATTGACCGAAATCTGAAGATATTTCGCATCCTGAAGGTTGCGGCGACTGAAGTAGAGCTTTCAGGCTCGTCAAACTGCTCTCCCCCCATTCAATTGACATTAGTATAAAATTGTATATAGTTAACGCATGGATGATTTTTCGAGCAAATACGACCCGAAAGGGATCGAGCAGAAATGGTCTGACACCTGGCTGAAGGAAAAACTCTTCACGCCCGACGCCAGTTCTAAAAAAGAAACTTACACGATATCGATCCCGCCGCCGAACGTAACCGGCAAGCTCACGCTCGGGCACGTGTTGAACAGCACGATCCAGGACATTCTGATCCGTTACAAGAAACTGTGCGGTTTTGAGGTCTTGTGGCTGCCAGGCATGGACCACGCCGGGATCGCGACCCAGGTAGTTGTTGAAGAAAGGCTCCTGGAAAAAGGGGTAAAAAAAGAATCCCTGGGCCGGGAAAAATTCATCGCCGAGGTTTGGAAATGGAAAGAGGATTACGCCCGGATCATCCGTGAACAGCTAAGGACCATAGGGTGCGGCCTGGATTGGACGCGCGAAAGGTTCACCCTGTCGGAAGAGTACTCGCGCAGCGTTATCAAGGTATTCGTCGACCTTTACAACAAGGGATTGATATATCGGGGGGAGAAAATTATAAACTGGTGCCCGCGGTGCTTGACCGCGATCTCAAACGAGCAGGTCGAGACCGTGGATACCATGGATAAGCTTTATTACATAAAATACCCATTAAAGAACGGCGATGAATTCATTACCGTTGCAACCACGAGGCCGGAAACAATGCTGGGCGACACGGCGGTCTGCGTCAATCCCAATGACGAACGGTATCGGCACTTGGTTGGTAAAACCGCGCTTCTTCCCATCATGGACCGTGAGATCCCGATCATCGCAGACGAGTATGTTGACCCTGAATTCGGCACGGGTGCCTTGAAAGTAACACCAGCACACGACCAATTCGATTTTGAACTCGCTAAAAAACATAAACTTGGTATCATCAATACAATGAACTCCGATGCGACCTTGAACGAGAATGCGGGTAAACTTAAGGGCATCGACCGCGTCGAAGCCCGCAAAAAAGTCCTGCAGATGCTGCTGGAGATATCCTTGCTCGACAAAACTGAAAATTATAAAGTGCCGCTGACGACATGCGAACGGTGCCATACCGCGGTCGAACCGCGCGTTTCCAAGCAATGGTTCGTCAAGATGAAGCCGCTCGCCGAACCGGCCTTAAAAGCAGTTCATGATGGAGTTGTCAAGATGTACCCCAAGCGCTGGGTAAACCTCTACAACCACTGGTTGGAGAACGTTATCGACTGGGTGATCTCGCGACAGCTTTG
>Ga0214474_1001374_pt1 | contig 11238 bp, 10 predicted proteins | sample RVTome_2_FD_187335 | JGI IMG/M metagenome (GOLD analysis project Ga0214474, IMG submission 187335) | Soil microbial communities from uranium-contaminated site in the Upper Colorado River Basin, Wyoming, United States - RVT95D214 HiSeq ...
AAACCCTTGTAGCGGAAACCTTTAGGTTTCCATACATAACGATAACCTTTGCGGTGGTCCAAGGCTTCTGCGGTTTACCTGCCCGGCCAGGGATTTATCAAACGAACTGTCGCATAAATGCGACCGCTACAAACTCCCCTGTCGGGTCAGCCTGCCCGTTTCTCCCCGGTGTGAACCAGAACGGTTTACACCCCGCTCGACCCAATGGCCAGGGAGGATCCTCGTTTGAGCGGGAATTGTCGTCAACACCCGTGTCGGGGAATTCTCGCTCATCATTGGGTTCGGTAAATCTCCCGCCAAACGGGATCCCGGTGACAATTCCCAAGCCAACCTTAGAAAATCTCACTCCAACCCATTTTTCACCACACTCTCATTTTCTGAATAACTCGCAAAAAAGCCCTTTCTCCATTCTTCAAAATTACCCAAAACTATTGCCTCTCTCATTTCTTTCATCAAATTTATGTAAAAATAAAGCGAATGAATTGTGGCTAAACGTAACCCACTTATCTCTTCACTCATAAACAAGTGCCTCAAATAAGCACGACTATAATTTTTACAGGTTAGACATTGACAGGTCTCGTCTAAGGGAGAAAAATCCTTCTGATATTTGGCATTTTTCAAAATGATTTTCCCTTTCTTTGTAAAAACTGTTCCATTTCTGGCATTGCGCGTGGGAAGCACGCAGTCAAACATATCCATCCCTCGTGAGATTGCTTCAACCAGGTCTAAAGGCGTCCCAACCCCCATCAAGTAATGCGGTTTATCCGAAGGAAGGTGATTTGATACCACTTCCACTATCTCCCACATACTGTTCTTTGGCTCACCCACGGATAATCCCCCGATGGCATAACCATCAAAATCCAATTCCACTGTTTTCTTGACTGACTCCAACCTCAAGTCAGAATAAGTGCTTCCCTGGATTATGCCGAACAGAGCCGGTAAGGTTTTATCCTCTCTGAAACTAACCAGTCTATCTTTCGACCTCTTAGCCCATTTCAGGGTTAGGTCGCTTGACTGTTTGGCATATTCCCCAGAGCAAGGATAAGGGGCGCACACATCCAGAGGCATAATTATATCTGACCCCAAAGCCATCTGTATTTCAATTATTTTTTCCGGAGTGAAGTTATGGATTGAGCCGTCCAGATAAGATTTAAATGCGACCCCATCTTCTGAGACTTTATTAAGTGAATTTAGACTAAAGACTTGATACCCTCCGCTGTCAGTCAGGATACTTTTGTGCCAGCTCATAAATTGGTGCAATCCCTTTGCCTGTGAAATGACTTCAATTCCTGGGCGTAAATAGAGATGAAAGCTATTACCCAAGATTATCTCTGCACCTAAGTTGTCCAATTCCTCAGAGCATAAAGTTTTGACCGAAGCTTGAGTTCCAACCGGCATAAACACTGGAGTATTAATCTGACCATGAGGAGTATTTATGATTCCAGCCCGGGCTTTGGATGCCCTATCTTTTGCCTCTAATTTGAAATCGAAGCTATGCATTTGTATAGTTAAAATTAAAGGGGGTAACGTTTAACCCAAACGGATTAAAGCATTAACCCCTTTTGCATTTTCTATCTCTTTTTGGCGGTATATCCGTAAGTTCCCAATACTTTTGATAGCCCACCCCAGTACTGATGCGCTTTAGTGCAATAGACTGCCGGCCTGATTTTAGCAATATCCGGATTACCATTCGAATCCAAGTACCTCTCATCTATATGTGTCGCCACTATCTCACCCAGGAAAAGGTGATGAGTGCCCAATTCGATTATATCTTTAACCTGACATTCCAAGTTAATGGGAGACTCCTTGATTAGAGGGGATTTGACCTTTTCCCCTTTGATTGGGGTTAGGTTCAGCTCTTTAAATTTATCCACATCTCTACCAGAATGGCTGCCACAGAAATCTGCCTGTCTGATTAAATCCTCATTTACTACATTTAATACAAACTCTTTTGAATCTCTTATGATACCAAAAGAATATCTGCTGGGTCTTATGCTTATCCCCACCATAGGTGGCTCAGAGCAAACCACTCCAGCCCAAGCCAGGGTTATGATGTTCGGTCCTCCCTTAGACTGACAGCTGACCATAACCACAGGCAAAGGTATCAGAAGGGCTTGAGGGGGCAATTGTTTTTTTGCCATTTTTATAAACTTAACTCCTCCTCCCCACTGAAAGTATCCACCATATCTTTAAGTTGAGTTAATCTTTCTTTTATCTTATCTTTGGTTTGAAGGATGAATTCCTCTGCTTTCTCTGGACTTTCACATTTCACCGAGATGTCTAAACCCTCCAATTTTCTCGTGCCCAGCCCGTCCAAGCTGAAATCGATCTCCGGTGAGCCAAACCTTCCTGCCTTTTCCTCTTCCTCCGGGCTGAAACCCAGAGTTTTAAAACTCACCAAATATTCTCCGCCGCGAAGCGCCTTACTTATCTTCAGTCTCACTTCTCCTCGCTTTCTGTATAAAGAGTTTTCTGAACGTTTCGTTTATCTCTCTTGTTCCGATTACCTGAATGGAGAATTTATTTTCTATTTCCTTCAAATTCCCTTGAGATAAAATACATCTTTTGAAACCGAGTTTTTCCGCTTCCTTAATCCTCCTTTCTATCTGATCTACCGTCCTTATTTCTCCGCTTAATCCCACTTCTCCTATCACCACTGCCTCCGGGTCTATGGGCATATCGCGGTAGCTGGAAGCGATCGCAGTTATTATCCCCAAGTCCAGAGCCGGTTCTTCGATTCTCACTCCACCGGCCAAATTGACGAAAACATCATACTTGGAAAGACTGATTCCGCCCATCTTTTCTAACACCGCCAAAAGTAAAGATACCCTTTTATAATCAACCCCGGAACAAACCCTCTGGGGCATCCCGAAGGTGGAGGGAGTAACTAATGCCTGCAATTCCAAAAGCAGAGGTCTTGTCCCCTCTATACTGCATATCACTACCGAACCGGGAGAATCCTTTCTTCTTTCGGACAGGAAAGCTCTGGATGGATTCTCAACTTCGACCAGTCCTTTTGCCATCATCTGAAAAATGCCCAGCTCATTGGTTGAGCCAAATCGATTCTTAACTGACCTTAAAAGGCGATAGGTATGACTTTTCTCGCCTTCAAAATACAGAACCGTATCAACCATATGCTCTAACACTTTTGGTCCAGCGATCGCTCCTTCTTTAGTCACATGACCGATCAAGAAAAATGAACTCCCACTGGTTTTAGCGTAATTGATAAACCGGTAAGCGCATTCTCTGATTTGGCTGACACTACCCGGTGCGCTCTCCAGTTCCTGAGTATAGGAGGTTTGAATTGAGTCAATTATCACTACATCAAATTTCCTCTGGCTCAGCACAGCTAAGATGTAATGCAGATTATTCTCTGCCAAAACTTCCAAATTGTCGGATAATACCCCCAACCTCTCTGCTCTGATTTTAACTTGCTTGGCAGATTCTTCACCACTTACATAAAGGACTTTTTTGTTTTTGAGAGCAACGCTTTCGCTGATTTGCAGAAGTAAGGTGGATTTTCCTATCCCCGGGTCTCCACCCACCAGGGTAACTGAGCCATTCACAATCCCCCCACCCATCACTCTATCAAATTCTCTTGCACCTGTGATGATTCTCTCTTCTTTGTCTTTGGTGATCTTAGTTACAGGAATCGGCATCTCAAGTTGTCCCCCGGGCTCTTCCCATCTCTTAGTCGGAGTGATTTTCTCCTCGATCAAACTATCCCAGGTCCCACACTCAGGGCATTTCCCTAACCATCTTGGGGACTTGTAGCCACAAACTTGACAAATGTAGATGGTTTTTATTTTGTCCGAAATAGCCATTTTACTCCAGAGTGGGTATCGGTCCCTGAGAGCGACCCTGAATGAATTGTTGAACTACCGGATTGTCAGAGTTTTTGGTCTCTTCTGGTGTGCCAGCGAATATTATCTTGCCTTTATAGAGCATAGCAATCCTGTCAGCGATTTTATAAGCTGAAGCCATATCATGCGTAACTGCAATTGAGGTGATCTTGAGGGTGTTACGTAAATTGATTACCAAGTCGTTTATCGCATCCGCCATTATGGGGTCCAGCCCGGTTGTAGGTTCGTCATATAAGATGAATTCCGGATTCATAGCAATAGCGCGAGCCAATCCCACCCTTTTTTTCATTCCTCCGGAAAGCTCAGCTGGTTTCAAGTCCTCCACTCCCACTAAACCGACCATTTTCAGCTTCTCTGCAGCTATCTCTCTTATCTGCCCCTCTGTCATTTCAGTATGCTCGCTTAAACCCAATCCCACATTCTCCGCCACAGTCATAGAGTCAAAAAGAGCTGCTCCTTGGAAGAGCATGCCAAACCTCTGTCGGAGTTGATTCAGTTTATCTTTTGGATAAGCGGTGATGTCCTCCCCGTCTATGAGAAGCTGCCCTTTATCCGGCTTCAAGAGACCAATGATATGCTTCAGAAGAACACTCTTTCCGCAACCACTCCTTCCAATAATGACAACCGTCTCCCCTTTCTGGATAGCTAAATTAACTCCTTCTAATACCGGCTTGTTATGAAAGCCCTTGTATAAATCGTTTATCTCAATCATAGCTTTTCTTTTCTTATCCAAACAATAGCGAAGCGATAATGTAGTCTGAAATCAAAACCAGAACTGATGCCAGAACCACGGCACGGGTAGTTGAGCGGCCAACGCCTTCAGCTCCTCCTTCAGTTCTAAATCCCTGATAACAACCTACGATGGCAATGATGCTGCCGAAAACGAATGCCTTAAGCAGTCCGCCGAAAACATCGCTTAAATGGAAGAACATCTTTAAGCCATTCAGGAAAGTATAAGAGGAGATTCCCAAGAAAAAGACCGAGACCGCCAGACCACCCAAAATAGCAACGAAATCCGAAAATAGGACCAAGACCGGCAGCATGACAAAGCCCGCTACAAAACGTGGCACCACCAGATACTTCACCGGGTCCAAAGCCAAAGTTTCCATAGCATCGATCTGCTCAGTCACTTTCATCGTTCCCAACTCAGCTGTTATAGAGGCACACACTCTACCCACCACTACCAAGGCGGTTAAGACTGGTCCTAACTCTATGACTACTGCCTTGCCCACTGCAGTTCCCAAATATCGCATGGGAATATAGTCGGAGAATTGATAAGCAGCCTGGACTGCAGACACTCCACCGGTGAAGATTGAGGTGAACACTACCAGGGGAAGCGAATTCACACCCATGATCAACATCTGCTCAGTCACTAAACTCACATGGGTGAGAGCCGACGGAAGGTTAATCAAGAGGTTCTTTATTAGAATAGCCATTCTGCCGGCATCTTCAAAAAAAGTGAGAGCTTTTTTGCCAATCAGGCGAAATGGATTCTCACTCTGGGAAATGAATCTGATCTTTTTCTCCTCGGATTAAGATGGAGTTTCAGTATGCACTAACTCAGGATTTTCAAAGCGCGCATAATCCTTTATGAAAGTGAGCAAGATTTCACCTGTGGGACCATTTCGATGTTTGCTAACTATTATCTCTGCTATCCCTTCGGTGGACCTGCCATCTCTGAATTGGTTTATATTGTACATCTCCGGCCGATAGACGAACATCACCAGGTCTGCATCCTGCTCAATTGCTCCGGATTCCCTTAAGTCGGCTAATTGCGGACGTCTCTCTCCTCCTCTAATCTCTACTGCGCGTGAAAGCTGAGAAAGCGCAACTACAGGTACATCCAGCTCTTTAGCCAATCCTTTGAGGGAACGAGAGATTAGCGATATCTCCTGTTGCCTTGATTCTATCGCCCTGGGACCTTGCATCAATTGGAGATAGTCCACTATCACCAGACCGATGTTTTCCTTAGCCTTTAATCTTCTGGCTTTTGCTCTCATTTGCAGAATTCCCAAGCTGGGAGTATCATCCAGAAATATTTTAGCTTCAGAAAGAGGTCCTACAGCGATAGCCAAATTGCCATACTCGTGGTCGCTGATTCGACCTGTTCTCATTTTATGAGTGCTGAAACGGGCTCGACTACATAACATCCTTTGAGCCAATTGACTTTTGGTCATCTCCAAACTGAATATGGCAACCGGCACCTTTTCATCCACTGCCACATGTTCAGCTATGGATAGTGCCAGAGAGGTTTTCCCCATGGAGGGCCTTCCAGCAATTACTACCAGGTCCGAGTTCTGCAACCCGCCAGTTAAGACATCCAACTCGGTGAAGCCGGTAGCTATTCCGGTTACAATACCACCCCTTTTGGCGTATTCATCAATAGCTTCAAAGGTGCGAGGAAGTATCTCACCTATAGGGACAAACCCTTCCTTTATCCTTCCTTCGGAGATGCTGAAGACCTCCTGCTCTGCTTTATCCAATAGTTCATCCACTTCTTGGGTAGTGTCGTAACATTGTGAAACTATCTTACTGCTGGCACTAATCAACCTGCGAAGGGTAGCTTTCTCCAAGATTATCCTGGCATGGTATTCGATGTTGGCGGCAGTAGCTACACTTTCCGTCAGGTTGATGAGATAAATCCTCCCGCCCACTTCCTCCAATTGACCTCTTTTAGTCAATTCTTCTGTTGCTGTAACGATATCCACTGCCTCGTTTCTGTCATACAGGGAAACGATGGCTGAATAGATTTTGCTGTGAGCCTCACGATAAAAGCACTCTTCGTCGATAATCTCTATGGCTCTGCCAATTGCCTCCCGGTCCAGAAGTATTGTTCCCAAGACCGCCTGCTCAACTTCTATTGCCTGCGGCGGCACTCTCTCGCCAGATGTTTCTTTTTGATTCATATCTTACCTCTCCTATAGGTCCTGCGGAGAAATCATTTTGTCGTATTCTTTTCTCAACAATTGTATGTCTTCCCAGGTATCTTTTTTGTATTGGGGGTACCTCAAAAGCGCAGCTGGATGATAGGTTACCAAAAGCTTCCTTCCGTGATAATCGTGAAATCTGCCCCTCAGTTTATTCAAAGGAAGTTTGGTTTTAAGTAATGCTTGAGCGGAGATTCGTCCCAGAGCACAGATTATCTTCGGCTTGATTATGGCTATCTGTTTTAGAAGATACGGCTCGCAAGTTTCTATCTCCTCTGGAAGGGGCTCTCTATTTTCCGGAGGACGGCATTTGAGAACATTTCCAATATATACCTCTTCCCGCTTGAAATTCACCGCTGCTAAAATCTTATTCAACAGCTTCCCCGCCTCTCCCACGAACGGTTCTCCTTTCAAGTCCTCTTCTCTGCCCGGAGCTTCTCCGATGAACATAATATCTGCATCATCTTTACCTGTTCCGAAGACGAAATTGGTTCTGGCCTTGTGAAGATGACATTCGGTGCAGTTCTTTATCTTTTCATGAAATTCTTTGAGGGTTATCTGCTGCGTTTCTGGTTCTACTTCTGATTTTGTTTCCGGCTTTCTCTCTTTATGAAGCTCATCAAAGCCCAAATCTATCTGTTGTTTCACATATTTTTCTGTGAGGTCAACCAAATCTAGAAACTTTTTCTTATTTTCGTTCATTTTTCTTTTTACTTGGCTTTTTCAATAAGCTTACGACTTTATCCAATATCTTTTCAGCTACAATTTTCTTGGGCATTAAAGGCAACTTTTCTATTTTTCCCTTTTTGTCTATCAAGGTTACCACATTGGTATCAACTTCAAATCCTGCCCCGGAAACATAGGGATTATTGACAACAATTAAATCCAAATCCTTCTCTTTTAGTTTCCCTTTTGCGTTCTCCACCTCATTTTCAGTTTCCAGCGCAAAACCAACCAGAAGCTTGCCCTTCTTGTTTTTCCCTACTTCCTTGAGAATATCAATTGTCGGCTCAAGCTCAAGAGATATCTCTTTCCCTTCTCTTTTCATTTTTTGAGATTGAACGATTTTCGGGGCGAAATCTGATACTGCAGCCGCCATAATCAAAATATCCGCTTCCTTCAAATAGAGTTTGACTTGGCAATACATCTCGCCAGCGGTTTTGACCTGATGAAATCTCATGCCGGCAGGTTTAGACAAACCAGTTGGGCCACTAATCAAAATAGTTTTTGCTCCTCTTGCTTTTGCCTCCTGGGCTAAAGCATAGCCCATCTTGCCACTGGAGCGATTGGAGAGAAATCTGACTTTATCAACTGGCTCTTGAGTTGGACCGGCAGTGATTAGGATTTTCTTTCCCTCCAAATCTTTCTTCTTAACCAGAATATCCGCTACTTCACGTAGAATGATATCTAAATCCGCCAACCTTCCTTTTCCGACTGTTCCACAAGCTAAATCCCCGATTCCCGGTTCAATAAACTTGTACCCCAAATCCTTTAGTTTCTGTATGTTTTTCTGAACGATTGGATTCAGATACATATTCTCGTTCATTGAAGGACAGAGCAAAACCGGTGAAAGGGTAGACATAACCACAGTGGAGAGAATATCATCCGCAATTCCAGATGCTATCTTGCCAATTATGTTGGCAGTTGCTGGTGCGATTAGAACCAAGTCAGCCCAAGTGGCTAGGTCTATGTGTCTCGTTTTGACAACCTTATTCTCCGGAAAAAGCTCGGTTACGACTTCGTTCTCCGAGAGGGTCTCCATAGTCAAAGGGGTGATGAACTTTGCGCCCGCTTTGGTCATCACCACAACCACATTGGCCTCCAGTTTTTTCAAGCGGCGACAAATCTCAGCAGATTTATAAGCCGCAATGCCGCCGGTGATACCTAGAATGATATTTTTATCTTTAAGCATATAAATTCAATTTAGCAAAATTTAAAGCAAAATCAAGTCGAATTCTCTTTTTGTTTTTTGTAGTTGCCCAATTTATTGGGCGATTTATTTCACACTTTTCAGTCCTTATAACTATAAGTTGGGTCAAAGGACTTCCGAGCTTGTCATTCTGAACGAAGTGAAGAATCTAATAAACTCAATGTGCTGCAAATTTGAGATTCTTCGTCCCCATAGGGGACTCAGAATGACATTTTTTGGACAGCCTTCCAAGGGGTCACGACAAGAATTCTCAATGCTTAAAATGTCTTACCCCGGTAAAGACCATCGCTATCTTATGCTCATTTGCCGCTTTAATTACTTCTTCATCCCCTTTTGACCCACCGGGCTGAATTATGGCAACAACACCTGCCTCTGCAGCCGCATCTACTCCATCCCTCATAGGGAAGAATGCATCTGAAGCTAAAACCGAACCCTTTGCTCTTTCCCCTGCTTTCCTCACAGCGATTATGGAGGAATCAACCCTGCTCATCTGACCCGCACCGATTCCCACTGTCCTTTCCCCTTGAGCTAAAATTATGGCATTCGATTTCACATGCTTAACCACCTTCCAGCCGAAAAGAAGGGATTTTATCTGTTCAGGGGTCGGCGAAACTTCTGTAACTACCTTTAGATCCCTTGCGGTTGTTTCCAGATTATCCGGAGTCTGAACCAAAGCCCCACCCTTTATTATTTTGATTTGATTTGGCTCTCCCTTTCTATCTTTCAATAATTGAGGACAAGCCAGAAAGCGTCTATTTTTCTTTTTCTTAAGCAACTCTAGAGCTTCCTCTTTATATCCCGGAGCAACAACACATTCCACAAAAAAAGTCTCATCGATCTTTTTAGCTGTTTCCATATCAACTATTTTATTTAAACCGATAATGCAGCCGAAAGCTGAAATCGGGTCGCACGCCAGAGCGTCACTATAGGCATCTGCCAAGTTGTCTGCACAAGCCGCACCGCAGGGATTGGTATGTTTGAGAATCACTGCAAAGGGTCTAGTGAAATCCTCTATCATTATCAAAGCTGCGTCCAGATCAACTAAGTTATTGAAGGAGATTTCCTTGCCCGACAAAATCTCCGAAGTTATCACACTCGGACCAGGGAAGCCCTCACCTCTGTAGTAAGCCGCCTTTTGGTGCGGGTTTTCCCCATATCTTAGAGAGTGAACTTTTCTATAACTTGAGATTAAATTTGCTGGAAATATATCTTCGCTTTTAACAACCTCTCGATTAAAGTAACCAGCAATCACGTTGTCGTAAGAAGAGGTATGCTGAAAAACCTCCAAAGCCAAACTTTCACGAGTTACGAGACTCAAGCAACCATCCTTCTCTTTTAGCTCTTTGATAATCTCTTCGTATCTATGCGGACTGGTTAGTACTGCCACATCTTTGTAGTTTTTGGCAGCTGCCCGAAGCAAACTGGGACCACCAATATCGACCTGCTCAATCGCTTCTTCTATTTTCACATTGGGTTGGGAGATGGTCTTCTCAAAAGGATAAAGGTTAACCACTACTAAATCAATTAGCTTTAACTCCTGTTGGATGACTGTCTTCTTGTGTTCTTCATCTTCTCTCTTGGCTAATATGCCGCCGAAAATTTTAGGATGCAACGTCTTGACTCTGCCATCCAAAATCTCTGGAAAACCGGTGAAAGAGGATAGACTGACTGTCTTTATTCCTGATTTTTTTAGCTCTCTTTCAGTTCCTCCGGTTGAAATGATTTCCACTCCGAAATCTGTCAAAACACTGGCTAACTCTTTCAATCCGGTTTTATCTGAAACGCTGATTAGGGCTCGGCTTATTTTAACTAATCCTTCCTGTTCCAAATTCTCCATTTCCTCTCCTATTTTTTAGATATTAGAGCCTGGTAGGCCTGTTGATATTTCTTTAAGGTATTTTCTATTATCACCTCTGGCAGTTCAGGTGCCGGTGGCTTCTTGTTCCAATTGATGGATTCCAGATAATCCCTGACATATTGCTTATCAAAGCTATCTTGTGGCTTGCCAACTTTGTAATTACTTTTTGACCAGAAGCGCGAGGAGTCAGGGGACAGGATCTCATCAATTAAGATGATTTTATCATTCAGAATGCCAAATTCGAATTTGGTATCAGCGATTATGATACCTCTTTCTTCTGCATAATCTCTTGCTTTCTTGTAAATCGCAATACTCTTCTCTTTCAGAAAGCCAGCCAGCTCCCTCCCCAAAATCTCCTCGGTCTTCTTGAAACTTATATTTTCATCGTGCCCGGTTTTCTCTTTGGTGGCTGGAGTAAATATCGGATTGGGCAGTTTCTCGGATTCTTTTAATCCATAAGGGAAGGGGATTCCGTGTATCTTCACATCTTTTCCCTCTTCTGCGCTCCACATTATTTCTTTATACTCTTTCCACAAAGACCCAGAAATATATCCTCTAGCCACGCATTCCACGTCCATCCTCTGGGCTTTCTTAACCAGCATCGACCTACCTTCCAACTGGTCTCTATATTTCTGCAATTCTTTTGGAAACTTGTGAACT
>Ga0214474_1001375_pt1 | contig 11237 bp, 13 predicted proteins | sample RVTome_2_FD_187335 | JGI IMG/M metagenome (GOLD analysis project Ga0214474, IMG submission 187335) | Soil microbial communities from uranium-contaminated site in the Upper Colorado River Basin, Wyoming, United States - RVT95D214 HiSeq ...
GGGCAGCGGCGGCGCGCCAAGTCGAGATCCTCTCGGCCGAGGTCGAATTACGCGCGGTCGATCTCGAGAGGGCGGCCGAGCTCGAGCGCCTGGCCGAGCTGAACGACCTCGAGCGCCGGCGGCTAGGCGCGCTAGACGAATTCGCCGTGTTCGCGCGGGACGAATTGATGCCACGATATCGGGGGTATCGCGCCGTCACGCGTAGAATCGGCGAGCTACGTGGTGACATCCATAGCAGTGAGGATCCATATGGCGGGACTCTCGCCTGCGTCGCGCGGCGGTACGCGCCGGTGGCGGGCGGCCATGGTTAACTTTTTCCAGCGCCAAGGGGGCTTATCCTCCCCCTCTTTATCGCCACGTGGCCGGCCGTGGTGGCGCGTAGCCGGCTTTTAAAAAACGAAAACCCCCGGAATTCGCCGGGGGCTTTCGCGATTCATGTCGCGACTCATAAGCCGTCGCGCTGGCATTATAACAGAAAAACAAAAACATGATTAATTTATCAAACTGTCCCCCAAAGTCAAGCGACGGCGGCCTAGATTTTCAAGCGCTCATTAAAGAATCGGGTCTAAGTGCTATCGTCGATTTCAGTCCTCCCGAGGATCGTGTAGCGGCCCTACAACGGCTAGCGCAACTGGCAGCGGAACGCCATCTATCGGAGGCGCAGGTAGAGGCGTTAAAAAAGTATACGAAAGACACCCTCGGAGGTCAAGGGCTGGAAGGCGTACACGCCGAGATCCAGAAGGCGTTTAAAAAAAGCAAAGGGCGTAAAAGTTCATCGGAGCAACTTGTCGAGTTGGCGCGGGCTACCGAGCCGTTTCGTTCAGCGGGGAGTGATCCTGAGGCGTACGCCATTGTGTTTTTAGGCGACCACAGCGAGAATATGCCGATCAAATCGAAAGCATTTAAGCGATGGTTGGCGCGTGCCTATTATGAATCGACCGGTCAGGCTCCAAACAATCAGGCGATGCAGGATGCGATAGTTGTCCTTGAAGGTCAGGCCTTATATGGCGGGTTAGAGTATCCGATTGCCATCCGTGTCGCAGAGAAAGACGGAGCTATATGGCTAGATCTTGCTGACGAAAAATGGCGAGCCATTAAGATCACGGTTGATGGTTGGGAGATCGTGAGCGAACCCCGTGTTAAGTTCATTCGTCCGCGCGGAATGCTTCCACTACCGGCGCCTGAGCGCGGGGGATCTTTGGATGAAATGAGGCCATTACTCAACTTAGCTGACGCCGAACAATGGATACTATTTTGCTCGTGGCTGGTTGCGGCGCTCCGCCCTGGGCAGCCTTACCCAATCTTGGCGATTTCAGGCGAACAAGGGAGCGCGAAAACCAGCTTATGCAAAACAGCGCGGGCGTTAGTCGATCCGAACGAGGCGCCTCTACGGCGTCCGCCCAAAGATGAGCGCGATTTAGCCGTAGGAGCTAAATCAAATCACGTCGTGGGGCTGGACAATGTAAGTCGGCTATCGGGCGATATATCCGATTTAATCTGCGGTATTGCAACCGGCGTTGGTTTTAGTACGCGGGAGCTATATTCGGATAGCTCGGAGCATGTTTTCAACTTCCGGAAACCGGTTCTATTAAACGGGATTGCCGTCGATTCACTTGCGCGTCCGGATTTTGCCGACCGAGCGATTGCGTTGACCCTACCTTCGATCCCTGCTGACAGCCGGCGTTGCGAGGGCGATTTAAGGAATCGTTTTGAGGCGGTGCGAGGGCGTGTGCTAGGTGCGATGCTGGATGCCGTCGTGTGCGGGCTGCGACGTGTTAATGAAGTTGCGCTGGACCGCCTCCCCAGAATGGCCGACTTTGCGCTATGGATCGTCGCCTGTGAACCGAGCCTACCTTGGGGCAAAGGTGAATTTTTAGAGGCATATGATCACATCCGTAATGCTGCCAGTGATTTGGTTCTGGAAAGTCCACTTGCTCAGGCGTTGCTCAGTCTGATAGAGGCCGGCGCCTGGCGGGGGACCGCGTCTCAACTTCTGGAAAAGTTGACCGACATGGTCGGCGACCACGCCGCCCGAAACAAATTCTGGCCGACTACCGCGCGCCAGCTCAGCGCTGAACTCCGTCGGCTGTCGCCGACACTCCGGGAGCGCGGGACGGAAATTTCGTACGATCGGTCCGGCGACCGAAACCGGCGACGGCTCGTAATTATAGAAGACACGGGGAATTCATCGTCCACATCGTCCACATCGTCCAGAACCCTGAAAAACAAGGCAAAAACTGTGGACCGAACTGTGGACGATGTGGACCGAACTGTGGACCGAACCGTGGACGATGTGGACCGAACCGTGGACGATGTGGACGATGTGGACCGAACCGTGGACGATGTGGACCGAACCATGGACGGTCAAAACGCTATACAGGTCGCGTTGGACGATGTGGACGATGAATTCCCCTTACTTTCTTGTATAGGCGTCGAGAGCAGGGCGTCAATGTCGGACAGTGTAGGTGAAGCTCCTACTCGTATCGACGACTCCGACATGGACACTGGTCGGCGCATGGCGCGTGACGGCGCTTTATCAGCGATACCAGAAATGGTGTGAGGCCAATGGAGAGTACGCCCGCTCACAGACGGCTTTTGGAAGTGCCCTCACTGAAAGAGGGCTGGTACGAAGCGCCGCAAGGGGACGAAAGACCTACCGAGGGATCTGTCTAAAAGTAGACAGTGAAGATAGTTGTGACCCTTTTTCAGTAAGTCCCTTAAGAGAGCTTAAAAATGAAATTATAGAAGGATACGAAAACAGGGCTCAACCGTCTACACCGTCTACCCAGGGTCGGTTGGCGCTATGACCCCGGCCGGCTTAAAAGCCGCTATCGAGACTAGCCCGTCGTGACCATACGTGGTATAATTTAGAAGAAATACGGTACAAAACGGTGCAAATATGAAGGGATTAAGCGCGCGACAAACCAAAACACTGGCTGTCCTGCTTCAAACCGACAGTTATTCAGAAGTCTCTCGACAGACGGGCGTGCCCTGGACAACGTTGCATCGGTGGCTGAAAAGCCCTGTTTTTATGGCCGAATTTGATAAAGCGCGCGCTAACATTCTAACGGGAACGGTCGAGAAGTTATCGAACCTGAGCGCCCAAGCCGTCGATACGCTCGAGCGAAACCTCCAAGCGGAATCGGGCGCAATTCAGGTAAAGGCCGCCGCGACCGTATTGAACCTCACGTTCCGAGGCCATGAGTTGTTAGCACTGGCGCGAAAAATCGAAGAATTGGAAACGCTGTTACAGAATAAGGAGGGACCCTCATGTCGCTTAAGAGCCGTGTAGATACTCTCGTTCGTCGCGCCCGGTGCGGCGAGGTTCGGAGCAAACCACCGATGTACATTGACCTCGCAACGCAACCCGACCTCACGCCATACTGCCGACAACTCGGCATCCAACCGCAGTCTAGAGACGAGGCGGTTGGATTTCATCTCATCATCAAATCTCCCGAGGCGTTTGCGCGCGCGGTTGGGATGGGCGCGGCGGTAGTGGGCGATATAAGTAAGAACGCCCTGGCAGTTGCCCACCAGGGCGCGTAGGATAGCTCATAGCCGGCTATTGTGGCCGGTCGACAGCGGCTAGCAAATGCCTGATACGGCGTTCGAAAGACTTTTGCGCTTGCCATTTCGCGTGCTCGGTGGGCGCCATATCGATACAGAGCATGAGCCGCTTGATATCGCCGAGGTCCATTTCCGCGCGATTAATCTCGTCAACAAAAAACCTCAGTGCGACGCGGTTCATGGCGTACCGCCGAGTAGGGTCACAAGCGCTCGTAGGCGCTCGGCGGTCTCTCTTGCCTGCTTGATGCGCTCCGGCTTCTTGCCTTGAAGTTGCGCGATCAAGGCGGTCGACAACTCGCTTAGCACGGTACTCAAGCTAAGGGTTTCAAGCGCCTCGGCCGGCGAGATAAGCTTGACCTCGGCTTGCCACCGGTCGGCTTCGTTCTGCCAGCAAGTCCAGTTACCCGAGTAGCTAACCTCGGCGAACTGCCCTACGGGTAAGAAGTCCGTACCCCGGGTAATCAAGAAGTAGTCGACACCTACGTAGGGACCACGGTTTCGGCCGTGCTTAGCGCCTTCCATTACGGGGCCTACCCTATCGCCTGTACGGTTGATATAAAGCCCCTGCCAATCGGCGTACTTCTCTTCCCGGCCAGGGCCTTCGACTTCGGCGTAGTACGCGACCTTGACGCGACTACCGAGCGCCGGTAGCGCTGGGCGCACCTTCTCGATTACCGCTGTCAGTAGCTCGACTTCGGCGGCCGCTTGTTCGGCCACGGCTGTTACGTGTTCGCAGTGTTGCTCGGCCACCATGGGCGCCGCGTTGTTGATCTCGTTCAGAACGCTTTCGGTTTCCAGTGACATTGCTTCCTCCTCGGAGTGAAGGCCACCACTTCGGCGGCCGGCGGGTTGCGCCCGGAAGCTCCAAGCCCTATGAATGTCTCTGCCTCTGTCCCTACCGGCGCAAAAACCGGGTACAATTCTGGGTATCGCTAAGCAAGCTGTTTAGTATTCTTCAGTCTTATCAACTCGTTAGAAGGCCGTTTCGAGTCCTGCTCCCGGAGCCAAATGTAGGGTCACGATAGTCCAACAACATTCAAAAGGCCCGGTTTTCCCGGGCTTTTTTCATTATCACCTATCCAATGAAGTCCGTCAAGGGCATTGCAGTCCAGGTGAATACCGGGTACGATACCGGGTATGGGACGAGTCACCGACTCCAAAACCTCCCTCCATACCCGGTCGCCCCTGACAGATGCCAGGATTAGGGCCGCCAAAACCCGTGGCGCCGGGTATAGGCTTCCGGACGGTGGGTGTGGGGGTCTACACCTATTCGTTACCCCAGCCGGCGGGAAGGTCTGGAGACTCCGCCATTGGCGTTCAGGCAAGGACCAGACGCTTGGCTTGGGTAGCTATCCGGAGATCGGGTTAGCGGAAGCGCGGAAGCTGGCGATCGAGGCGCGGTCCTCCCTGGCGCATGGCATAAACCCGGTAGCGGCCAAGGCCAAGCGCGCCGAATGCACGTTCAAAATGGTCGCCGTAGAATGGTTGGATAAGTTCTCGGGAGCTTGGAGCCAGGGCTATCAAGCCAAGATACGCGATCGGCTCGAAAAGCAGCTCTACCCGTGGTTGGGCGATCGGCCGATAGGCGAGATAACGGCGGCTGAGCTGTTAGCCGTGGTTAGGCGCGTCGAAAGTCGTGGCGCTATCGAGCTATCGCACAGATGTTTGCAGCTAGCCAACGCGGTTTTTCGTTACGCCGTGGTTTCCGGGCTAGCGGAGCGCAACCCCGCCGGCGACCTGGCCGGAGCGCTTACGCCCGTTAGCGCGAAGCATCACGCGGCCCTTACCGAACCCAAGGCCGTAGGCGGGCTACTACGCGCGATAGACGGCTTTCAGGGAACCTTTATCGTCGCTTGTGCCCTACGCCTACTACCTCTTGTATTTACCCGCCAAGGCGAGCTGCGGCGCGCGGAATGGAACGAGATCAACCCGGAGGCGGCCGAGTGGCGCCTATCCGCGACTAAAATGAAAATGCGTGAACCGCATATAGTACCGCTATCGCGCCAAGCCGTGGCCATCCTACGCGAGCTGCAACCGCTGACCGGTAGCGGCCGCTACTGCTTCCCAAGCGAACGCACTGCCGATCGGCCAATGAGTGAGAACACCGTCAACGCGGCCCTACGGCGCTTAGGCTTTGCCAAAACAGAAATGACCGGGCATGGCTTCCGATCAACAGCGTCTACGCTTCTGAACGAGCTAGGCTTCAAGCCGGACTTAATCGAGCGGCAGCTAGCGCACCGCGAGCGTAACCAAGTACGCGCGGCCTATAACCGCGCCGAATATCTCGAAGAAAGGCGCGCCATGATGCAAGCGTGGGCCGATTACCTCGATAGCTTGAAAGCCGGCGGTCAGGTTATCGCCTTGAAAAGATCGCCTACGAAAGGTTTGTGAATATGAAAAGACCCAAAAGACGCCCACGTTTGTTAGAAGAACTACCCGAAGACAAAGCTCGCCAAGAGCTGTTACAGGCTTGTAACGAACTCGCTATTGTCCTTCTCATACATGCCGCACTAGATAAGCGATTGCGCTTTCAACAAGGGCAAGGATCCCCTCCGGCCGCGATAGAGATAACAAAAAACGACCTCACGCGGTACGAGTATTGTCTCGATGTAGGTGGAATAAACAAACTTACTCGTAAGTTGCGCAACGCTTTAGCGGGGTTCGACCTTGCGCAATGCGAGCGCCTATTGCAGACAAAGGTCGATCTCCCCCCGGTAAGAAAACATACGTCCGAATCGGCAAGAGAGCGGCGCTCGGATGCGTTATTTGGCTTGCAGGACGGTAGTTTGTTCATCGTGATGGTAAATTCTATTCATGAAACATCTAATGCTTGGCGAAAGCTCGCACAGGCATCTACCGTACTAGCTGAATACTATCGAACGGGCATGGAAGAGCGCTACGCGGAAGCCATTGACCTGTTCGCCGACGCCGGGTACCGCGGCGACGAATTCTGCGAAGAGTTTCGAGCCGCGGTCGATAGCGTGCGCCGTTACGGAAAGCCTAAAGGTGCGTATAAAAAAGGCGACCGTATGTCGCCGGCCGACCGGGCAGACAGCGCCGTGGGCTCTATTTCGGGAAAAGGGGGCTACCGAATCGACGAGTACCGCAAGGACTATAAAAGGTACCCCGTCTAAACCGTCGGGGTATAAACTGACGGTATCGGGGCCAGTATATACCCCGTAGCGTCTACACCATACCGGTCCAGAATAGACGGTATGGAGACTACACGACCACGACATATCGACGCTCCGGAGCGCCTGCTCCGAATCCGTCAAGTACTGGCGATATACCCGGTCTCGAGATCGCTGTGGTGGCAGGGCGTCGCGACGGGCGAGTATCCGCGGCCGATCCGCCTGAGCGAGCGGACGACCGCCTGGCGCGAGAGCGATGTACTCGCTTTAATCCGGCGACGTATCACCGAGAGCGACGGAATGGAGTGACCAATGACTGATGATATACAGGATTTAAACGATAAATTACGCGACCTCACGCCGCGGTGTCGCGATGCGCGAGACGCCGTCCACTCGGCGGCGCTAGCGCGCGATGCCGCAGATCGTGAATATCAGCTCGCCCTCGGGGAATTTGAGCACGCGCAATACGAGCACGCGATGGAGCGCGGGGGGTCAATTGCCGTCGGACCACGCCCTGACCGCGCGGCGCTGGACGCTGCAATTTCGGCACTCGCCGTCGCCCAGGCGACTTCTGGCGCCCTGGGCAAGCGACGGTGCACACTCGAGGGGCAGATCGCGACGCTCGTAGCCGAGCGAGCCGAGGCCGATCGCCGCACGGCCGTCGCGGATAGCGCGAGTCAATTGTCCGCTGCCGTCGCCGAGCGCGCGCGCCAGGAGCTGGGCATTTCCACGCTGCGCGATCGTCTGGCGGTCGCACGCACGGCCGTCGCGCAGGCGACCGTCGCGCTGACGAAAGCCGAGGGCGAGTTTGCGTCGAGCGAAAAGGCCGCCATTTTGGCGGGTTCCGAACCGCCAAAACGCCCGGCTATTCTTAGTAAACTCCAAAACGATAGGGCAGCGGCGGCGCGCCAAGTCGAGATCCTCTCGGCCGAGGTCGAATTACGCGCGGTCGATCTCGAGAGGGCGGCCGAGCTCGAGCGCCTGGCCGAGCTCGACGACCTCGAGCGCCGGCGCCTGGCGGCGCAAGACGAATTCGCCGTGTTCGCCCGCGCTGAGCTGCTGCCGCGATATCGGGGGTATCGCGCTATCACACGGAGGATCGTCGAGCTACGTGGTGACGCCCATGCCGCTGAGGATCCGTATGGCGGGACCCTCGTCAGCGTCGCGCGGCGGTACGCGCCGGTGGTGGACCGTGCCGAATAACCTCATATACGGCCGCATTTTTTTACCATTTCCAGCCGCCGCCACTCCACGCAGTAAGCCCGCGGTCGGGGCTAATGTGGACAAAGAAGTCTACCGTACCATACTCACCTTATCAGAGGACGAGCAAAAAATAGCGTGGCTGTTTCAAATGTCCGACGAGGCTTTTCTGCGGTCGAAATACGGCGGCCCGGTATACAACGGGTTAAAGGAGCTAGCGAAATGAACCGTATCCAAAAAATACTCGACTCAATACCGCGCGGGCAACGGCGATACCGGAAACCGGAGATCCGTATGCACGAGGCGACTAGACGCTGTAAACTCGACGAGATCACCACAACCGAACTCGGCAAGATCGCGACGAAATGGCATGGCGCAGAGACCGTGTATCAACTCGCGGTCGTAGCCCTGCGAGGTCGCCGTGGATAACTTTTGCCAGCGCCCCGGGTTTAAAATCCCCCGATCCAGCCACGTGGCCGGCCGTGGTGGCGCGATAGCCGGCCTTTTAAAGACGAAAACCCCCGGAATTCGCCGGGGGCTTTCGCGATTCATGTCGCGATTCATAAGCCATCGCGCTGGCATTTTACTAGAAAAACAAAAACATGATTAATTTATCACAAATTCCCTCAGAGTCAAGCAACGGCGCTGTCGATTTTCAAGCACTGATTGAAAAGTCCGGTCTATCGAAACTAAACGAACTCACACCCGGCTACGATCTGGTGCTGCCACTAATGCGATACGCGGAATCGATACGGTACTGCGATCCGATTCACCACGCGTTGGGCATTAAAGAGGCGGTGAGTGCCTTAAGATGCCAGGGTGTCGAGGCGGCAGGCAGGCTCATGGCGGCCGCGATAAAAACGATTGCACGCGATAGCAGCAAGCCTACAGAGACGTCCCCGGCGCTCGATCCGTGGCCGGATCCGGTCGGACTCGCCGAGCTGCTGAACGAACTTACAGCGGCTATCCGGTCATATGTTGTGCTGCCCGAACACGCGGCGGAAACCATCGCGTTATGGATAACAGCCACTCATGCCTTTAATCCCTCTTGGCCGTGGGAGCACTTCCCGATACTATCGATAAATTCGGCGGTTATGCGGTCCGGAAAAAGTCTCTTATTAGATGTTTTACACTGTCTATCCCGTCACGCCGTTCTTTCGTCAAATGCTTCGCCAGCAGTGCTCTACAGGCTAATCGAGCAGGATCACCCGGAGATCCTAATTGACGAATTTGACTCGCTGCCGGAAGATTCACGCGAAGAATTGCGAAATATTCTCAACGGCGCTTTTCAAAAAGGACGCCCTGTCTATAGGTGTGTAGGACAGGGTGCGGACCTCACCCCTCAGAAGTTTGACGTTTTTGGCCCCGTCGCGGTCGCGTCGATCGGGCAGTTGCCTTCCACGGTGGCCGATCGGTCTATCCCAATAAAGTTGCAACGCAAAGCACCTACTGAGCACGTAGGTCGGTTTGACCGCGACGCCCGAGCACGGCTTGGCGAACTTCAGCGCAAAGCGGCTCGTTGGTCGGCGGATAACGTCGATAACCTTAGCTTGTTCGACGCGCTACTGCTAGACGAAAATTTGCCCACCGCGCTCTCCGATCGCGCGCGCGATATATGGAGGCCGCTATTAGCGATCGCTAAGGGTTGTGGTGATGAGTGGCTGGTATCCACGCAATTGGCGGCCGTAGCACTGTCGGTAGACGAAGAGGCCGGAAACGAAGGAAGGTTGGTCAAACTATTGGCGGCCCTCAAGGGGCTCTATGAGGAGAGAGGTGTTGATCGGCTTTCGAGCGCCGACATTGTCGAGACGCTCGTTGGTGACGAGGGCGGCCCGTGGGCCGAGTTCAGCCGTGGCCAGCCCTTAACAAAACCTAGCCTAGCCCGGCTACTCAGGCCGTTGGGCGTGACTCCTAAAACTGTCCGGATCGGTGGATCCACTCCCAAGGGCTACCTACTCGTCGATCTGACAGACTTGTTCTCACGCTACGTCCCGCAACAGCTTTTGCCCGCAACACCCGCAACAAACCCAGTTTTATCGAGGAATTTCGATATTCAGGGCGCAACACCCGAAAACAATGTTGCGGTCCAGGGCGCAACACCCGAAAACAATGTTGCGGGTAAAAAGGGCATATTCCCCGCAAAAACGGCAATTGTTGCGGGTGTTGCGGCAAAAACGCCTTCTGGGGAGGCGGACACGCGCGTAACAGACGCCTTGGTGTCTGACACTGTAACCAAAGCTCCTACTCGTATCGACGACTCCGACATGGACACTGGTCGGCGCATGGCGCGTGACGAGGGCCCAGACGCGTCAATGTCGGACGGTGTAAGCGAAGCACCTACCAATAGTCGAAGGGTAGAGTTATGAACGTCAAGGATGTGGTAGAGGACCTACATCGGCAAGGTATCGAGATTCGGCCGACCGAGAGGGGAACGGTCCTACTCGAACCCGGCGACCGGGTAACGGACGAGGTCAAGGCTCTTGTAGTTGCAAACAAGCCCGCGCTTCTGGCCTACCTCCGTAGTCGACCGGCCTACCAAACCGCGCCGGCCGTCCAACCGACCCGGCGACCAGCGAAAAAAGTCTACTGGTCGCCGAACCAAATACTGACCCTGCTAAATACGACGACCGCGCGCGGCGAAAAGTCGCACGCGGAGGCTCTGAATCTGTCTCTCGCGTGGCTCGAACTCCAACATCAGATTCCCGTGGGGAGCGCATAAGCGAGTTAGCCGAATTAGCCCGTCGTGACCATACGTGGTACACTTTTAGTACGAATACGGTATAAATTGGTGCAAATATGAAAAGATTAAGCGCACGACAAACCAAAACACTGGCCGTTCTCTTAGAGGCCGACAACGCGCCTCAGGCCGCTGAAATCGCCAACGTACCACTGACCACACTTCGGCGCTGGCTACGTGACGCCGGTTTTCGTGCCGAACTCGACCGGCTACGCGGCGACGTTTTGGCTCGCACTGTCGAACGCCTAGCGGGTTTGGGCGCGGCCGCGGTATCCACGCTGGAACGAAACCTACAAGCCGAGTCCGCCATGGTCCAGGTAGCCTCTGCCAAGACGGTACTAGCCTTTGCTTTCAAGGGTCACGAGGCGTTGCAGGTTGAGCGCAAGCTCGCGGAGATCGAAGCACTGTTACAAGGTAAGGAGCCACCATGTCGCTTAAGAGCCGTCTAGATACTCTAGTTCGTCGCGCCCGGTGCGGCGAGGTGAAGGGTAAACCACCGATGTACATTGACCTCGCAACGCAACCCGACCTCACGCCATACTGCCGACAACTCGGCATCCAACCGCAGTCTAGAGACGAGGCGGTTGGATTTCATCTCATCA